>Ga0265798_10007581_pt1 | contig 14009 bp, 19 predicted proteins | sample P3T30metagenome_FD_192430 | JGI IMG/M metagenome (GOLD analysis project Ga0265798, IMG submission 192430) | Plant litter microbial communities from East Loma Ridge, Irvine, California - P3 T30 | ecosystem: Environmental > Terrestrial > Plant litter > Unclassified | place: USA: California...
GGTCAGATGAGGGTTTCGTTCGCCAAAGATGGCTTCACATGTGTCTTTAGGGTCGATTCACTTTCATCAGGAGCCACGAAAAGCGCTTTCACCGCTCACCCTCGTTTGCGAAAACGGCGTATGGCCGATTGCTCTAGTGTGGTTTACGGATACTTCTACACTCTCAGGCCAAACGCCCCAGATACCAGTCGCCAGCCGCCATGACGACGAGCTCTTCCTGCCGTATGACGCCCTCAGCCCTCAGTTCTAGGTCGCTTGACATCGCTCCTGATAAATCGGAAAGTCGTATGGGGAGCCAGAAGAGCAACGATCTCGAGAACTTGAACCACCCGTACAACAAGACCGACAGTAGACCTGCTATGCCCTACACGATAGGCGCCACGTTCACTGCCCACCGTCACGTACCATCTGCGCCTTTCGGTAACGGTTACAACACTCCATGGCCGCCTTTCAAGACAGGCCACTTCAGACTACCGCAGCTCAACTACTGCCTTATCCGACCGCCAATCGAAGGGTGTACACTCCAAGAGTCCTACACGCTTACCATCACCGATATAATACGTACTGGCTCTATATACGCTGCGCAAGTCGTCTTGGTCAACGGAGATGTAGTAGCAAAGATATACGACCCGCTTTACGATGACGAATTCGACATCTTCGATGACAAGCGCGATGTTGTCGTACTATCTGATGGAGATTACTCCCGCGAAGCCGCTGCGTACGATGAATTACGACGAGATCACAAGGCGCAGCGCGTTGTCCCGGAGTACTATGGTAGCTGGACTATTGACGTAGACACGTTGGTGGACGGCCGGATGTACACACGACACGTTCGGCTCATACTCATGGAATATATACCCGGTACTGTTCTGACCGCCATAAAGCCGCTACTGCTCTCTGCACAAACACGCTCAACAATCATGAGAAAAGTCCTAGAAGCTGAATCCCTCATCTTCGCCGCCGGTGTCCTGCACCGCGACATCGCCCCTCGCAACGTCATGCTCGTCTCCCCATCACCCACATCTTCCCTCGACGACCCAGACCTCCGTATCGTCATCATCGACTTCAACGTCTCCAATGTCATTCGGCTCAGCGAACCCCGTCCTGGCGACTCCGACTCCGCATACATACAACAGCGATGGCCGGGCAGGATAATGGGGCCAGTAATGAGGTTCTGGAATGCGATGGGTGATTTTGCGTTCAAGGGGTGGGTTGGTAGTAAGGCGGAGACGACGAATGAGTGGCTGTGGGAGTGTTTTGGGGAGAGGGAGGAGTATGTGCCGCTTGTTAGGGATGCGGGGGATAGGAAGGCTTGTCCTGGGATTGATTGGGGATGCAGATCTGGAGAACGGGGGTAATGCGGACGGAAGTAGAGCTGCTGAGTAGATGGTGAACAGTCCGGACACAGGCGGTGAGGTTTCATGAAATCTTCGTCATATGAGAGTATGTTCAGTATTCCATTATATTCCAATCGTTCGCTCTATAGATATCCCGGGTACCTACATCGCCTCTCATGCACAACTACCAGAAGCCCAGGTGTACCCATAGACACTACATTGTAATTACCGACTATTCCCTGGACTCAATTTCGATTCCGGCGTCTTCAAATGCCTTCAGAAGCCAGCCTAGGAGAACTTTGCGAATGAGACCTGACTCCATGGAGCCAGTTCCTTCGTCGCTCTCCTGTACCCAAGACACTTTTGGTCTAGCGCTGGCTGATGCGGGTTTGCCATTCATCTTAGGCTTGATTGGGTCAAAATCGAACAGTAGTAGATGGTCCCAGTTGAAGAGTGCGACGTGCTTGCATTCTGTGCGGATGGCATAGGCCCGAACTTGCCTGCCGTAGGGTTCTGCGTTATTTTGGAGTAAGGTGCCTGTGCCCTTCTCAGTAAGATGGGCTTCCTTATTCTTGCGGTCTTCTAATGTTGGATTCTCCACAACGATAGCGTCCTCAAAGTCTTTGTAGCGAATGTATTGTCGTCGCTTGAACTCGACGACTGCAATTGTTTCCTTGGAACCGGAGGTTTTGAAGATCAAGTCAGTACGGAGAGCAGATTCCCCAACGTTTTCTTTCTGTTCGTCTTTCTGTGCGTTTTTCTGTGCGTTTTTCTCGACCTGGGTCTGCTCTGAGTGAAGAGTCCATTTGCCAGGAAACATTGCATGAAGCACCTCGGTGATAGGATCAAGCACATATGTCATAGTTGCTAGTACAACTCCAGCCTCATTGTCTTGTTTAATCTCAGGGCGCTTGGCGGAGATGGTCCTTGAACCAAGGATCTGATTCAGCATTGGACGATTTAGAAACTCATCAGCAGTCGTCTCATGCTCCACGATAGGTGTGTAGAACAACATCTCAGGGGGCGGCGTGTTCTTTGTAGTGGCACCAGAAGCTTTCACAGTCTTGACCGTAACCTTAACGTCAAGTTCTAGGACGTATATCTTGCTCTGGAAAGACTCAAGAATTGTCGGCGGTAAGGAGGAATCAGGTGTCATTTTGGCGATTGAGAAAGGCCTGCCGGTGCTGCTTATCGTGATGAAAGAGTTTGGGAGCAAACGATCGGAGTGAAGTGCTTCAGTTCAACGGGGTTGAGGTTTCTATTGGGTTGAGTAGATAACAGTGGGAAGAGCTCAAGGAAATATGGGCGTGATATGTGAGAATTGCAAATTCATGGGTCCTACGTCCCACCCGCGTGACATCACTTGCCTAGTTAGAGCAGAAGCTGGAAGTGAAATGATGGTAGGTGTGACTGTTTTACTCCGCCAGCGATATAGTGACTGTACAATGGAGTCGCACCAGGCTAAGACTCTCGAAGGAAGTTTCTGTCCCTGATCATGTTCACATTTCCCTACCTAGGTAATCTAGTGAACTCAAAGCCGCGTTCATTGCCCATACACAAAGTCGACGTGAATCAGCCCGCAGACAATTCCGTTCAGATGAGTGATCGCACAACGAAGGCTTAGTCATTGTAGGTACCCAATGTTCTTACTACAAAGAGCACGAAGGCCAGTGAGCACGAGCACGAGTGAATTCCGAGCCACGTGATGGCGCGGTGCGAGAGCTAGCGTGACTTGGCACACTTTGTCCCTACTTCTACCAGTAACCTTGTCCCGCGCACAACTTCACTACACGACACCAGATCTCCGATGGAAGCGCAACTACTCCAGCCGATCAGCGAGGCGCAAGCAAGCGATCGCGCGTGCAGTAATGACCACTGCCCATCGGCTGCTCCCGATGACACCGGATCACCATCACAAAGCGCCGGAGCTGAGCAAAGCGATACCGAGACTAGCGACATCAACTTCGAGGAGACGCCAGTGGTGCCCTACGTTGTAGGTCTGACTCTTACGGGCACAAGACATGCGCCACCTGAGCCTTTCGGCTGGAGATACACCACGGAAAATCCCCCCATGGTGGAGAACTGTGATTCGCTTTCGCAAGCCGAGCTTTGCTGTATGCGACTTCCTCTGGGTGGTCAGACAATTCAAGATGACCAAATCACTCTCACTATAACCGATATCATCAGGGCCGGATTCAACACAGGTGCGCAACTTGTGGTAGTCAACGAAACTATGGTTGCCAAAATCTTCGATCCGCTCTGCTACAGGGATTACGACTACGATATCGGCAGCATCAACGTTGTGTATGATGCAGATGGCGATTATAGTCGCGAAGCTGCCGCCTATGAACAGCTACAGAAGTCATCGGCGGCTAGAGAAGTCACACCTGCTTTCTACGGCACCTGGACTATTCCTGTTGATACCCAGCTCCGCGACGGGGATCAGCTCCAGAAGCACACTCGCCAAGTGCCTCTGGTTCTGATGGAATACGTACGAGGGGATACGATGCGCAATGTCGATGCCCGAGCATTGACGGAGCAGATACGGTCCTGCATTCTCGAGAAGGTCATAGACAACGACATTGTCATATTTCACGCAGGCATCGACAATCCTGATACCAGCCCTCGAAACATCATAATAGCTGGTCTCCAAGCCAATCCAGAAGACAACGTACCAGATGGTATCACCGTCAAAGAGATCGATTTCAACATTGCTACTGTCCGTCGTCACCCGGGATGTCACAACTACCAAATGGTACGTGAGGTCGACGAGGAACGTGCGGTGTGGCTCCCCAAGCTTCAATCGCCAATGATTCGATGGTTCAGCGGCATGGAAGATTTTGCGGGAGATGGCTGGTGCCCTGGTGAAGAAGGAGAACCCGAACTGTGGCTATGGGAACAGTATCATAACGATGAGCGCTATATTCCCGTCATTTGGGACCCGTCCCAACCCGACGCTAGGCCACAGCGCGTAGAGTTCGAAAGCGGTTCCGAGACAAGCGTGGATTCAGGTCTGGGTTTGGACATGGTCATTGTGAAAGGCGACGAAGACGACGGGAAGAGCGTTGTTGAGCTCGATGACCAAAACGCGTCTGCTGTACAGTCGTCATAAGCTTTGCTGGGCGTTAACGGAGTTGTTGTCCTTTTGAGACGTAATTAGATACCTATTGATGGGCATCAGGCCTGGAAAATGTATACTCTCTCTATTGTAGATATATCTCTGGAGTCTTAAGTGCTCAAATGGTCGGTTTGCCCTTCTCTTGGATGCTTACGTGATGAAGTTTTCGCGGCTCTGCATAAATCGATAGTTCACATCAACGTCCCGCAACGACACCCTCCTCATCTCCTCCCTGCCAACTTACACCTACTCGCAGCCTGTCTGGTTGAACTTCATAATCGAGGATGCGTTCGATCCGAAAGCCACAGCGCGATCAATCCATGCATCGATGCTTTCAGCGGCTGGCTGTCGCACCCTGCTCAAGATGTACAGCGTATTCCACTTCTGAGTTTGCACAATTGCCCAATCGACGGCGTAATCTGCGCGTCAACGTTAGCGGTCGTGCACTTCGATTAATGCTCACAACACGACTCACCTTGCACAATGTAGTTCGGTCCTGGGCACTCTGCTGTTGATGGCGTGCCAGGGAAGCTGACAACGAAAGCACCGGCGGTGCCATAGGCAGAGTCTACGGGCGTGGCTGTGCCGACAATGTCGACAGTTCGTGGGCCGACAGTCGCGGTGTTGGTGACGCGCACCGTACCGTTATCCTGCATCAGCTGTCAATCACCGTCCAAAGATTCGCATACACGAAAAAAACGTACGTTAAGTTCGTAATTTGCGCTGACGCAGCGCGCCCCGGCCGTAGGACCGAATGGCGTACCAGCTACCTGATACCAGGTACCGAGATACGCGTTCAGGTTGAACTTGGAATCAGGGACGGGGTAGAAACAGGTTCCGTCATATTGTGCGGCCGCGACATTAGGCGTAGAGCTCGTCTCGTTATAGGAGGCTTGACGAGGGTGAATAAAGCCTGATGCGGCGGAGGAAAGGGCGAGGACAGTACTGGCGACGCGCATTTTGATCAAGCTTACACCTTGTGTCGGAATTAGAGATTATGGTGTATGGTGTAGATGAGGCAGGGATGGTAATAATTTTGCAATGAGGACGTGCCTCCCTCTACTTGACATAAACTGTGGCTGGTGGCACGTCACTCCCAAGCCACTATGAAGTACCACGCTTTCATAAACAGTCCAGACTCGGACACATGTGCACATCGCCGGTATCTCTCCCGGGCCGACAGGAACCATCGTGAATGCGCATCGGTACACACGTGTTGCCAAGCATGCGGACTCTTTTCCTCGGTCGAAATGTGGTAGCGGAGGTGTCCGGCTCTACTTCTCATTACGAGATGTTGCGGCTGTCGGCAACCGCAGCTGTTGTTTAGTAACGAGGTTGGTGTTTTGGGGACAGGGGTGAGCGACCGAGGGCGGGTGATGACGTATGCGCCGACTTGGCATGGAGCCGCATCACCGCCTTCGTCGCCTGTGCTCTTCACTACAATATTTGCTTGGTTTCGCCTATGGAGGGTGCTATAGAAGCCTCCGAAGCTAGGTCCTGTCATCAGATCATGTAAAGGCTTTGCGAGCTCCGTGACATTCCCAGGGCTTGTACAGAAAAGGTCTGTTATTGACCTCCAAACAGCTATCATTGATCTGCCTAGCAACCTATCTATTACAGAAGTCCTTTAGTAGACTGTTAAGCTACGAGAAGAGACCCGAATCAAGACAGCCCACTCCCTGGCTCACCCAAAACGGCATCGCAGGCTTCAAGTAGAAATCCCAAGAACGCCAGGCGCATACCATCTCTTGAAACAGCGGTAACCCGTACTCCTTCAATCCCCAAGACGTTTCCGAACCTCAAAAGAACGAGGTTGTCGTAATCGCAAAGAGCAACGTATGAGCATTTGTAGGCCTTTGGCTCGTCCACCCACTGCCGATCGATCGTGTCACCTTCAGCTATGCCATCCAGTGTGTTTGGACATACCCACTTGATAGTCATGAGCAATCTCGGTTGGTGTGTCCCCATGAACTTCTCATAATAGAGTGTTACCCGACTGTAGCCCACCCACCCATTGAGTTGCACGAGTTGAGTAGGATATTTCATCACGATGGCGTGATCGAGAGGACATTTGAGCCATATACGAGCAGCGTCGAAGACATCGTCGTCGGTTTTGAGGGGTCTGAGTGAGTTGTCGTCGGGATCTGGTGGGATGGGTAGCGGAGGGTCTTGGTGGATTGGCGAATCGGGATTTGCGTATTCGGCTTCGAGGAAGACGGTGGCGCTGCGTATGTAGTCTGTAGGTGCATCGGTCGACCAGATGGTACATATGCTCTGATCTTCCATGCCTTTGAGGTACGGGTTCTTGTACTTTACCAGCTCTTCGTCCGCGTTGTCGAGTGGTGAGCGGTAATCGTGAGCCATTGTGCTGAGAGGGTTCGCGTTTTGTAACTAAGGCGATACTGTGTATGAATCCTGAGTAAGCTAACGAGTTAAGCTGCTGATCAAGTGAGAGTGATCTGGAGGCGTTGGGTGGAAAGGACGGCGTACCGGCACGTCCAAAGCAGTCGAACTTGCCGAAACTCATAGTGAATGCGGCTGCTACAATTCCACACTGGTGTGGCAGGAACAATGAAGAAGATGCACACCTCACCGATTTCTGACGTGAAGCGTGACAATCATAAAATGAATAGCAACGGGACTGCTACAATAGAACGCCAATGCGCACAGCGCTTGATCCATGATCCGTACGCGCCTATCGTGACGCCAAAGCTCAGCAATACCCTAAAAAATGAACAAGAAAGTAAAAATGGACAGCTATTGCAAGCTCTCCGTAGGAACAATGGAGACCTTGAAGATGGTACCAGCCAGTGATGAATCACCGCCGACCGTCACATTACCGGAACCAGATCCGACGCTGTTGTGACATCCCTCTTTTCCCTCCTTCTGAAGCATGCGAGCAAAGTAGCCATAGCAATCCTCGACCTTCCAGAAGACACCAGCAGAGTCCTCAGGTTGGGAAGCTGGGGTAACATCAACTACAAACTTCGTTAGTACATCTGAATGCTGCGAATTGGACAAGACTTTCTTACATCTAACAGCATAGTCGGTAATTCTGTTACCATCGCTACCCACCACATTGGCATCTTGTGTGCTGTTCTTTTCGCCGCTGAGTGGGTAGTCAACAGTCGCGGTACACAGCGTACCGGTGGGAATGCGGTCTGGATAGGCGCAACCGGGCATCATGGCGGCGCAGGCGTTGTTAAGGATAGTCTCGAGTTTGGGATCAGCTGTGAAGCTGAGTAATTTATCGGAGTCGGAGGCGGGGTCGCATGTCGTTATTGTGTCGGATGCGGGTTGCCAACTGTCACTGGCTCCCGTCTTGGGTGACTGCCGTTGAACGAGCGGTGCCGCGAGCGCCGTCGCTAGAAACGCGCTGAAGAGCATTTGGGTGTACATTCTGGCTGATAGACCCGACTTCGAAGCCAGGGATGTCGAGAAGATGTGGTACAGCAGGTTGAGTGTCGGTAATGGGAGAACTTGGCGCTTGTCGGTACTCGAGGGGAAGACAGGTGAAGGGGAGTCTTTACAAGTCAATGCGCCAAAGCAGTGAGTTCTTTGGGGTTGTGAATGGTCGGTTATCGAGGGAAGAATATGAGCGAGCGGCCCATCTTCTATATTACCTCTCTCTATGTCATACGCTAAGCATTAGAGTTGTAAGTGATCACCGTGGGGTCGGGAGCACGGTGATGCAAGGTGTGGAGTTAGGAAATGAGGGACCCCCTGTGGGTGACGGACCGTTACAGACATCTCTTTGTTTCCTTCTTTTGCGAGCGGTACAGGGGATTGGCCCTGCATGATGTCTGCCTGTGGACAAGAAACAAGGTTACAAAAACAGGTCTAGACTTTATTGAAACAAAACAGGGTCGTCTGCATAGCTGTGGTCCCTTCTAATCAATTTTGGTGAAGCTGGTGGATTGAAATGGCGGACGCGTGGGGTCATCTCTCTCGATCAAACGATCGGCAGATCTACCGTCCGTGCCATGAGGCGCGTGGAACCTTCTTCGAAGAACACATCGTTCTTATGAGCTCGCTGCTCAATTGTTCGTTGGGTTGCAGATGTCTTGCGCGTGCTTCCGCGATTGCGCTTTTACGCTCTCTGCTCATACGCATGGTGACTACTGGGGACGCTGTTCTCACAACGTCATTATGCGCGGATTACGGCGAGCAGTCGGGAGGATGCTTGTTCGGTGGTATTGATGAAACAACGAGGTGCCACGCCGCCGTGAAGTTGCTCAAGATAGGGACCGAGAAGCTATGTCATCTGCCAAGGCTCTAGTTCGCCCTTCATTTCCCTGTTGCGCGAATGCCAGGGCTTCCCAACACCAAAGCATCCAGCGCAGTCGAAGCCGAATCTTCTCAAAGCCTCTCAGAAGTTGCGCAGTCTCAGACCACCTGGGCAGAAACGCGCGCTGCGACCTCTACCAGAGGTGTACAGTTATGAATATCTCGACACTCCCGAGGTCAACAAACATCACCTGTACCAAGTGTCCAGGAGTCGCGATGTGCCTGCGCAGTAGCAATAACAGCACGGCAGAACATCATGGCATCAGCAAATGTACTGTGCAGAGTCCTGACTAGGTCCCACCGAGCGCAATCCCTTTTAATCCCCGAAGGCATTGAGAACATGAATGCGCAGTCATTAGCATTAGGGGTGTAAGACTCCGGTGCCCTCTTGCGCATTGTCCGTAAGAAGCGTACTGCTTACGCCAGCTGGCAAGAGGATTGCCTGCTAACCCGAAGAAGAAAATCTCAAGCGTACACCGTTCAGCCCTACAGATTCGCGTATGCGCAGTAAGTAGCGCCTATCGCATTCAGTTTCGAAGGCCAGACTATACCTAGGCTCCAGCAATGTGCCATTCATCCGTAGCTTTTGTTCGACATCCACCCTTTACTTGTTTGCCATCAACTTTCAGCATGAACACCAAGGCAGAAGCAAACACATGGGCGGACACACCATTCGCCCTCCTCAACATTCCCGGTCAACCAAACGCACCAATATGCACGAATGCCGGTGTTCTCAGTGTCGCCATAGAAATGGCCAATGTTCACAACGTCTTGCTCCGCGCTCTAAATTCCATATATCACCAAGCGCCCTTCATTCAACTCCCTGGCGATGTTGCGGATCTCATGCTGTACGTCACCGCATGGGCAGATACCGTGCACCACCATCACTCCCTTGAAGAGACTATGTTCTTTCCAAAGATAGAGCAGATCGCAAGTGAGGCAGGCATAGATGGCTGGGAAGGCATGATGGGAGGAAACGTGGACCAGCATCATGAGTTTGAGCCGAAGATTGCAGGGCTGGTGAAGTGGGCCGAAGAAGTTGGGGCTGGACAGAGAACGTGTGACGCGGCGGAACTGAAGAGCCTGATCGATGAATTCGCACCCATCCTCACTCAGCATCTACATGACGAGATCGATACCTTGATACGACTCGAAAAGTGTGATGGAGAAAAGATCAAGCAGGCGATGAAAGAAGTAGCCGACGAAGGAGCAAAGACTGCTGATCCGGTACGTATTCCAATATTTTCACTAGCCGCTTACCATCAAGCAAAACACTGATAAGCTGCTTCTTCAGAATCTCGTCATCCCGTTGGTACTTGGCTGTGTCGACAGAAGCTATCCCGGTAGTGGTAGTTTCCCACCCGTACCCTTCTTCATCCCGTACCTGAACGCATATTGGTTCACGAGAAAGCACAAGGGAGCATGGAGGTTCAATCCAAGCGATCACTGGGGCAATCCAAGGCCGCTGCAGTTTCTCCCATGACCATCGTGAGAGGTCTAAATAAAGTCAGGAAACTGACATAGCATGGCGGTCGCCGAAGCTTTTATGTATTCAGAGGTTTTCTGTGTGATGAATGAAGACTACTGGGGTTCATGTAGCTTCTGCAGTTGCAATTTACATCGACAATAGAGGCCCAGGCACGCCTTGTATACATTTCGGCTTCCCTTTATCTGACTACATTGTTTCACTCTACCCCGTGTATTCATTGGGGTATTTCGAGGCCGCAACATCTGCCCCGGTAGATTATGGTAGTCGGATACATTCACATCGAAGCACATGCGAGGTACATCTAGGCAGCCTTGCCACCAGGTAATAAAGTAACTTTTCCATCGAAAGCGCCTCTTGGCGCTACATGAGTATCACAAGCCCGATATTTATCTCCTTCTCGAATCTCTACTACCTGATTGAACAGAACCACGTCCTGACATTCTGTCAACACTAAAGTCATAAACGTGCAGCCAACAGATATGTCTGTCAACAGCGTACCTACGAGCCCCCTTTTAAAGCTCCCCGGAGGTGAGTAAGAGCTAGGACTCGAGGAGTAATAATAATTGGACTACAATTAGCTAACGTATGTTGACAGAGCTCCGCAATCGTATCTACAACTATGCACAAGAACCAGGCGATGTTCATCCTATCCACAAGCCCACCCAGCAACACGAGCAGACAAATAAGACTCAACGACAGTTCTTCGGTCTCACACAAGTCTGCCGCCAGCTTCGGTCAGAGCATCTACCCATGTACATGGCGCAGACCAAAGTTCATATTCATTGCCAGGACTCGCTTTCTTACATCAACACCTTCATTCTTCCTACCGGTACAGATCCCAAGCAAGCTCGCGGAGATCTCACTGTCCAATTACCAGGCCAATTGTATGAATCTCGGAGCGAATTATCATCTCAAAGGGATATCATACATGTCATCAACCTCTGCAGAAGCGCCCCACAGGTCAACGTAGCCTTCGCGCTAGGCGACATCCCGCTATCGCAGAGCCGTTTTTCAGGCCGCCGTATAGGGCGTATCCTGCACGACCTCACAAAACCGGAAGCTATGCCTGTGCTGCACGATTTCATCCGAAACTCCGTGGAGCATCTAGAGTGTTGGATGTATACGGAAGAAACCTCGTCGCTGAGGTTCCGGACAAAGAAGGGCCATGCGGAGAAGTGGATGGATGCGTGGTCACACTGTTGCGCGAACTGCCCCACCGGAGAGGATTCAGCTCGGCGGGTGGAGCAATGGAGGGGGGAGATGCGGCTCGATGATTCGATGCATCACTTGAATGATTACGTTCATGTAGTATTTATCGTCGATGAGGAGTGGAAAGCTTGCTTGTCGCATGGGTGCTAGACTGCTGCTGTTTACAAATTTACAATGTTTTTTTGGACCATCCAACTTGGTTGTGACAGTACGGTTTGGAGAAGAAGACGAATTCGAAAGTTGCTGGGGTGGGCTAGATCCGTACATGTAGTTGCCTAGCCGAAGTGTACCTCATGTTACTTAGCAGATCAATGATTATTGAGGGTGTCATCGCTTTTCGATAGTTTCTTTGCGTCATTTGAAAGGTGTTTGTAGGCATTGAACGTATCCATGTGGTTGCAGAAGCTATGGGTGCACCACTCGGTACTCGTCTGAGTCATTGTGGCCCAGAGGAGTAGAACAAGGAATACCCAAAAGCGTCAATGTAGTAGGCTCAGGCTTGAACTCGATGAACCCGGAAAGTGCCACTGGAGATGGATGAGCATTTGGTCAGATTGAGAAGGTGTTGATAAAGAGCGTCCGCGACATCGCCAACATTACACTTGCTGTCATAGTTCATACTTCCTCAACTGTCCACGATAAGTGAGCAGAAAATCGCCCATGACGCCATAATGATCCGAGACCCAATCTAGCTCGCCCGCCTTCTTCATCATCTGTCTATGCTCCTCCGCGACTTTGACGCCCATGCCAATCCTCTGGAACTTGCAAGGACCTAGCCACCCTTGGAATAAGATCTTGTCCATCCTGCTACAGCCAAATCTATCTCTCGTGGCTTGTGGAGACTGATAGCCCCAGGTATACCCGTGGTCGCTGTCTTCTTCGCCGGGCCCATTGCGATTAGTAGGTACATTGTTGTTGAAGTTACCGAAGACGGTAGCGTCACTTGGTGCATTGGCGTGGCCGCCAATAGAGAGGTACATATCCTCGAGCGCATTACCTGTGTGTAGAAAGCGATCAAAGGGCTCGATAGCATTGAGGTCGCCAGCTAGTATTGCGCTTTCGACATCCGGGTGGCTGAGATACTGCTTTGCGGCTGCCATCTGAATGGGGCGGACAGGCAGATCAGCAACGAGAGACTCCAGATGTGTGTTACATAGCCGTAGCATTTTCACCGGAAGATCTGGACGAATGCAGTTGTAGAGCTTGATGTCCACAAACAGGCCGTCTCGTCCGAACTTGCTGTACCACGGCCCGCGGAAAACGGAGTCTATGTGCATTCGCCGATCGACGAGTGTGATCGTACCATAGTGAGAGCTCAGCCAGTTTTGCGAGTCGATGTCTGTGAGGTTGAAGCGTTGCTTGACCCAGGCTGAGTCTCGTATCTGCTCCATGTCTGAGACTCCCATCTCTTGTAGAAATATGACGATTGCGATATCTGGCGGGGTGGATGATACTAAGTCGTGCAAATGATCTAGTGCAGCGCTCATTCTTTCTTCTGCGAATGGAACGAGGACATCGATATTCCAGGAGATCAAACGAAGCTTCCTGGGATGCAGAAGTGCCTCTGATTCGTCTTTTGGGAACGCTTGGTCGGATGTTGCTGGTGTCCAATTGCCGTCAGGCGAGACGCAATAGTAAGGCTGCTTCCTTGGCTCGTAGAAAGCATCTTCGCGTTTCTGTATGACAGAGGAGAAACTGGCCGCAGCGGCCTGCATGGCAGGGTTAGGCTTTACTGACGACATGCTTCTGGGAGGTCTAGTAGGCAGTCAAAATGTAGGTGGAGCTGCAGAAAGTTTGGAAAGTGTAAGCCTTTGGCATGTGGACACAGCAGACAGTACATTGCGAAGCATGATGTTCATTGTACCTAGGTAGTCGTCCACGGGTGGTTGCCTGGATAGTGCTGACGCGGGGTGCGTGAGGCGCTCGGCTGGGGGCCAAACAATGCTAGGTACCGTGATTGTATTGCTTGCTATATGAGATAGTACAATGGAACAAAGACGAAGCACAAATCGTAACTGTGGTCGATATAGATGATGCGCAGGAGCAGATGCGTGTTCTTGGAGGTGCGAGCGCCGGCACGTGATGCGGTGAGGGTACCCCTGTCGTCAATGCCGAAGCGCGTCGTGAACTTTCGCGATTCAGAAGGAGCTCCAACCTGGAGAAGCTGCCACGACACCAGCTCTTCGCCTCGCCAGAAAAACCGTCTCTCTACCGTCATCGCCGCCGACCGCTCTCCTAGATTACCAACGTCCGAATCCATCGTTATCCCCCAACCCCGCCATGGGCTCCCGGCTACACAATGCTCCGATCGTGATAGACAACGGCAGTGGAACTATCAGAGCTGGATTCGCAGGCGAGGATGTGCCAAAATGCTTCTTCCCGTCATACGTAGGACGACCGAAGCATGTGCGGACAATGGCAGGCGCATTGGAGGGCGACGTGTTCATAGGACCACAAGCACAACAATATAGGGGGCTCTTCAAGATCAACTACCCATTGGAGCACGGCATTGTCACAGACTGGGATGATATGGAGCGGATATGGCAGTATGTCTATACAGAAGGCCTGA
>Ga0265798_10007583_pt1 | contig 14008 bp, 5 predicted proteins | sample P3T30metagenome_FD_192430 | JGI IMG/M metagenome (GOLD analysis project Ga0265798, IMG submission 192430) | Plant litter microbial communities from East Loma Ridge, Irvine, California - P3 T30 | ecosystem: Environmental > Terrestrial > Plant litter > Unclassified | place: USA: California...
CAGGGCGTCGGTAGTGTAGTTGTTCAGGCCCTGGCCGGGAGGCGAGCCAGGCACGTAGCTCTTGGCTGTTTGCCGGGTGAATTGAAGGAAGAAGTCCAGGCTAAACCCCTTATAGCTGAGGCTATTTTGCAAGCCACCGAAATACTTAGGGTAGCCATTGGTGCGCACTTGCGTCGAGAGGGCAGGATTGGTCGTGAACAGGCCCGTAGGGCTCACGTAGGCGCCAGTAGCCTGGCCGGTAGCCGGGTCGATGCCGGTGTAGTTGTAGAAGCGGGTCAGGGTTGTGGACTCGCCCAGCAAAAACTGGCCGTTGTAGGCCGAAGCCGCCAGGTTTGGAAACTCCAGCAGCTCGTTGTGGGGCACGGTGAGGGTGGCGGCCGAGGTCCAGGTGAACTTGCCCGTTTGCACGTTGGTCGTGTTCAGGCTAAACTCGAAGCCCCGGTTCAGCACCACGGCCGGGAAGTTGGCGGTGATGCTCGAAAAGCCGGTTTGGCTCGGAATGGCGAAGCCCACTAGCTGGTTGTCGGAGATACTGCGGTAGTAGTCGGCCGTGAACAGAATGCGGTCTTTCAGGAAGCCTAGTTCCAGGGCCAGGTCCAGCTTCTTCACGTTTTCCCAGCGAAAGTTGGTGTTGCCCAGGCGGGTGGGCGCCAGGCCCAGCAGCGAGCCATACGCGGTGCGGCCCGTGGACTGGAAAGTGGCCAGGTAGTCGTAGTAGCCACTGGTGCCTAGGTCGTTGCCAGTGATGCCGTAGCTGGCGCGCAGCTTGCCGTAGCTGAGGGCCGGTAGCGAGTTCTTGATAAAGCCTTCCTCTGAAAACAGCCACGCCACGCCGCCCGCGCCGAAGTTGCCCCAGCGATTGTTGGGTCCAAACTTCGACGAGCCATCGCGACGGAAGGTGCCGTTGAGGATGTATTTGCCCTTGAGGTTGTAGTTCAGGCGCCCAAACACCGACTGGTAGCGGTAGGTAAAGGCATTGTCGGTATAGTAAGTCTTGGTGCTAGCGGCAGTCAGGTTTTCGAGCACCGCGTCGCTGATGTAGTCGGTGGCATACACGTAGAGCTGCTCGGTGGCCGTTTGCTGAAACGTGCCGCCCACTAGTGCTTGCAAGTCGCCCGGCCCCACTTTGTGGTTGTAGGTTAGCTGGGGCTCGGCGAGGTAGGTGGTAGTAGCGGCGTTGGCAAACTCGGCCGAGGCCTTTGCAGGGCCGAACAACGTGCTCACAGCGGCGGCGGGCGTGGGGCTGAACTGGTCCATCGTCAGCCGGTTGAGGCCGGCACTCACCTTGGCCGCCAGGCCCGGCAAGATGGTATAGCTCACGGCTACATCGCCGAGCAGGTTGCGGCTGGTGTTGGTGATGCCGCGCAGGGCCAGGGCGTAGGGGTTGGTAAGGCTCGTGCTGAAGTTGAACGTGCCGTCGGCGTTGTAGGGGTTGTAGTTGGGCGGCAGCGTAATAAGGGTAGTATAATCCTGCGCCGCCTGCTTATTGTCGGTGTGCACGTAGCCCATCGAGGCGTCGAGGTGCAGGCGCCCGTTGGCCGAAGCCTGGTTAATGGCCAGCCGCCCGTTGTAGCGGTTGCTGAAATAATCGCCTAGGTAGATGCTGCCCTGGCGCCGAAAGCCGCCCGTGAGGGCAATGCGCGTGAGCGCGGTGCCAGCCGTGTAGCTGGCCTGCGCATCGGTCACGGAAGCCGTATTGCCAATCAGCGTTTTCTGCCAGTCGGTGTAGCGAGTCTGGTCGAAGGAAACGAGGTCGGGCGCGTTGCTGGCCGTGGGCGTAATACCATCATTGGCAAAGGCTTCGCGGCGCAGAGCCAGGTACTGCTCGGTATTGAGCTGATTGATGAAGCGGGTGGCACGGCCCGCGCCAGTATACACGTTCACGTCGAGCTTGCCCTGGCCGGTTTTGGCCTTTTTGGTGGTAATGAGCACCACGCCGTTGGCCCCGCGCGAGCCGTAGATGGCCGTGGCGTCGGCGTCTTTCAGCACGTCGATGCTGGCAATGTCGGCGGGGTTGATGCTATTGAGCGGGCTGTCGTAGCTGCCCTGCGGCGCAAACGCGCCGAAGGCCGCGAAGCTGTTGAGGCCGGTAGCCGCGTAGGGCACACCATCAACCACGTACAGCGGCTGGTTACCCCCTAGGAGTGAGTTTTGGCCCCGAATCTGCACGTTTACGGTCGAGCCGCCGAAGCCGGTAGAGGGCGTCACGAGCACACCTGCCAGGCGGCCCTGCAAGGCTTCGATGGGATTGCTAACCGGCTGTTGGGCAATAGTTTTAGCATCTAGGGTAGCTACGGCGCCGGTGTTTTCGCGCTGAGTGGTGGTGCCGTAGGCTACTACCACCACGTCGTCGAGCTTGCTAACGCCGCGCCGCAGCTGCACCACGATGCTGGTTTGGCCGTTCAGCGAGATTTCCTGAGGCTCGTAGCCCACATAGGAAAAGATGAGCACCACGTCGGGGCTGGCCACCGTGATGTTGTAGTGGCCGTTGGCATCGGTGGCGGTGGAGGGCGCCAGCTGCGCCTGGCCCGACTTCACGCGCACCGTCACGCCCGGAATGGGCTCGCCGTTTTCGTCGCGCACCATGCCCGTGATTTGGATGGGCGCGGCCACCGCCGCCCGGTTGGCCGGCTTGGCCTTCACAATAATTGACTTGTCCTCAATGGTGTAAGTGAGCGCCTGGCCAGCAAACATCTGCTCTAGCGCCTCCGCGAGGGTGGCGCGCTGCAAATTGAGCGTGACAGGACGGGCCGCCTGCACCATTTGGGTGTTATACAGAAAGGTGTAGCCGCTCAGCTGCTCGATTTTCTTGAGCGCCTGGCTCAGCGGCACGTTGCGCTCCACAAGCGTGATGGCTTGGGAGGGCGTGGCTGCCTGCGCGTAGGAGGCGGTGTGCAGCTGCCCAGCCCCCAGCAGCAACCCCACGGCGGTGGCTTTTGACCAGCGCCCGAGGGGCCACTCGGCGCCCAGGCCCAATTGAGAAAGTAAAAGAGTAGAATTCCTCATCGTCAATGGTTTGGTGAAAGAAGCAGACAGATGTAGTAAGCAGCACCTTTGCCAAAACCGAGGCAAGGCGCAGCCCAGTCGCCCTAGGGAGGGGCGCGGGCAACCAATGGGTGGGCAGGAAAGGAAGAGGCAGGGCCTAGGGCTGCACCGTGATGCGGCGGCCCTCGGTAGTAAAGTGCACGGCGCCAGTTAGCTCCAGCACGCGCAGCACGTCGGCGGCGTCTTTGTAGCGGGATATTTTCCCGTTGAAGTCCTTGTTGGTCAGCGCGCCCCGGTACTGCACGTCTACGTCGTACCAGCGAGCCACCTGGCGCATAATGGCCTCGATGGGCTCGTCGTTGAACACGAAATAGCCGTTTTTCCAGGCTACGGCGTGCTGCACATCCACTTCCCGGACCTGCACTTGGCCCTGGGGCCAACATCGGCCCTGCTGGCCCGGCCGCAGCAACGCCTGTTGCGTACCCTGGCCCAAGCGCACCGACCCTTCGAGCAGCGTAGCGGCCAGAGCAGGCTCGTCGTCGTAGGCCTGCACGTCGAAATGGGTACCTAGGACCGTGACTTCGGCCCCACGGGCGGTCACCTTAAAAGGATGCTTGGCATCCTTAGCTACTTCGAAGTAGGCCTCACCGGTCAGCTCCACGCGCCGCTCGGCTCCCGTGAAAACCACTGGAAAGCGCAGCGATGAGGCCGCATTCAGCCACACCTGGCTGCCATCGGGCAGCGTAAGCTGGTACTGCCCGCCGCGGGGCGTGGCTACTGTATTATATAAGAGTTGACCAGCGGCCGGGGCGCTGGCGGCGTAGCGCAGCTGGCCGTCGGCCGTTTTTTGCACTTGGCTGCCCCCTTGCTGGGCCAGCAGCCCTAGGTGGGCCTGGTCGAGCAGCACGGTGCGGCCATCGGCCAGCGTGAGCAGGGCTTGGTTGCGGCCGGGGTGCAGGGCCACCTGGGCAGCCGGGCGTGCAAGCCGCTGCGCCACGGCGGGCGCCGCGCGGTGCTGCCAGCCCCAGTATCCCCCAGCCCCAGCTACCAGCAGCACCACGAAGGCCAGCAGTGCGGCCCACGGCGTGCGCCGACGCCGGGCAGGCACCGGCACACCGCTATGCCGCAAGCGCTGGAAAATAGCAGCTTGCGTAGCGGCCTCGTTGCCATGCTCGGCTTCCTGCCAGGGGAGGTCGGGCAGGTCGGTGGCCCCTAGGGTTGCCTCAAAGCGGGCCCGCTCGGCCAGGGTGGCCGTGCCGGCTTGGTGCTTTTCGTACAGGTCCAGGTACTCTTCGTCGGTCATGGCACAGGGCGCTTACCTAGAGAGAGTATTTTTCGAGCCCCAACGCACACACTTTCGGTAAAGAAAACGTAATTATTTTTTCATAAGCGGCTTAACTAGGTAATTTGCAGCGTCTAATTTTTACTTGCCAGTTTTATATTTAGAAAAGCTGCCTGCTTGCTTCTGCACAAGCGGCCGCTTTTCGGCGCACCTCCGCCCTACCCCGCCATGCCCATCCCGGATGCTGCTTTGTGGGAAGCCATTCAGGCCAATGATACCTCGGCCTTCGCGACGCTCTACGAGCGCTACTGGCGGCGCTTGTTCACGGCAGCCTACGCCCGCCTGCCCGACCGTGAGGCGTGCGAAGAAATCGTGCATGACATTTTTCTGACGCTCTGGACCGAGCGGGCACGCTTGCAGATTCAGGCCTTTCCGGCCTACCTAGGGGCTGCCGTGCGCTACCAGGCCGCGCGCCACCAGCGGGCGCTCAGCACCAGCCCCTTGCGCTACGCCGACGCCCTCGACACCCTGAGCACCGAAGCCGACTACAACCACGGCGAAACCCAGCTGCTGGGCCTCGACCTGGAGCAGCGCCTGGCTGCAGCCCTAGGTCAGCTACCCCAGCGCTGCCAGGAAATCTTCCTGCTGAGCCGCATGCAGCACTTGTCCAATGATGAGATTGCCGAGCGCCTGCACATCTCGCGCCGCTCGGTCGAGAACCAGCTCACGACGGCGCTGCGCCACCTGCGCGTCACCCTGCGGTTTATGGGGGTGGTGTGGCTGGTGCTGCACGTGCAGTAGGTGTTGGTTTGTGGTCATTAGCTACCTGCCGCATTCCTGACAACGAATAACTTATAACACACGCGGCCACCCTAGGTAGGGCGGCCGCGTGTAGTTTAGGCTAAGGGGCTCCGGGCTAGTAGCCAAGGCTTTGGTCGTAGAGGCCGGGGGTCGCGCTCAACATTCATTGGGCAGGGGCTATGGTGCAGGTGAGCCCACCGCTTGTTCGTATACTTCCACCTCCACCAGGCCCAGCGTGCCGGGTGGGCCCGGCTGGTCGGTGGCGGCGGTGGGCGCTTTGGGCGTGTCGAGTTCCGTAATGCGGAAGGCGTCTTGCGCCTGGGTGGCCCCCACCAGCTCGATGCGCAGCACCTGGCCGGTGCGCGGCGGAAAGACAGCCGTAAAGTACCCTAGGCTACGTGCAGTGGTGCCCCGAAACACCTCCTGCCCATCTACCAAGAGGCGGATGGGGTAGGTACTGGAACGCCAGCCAGTTAGCTTCATTGCCACCTGGCTGAGGCGGGCCGGGCGGGCCAGCTGGTATTCAATCCAGGGCTGGGCTTCTGACTTCACGCTTATCCATTCAGACAGCTCATTATCATCAAAGCTAAACCCTGCATTGGCTGCGTTGGAGCTGGCCGTCACGCCCTTAACTGCCACCGCCACGCGCGATGGTACAAACGCCGGCCCCGTCGGGGTAGGGCCGCGTTGCAGCCGCCCCGGCAGGTCGGCGCCCGGCAGCCGGGTAGCCAGGCCAGCGCGCACGGCCACCGGCTGCGATGCCAGACTGATAGTGGCGGGGGTGAGCCCGTCGGCGGTGGCCGTGAGGGTAATTTTGCCGGCCTGCGTCGTGCTGCGCACGAGCACACGATTCACGCCTCCTTCCACGGGCAAGCTTTTGGCTAATATGTAGTTGCCGGGGCCCTGGGCCAGGCCGCCGCGCCACTCGGCCGGGCCGCTGAGCGCGAAGCGAACGAGATTGAGGGCCGTGGGGCAGCGGCGGCCCCGCGCATCCACAGCTTCTACTTGCACCAGGGCCAGGTCGGCGCCATCGGCGTGTAGGCCGCGGGGGCTGGTGGTGGGCGTGAGGCGCAGAGCCACGGCCGGGCCGGCGGTCTGGTGCTCGGCGGCGCTAAGCTGCTGGCCGGCCGCATTGTAGCTTACGGCGCGCAGCGTACCGGGCTGCCAGGCTACGTCTTTAAAAGTGAAGAGAAACCGGCTGCTCTGTTGCCCAAAACCCAGCGACTGGCCATTCAGAAACAGTTCTACCTTTTCGCCGTTCGATACTACGTACACGTTCTTTACTACCCCCGAGGCATAGTTCCAGTGGCCGATGATATGGGTGCGCGCGTGCTCGGGCTCGACCCAGCCATCCCACATCACCTGGTGAGCGTAGTAGCCGTCTTTGGCAATGCGCAGGGCATCGACCTCGCCGCTGCGGCGGTAGTTTTCTTCGCCCCGGTAGTGGGTGTTGGTGTCAGAAAACACAATATTGACGCCGCCCGCACTGCTGCGGGTACCAGTGCCGGGGCGCTCGCGCCAGTAATCGTACCAGCGAATGACGTCCTCCCGGGCCTGCGAGTCCTGGTTGCGGTTGTACTCAGCGGCGCTGGCGCCTTTGTAGGGCGGGCCGGCACCGTCGGGGTGGTAGGGCGGTGAGAGCTCGTCCCAGTACTTGCGCAGGGCCTCATCGCGCGAGTACTCCATGGCCCACAGCGGCTTACCGGCGCTTTTATTAACGTAGAGCATCTCGCCACCGTACTCGGCCTGGGCAATGTCGAGCATCTCGCGCGAGCCGATGGCCCTTCCTCCGTGCGGGTCGTAGCGGTTGCGAATGTCTTTCAGCTCCTGCATGTGAGCGGCGCTGATGCTCTCGTTGCCGCCCTCGTAAAAGAGAATGCTGGGGTTGTTGCGGTTGTAGATGATGGCGTCGCGCATCAGCTCGAGGCGCTGGCCCCAGCGGCGGTCGGCCACGTCTTTTTCGGCGTCGCCGGCGGGCATGGCCTGGGGCAGCCCTACCCTATCGCACGACTCGATATCCTGCTTCCAGGGCGTGACGTGCATCCAGCGCACAAGGTTGGCATTGCCGCTCACCATCAGGCCGTTGCTGTAGTCGCTCAGCCAGGCGGGCACGCCTAGGCCCACGGCGGGCCACTCGTTGCTCGTACGCTGGGCGTAGCCGTGCACCTGCATCACCCGGTCGTTGAGCTTGATGAGGCCGCCCCCAAACTCCGTTTTGCGAAAGCCGGTGCGGGTCTGCACTTCGTCTACTACTTTGTTGTCAACCAGCAGCTTGGTTGCCACCGTGTACAGGTAGCCGTAGCCCCAGCTCCAGAAGTGTGCATTGGCCAGCCGGCCCTGGGTGCGCACGGTGCGGGTTTCGCCGGGCTGCAAAGTCGTTTTTTCGCCCGGCATAGTCAGCACGGTTTTGCCGGTGGCGTCGGCCACGGTGGCCGCGTAGGTGAAGGTGCGGGGCCTCACCCCCTCATTTTTGACCTGGGCTTCGGCTACCACCGTGGCCAGGTTTTTGGCCAGATCAAAGTCTTGGGCATACACGTACACGCCCGTCGTACCTAGGGCCGAAAACAGCGGCAGCGTCTGATGCAACGGGCTCATAACGTGCAGATACACGTTTTTGGGAATGCCGCCGTAGTTGGCGTTGAAGTTGCGGTTGCTCCACTGGTAGGCTTGGCCAGAGGCTTTTTCTTTATAGTCCCAGTCGCTGTCGGTGCGCACGGCCAGCACATTATCCTGGGGCGCGGGCTTTAGGAACGGCGTAAGGTCGTAGCCCACGGCCATCACGCCGTTTTCGTGGCGGCCCAGCGCGTGGCCATTCAGGTAAAACTCGCCGGCCAGTCTTATCCCTTCAAACTCCACAACCACCCGCTGGCCTGCCGTACCGGCCGGCAGCCGGAAGTGCTTGCGGTACCAGGCTACGCCGGTACTCAGGTCTTTAATGTCTTTCGCAAAGGCCTCATCCTCGTTCCAGGCGTGAGGTAAGGTCACGGCTTTCCACTGCACATCGTTGAAACCAGGGGCTTCGGCGCCCCGAGGGTCGCCGACCAGCACGCGCCAGCCGGGGTTAAAATTGTACTTCACACGGGCTTGGCCCGCCGCCGGGGTCAGGCTGCTCAGCCAAAGCAGCAGCCAGCCTAGGCAGCGCCAAGGGCGAAAAAGTGGATAGCTCATACTGGGCAAGGTGGGAATGGGCAAGCAAGAAAACCTACCCGGCGGCGGCCACTCTCCTGTACTGTGGCGCCCGGCATGGCGCCACGCAAAAGCCCGGCCTTTGCGGGAGTGGCTTCCGCAAGGGCCGGGCTGGGGTTGGCTGGCTATGCTAAACTCAGGATTCGCGTACAGGTAGAGACACAGCAGGTTGCGCTCCTACTTGTAGAACGACCGCAGCGCCACTATTAACTATCTAATAACCAGAATTTTGCTCATACAGGCCAGGGGCAGCACTGAGCTCGTTTTGGGGCACGGGGTAGAGCAGCAGATTGGCCGTGATGGGGCGGGTAATTTTGTTGCTGGCATCGTCCTTCAGTACCCAGGCGTTCATCACATCTAGGGCCAGGCCCGAGCGCACGAGGTCGTTCCAGCGTAGGTTTTCGCCGGCAAACTCGCGGCGGCGCTCCTCCATCAGGGTGGGCAGGGTGAGGGTGGTGAGGGCCGGCTGGCCGGCGCGCGTGCGGATAGGCGTGAGCAGGGCAGCGGCATCGGTGGCCGAGCCGCCTACGCCGCGCACTTGGCACTCGGCCTTCATCATCAGAATGTCGGCGTAGCGCATCACGATAAAATTGATGGGCCAATCACCCCGGCCCGTGCCGCGGCCGGTCGCGCTGAAATACTTCTTGTAAAACGAGCGGGTTTCGGTGATGCCCGCGTAGGTGTAGCCGGTCTGGATGTTAAATGTCTTGCGGCTATCGGTGGCGGCGTAAGACGTGTTTACTAGGTCGTTGGAGCAGGGTTTGATTTCGACCGAGCCAGCCCCGAACGGTACGTTATTCAGGGTATAGTACGTGTCCGGAATCACGACATTGGGAAACGACCCACCTAGGCCAAGCGAAGCATTCGAAACGTACTGAATATCCCACAGCACCTCGGCGTTATTCTCATTGTTGTAGGCGAATACGTTGGCGTAGCTTGGCAGCACCGAGAAGCGTCCGCTGTTGATGATGTCATTGAGCAGCGGCAGGGCCTTGTCGTACTCCTTGCTGTCCAGGCCGGGGCCGTTGATGCCGTAGGTGGGGCCCGAGCGCGTGAGGTAGGTGAGCGCCAGCAGGCCTTCGGCGGCGTACTTGGTGGGCCGGCCTAGGTTGGCCGCCGTGTAGGTGGTGGGCAGGTTGGCCACAGCCGTTTGCAGGTCGGAGAGGATGAGCTCGTACACCTTGGTGACCTCGCTGCGGGGCGTGGCCGCCACTTCCTGCGGGCTGAGGGCTTTGTCCAGCACCGGCACCTTGCCAAACTTGCGCACCAGGTCGAGGTACATGAAAGCGCGCAGGAACTTGGCTTCGCCTTCGTAGCGGGTGCGCAGCGAGCCGGTTACGGCACCGTTAGCGGCCAGCTGGTCGAGCAGGGTGTTGGCCCGGAAGATGGTTAGATAGTCCGACGTCCAGGCATCGGCCACGTAGGGGTTGATGACCAGCAGCGAGGCCGAAAAGTTGTTGATGGGGTCCCAGTCGCGCGAGCCAATAGAGCTGATGGCGTACATGTTATCCGAGCGCGCCTCCGACAAAATCACTTCCCGGTCGGGGTAGCCGCGCAGAGTGTTGTACACGGCCGTCATAGCCTGGTCGAAATCGGTAGGGGTCTTATAAAATGTGTCCACCGACCCGTTTGAGATGGGCACTTGGTCGAGGTCTTTTTCGCAGCCGCCCAGCGCGAGGCTGCACGCGGCCGTAATGAGTAAGAATAAGCGCTTCATGGGTGGGATGTATCAGAGGGGAAGCTAAAGTCGTCCGTCATGCAGAGCGCAGCGAAGCATCTCGCGTGCGAACGTCTACTAGCGTTAGGGTTTACTGCGCCACGCGAGATGCTTCGCTGCGCTCTGCATGACGGACGCTTTTAAATTGATTAAAACGAAAGGTTGAGGCCCAGCACCAGCGACTTAGCTAGCGGCAGCCCGCCGTAGTCGGAGCCCGACACGAAGTTGCCGGTGTTGCTGGTATTCACGGCGTCGGGGTTCAGGCCGCCGTAGTAGTTGTCGTGGCCGAAGAAGTTTTCGGCTGTCACGTAGAGGCGGGCGCCCTGCGCGACGCGCTTATTAATAACGCGCCCTAGGTCGTAGCCCAGCGTGATGGTACGCACCCGGAAGTAGTCGGACGAGTACAGCCAGTCGGTGTTGCGAATGAAGCCGAAGCTGCCGGTGGCTTTGCCCTTCACGCCCTCGCCGGGGTTTTCGGGCGAAAACCAGCGGTCGCGCACACGCCCTAGGGCGTTCTCCTTGTAGCCCACGCTGGTGCGGTCGATGGCGCGGCCCAGCGTCGAGTAGATTTTGCCGCCGTTCTGGCCCTGTACCAGGAAGCTCAGGTCGAAGCCTTTGTAGCGCAAGGTGTTGGTGATGCCCCAGGTGTACTTGGGGTTGGGCTGGCCTACCACCTGGCGGTCTTTACTGTCGATGACGCCGTCGCCGTTGTAGTCTTCATACCGCGGGTCGCCGGCAGTCTGAGCGCCAAAGCGGGCCACCTTGCTGTCGATATCAGCTTGGCTCAGAATTCCGACTTGCTTCACCACGAAGAAGCTGTACACCGGCAGGCCCACTTGCAGAATGTTGCTGGGCGTGTCGAGGCCGTTGGGCACTTCAATGGTAGCATCGCCGGGCCCTAGGTGCACTACTTTGTTCTCGTTGTGGCTTAGGTTAAACGAGGTATTCCAGGAGAACTCGCCTTGCAGGTTGCGCGACGAGACTTCCAATTCCCAGCCCTTGTTCTGCACCTCGCCGATGTTGGTGAGGTAGTTGGTATAGCCCGAGCCCGAGGGCACTGGCACGTTCAGCAGCAGGTCCTGGCTGGTTTTGGTGTAGTAGTCGGCCGAGGCCGTGATGCGGTTTTGGAACAAGCCAAAGTCCACCCCGAAGTCCACGGTGCGGTTGCGCTCCCACTTCAGCTGCTCGTTGGCGGCGCGGTTGGGGGCCTGGCCGGTGGCCTGCGCGCCAGCGTTGCCGCCAAAGACGTAGTTATAGAAGCCCAGCGTGGCAATGCTGCTGTAGTCACCGATGTTGTTGTTGCCCGAGTAGCCTAGGCTGGCCCGCAGCTTCAAGTCGCTGAGGGTGTTGTTAATCGGCTCCATAAACTTCTCTTGCGAGATGCGCCAGCCCGCCGACACGGCCGGGAAGATGCCCGAGCGGCTATCGGCGCCGAAGCGCGACGAGCCATCGCGGCGAATGCTGGCCGAGAGCAGGTACTTGCCATCGAAGCCGTACTGCACGCGGCCGAAGTACGAGAGCAGCACGTTCTGCGTCTCCGTATTGGCCGACGACACGACGATGGCCGCGGCCCCGTTCAGGGTCGTGACGGAGTTGTTGATATAGCCACCCGACGAGGCTAGGCTGGCGTCGTTTTCTAGCTTCGAGAAGTTATACGACTGGCCCACCAGCACCGTGAAGTCGCTTTTGCCCAAGACTTTGCTGTAGGTAGCGGTATTCTCGTTGGTAAAGGTGCGGCGGTGGTAGGCACTGTACGAGCCCGACGCCAACGACGTAGTCAGGGTGCGGGTGGGCGGCGAAAACGACTTCGAGGTTACGTCGCTGTTGTCGAGGTTCAGCGTCGAGCGAATGCGTAGGCCGTTGATGGGCTGGTACTCGGCGTAGGCTGTGCCTAGGGTCCGAAAATTGCGGCTTTCGCCCTGGTAGGCCTTGATAACAGCAATGGGGCTGGCGGTACTCACGCCCCAGCGATAGGCCTCGTTTTTGCCGTAGGCGGTGTTCACGCCAGCCGTGTCTTCCACCACGGGTGTTTCGGCCAGCAGCTGGTGAAAGCGGTTGTCTTTGCCCTCGATGCCGGGGTCAACGGAGACAGAGTACGTCGGCGTCAGGTTCAGGCCAAACTTGAACTTGTCGTTGGCCTTCACTTCCACATTGGCGCGGGCCGAGTAGCGCTTGTAGTCGGTGCCGATGGCGAAGCCCTGCTGCCGGTTGTAGTTGCCCGACACGTAGTAGTTGACGTTGGGCGTCGAGCCGGCGGCGCTCACCTGGTAGTTCTGGGTGCCGCCGGTGCGGTACAGTTCGTCCTGCCAGTCGATGTACTGCAAGCCGGGGTGGCCGGGCAGGGCCCAGCGGTCGTCCAGCATCAGGTCGGGGTTCACGTTGTTGCCGGTCAGGCCCAGTATCTGGCGGCGCTGCTCAGTAGTTTGGCTGGCCGTGCGGCCCGTGCCCGACCGTACCCAGTTGGCATTGATGATTTCGGTGGCCTTCGCAGTCCACTCATCGCCGCTGAGCAGGTCAAGCTTTTTGGCTGCCCGCGAAATGCCCGCAAAGGCATTGACGCTGATTTGGGCCTTGCCATTTTTGCCACGCTTGGTAGTGATGAGTACCACGCCGTTGGCGGCTCGCGAGCCGTAGATGGCGGCGGCGGCAGCATCTTTCAGCACCTCAATGTTCTCAATGTCATTGGGGTTGATGTTGTCGAGCGGATTGCCAGTCGAGTAGCGCCCGCCGCCGTTGGGCGCAGCCTGGTCAAGCGGAAAGCCGTCGATAACGTACAGCGGCTCGCTGCCCGCCGTGATGGAGCCGGCGCCCCGCACCCGCACCGAAAAGGCGCGCCCCGGAATGCCTGAGGTTTGCTGCACCTGCACGCCCGCCAGCTGGCCCACCAGCGCTTGGTCAACGCGGGTAATGGGGCGCTCTTCGAGCTTCTCAGCATTGAAGGTGGCAATGGCACCCGTGATGTCGCCGCGCTTTTGGGTGCCGTAGCCCACTACCACCACGTCGTCGAGGCTCTTGGTGTCCTCGCTCATTTTCACGTTGATAGCGCCCGGGCCCGTGAAATTGTGCTCTTGGGTAGTGTAGCCGATAAAGCTAAAAATGAGTGTACCTGCCCGGTCGGGGGCATTCAGCGAGAAGCTGCCGTCGGGGCCCGAAGTGGTGCCGCGGGTGGTGCCCTTCAGCACCACCGTCACACCGGGCAGGCCGCCGCCCTTGGCATCCGTCACGCGGCCAGTCAGCTGCCAGTCGGCCACGGTGCGGGGGGTGTTAGCATGGGCCAAGGCGGCCACCGGAGCCATGCCCGTGAGCAGCACCGGCAGGCAGCACACCAGTAGCCGGCGGCGGGGCCAAGCGTATTGTTTCATCATGAGTGAAGGGTGGGGTTTATAAAGACAGAAGCAGAAGGTGAGTGATGAAAAGCTCACTGTTTGGTGACCAATATTACCCGCCTGTTTTTCAGACACTCTCCTGTAGAGTACTGGCTATTGCTATTTTTAAGCCCCGCTAACCACCTAGGGCAACACCTTAGCTAATGCGCAGCACAAACGCCGAAGCCGTGCCCGCCGCCCCGCCCTGCGAGGCACAGAACAGGTACTCAGGTTGGCCCTTGCGCAGCAGCAGTTGCGGCCGCTCCAACCGGCCGTAGCGCTTGAGGTTACTCGGGGCCGGTGGCTGCACCACGCCGTAGTCGGCTAGGGGCAGAAAGGCGACTTTAGGAAAGCTCCAGGTTTTGCCGTCTTCCGATTCTAGGTAGAGGCCCACGTCTTGGCTATACACGCCCATGTCGCGGGCCAGCAGGTTGAACTTGTCGTGTTGCCGCCACACGTAGGCATCCTCAAACTGCTGGTTTTGGCCCTGGCCCGAGAAGTCGATAACCGGGTTGCCGGCGTACTTCACGTAGGGGCCACCTAGGTGCTCGGCCACGGCGAGCCCGTACTTGCGGTTGCCCCTGATGGGCTGGCCCTTAGCCGCTTCGTACTCGGCCGTATTCCACGACTTGTAGTAGAGCCAGTACTGGCCGTTGGGGTGCTTTACGAAGG
>Ga0265798_10007584_pt1 | contig 14007 bp, 10 predicted proteins | sample P3T30metagenome_FD_192430 | JGI IMG/M metagenome (GOLD analysis project Ga0265798, IMG submission 192430) | Plant litter microbial communities from East Loma Ridge, Irvine, California - P3 T30 | ecosystem: Environmental > Terrestrial > Plant litter > Unclassified | place: USA: California...
AGCTATCGCTTCAGATTGCCGGCTACACCACTCACCTGATGAAGCGCATTCAGCGTGGTCCCGTCCGCGGTATCTCCTTCAAGCTTCAGGAGGAGGAGCGTGAGCGCAAGGACCAGTACGTCCCCGAGGTCTCTGCTCTCGACTTCACCCAGAACAGCGAGAGCGGCATGCTCGACGTCGACCAGGAGACCAAGGACCTTCTCAAGTCCATGGGCGTATGTTTCTCGAATTCACGCTTGGGAAAAACAGCAAGACCTGACAACCATCACAGTTCGACAGCATCCCCGTCAACGTTGTTGCCGTTCAGCAGCAGCAGGTTGCCGAGCGCCCTCGCCGCTTCGGCGACGGTCTGCCCCGTGGCGGCCGTAACTAAGCGCCCTTTACAGCTAGTTGCATGGCGTTGCGGCGAGCGTGAGCTGGCCAAGGAGGGTCGGCCATGTTTGAGTAGAAATACGAATACATTGCCTTCTCCCCAACCTAGGTGTCGCTGATTCTTCCGCTCATGCGGAGGATGACGCTTGATTGCCAATACCCCCTTCCCCATACCCTCCACACCACTTTACGGTGTGGCATGTCATTTATATGTTTGTCGTCTTGACACCCTTGACCTCACAGGCATTTACCTCGTGGACGACGGGAGCTTCGTTTGCAGCTCGAGCAATTGGCCTTGCTCGGCATCTTTGTTGAGACCGCAAGCATTGTTCCTCGCGCTGCCAGGAGCCCGACCTGGAATGAGCTTTACGCGCGTCGCCTTCGTCCACCTGATGTGTCTGCGATGCCGCCCTACAATCTTCCTGGAAGACGTTTGGCTACCTAGTTCGGCGCCATTTGCAGCCGCTACAGGTGTCCTCTAGCCGTGAAGATGTCTCGCGCACCTATGTCGATTTCTCGACTCTCAAGGGATGGTTCTATATATCCTGCTCTTTGTGGTATGCTCGATGATGTCGTGTGTAGTGACTTGATACGCAAAATATAGAATTCGGCCGCATCATGTCTTACAATGCCAGCTTGTTGACTCTGCTACGCGACGGATTTCTTGCTCGGATCGCTACTGTACTCATCTTTTAAGAACCGCATGAGTCGGTCATGCGCGCCTTCTGGGTCACTGCTGCGATGTACTGTACTGTTCTGTTGCGATTATGTCTCGCTACAGGAAATGGCCTTGAAGCCAACAACAACACCAACATAAGCGCCAGATCTGGAGCCTATACTTAGTACATCGTTGCTCATCTGCCTTGTTGTTAGACGGGCTACGCTCGAGTCCTTATCCAAAGACACCTTGCCAAATGCGTGGAAAGGTGCTCTTGGCATATGCATTGAATTATCCTATCTTTACCATGCAGCGGGGACGCGTCGCTTTCATTGGCAGTGTCATTTCAAGGGGCTCCGCTTCACTGCCTCTCAAATCAATCTAGCGATCCTTCCCCAGGAGGTTGGGAACAATTAGCGACCCAGGGCGCTTCCGCAGCTCAGCCGCACGTGTCTAAGCAATCACGCATGCAAAGCGACCATATTCACACTATCGACACCGGTCACAGAGTAGTATAGCTCGGCGCGCGTTAGCAATATGTATGGTCACTCATTCTTTTGCGTCTTCGAGCTTGCTACACTGATACTTCTCCTGCATCAGCGCCTTGCTCGACTTCCTTTCGCTCACACATGACGAACATTACGGATCCTTCACAGTCACAGGGACTCCTGCATCCTTCGGCACGGCACACATATCCAGACAATGAAGGCCTGCAAAGTATACATCAAGACGTCTACGATGCGCCTCAAGTATGGGATCCGGCAAGTGAGGGACTACAGTCAGTCGACTACGACGGCCGTAACGGGCCACAAGTGGTAGAACAATCGCCGTTGTCGCCGGACCTCAGATATGCGCATTCTGGACACGCCGACTACGAGAAATCAAAAATCCTGGTGTCGGATCAACCAATTTCATCGACATCACGGCGGGGAAGACGACGGCTAATCTGGGCCATCATGGTCGCTGTCGTTATAGCCATCGCGATCGCGGTCGGTGTTGGCGCAGGCGTAGGACTCACTCGCCAATCGAGCGACGATAGTCCCGAAAACGAACAAGAAAACGGTTCTGAAGAGTATGGGCTTCTCTTGAATAATTACTGCAGCGAATTGCGAGTCGAGCTGACCGATATCACAGCGTCTTGTCTTCCACCGACTCTGCAAATGATACAACCTCTCCATCTGGGACCACTTCGTCAACAGCGTCATCAACCGCATCTTCGATCGCAGAGAGTGGCGTAGTTAACCTCAGCTGCAGCAACAGCTCTGCTGTGAACTCATCATATTCTGTCAGCTATACTCAGGAGTGTGGCGTGTACTATCAGACCAACCAATACATGATTGCTCCAGACCCCAAATCATGGGTTCGGAACCTTCCGATTGATGCTGCTAGAGACCAGTCACGACCTCCCGCCCGCAAGAAGTTCTTCCTGGACTGCATCGACTATTGCGACGAGTACAACAAGAACAGGAATCTCGGCGAACTCGGATGTTATGGAGTATCATACTATGCCAATACCACATGGGCAGACAACAGGTGGGGTGGCAACTGTTTTATCAAGAGCGGTCAGGGAGTTGGAAGATCTGATGGTGACGGCAGTGAGAACTGGGACCTCACTGCAAGTGCATACATGACCTGTTTGCATTCTGAAGGGGAGAACACATGTGACGTTTGATTCGGCCACTCCACATTGTGTGGCCGTGGAGTCTTGATACAGTTTGCAGTATCTGCAATTGCAGAACATTGTATGTAATGAACGCACATCGTTCTTGCGGTCTTCGCTATTAATCTGCTAGGATTCGCAAGATTCGCAGAATGGACTACTGACTCCACGACTATGGCGGACATATATCGACTTGTCGGCATATGCTTTCATAGGCCGCAGCCCTAAACAAATGCGAGCCAGACGACCGTTGAGCCTTACAGCATCGCAAGAATGTTTCTCCACCAATAACGCCTCTTTACTCACGTGGCTTTCGGTTTGCTATCTTTGGCCAGGCCGACAACATCCCTCACAACATGCTGCGATTGGCTTGATTCACCTGAACCCCTCCAAAACTTGGCCCAAATTGTGTTGGTGGGCCCTCGGCCCCGTCCCTCCACAATCGGTCTCCATGGGACAGAGGACCGCTCTCGGCTCACAAGGCACCAAAGTGTAACAAAGCCACGCAAGAGTCCACAGAATAAAGCGTACCAGTGTGCCTGACAGCCGGACCTGCTGGTTCTTATTCTCCGTCTCTGTTCCTGCGATTGCCCTTATACCCATCTCTCCCCGCAGCGAAGCTTGAATACCTTATTGACAGCTAGAAACATAATTGGCACTCTTTCAATCCGACGATCGCAAACATGGTCACGATCACACACGCTACCACGAGGGATGTGCGATTTCCCGTAAGCATACACTTAGAGTCTGGCCATGTCGCTGTGAGACAGCAATACTAAGAAGCTACAGACTTCCCTCGACAAGACCGGCTCCGATGCCATGAACGCAGCTGGAGATTACTCTTCCGCCTACTGCATTCTGCACACCGACAGTGAGCACTCTGGTCATGGCATGACTTTCACAATCGGACGCGGCAACGAGATCGTCTGCCAAGCCATCTCGCTCCTCGCAGACAGGATCAAGGGCAAGAAGCTCGAAGACCTCGTTGCAGATTGGGGAAAGACATGGCGTTACCTAGTTTCGGATTCACAACTGCGTTGGATCGGCCCCGAGAAGGGAGTCATTCACCTTGCTCTCGGAGCTGTTGTCAACGCTATCTGGGATCTCTGGGCGAAGAAGCTGGGCAAGCCTGTTTGGAGGATCGTCGCCGAGATGAGCCCTGAGGAGTTTGTCAAATGCATCGACTTCCGATACATCACCGATGCGATCACCCCGGAGGAGGCTATCGAGATGCTCAAGAAAGAGGAAACGGGCAAGGCACAAAGGATGAAGGAGGCCGAGCAGAACCGTGCGGTACCAGCATACACAACCAGTGCCGGCTGGCTAGGATACGGTGAAGAGAAGATGAAGGGCTTGCTGGAAGAGACACTCGCCAAAGGATACAGACATTTCAAGCTGAAGGTCGGCACTTCGATCGAAGCGGATCGTCGTCGCTTGTCAATTGCCAGAGAGGTCATCGGCTACGACAAGGGTAACATTCTCATGGTCGACGCCAACCAGGTCTGGTCGGTCCCTGAGGCCATCGAATACATGAAGCAATTGGCGGAATTCAAGCCCTGGTTCATCGAGGAGCCGACTTCACCAGACGATGTCTTTGGACACAAGGCAATCCGCGAGGCGCTCAAGCCGTACGGCATTGGCGTCGCTACCGGCGAGATGTGCCAGAACCGCGTCATCTTCAAGCAGTTGATCGTGCAAGGCGCTATCGACGTCTGCCAAATCGATGCGTGCCGCATGGGCGGTGTTAACGAAGTCCTCGCCATCCTGCTCATCGCGAAGAAGTACAACGTCCCCATCGTACCGCACTCTGGTGGCGTGGGTCTCCCGGAGTACACTCAACATTTGTCGACCATCGACTACGTCGTCGTCTCCGGTAAGCTGTCTGTGCTTGAGTATGTTGACCACCTGCACGAGCATTTCTTCCACCCCAGTGTCATCAAGGATGGTTACTACACCACACCGACGGAGGCCGGCTACAGTGTCGAGATGAAGCCTGATAGCATGGACAAGTTCGAGTATCCTGGAAAGGATGGTGTCAGTTGGTGGAAGTCGGAAGAGGCAAGGGGCATCTTGGAAGGTGAGCGTATATAATTTTAGTGCCTCTGTAGATATGAACGTACGATTAGATGATCAAATCTCAGCCACCAGGCCATGCGTCGAAGACGACGGAACACTCCGCTAATTGGTCAATACCTCGCGAATGCAACACACATTGTCTTTACAAGTCAATCGAATAGTTTAGAAGATGAATCCCGAGAGGCCTTGGACTGTCGATCAATACTTTTACGCAAAAAGTCAAGGTGTCAGTAAAACGCAGCAAAGACAAACTTAGGCAGATGCTCTGCGAGTTTTGCATGTGAAGAGCGATACCCTTACTATAGGTTTCATTCTCTCCCACTTGAAGATACCCAACTTGCCATACCATACATGGGTGATTTGATTGCGTAGCAAAGATACGACAAGCGCATACAACAACCCTAACCCTATGTATATCACGCATAACATTTCACTCCATCTGTACAGATTAGAGTAAAATTCTTCAACCTTGCTCGAATCCTCCTAGATTCGACAGGATTGAGCATATTCAAACACGATTCTCTGGTTCAAGATAGATATCTGCCAGTCTGCCTATCTGGGCAGCGACGATAGCCGAACCCGACTTCGGCGACCAAATCGGGCAGGTGGGAAGTGACGTGTGGAGATCTTCAGGCTTTCATGACGGCTAACATGTATGATGGCGACCCCTCACTAACACCATCGCGTCCAGTACGTAACAATCTCGTGCTCGTAGAGAGAGATACCACGGTGAATGTCGAGCCCGCAATACCCGCACGTGTCGCCCGCCCAGAGCGTCTTCTTTTGAGGCTCTATCATATCTCATACCACTCGAGATAGCCCGATTTGTTGAGAAGTCATAGTATATCACCATTGGCACCCCGCCTATTCTTCTACACAAGTTACACAAGAGGCTTGTCCATAAACAGAAACAGGAATACTACCCGCGCAGAGCGCTCGTTGCCAACAATGCCTCTCCACTCAACCTCAATCTTCCCTTGCGAATACGAGTACTCTTACTTCCCCTCAAGACGCTCCACTGTGCATTCAGCAAAAGGCATCGTATCCTCCACACAACCTCTAGCCAATGCTTGCGGCCTCGAAGTCCTCCGTAAGGGCGGCAACTGCGCAGATGCCGCCGTCGCCGTCGCCGCCGGGCTCAACATGACCGAGCCCGGCAACACAGGAATCGGCGGTGATATGTTCTGCCTCTTCTACGATGCTAAGACCAAGAAAGTTAGCTCGCTGAACGGTAGCGGACGATCCGGTTCCAAATGCACATTGGAGACTGTAAGAAAGAGCTTGGGTCTGAAGGATGGCGAGGTGGGCAAGATCCCGATGAGCAGTGTACAGGCTGTCACCGTTCCTGGAGCTGCTGCGGGCTGGGCGGATACCGTGCAAAGGTTCGGCAGCGGCAAGGTCACACTCGAAGAAGTGCTGGACCCGGCGGCTCGCTTGGGCGAAGATGGGTTTCCTGTCAGTGAAATGTCGGCTGGACTTTGGGCGGCATCAGAAGACATCATTCGCCGCGCCTCGCCCAACGGCGCAGAGATGCTCAAGAAGGACCCTTCGGCGCAAGACGGCTGCAGACCGCCCAAGGCTGGAGAATTGATGAAGAACCCGACTTTGGCGAATACCTTCAGAACGCTCGGAAAGCAGGGAAAGGAAGGCTTCTACACCGGGCGAATTGCCGAGGAGCTTGTCAAGGTCGTTCAAGATCTGGGTGGTCACTTGACGTTGGAGGACATGAAGAAGCACGCAGAACTTGGTAGCGAAGACACCGAACCAATCAGCTTGAAGTTCCGTGGCCAGAATGCGAACAAGCTCCACGGCGAGCACATGCATGACAAGTCTTCTGAGGGTGTCGAGATTTGGGAGCACCCTCCCAGTGGACAGGGCATCGTTGCTTTGATGGCACTCGGGATCTTGCAAGAACTCGAGGACGCGGGCCAAGTGCCTCAATTCAAACCTGAAGATCACAATTCTGCTGCTTACTTGCACGCAGTGATCGAAGTCCTCCGTATCTCATTTGCCGATGCAAACTGGTGGGTCGCTGATCCCAAGGTCGCCAAAGTGCCCACAAAAGGCCTGCTCGAGTCTTCTTATCTTGCCGAGCGCGCGAAGTTGTTCGACCCGAAGAAGGCCAGCGATCAGGTCGACCACGGCTCTCCCGCTCATCAACATAGCGACACCGTCTACTTTGCCGTGACCGATAGCGAGGGCAATGGTATCAGCTTCATCAACAGCAATTACGGAGGCTTCGGCACCTGTATTATTCCCAAGGGCTGCGGCTTCACGCTCCAGAACCGTGGCGCAGGCTTTTCGCTTGGCCCAGAAGACCACCCCAACATCATGGCACCCGACAAGAGGCCGTACCACACGATCATTCCCGCTCTGGTGACGAACGTGAGTGATCAGAGTCTGCACAGCGTCTACGGCGTCATGGGAGGCTTCATGCAACCACAAGGCCACGTGCAAGTCCTGCTGAACCAGCTGATCTTCAACCTCACCCCTCAAGCATCACTCGATTCTCCGCGAGTATGTATCGGCGCAGGGATGCCTGAAGCCGGGGACGTATTCGACAAGACGGTCTATCTCGAGGATGGAATCCCGGATAGTACTTTTGAGGGTCTGAAGGAGCGCGGTCACAAAGTCGTTGTCTTGAAGGGTCATGATAGGAAGCTATTCGGACGCGGACAGCTGATTAGATGGCACGTTGACCCCATCGACGGCAAGGGCATGTGGAGTGCTGGAAGCGACCAGAGAGGCGATGGCCAGGCAGCGCCGATGCTTTGAGTGAGATAAATGTGTGTAAATAGCCGATTTCAAGTACCGTTCCGAGTACGAGGGTCTGGATTCCATTCTTCACTCTCGATGCTTGTCATGAGTTCGTCCACCAGTGGCTTGATCTGCTGCATATAAGTCTCTTCGTCCACCATCTTCTTGCTAGACAAAGCGTCCAGGCAGAACATCTCAGCTTCGTCGTCGAATTTCCATGCCCACCATGTCTGTTCCGGGTTCGGCGGCTGGACATCGTAGCGCTCGTAGTGATCGATCTTCATAATGATGCCGATCAGGCGGTTGCACCACGTTTTGAACGCACCTTTGACGTATGCGCGATTGCGAACAAAAACCACGCGCCGAACTCCCTGTAGCTGGCGCAGTAGTTTCGCGATGTCTGCCGTGAAGTCGAAGAGATAATGATGGCTCGTCTCGTGCAGGACGACCGTCAGGCTGTCTAATTTGAGAGCTGTATTGCCGAAAGGATAGTCGCCCCAGGTCTTCATCGCGCGGAAGTGACGACTGTCCGCTACGAACGCTATTGATCGCAGAGCACCTAATTGTCTGCCAGAAAAGCGAGACAGCCGCTCCTGGATGTTGATGTAAAGATTCGTCACGAGGAAGTGGGTACGCTTGAGAGCTGGGATGCGACCGTCGAGGTATAGTTGTCTGCAGGCGAGCAGAGGCGACATGGCAGCGGCAGCACTGTAGTCATGGTCTATAGTGACTACCATACGAGGCCCGTAATGGTCTTTTCTTAGACCTGTATGAGCCGTGTTGTCGTCGAAGACATATTCGAGAATCGAGGTCCTGATCTCAGACGGGAGGCCGAGGAGAGAAGCTTCATTGAGCGGATTTGCTGCCATCTTGATGCCGAGTCATGGACACACATAGGACTCGATAGCCAGTAATGGGAACTCCCATCTGATATGGTATTGATGACTTTGATGGCATTCTGGGAAATAAGCGCAGGAGAAGTGAGGTGAGGACGGGTCCTTGTTCCTTGGACATCTTTTGAAAGTGCGCCCCACGTCAAACGCCGATGAAGACTCGAACTCTCGACAACTTTTGTTCCTTGCATGCAACACAGACTTCTGAAGTGACACATCATCGCCCACCAGCAGGGCATAACACATATACTCACCGCCGAGATGGATCCAGCATATGCATTCGAAAAGCCTGGCAACATCTCCCTGAGCAAGCCAGGAATGTTCGAGACCAGTAATGCTTTCAACATTCCAGACGGACCCGAAGGCAGACTCTGCGGCAACGATTCGAGATGTTCACAGCCTGGAAAGTCTCGCTGCGTGAGATGCAAAGTGGACCGCTACTGTTCACGCGAGTGCCAAAAAGAAGCATGGCCGACTCACAAAAAGCACTGCGCCCCGTTCTCGGCCGAACCCACCAATACCATCGTCGACCCTCAGCAAGTGGACGAAAAGGACCGGGAGGCTTTCATGATGGAGAACCTGGAAGCGATGTCGAGACCCAACGTGCTCATTTTGCAGAAGAACTCGGATTCGCCGGCGAGCATTATCCTGCACATTCTCCAGCAAATGTTTGCTGAGCATCACTTCCGTGTGGGCTACTACGGCTTGTCTCGATTTTCCAAGGTCGCCATTCTCTTGAACAGCCAGGCGGATTGCGAGACTCTTCTTAAAATCTTACGTGATAGCCTCACCAAGATGTGGGGAGAGGAAGTGGCTGGGCCAACGCTCGCTGCTCTCCACGACGGCATGTCACCAGTCGACAAACAGACTCTGAAGGACAGCTGGATGCACCCCGAAGCTACTACCCGTGTTCTTCTTCTTGCTTCGAAAGACCACTTCGAATTCATGGCGCCTGATACCGAAGTTTGCGTGGTCTTGATGCCTAGCACCAACCTGGATGTGATACCCAGGTGGCAGCGTATGGCAAGGATGGCCGGTCAGAAGGGACGCCATGTCAGCATCAAGCCTTGGAAGACCGCGGAGAGCCTGAAATGGAAGGAAGAGGAGGTGGCTTTTGCGAAGAAGAACGGCGAGGATGTGATCGGCTGGCAGCCGCAGTACTGGGCGTCTTACGACTTCGAAGGGAAGGAGAGCTGATCTGTCCACAGTCGAGATACAAAGGCCATTGAGACGTTATCGAAGGGCTCGCAGAAGGCGAGATGTCCTGAATGGCCAACGGGAACCGGGATAGATTTTGGGCTACCGCGAGGAGATTCGAACGATCGAACTCGGCACAGAAGCACAACCATCGAGCATTACCACTATCAATATTTCACGACTGGAGCAAAGATCGTGACGAACCGCAAGCTATTCCAGGCCTTACCCTTCTTTCCAAATTCCGTCAACGTGCTCCAAAGAGCTCTGCACGCCGAGACCTGCGACTTTCCATCCCTACCCAACGACTCTGTACGACATCTTCGTGATTCCAGCCGCGGCGTAGTTCGAGCAACCAGCCACCGGTCGAGCCCTTAGAGCACTGGCAGGCGGCGAGAGAAGGAGAGGGTCGCCGCTGCAATCCTCACTGAGGAAGAATGCGAGATCTGCCATAGTGTCAGCACTAGTACTTCTAGCAAATCCGATCGATCAAGTGGAGTGACAACTTACATTCATCATCATCGTCGCCAGCTTCCGGGTATATCATGAGCGACTGATCGTGTCCATACTTCATCAACTCGTATGTCTGGAGATTTGCAATCCGTTAGCATAAGCAAGTATGTGAGAGTTTTAGTGAGTTTGCTCTCACCAGACACCCGGTTCCGTCCACAGCCTGCGGAAAGACCAACAGCTGCTCGTCGGAGAGTCTCTCGTTCGGACCGCTGATGGTGCACTTGTCGCCGAGCCAGATCGTGAATCGGAAAGCCCCTGCAGTCGCCGCGAGCGAAGAGAGCGCGATGAACGCCTGAGAGCAAAGCATTTCTTTTCGCTTGGTATGAAGATCGTTTTCGACTGAATTTCTTCTCGGGATTGTTGATAGGATGAGGAAGAACGGCGGTGTGGCGGGCTTTTGGGGGGAAATTATTGCTGATAATGTGTGGTGGTGGTGGTGGAAGGCGATGGGCCGCCCAATCTTACGTGACAACCTGATACATTCCTTATGACGCACGCACTGATGTTCGAGATCTCACTGGGCCTTTATCATCGTTGTAATCTTGCTTATGTTGGGAAATGATCACCCGCGTAAGGAGGGTTGTAGAGATCTTGATGCACGTTTGGTGTCATGGTTGAGAGCTGATGTCTCACTGCACAGCTGCTTCCCAGACTGATCAGTATGCTACGTCGCTCCCCGTCGCCGCCTCTCCTCTTGCGGTATCACTGCGTCTTGTTGACTTGATCGTCGTGTTTGGAGACTCGAGACTGGTGCTTGACATTTTTGGCCTAACACAGAGGAATGAACAGTAAATCAATCTTGATACTCCTCCATCCGACGCCTATCGACCCAAACCCTAAACCTCCTCAGTATAATCCACATGCACAACACTCTTCTCCGCAGCGCGCTCTTGCATGTACGCATTGTCAAAACCCTGGCCAAACCCCTCCGGCTCAGCCGCATATCCGTCAAAGACTTTGGCGATGTCTTCGAGCGTACGGCCCTTGGTTTCTGGGAAGAGGAAGTAGATGGTGGGGATCATGGCAGCTAGAGTGCCAACGTAGACAAAGTAAAATTTCCAGGCTATGGCCTCCAGAGCGATCGGGTTACAGAATTGGTTGAAGAAGCCGGCGCCGAATACGGTAGTCAGATTGACAGCGAGACCTTTGGCTCGGAGGGAAAAGGGCAGAATCTCGACCGGGTAGGCGATCGAAAGGGGCGTGAAGGCGATGTCGTAGAAAGCGAAGAAGATGAAGAGGAAGGCTACGGTGGCGCTACCGGCTGCCTTAATCTGGTGCTCCGCAAAGGTGGCGCTGAGTGCTGTTACGACGATGAAGGAAGCCAGCATGCCTGAAGCCGAGAGGAGCCAAAGAGGCCGGCGACCGAAGCGTTCAGCTGAGATCGCACCGCCAAAAGCAAAGAAGGCGTTCCAGACTTGAAGAGCCAAGTTGATACCGGCTTGAGTAACAGAGCTGGTAATACCCACGCTCTTGAGGATGGGAGCAAGGTAATCTGAATTCATGTCAGTATAGTCGTGATTACGTAATCACAGGATGTCATCACAGGATGCCATGGAAGCACTAACAACTCACGATGCCGTTTCCGGCCCACTGTATCATGAAGCCAACGAGGATACAGATCAAAAGACGATGCCTGTTGCCCCTGGTCGCGAAAAACGTAGACCAGCCGGTGGACTTGGCGATTTCTTTTTCTAGCTCAAGAGCGTGGCAGATCTCCTGGTACTCAAATTGCACCAGCTGATCGTCAGAGTCTCCGTTGGCATGGTATCTGGCAAGAATACTGAGAGCTTCCTGGTGCCTGTCCTTCGAAACAAGCCACCTGGGAGATTCCGGGACCCAGGTCAAGCCAATAAGCTGGATGGCGGGAAAGAATCCTTGGAACAAGCACGGAATACGCCAGCTCCAGTGGTTGTCGACGAAGAGAAAGCCGAGGGACATCACGGCGGATATGATGGCGCCCCAGAACCAGATCGCCTGGAACATGTTCGTAATGTTGGCGCGATGCTTCGGGTGTGCGATCTCGGCTGTCAATGGCGGAGCTGCGGTTTGAGCAAATCCTAAGCCTACACCAAGCATGATGCGAGTTCCCAAGAATGCATAGACGCCGGAGGTGGCACACTGAATGATGGCTGCGCCCAACATGATGCTCGATCCAATGGCTACCGTGATGCGGCGGCCGAAATAATCGGAAACGTACGAAGCTGGAATGAACGATGGCAGACCACCGAGACTGATGCCAGCGAGAGTGATACCGAGAAGCGTTGATGCTGGATCCCCAAGATTGGAGTTGAAGTACGGCATGGCTAGGAGCCCGTTGATGAGACTGCCATCGTAGCCATTGGCGGCTGCAGAGGCGAACATGGCACCGATTGCAAAGTTCAGGCGTCGAAGGCCCTTGTCGCGGATCCACGAAGGATTGACGTTGTTGGAAAGAGTCTTGTAGACTTCATTGCCACTGGAGGCCACAACACCAGATGGACCGCCCATGTTGTCGAAGCTGAGAGTGTTGTGTTGGTGGTATATGGAAAAGGATGTGAAGATGATGAGTTGAAGGCTCTTCGGGGCAGAGTGGTGTCTTTATATGTTCAATTGCAAGGACTACTCCGGGTGGTCTCAAGGACTCTCGCAGCGTTTCCGTCCACGAGGACTAAGATCTAGCCGCAACGGAGGAAACCGAAGCGCGTCTGATGGCGTCCATAGTTTGGTATGGCGTGGAGATGTCATCTGGAGAGGCGGAGATGGTATGGGGGAGAATGGGGCAAAATCTTCTAGAGACGATGCAGAGAGCGGTGATCACTGCGAAAATCGTTGCGAGAGTCTTTCCGACAAAGTCTCAAAAAGAGTGCGACACGGACTACGCTAAAGACCTCTTTTTCCGCGGCCTCAGTTTATGCATAGTTGTGAGAAACAATTTTCTTGGCGCAGAGGTGCCTCCGAGTAACGTTGCACGCATCTCAGCGAGAATCATCACGCCGCTCCACAGCTCCACATCCACCCTTTACCGGATCTCAAGGGACAGATTGATCGGGACAGGCTACTGCTAACGCTTCCCAGATCTGTCCCAGTATACTTGCCCGGGAGATCGGTTATTAGAGCGCCGAAGATACCGCCGTACACACCCAGGAGCGAGGTCTAGTAGCAAGAGTGTATGTGCTATATATGTAGGTAAGCTCTTGGTTCTTAAGAAAGCCCCCTATCTTGAGTTTTCTCCCAGTGTTCTGTACCTTTCACACTTTCTCAATAAACTCACCATGTCTTTGAGCGAGAACCTTCAACCCGCTTCATCATCCCAGATCCAACGAGCGTGGTGGAAAGAAGCCTCCATATACCAGATCTACCCTAGCTCATTCAAGGACTCCAACGGAGATGGCGTTGGCGACATCCCAGGAATCATCGAAAAGCTCGACTACATCAAGGCTCTGGGTGTCGATGTCGTCTGGGTCTGCCCAATCTACACGAGCCCACTGGTGGATATGGGATACGACATCGCAGACTACAGAGCGATAGACTCAAGATATGGTACCATGCAAGACGTTGATAATCTAATCGCCGGCCTGTACGAGCGAGGACTGAAACTGGTCATGGATCTAGTCTTCAACCACACCTCCGATCAACATGAATGGTTCCGACAGTCAAGATCTTCAAAGGACAATCCTTTCCGTGACTGGTACATATGGCGCAAGCCTCGGTATGACGAACAAGGAAACCGCCACCCACCGAACAATTGGAGTTCGTATTTCAGTGGCGGCGCGTGGACGTACGATGAGCCTACCGGCGAATACTACCTGCACCTCTTCGCCAGTGAACAGCCCGATCTCAATTGGGAGTGCGACGCAATGCGGGAAGCAGTCTACGACACCATGCGGTATAGGCTGGAGAAGGGC
>Ga0265798_10007589_pt1 | contig 14005 bp, 8 predicted proteins | sample P3T30metagenome_FD_192430 | JGI IMG/M metagenome (GOLD analysis project Ga0265798, IMG submission 192430) | Plant litter microbial communities from East Loma Ridge, Irvine, California - P3 T30 | ecosystem: Environmental > Terrestrial > Plant litter > Unclassified | place: USA: California...
TACTCGAGCACTGCAGCTTAGGGAGGATCTACCAGATGTGACTGTATCCGATTCAGACGCAACCATCACCAAGTCAGGCAAAATACAGTTAAGGTAATAATCGTAAGAACAAGACCTAGTCTCCATCTTGATTCTTTCCGATAGGGATGTAGCAGCTAGCAAAAACATTTCTGCTATTATTGCTGTGGCATAGGTCACACGATTTCCTATCGCAGTAAGCAATGCTTGGTAGGCAAGCGCCACGTAGAGCTTTACAACAATACAGACAGCAATACAGCCGTTGATACATACCCCCCATGCGACACAGCTCGCGCAGTTTTATCACATGACAGAAATTTTATGCGATAACTCCCGGCTTGGCCTCTATAGATCGTACGTGGATCAGCTAAAATGTGCCCGAGTTTTGTCTAGAAGCGCCTGCAGATCTAAAACCCGTTCTGGCATTACTGTCTCGATCGATACAATGGTTCAGAGAGATATAGAGGCCAGAGAGCAGCGAGTGTTGCTACAGATAAATTCTTCGATGGGCTTAGTAAGGCTTACGGGGAGGATGTCCTCACACGAACAGAAGATCCACAACGAGAGAGCTTTCGAAAACACAAGCAGATCGGCAGAAGGTGGTCTATTCTAGCGTCACACTTTGGTCTTGGTATCTTCTTGACTGCAGCCCCGAATTAGAGGCTGAAATGTATGATTCCTGTGAGTCTCAAATATGTTTTCGTCTGACACATTTAGCAATGACCCCCACTTTCCTGACCGAAGATTCCCAGCTCTCCTTACGTATATACTCAACGTATATCCTGAGGGAAGTCAGCTAAGCCGGAAACTTGACCCTTTCGTTCGCTCGATTATCCAAGGAGTTTCGCCGCCCTTATGGCCAACAGCAGCATGTTTAGACATTCTCAGTCCCTATAGGCAAAAGAATGAGAAGGGCGATGCAACCGATCTTTGTAAAGAGTGGCTACGGGTAGAAGTGCATACTGGGTTTTATCGTATTTTGTAGGATAAACAGAGATGGGTTCTGATCAACCCGACCTGGCTGTTAGGCGTAGATAGATAAAATGAAATTGCAGGAGAGTTGCAGAAGACTACTTCCTAAAGCTCTAGTAATTGTTGCAATACTGCCTATTCGACTCTCCAAGCGTCTGCTACTGATGGCGATATGGATGAGTATGAGAGGTGGAAGACGCGCGAACCGAAGGGCAAGTAGAATAGGTACACTGCTGTTTCCCGTATCAGTAGTCAGGCAGGTTTGCGTGATGGCTACCCTAGCCGTGCCCAGATGGCTATTGATATGCTCTCTATACCTGCTCTAAGTTGCGAATGCGAGCGCTTGTTCAGCGAGCTTGGCGACCTCCTTGAGCCGGTGGCGGCAGACCTCACCTCAGTATATAGTGCGTACGGCGGTAGTATAGAGCTTGTTTTGATTAGGGGAGTGTTATTGCCACAGCGAATTCAATAAATCTGCATAATACCAAGCCAATTAAGCTTTTCAATTAAGCCTCAAGTTAAGCAGAGAGTTTCTAGGAGCGGAGCGTTTCCAAAAACCTACTGCTGCTGTAAATTTCCTGTTCCTAGAAACGCTCTGCTCCTGAAAACCTACTGCTCCTAAGATCGCTCTGTTCCTAGAAACGCTCTGCTCCTGAAAACCTACTGCTCCTAAAATCGCTCTGCTCCTAGAAACGCTTTGCTCCTAAAAACCTAATGCTCCTAGAAACGCTCTTCTTCTAGAAACGCTCTACTTCTAGAAACGCTCTGCTTCTAGAAAAGCCCTACTGCTAAAATCGCTTTGCTTACTAAACCTGCGGAATAGGCTTTAGGGTAAGTTTAAGTGGGGGGTATCCTAGTACGACAGGGAACCTAGCGTTTACAAAGGGTAAAGCTAGGTTTGCACGGAGCGGTATAAAACCGAGCAAAGCAACGATCAAACAAGAGTGTCAATGCCATAGAATCTTACTATGGATACTCACTTAATTTTGAGATCGCTTTCTGCATTCACTGCACTCCCATATGAGCTTCTCTATATCATATTCTCCTTCCTAACACGGCATGATCTTCTTAATGTGTGCTCTGTTCGTCGCTTTCGCAACGTTGCACAAGACTTGCTCTACCAGGAGTTCCACACTGACGGTCGGAATGTCGCTATGTTTTTGCGAACTATTCTTTTTAACAAGACGCTGGCATCTCGAGTTCGGCGTGTATACATGAAAGAGTACTACCTTTACGGAGATAGGCAATATACGGAGAGCTTCGTTGCTTTGTTAACTCAACATCTTTTGCACCTTGACATACCATTGCACGTTAAGGTGCTTTGGTGCAAACAAATCACGCACAGGAGAGCCCTGGCTACACTACTGCTTTCCCACCTACCAAGGTTAGAGAAACTTGAGATTGCTTCAACGGACGACGATCACCGATTCACCGGCATTCCTGGGTGGTTTTTGTCCCCAAAGCAACCTTTTTGGACACTACTGATGCCGAAGATCGCTACATCTTTTGTAAAAACGTCCTTCTTGCGCAACGTCCGAGAGCTTAGTCTAGAAGGCCTATCCTGCTCAATGTGCGACTTGGCTTCGGTCTTTAGTTTACCGTCTCTTAGGTCATTGCGGATGAGACCTGTCATTCAATCAGAACGAGACCGGGGACTCACAGAGTGGATGTTTCGACCAAGATCAAGTGGCTTATCAATCTTAGCGTTGCTCGAAGCGGATATATCAAGACAAACACTTAGGCAGGTCCTACATTCTTGCACCGCGCTCGTAGACTTCACCTACGGTGAACGTTGGGATACCGAAACCACAGATCCCTGGGTGGGCCAAGACCCTGACTCGCTGATAAAGATTTTATCACCTTTTCACGATACCCTTAGAACGTTGATACTTCAAAACAAAGATCCATTTCCCTCTGAGAATTCGCCAATACGTTCCCTCTTAGAATTCAGGGCTCTGGAACGCTTCTCGACAGGCACATTCGCAATTATTGACGACGGGACCTATATACAGGAGATACTCCCGGGAAGTCTGATCGAACTGGAGCTCCGTGACAATTACTCGAGACTAACAGGAGCTCATGGCAGCAATTTCCATAATGTCATCAGTGTATTTGCGGAAGCTAAACGCAAACTTCTGCCAAATCTGACCAAAATGTCGCTTACGCTGGACCAGGAACATTGGGAGAATTCAGACCTTGACTTCAATAAATGCTTGAGAAATGGTGTTGAATTCTGCATTCAAATCGACGAGTTGTGTTGATGGAAATCTGTACATAGGTTGTTTGTGGCTAGCCACATGTGGCGATGCTCAGCAACTCACGGATGAGGAATAAGGGAAAAGGTTGCTGTATTAGGGGAGTGATAGCGAGCGATTATGCAAGTAACTGAGGGTTACATGAGTACAACCTTATAGTGTATTCGGTGAACAAAGGTGCTAGGCTGACATAAGACATTTAAGCGCATGGCTAGTTAGTAGTGATCTTTCTGGGTGGTTGTAAGCATCTGTACACATATACCCTACAGTTATGATATATGAACAGCACTTTTTAGTCACGGTGATGACTCTTAGAAACCTGCTGTAGATATTAGTAAGCGGTTTACGAGTGTTAACACACGTAAACCAATTCAGCGCGTTTGCCGTTTCTGTCCCTATTAGTTCACTTACTAAATTAGGTCTTGCGTTCCGTTCGGGGAGTAAGACACAAAGTTCGCCCTACCTCCTTTAAGACCTCGTACATCGCTGTATTTGAGTTGCCAGCCTGAGGTAGTGCGTCTGGTATTTCCGCATTAACGCTTGCAGTATCGTAGAAATAGTAGTTGTCTTATTTGCCTTGGTCGTCTAATAGTGTGTTGCACGTCCGCAAGAAGTCGTTAAGGCAGTACGGCTTGTGATGTGTCGCTCTTGTCCTCACCATGCCCGTCTAGCATGTCCGCATTAATGCTTGCAGTATTATGAGAAGAGTGGCAGTCTCCTAATGTAGTTTTCAAGAGGTTGCTATCCTTGTCCGTTTCTAGTTAGGAGCTGCCGGTAGGAAAGAAAGTAGCGGACGGTTAGATATCAACTATGGCTAGATGCGACCGGAGCTCAGAGCCGCGATCGAAAGACAGCCTGTGTAGTAGAAGCTTTGGCCGCAAATATTCTAGATACTCAGGTTCCGCCCTTGCAAACAAGGACAGAAAAGCTTTCGCTGTCAAGATAAACTACTAAGAGTTAGCAGAATCTTAGTAAGACTAGTCATCGTACCTCTGCTTCTCTTATTCTAGCGTAGATCTAATCTAGCAGCAGCTTATCGTAAGTTATGTCCTGTCGCATATTAGAAACAGCGTTACTATTAGTACTATACTTACAAGATGTATGAAGCACATAACGTTTTAAAGAAGCAAATTTCGAATTCGTAGCACGAACACAATATGACGACACTTAGCTTCTTATATAAATTAGTAGCCACTAGAAAATGCAGCATCACCCCTGCACACGGCTGCAAACACAGGCAGTAAATTGCGGGGTGTAAGGAAGAAAAGCTGTCGTAAACTGGAACTGATCCTTGTCTTACAGACGTGGATGAGGAGCATTACAGTTAAGGAAACAGTATCGTCGATGTTCTAGGGTAGCGAGCTCGTGCAGCGCAGAGGTAGTGGGTTGAGTCGGCTTTGAAGAGTTGTAGCGCCGGTGTTTTTAACACTGACCTCCTTCTAAAGGTTGACAGTGCGCTCCAAGCCGTCCATTATGGCAGTCTAGGTGGCGAAGGGCGTCTCAAGTAGCGACTCCAGGTTGCGCATCTTCGAGGTGGGCAATACGCCGTATAAATAAGGCCAAAGTAGGATCGAGACGGGTCGGCCGACATGGCTGCAATCGACACCTATGCTAAATTGCCTGCTGGATGGCCTTTCATCTGACAGCAACACATGCTATCTGACACTATGATAGTCACATCTCTACCTTTCTACTTATATATTGTAATCTATCATAGTTAAAACGATCAATACATACCCCACTCTGCTTTTAGCGCATCGATGATCCAGGAAGTCCGCCACGAATGCGTTTGCTCGAAGACCGTCAATAGATAGATCAACTCACCCCGCTCTTCTGGCTTGGACCCCAGATGAAGACCGTACTGCAGAGTATGATTTGTAGCTGTGCATTCTCTAACGATGACTTGCAGGCACAACATATCGCTCGTGCATGATCTAGGATCTGGGCCTGATAGAATCAGTCTGGTAAACAAGACTGCGTCAACCTCGATGACTTACGTCTGAATGTGATAGTTTGCCATGCACGTAATGGGTCGCAAACTCTAGCCCCGGCTTGTATATGAGGAGTAGGATACATGAGAAGTGATAGAAGATAAATGAGATTGCTGCTTGCTGAGTGAGTAGTGAGGGTAGAAGTTACTTGCCTTGGGCTTACCATGCCAGTCTGCTGTGAACCATATGTCGGGAAACACAGACCCGTCCACAGATGGACCCGATCCAATTGAATCAAAACTCCTTGGCCTGCTATATTGCCATGTCTGTATTGTATCCCACAACTCTTGCCACTGGCGGATTCTAGGAGCTGACTCGCTTTGTGTTCCAGTACCTCGAAAGCAAAAGTTAGCCACGATAGCAGTGTTCCAAAGCAGCTGATTGCTCCAGGCTGTCTCCAACCTCAACCAGGCCAAAGGGTGCAAGTCCTGCATAGAATCTGGAGTAGGATACAGCTGGAGTGAGAAGTCGATGTCCAGCGGTTGCTGGTTAATAGTAGCGTTGTAAAGACATTGCCGGACGTAAACCCAGAAAACAGCCTCGCGGAACGTAGGCACCGAGGGATCGACGAAACGAGTGCCTTGAGAAGCACGGAGAATGCTTGAAGTACCTGCCAAATGATGTTTGTCGCACGAACCTGTGAGAGACGGGACTAGAGAATGTTAGACGTGGAGGTACAAGCGGATAGACACACAGAAAGCTCACCATTGAGCTGATCAGCGAAATGCAATATCAATACGGCCGAGAGTAACCTGTCGTCGTGGTTTGCAGAGTTCTCATTGAGACGATCGATAAGCAGAGTGATGCAGCGCTGATATGCCGCCTCAGAAGTCTTGTCTTCCCTGCGATGGCGCCCCGCGAAGCAAAGGACTGCGTCATAAAGAATGGGGCATTGCCTAGCCTTCTCTGGCACTCTTAGCATGAAATTGCGCGAGGCGTCGGTACAGTCAAACCAGCGACCGAGATGCGCGATAAAGTGGTGGAAGAGCAACGCCTCATCGTATGTAAGAGGGATAGGCTTTTTTGAGTGGCGAGTGCCCTTTTCGGAGTTACATCGCAGGAGGCGCGGTACGAATATGCCATCCATAGAGCTCCTCGAGTCTCGAGCCTGGAGCGGTGATTGCGATGATTGTTGGATGCCACGCGATGGCGTGACTGAAGTTGAGGACAAGGTAGTAGAAGGATAGTCGAACTGTATCTCGGTCTGACTATGTCTCCGCTCAAATTCTTCTGGGTAACGGCTTTGGTCCTCTCTCGCCTGCACTCTTTGACCACCTTCAATGGCCATTTTCTTGCCTTTGTCGCCACCTGTAGGAGTAGACAGGGGCAATGCTTCTTCCGGCTGATATCGTCTGAACTTGTCCCGCGCTTTCCTGACGCAGACGGCTGTTCTTATCGCACTGGCTGCAGAACGGTTACTTTACGCACAAAGGGTCTGCCGTACCTATTCCGAAGGACCTTGCGGTTATAGTTTTGTCCTCCAAGTTTATAGCCCATTCGTCGAACGCGTGAGGTAGATTTCTATTTCATTAGATCAAGGACTACTAAACGAAAACGCGTTTATACACGAGTGGACCTACATAGTATGACGCGACACTGAACATTCTCAAAGCGAAAGAAGTCTTGAACCAAAGCCGGCCAATCTACTTAAATGACGTCAGACTGATGGAATGTTGGACAGATGAAGACCTTGGCCATTCAAGCGTCGACCGAATTCCTCGGTACCTTTCCCCGACCAATCACCTCCTTCAGGAAAAACACGACATGCACCGAGAAACGACCATTTTGGAACCTACCCTAAACCACCCACACGAAGATAAGCTCACATCCTAGTGGAGCACTTCCATGGACCGTAAACGCCACGCTGCTGATTCTGGTGATAAATACAAGGTGTAATTTGAACAACTGAAGCTAAACGGTTGTCGCAAAGCATACACTCGCTACAGGTCAACAACGAGCTCCTTCACGATCAAAACGAGGGCCTTCAACAAGAGCTCAACGCCAAAACAAAGCGACGGACGAAGCACTCAACTCTACCTCTACAGATCGACGATGATAGCCACAGCGGTGCGGTTTTCTGGAGTCCTAGGAAGCTCCGCGAAGCTCGCGATCGCAAGGCCGCGAAAGATCACGAAGAGAAGCAACTACGACTCTAGAAAACTCGCGATAGAGATTTAAAAGCGGCGGCAACGTTATATAAAAAGCAGCAGGCGGAAGCCGCAAAAGAGGCTCGACAGAAGGCGCGGGAGGAGGCTGCAATGACGAGAAAAGCGAGGGGCGAGGAACTGGCTGCTGCCAGGGCTCTCAAAAAGCAACAAAGAGACGCTGCAACTTCACAAAAAGTCCGCGATAGGGCAAGTAAGGCCTCACGAACAACTTCACGAAGCGTTGTTAAAGAAAAAGCACCTCGTCGTCGTGTTGTGGGTGGTAGAAGTGGTGTTGCGCCTACACCAGCGGCGCCGCCTGCACCGCTAAGATCAACCCGAACGCGCAACGTTAAACCTCCGCAGAGATATTCTGAATAGCTAGAAAGTTTCGCAAGCGTCTACAGATTAATACACTAGAAAACTTCGCGATAATCGCTTTTGTGGATGGCTCTACAGGTTCATCTTTCTAGTCGCCTGATTTTGATGGGGTGGCTCGTTGGCCGAACTGGCTCGTTGGATGCACGGGCACGGTACTGCTCAGCTCCAGACTTGGCAGCATGAGTGCAACCACGCGAGCCTCATGCTTCCCATGCTCTTCGCGAGCCTGCTAATGTTCAGCTGCAATTCGAAGAGGTTGCTCATGGATACTGAAATTCTGCACTCTCGATAGGACGACCCGCTTGTTCCCATCAGTTATCGAGCAGCCCCTAGACCGCGCTCCTACCCTAGAAGAGGGGCAAGCCGCACGGATGCGGGGTCGGTCCTCCGAGTGCTCATCTTCATGCTGGCGGTGCAGCGGGGAAATCTCTTACAACATATCCAGGAACGATACAAGACTGTGGGCAAGCAGCTGTTTGAAGGGCCCAATGCCGTCTATGCGCTGAGGGTGATACTGTCAGACATGCTCAACGACGCGTCTCTGCCGCCAACGTACATGCTCGTCGATGCGCTCGACGAGTGCACGTCTGGCCTGTCTGAGCTGTTGCACGTCATCACCGATGCGAGCTTTGGGCGGGGGTCGAGGGTCAAGTGGCTAGTGACCAGCCGCAACATACGAGAGATTGAGCTGTATCTGCAGCCCGACTCAGCTGGTGTTAAGGTGAGCCTCGAGGTCAAGGCGAGCCATGTGTCAAGCGCGGTGGCGGCGTTTGTCGAGTACAACGTGCAGCGGCTAGCGACTGTGCAGCAGTATGACCGAGAGCTACAAGCAGAGGTGCAGCAGCAGCTTCGCGACAAGGCAGAAGGCACGTTCTTGTGGGTGTCGCTGGTGTGCAAAGAACTAGAGAGCGTGCCACTCTACTGCACGCGAGCGGTGCTGCAGGCACTGCCGCCAGGCCCCGACCCGCTGTACGAACGGATGATGGCGCAAATTGTTGCGCAGGACGCAAGGACTGCAGGGTACTGCAAGGAAATTCTTCAGTCGATCACGCTTGCCTTTCGGCCGCTGCAGCTCGAAGAGCTCCCCGTAGCTGCAGGCCTTCCTCGAGATCAGTTTGGCGACGTGCAAGCAGTCGCCGACCTTGTCAATTGCTGCGGCTCGTTCCTGACTGTGCGTGAGAATGTTGTGTCCTTAATCCACCTGTCTGCCAAAGACTTCTTTACACTGGGTAACTGCAGGCAGGTGTTTGATGGCCTACTGGCCGAAGCGTAGGGACGGATGGCCCATCGCCTGCTAGACGCGATGGCTAGCATGCTGCGAAGAGACATGTGCAGCTTGCAGAAGCCTGGCGTGCGAATACAGGAGGCGAAAAGTCGCGTTCAGGACAGTTGTCTGCCGCAGATGGCGTACGCGTGCGAGTACTAGGTAGAGCACCTGCAGGCAGGCGGACATGCTTGCAGCGACATGCTTGCAGACGGCGGCAAAGTGCACAGCTTCTTTCAGAAACACTTGCTGCACTAGCTAGAGGCGATAAGCCTGCTGCAAAAGATGCCGGAAGTCATATTGGCGCTACAGAAGCTAGAAGCGATCCTGAATGTAAGTTGTAGACTCGCACGACAAGTGTGCTTTCCCTAACTGTAACACAAGGGAGAAGGACGTACAACAGTGTTGAGCGTCGTGCACGACGCGCTGCGGTTCGCGATGTGGAGCGGACCTGGGGTCCAGAAAGCGCCACTGCAGGTGTACAATAGTGCGTTAGTGTTTGCACCAAAGCAAAGCATTATGCGACATTAGTTTAAGGGGGAGATGCCTAAGGGAGTGCAGGTGAAGCGTAGGCTAAACGAAGACTGGGGGCCTCTGCTGCAGACGCTCGGGGGCTATACGATTAAAGTCAGCAGCGTAGCCTTCTTAGCGGCAGGAGATCGACTGGCATCAGCTTCATACGATCAGACGGTGCGGGTGTGAGATGCGAAGACGGGCTAGCCGCTGCACACATTCGAGAATACAGGCTGGCTTCAGAGTGTGGCCTTCTCGAGCGATGGATCTTGCCTGGAAACTGATCGAGGGTTGATGCTGCATCCTCGTTGCGCAGAGGTGGCTAACAGCAGATACAGAAGAGATGCTTTGGATACCTGCTGACTACTTCCCTAGCCGTACTGCTGTTTTAAGCAGTCGGGTTTCGTTTGGGTACAGCTCTGGGCGAGTGTTGCTCCTAGAATTATTATAAGCACATTCGTTATTACGTGAACTCTCCTCTGCCTTCGCACCGCAGCTGGCTGTAGCATTACAGTACAGTGGCGAGCACAATCGGCTTCCGGTTCAGCCATCAGCTTTATTCTCACCGCACGGTCCATGCGACTAGGTTGCTACCAGATCGGCACTAGCGTGTGATAGGAGTGGATGTGTAATCTATACCATCTGCCGTATGACGTTGTTGAGGCATGAGTAAGCGACGTGACTGCGATAGTATAAATAAGCGATGAATCCAATCTCTATCTCCAACACTCCTCCACCAACCATCACCTACCTCCAAGTATCTACTTGGACTCGACCCCGTCATATTGCTTCTAACACGAACAAGTAATCAACCATGTCCGACCCCGTAGCGCATGATTCTGCAGACTTGAGGCACGGAGAAAATAAGCAGCCACCGTCGAACCAACACTATGTACATGAATCAGTCTCGCAAGTAAGCGATGCTGATCTTTCTGTTGAGAGCGCACCTGCGAATCCGCTCAGACAAACTCGGGACTCGGTCAATTCTCTCATCAAATCTATGAAGAGGCCAGCGGATGGAAAGTGTTTCTCATGCCTCTGTAAGGACGGAGTTCTGCGAATCCTCTACTTCCTACCCGCACCACTCGACGAGCCTACTCCAATCGCAGTGTACGACGCCAAGCCTCTATCACCAGAAATTATCAAGGCGTACCTTGACTATAGGATGGACTGGAATCAAGAGGTAGAAGACCGCTTTCGAGGAGTTGACGGAACATCTGTTCCACAAGAGTAAGTAATTTACGGACAACTACATAGTTGCAATTATTGTTTGACTAACTTAGTAGGCACTGGATTCATCCCCCACCGGGCGTAATTGAATCCCGGGGTAGTAAGAACGAGCGCACTGAAGAAATCAAGAGATACAATGACAAAGTACGACAAGGCGAAGGAAGTAGTGAGGGATCAGGGCCAGCTTGTGGAGGCATACCAAGCAATTTTGATCTTCGTCCGCGTTGAATCAATCTGCCTGTTTTATCCTGCAGTAGTTACAGCATTGTTCACTCTTAACGGACAAGCAAACAGGGGTTAGCCACATGCGGTGTGATCAAACGTAACGATGATTTTTAACTGTAGAATCCTGTACATGTTCAATTGACAGTAAGCTCGGAAGCTTTAAGCGTCCATTCACAACTTCTCTTGCCGCTTGCACAATGTCTGCTTTACCGGCTATGTCTGTCCACCTCTTGATGTCGGTAGCTCTCTACTAATAGCGAGACCTGTTGAGCTAGGCGAGCCTTGGCTGCTAGCAAGGTATACAGATATCGAATCTACGTGAACCCTCGATGCCGCGACCCACTGGGTTGATGGCTATCGCAATGAACGGCCCAAGATTTGTTTGAACGTTCTCATAGGCTGGATAATATATTGCGGCACAGCTATTGAGAATAACCGCTGTTGCAACAAGGTTCAAATTGGTCGACCGGAATCCTATACGCCCTTACGGGCGGGTCTACAGGCTCTTGCAGGCGGGGGTTTAGCTCGCGCCGCAATATGGCGTAGACGATTACAGCAAAACATAAGCTCCAGCACGGCACGAGATTGTATAAAAGCACATCAGTTCTCCCAGCAGATGCCATGAATCACTAAATCGCTGAATCAGCCTCCATCTAACACCCGGCAAATCACTACTTCACTAAACTTCATCCTCGACCATCATCATGAAACTTTCACTCTTCCTGTCTGCTAGTGCAGCTTTCTTGCTCGCAACAGCTACACCATACGAAGGAGTAAGTCTATAATGTGGCTACTCCGGCGCAAAGGCGTACTAACGTTTCGTCTCTAGTCGCTATCTGAGGCCATCAAAAGTCTCGCGAAGGGCAACGGCGTTCAAGTGCTGGGAAATGATGGAGTGCTGCGTAGCTTGAACCTAGAGCGCACTAAGGTCATCGATTACGTCCAACTCGATAAAGATCAAGTTGCCGAGTATGTCAAAACTCACTTAGACGAGAATGTCCGAGAAAATTACAATGAAGTGTAAGTCAACCTTAACCCTTGCACGCCGTTGATATGACAGGCAAGAACTGATCGTTTGCAATAAATATAGCGACGGCACGACTGTTACCTCCAAGGAACAGCTGCTAGCTGTTCCGGACTTCATCCATCCGTATGTACCAAAGCCGCAGACATCCAAGCCAAGGAAGGAGCGGTCTCCTTTGCTGGAAAAGAGAGCCTGTGGCGATCATGCCTGCGACGGAAACGAAGATTGTTGGGAGTTGAACTGCGACGATTGCGCGTGGACGTCCTCATATTGTGGAGGAGGATCCTGGGGCTGCATCAATTACTACCGTTGCACAGAAATCTATTAAGGTGGATGTCAGCCTGGCACCTTAGTTCACAAGGTACACCGTGAACTGCATCTCTCGCGTGACTCTTCGTCATATGCTTACTCATCTCGGTTGTGTATATAATCGCTCTATGTAGCTCCACCAATACAACAACCTTCTGCTTCCTTCATGTCTCTGCTTGGTCCGTACCACATCCAACATTAACTACATATCTGTATGCAATAGCTGTTCTACTTCGTAGTCTAGTGTATTGCAACTGTAAGGGGCTACGCCGTATTAAGCAGACTGCTCTAGTCACATGACGTACGACTTAGCGCTAACTAAAGCAGTAAGGCATAAGTCCTGCAAGAGGTGAGTCGTACGCGTAGGAAGAACCTTTCTTCTCTTATCTTTCTTCTTCTGTATATAGGACAAATGCATACTCGTTAGCAGGCCTCTTTCCGCCCATAATAGTAACAATGTCATGTTAGTAATATATTACAGCTTAGGATGTAAGGGGCGGGCCTACCAGGCCTTGCATGCAACTACACACGCCGTCCACGTAGCCAAAAGACTGGCACAAGACAACAGAGCGCGAGTTGTCTTGCGTAGTTGATACTTAAGGTCGCCACCGCGACCTGCAACGTGAGGTATACCACCGAGGTATCACCGAGGATTCTTACTCTGGGCCTAGCCCATCACATAGGATCCCACGTGATGCGATAACTGGCCGTGTAGATACCTATGTAAGCCCAGGGCACCTTGCATGGTCACGTGGATTATCCACCAGCCAATCAGCCCACCACTTCATGTATATAAGCTTAGATCACGGATATCTCGGTGATCAGAACACTACACTTCACGATACACCTTACATTACACTTTGTCTTCTGCTCCCAACTGCTTACAACCTATCACTAATCAAATACCTTACCATGTCATCCCTGCGCTGCACTAAGTCAAAACCAGGAACACCGGAAACTGATTGTGCTCGCGACTGTAACTGTATATAAGCTATAGATATACGCTTCTAGCGTTACATATCTACAGATTCCTGTACTAAGATAGATGATTAGTAGTGCAGTCTCGTACGGTTACAAGCAACTGCCGAAGGGACGACTAAAGCTATCTAATTACTCTGTCGGCAAGCGAGATCTACATAAGCGAGCCGCGTTGCCGAACTCAGCGTAGAGTGTAGTGAATCCCTGCACGCAGGCTAGCGAAAACGGTGGTGCAGCTGCGTGCAGGGGTGAAGCTGCATTCGCTAGCGGCTGTATACTGTTTCTGGTCGAGAAAGAACTCACTGCCAGAGAAGGACCATATATCATTAGGATATGTGACCAGCTACAACTTTGCAAGGCATCAATAAAACGAAGCAAGTCCAAAACGTCAGGTCTTAATCTAGTGGATTTAAACTCGTGCGGTCCTAGCGCATGAATGATCTAGCCAATCTAGTCAAGATGACTGATATATAAAGGAGCTTTCAATGCTTCTGACAATGTCGTCCCTCTTCCACATCACAGTCACTGCATTATCGAGAAGCCAGGAGAGTGATGAGTTCTCAGGAAACTATTCCAGACGATACATTGTATCAGGTATGTATGGATGTTGCACAATTTGTGGCTATTATTAATTATCTTAGGGGTATCAAAACTGTCCAGTGATCAGGGATGATACCGTTTATCCAGCTTCAGAACGGGCA
>Ga0265798_10007590_pt1 | contig 14005 bp, 14 predicted proteins | sample P3T30metagenome_FD_192430 | JGI IMG/M metagenome (GOLD analysis project Ga0265798, IMG submission 192430) | Plant litter microbial communities from East Loma Ridge, Irvine, California - P3 T30 | ecosystem: Environmental > Terrestrial > Plant litter > Unclassified | place: USA: California...
AAATGGATTAGGATCCGAAGTGTATATTTGTTCAGAGGGAAAGGAACTTAGATGTGCATCATCCGGTAATCAAATTGGTGGCCAGTTTGGCCCGAAACAGAGGGGTCACTTTCACCGAAATACACAGTTATACCTTTCTCACACATAATTACAACAGGCAATCTTGCTGAGTGCCTAATAGCAAGTTCATACATAACATTCGGATTCAAACCTGTAAGGTTTGCGATAACCAATTCGCTTTCCAAAATCTTCTTTATGATCTGATTGTTGATTGACCCTGAATTGTTTATATGGTGTGCAGCCACAGCTTCATATCCGAATTCCGAAAGAACTGGCTTTATTACAGAATTAATCAAGCCATTTGCCTTTATAAAAGTTTCAGAGTTTAACTCTCCGATAGGTGTTATAATGAAACATTCCTTTAGTTTCGGAAGTGATTCGACTGTATCATTATTATTTTCTTTAGTTTTAGCCATAGTTGATCAATTTAGACAGGCTAAATTAGGAAAAATTATTCAGCTAGGTTTAGTAGCCAGTAACGTTTTCTATTATGCTCATCCATTGTATTCTTAAGATTTTGGACTTCCCTTATTTCCGGTGGTGCATCGTCAAAATCAGTTTTTACTTTTATCTATGAGTGGATCCCCAAAGCTCGGCATGAGCGGACTCTTCTTGAACAGGTGGTGTGTAAACAATTTGCTTTGGTTCAAGATACTTTTTTTCGTTAAGCTTAAGCATTGCCGCGTGAAGCTTTGAAAAGTGATAGAATCCTGATCCACTTTTGATAACTGCTAAAACTAAACGATTATCACCATACTGCTCGTAAAGAAGCCGGCCGCGGGTAAAGTTCAGGTTAGACGTGTTTAGCCACGCTGTAATAGATGTAATTGCCATATTTCAAAAATGGCAATTGTTTATTTATGGTAAATGACAGGCGTTTATACTTTCTATGAGTTTTCTTCCTTAATCCATCTGGGAACAAAGTCCGGTGCCTTGATCTGGTTGAACCACATAAACGGAGACCATCCTTTAAGTTCTATCTTTTCTTTTTCTGATATGGGAAAGATCCCTCCAATATCGTTAATTGAAATTTCTAACACACAAGAAAAAACGGGACCATAGGCCTTCGTCACTTCCGCTATAAGAAAGTTGGTCGATACGGTGTCTGGAGTAAGCAAAATCCAATTGAAAGTCGTATACCTCCAATAATCGAATTTATTTCTATTAACAAAATCTGCAAATTTCTGATCCGAATCAGAACCCTCAATTTGGCCTAGAATTATAAGATAGGTTCTCATTTTAATTTTCTTCAGATGTAATTGAATTTGTTACCGTTGAATTATTAGCCTCAATAATAACATAATCTCTTTGGGGCAACTGAATCTGTCCATTTAAACTATCTCCAGTTATCGATGTTTTTTCCATCGCTGTCTTTTCTAAATTGTATCTCTCTGACCTCAATAAATCAGGATTTTTCCAGAGACAATAAAAATAGGCTATTAGAAAAGCAACTACAATGGCAATTGCCAAACCTCCAATGATAGTTGCAAAGAGGAAAAATTTCACATAAAATAGAACCGCTGTAGCACAAAGTAATATAATTACCATTCCCATTAGTGGTTTAACGACATTAGAACGATAACCTTGTGAGGTAGCTTGCTGTAGAATAGAAGTTAACATTTGATTCATAGAGCCGAGAATTTTTCAAAGATAATAATAGCTGGCAGACTATCACAAACAAACAAATTTGATACCGTAATTTTATTCAGTTGGATTAAGAAGCCAGTATCGCTTTTGGTTGTGCTCATTCATAGCATAGATAAACCCCATCTATTATCAGAATTATAAGTACAAGGGAATAAAAAACATCCCCTGTTCTTCCATTATATTTTCAATAACCTCGCTAAAGGATATAAAAAAACAGCACCAACCCATAAAAACATGTTCAATCTGTACCGCCCGTTTGTGTGGCGTGCAAAATGGACAACGAACTAAGAACATGTTATCTGTTGTAGTCAAAAATGCCTCTTAAAAAGCTTGGTGGAACCGGAATAATTTCAATCTTATCATAAGTACCCAAACATTTGTGCCTCCCCATTGTTGCAGTTATTTAATTACCATAATGACAACAAAATACAGGAATACGCTTTTGTTAGCAACATTAGCGATCATAGCGGCGGCCTATGCAAGCTGTAAGGTTTCAATCCCTAAAGGTGCATCAGCCGTTAAGCCATTTGATAAGGATAAATACCTGGGTACCTGGTACGAAATTGCCAGGATGGATTTCAAGTTCGAAAAAAACCTGAAGAATGTGACTGCTACCTATTCTAAAAATGATGACGGGTCTATCAAGGTGGACAATAAGGGGTATGACATGGTAAAAAACAAATGGAAACAAAGTATTGGAAAAGCTAAATTTGTGAAAAGTGATGACGAAGCAAGGTTAAAAGTCTCCTTTTTCGGTCCGTTTTACGCCGGTTACAATGTAATTGACATCGACAAAGATTACCAGTACGCCCTGATAGCCGGGAATAACCTGGATTATCTTTGGATACTTTCCCGGACAAAGTATATCCCAGATTCAATAAAGGCTGATTACTTAAGAAAAGCAAACGGTCTGGGGTACCGAACGCAAGACTTGGTTTGGACAGTACAAGATAAGGAATAACTGCAAATAAGCTTTCCTCTGTCAGGATGCAAATTCCATATTTATTCACAATCTCCTATTGTAATTTAAGTGGTTGCATAATCGAATGCTTTAAATTTTCGAAAAACATTTGCTGCACAGCCCAGTAAACCTGCTTTATTGCCCAATTTTGCCGGAACAACCAAGGCATTGCCTGATGATACCGGAACAGCTAAGGTCTTGATCCTACGTTCTATTTCTCTCGCATAAAAGGCACCAGATTCGCTTATGCCACCCCCAATTACAATTTTTTCAGGGCTGAAAATATTAATAAAACTGGTAATTCCTGTTGCCAGGTAATCGAAATGCTGACCCATAGCTTTCAGGGCATACTCTTCACCAGCCAGGTATTTTTCTATAATGTAACGGCCATCAACTTCTGCTGTTTCGGGTATGCCTGGATGAATAAATCGATAATGTTTTAATAATGCAGTTACTGAAGCATAGGCTTCCAAACATCCCTTTATGCCACACACACAGGCTAAACCATTATGTTCTACAATAATATGGCCCAATTCTGTTCCCCTATTTCTAAATCCGCCATACAGTTTATTGTCAATCATAACAGCTCCCCCAATCCCTGTACCAACGGTAAGAAAAACCACATCACCACAATCTTTAGCAGCACCATAGCACATCTCCCCCAGCCCCATCAAATTGGTATCGTTATCCATAATAACGTTATAACGGGTTACATCCTGCAAAATTTCGCCCAGGGCCAGTTGTTTAAAACCCGGCAGATTATCGGCACCGGCAATAATTCTATTATTGTATATCGTTCCGGGAAATCCTATTCCCACACCCAAAATAGGATACTTCACTTTTGCTGCGCAGGTTTGGATTGCTTCCACAATAAGTGCGATAATTGAACCCTGAGTTTTTGCTTTTTTTAACGGAATCAGCGTGGAATACAAAATTTCTCCTTGCTCGTTTACTACACCGCATTTGATCGCAGAGCCGCCAACATCAATCCCAATGGCATATGATGGTTCAAGATTGGTGTGGTTTAAAGTTATCATTATTGCGTTTTTTTATTTAGTGGTTTTATGCTTGTAATGTATTGGCTGCACTTTTGATCAGCATTTCTAACTTTCTGTTAGCCGCATATTCTTGCTTGCTAGTCAGGCTAAAACAAAATGTATGTGTATGGTTTTAAGTTTCCGCTTAACTATTTTAGCATCAGTTAGCATTCGCCTGGGTATCATCCAATTCATTTCAAATATACTAAGAGCCTTTTTAATTTTTTATAAAATATAAATTGCCTTTTGTGTCACACTAAGCGTACTCGATTGCTTTATTAATGCGTTGAAATGGTCTTCACCTACACTACCATTGACAGACTCAAATAGAATAGTCGTCATCTCGACCGGAGCAACGCGAAGTGGAGAGATCTTTGGACTATTTATTGAAATCAAATTTAAAAGATTTCTCCACTGCGGTCGAAATGACGATACTTCGAGACCATTCAACTTCTTCATCCGTCTGTCCATTCATATTAATTTTTATAAAATAAATTACCCCTCAGATTGACATACGAAATAAATTTTATTTACTTTTTAAACAGGTCCTAAACAAGCAATAAGAATGATATTCTAATTAGATTCAAATATGGTCATTTAACATAAAGTGTTTCTCTTTTAATCCCATTAGTTTCATAATGATAAACAAATATCAAATATTAAAACCTTAACGCAATAAAAAAAGCTTTTATGTAACCTAGCTGGAGAAGAATTTATATTACAAATTAGAAATAAAACAAAAAAGGCCTTCTTTACCATTAAAGAAAGCCTTTTCGCAGTAAATTAAGCTAATTTAGCTTAAAATAATCTGGTAATTCACATTTACTCTTTTCGGATAATTGCTTTCTTCATTATTTAGAGAAACAAATGCAGCATTGCCATGAACTTCATTCTTTAAAGCATGTTCATAATGCGATTGGATAGCTTCCTGATCATCTTGCTGAAGGCCTTTCGTAGTTTCGGCTAAAAGATTTCTATCATTCAGGTTTTCTGGCAACAAAGTAATATCGCAGTTTCCGTCACTGATTTCTTTGACTAAGTATTTCATTTTTGGTTATAAATCTTCGTTTCCTGTTTTATAAATAAGATTTCGAGAACGGTCAAAAATATGGTAAGTCTTTATTTTGTATGTAATCTAAAAGTTAATTTTTACTTAAAATGATATATTGGTTCTATTGCATAATTAGCCACACAAATCAGAAACATTTAGTATTATTGATTATTATTTACATATTGAAACTTTTTAAGGTTAATTTTGTTAAGACAGTAATTTACAAAACATTAATGCACTAAATAACCCGATGGGTAGCAAGAAAATGAAAAAAATACTAGTGGTTGATGATAATGAGGAAATATTAGAGGTAATAGAATTGCTTTTAAAGCTGGAAGGCTACAACATCAGTGGATTAATGGATGTAAGTCATTTTAGCAAACGGATCAACGAATTTAAACCCGATTTAATTCTGCTTGATGTGATGCTGGGCGCCTTTGATGGCAGAGATCTTTGCAATTTACTTAAATCAGATCAATCAACATTACACATACCAGTAATCATGATCTCGGCCAGTCATAACTTAAAAGATAGTAAAGGTAATGCTTGCGCCCCTGATGATTTCATCGCTAAACCATTCGATGTCAGCAACCTGATTAATAAAATAAATGCACAATTTGCCGCCTAAATGTTAAGGCTTTGTGTTAAAATAATTGCTTAAAAACAGAGACTGAAACTTAATAGCGTTGGCCCAGTAATCCCAATTATGCACACCAGGCCTGGTACTAAAATCGTGAGGAATATTGTGATACAAAAGTTCATCATGCAAACGTACATTCATTTTATAGAAAAAATCTTCAGTCCCACATTCAATGGCAATAGCAAGCGATCCGGGTTTAATACGATAAATCATATCAATTACGCTGTTTTGTTTCCACCGCTCCGGAAATTCATCCTCTGGTCCTAACCTTTTTGAAATATTCCATCCATTTGGAAAAGGTTTAATATCTACACCACCACTCATGCTACCCACTGCACCATAAACATCCTGATGCTTAATGGCCAGGTATAACGCACCGTGTCCGCCCATACTCAAACCCGTTATGGCCCTGCCCTTTTTTTCAGCGATGGTTTTATAATGTTCGTCAACATAGCTCACCAATTCTTTAGCCACATAGGTTTCGTATTTCCATTCAGGGTCTACCGGACTATCGAAATACCAACTGGTTACATTCCCATCAGGGCATACCACTATAAATTGATATTGATCGGCCAGGTTTTTAATCCCCGGTACTTTTTTAACCCATTCCGCATAGTTACCCCCCGCGCCATGGAGCAGATACACCACCGGATACCTTTTTCCGGTTTTATAACTATCGGGCTTAATTACCACAGCTTTAATATTTTTGTTCATCGATTTGCTATAGGTTAAAGCAGTATCTACCTCCGCAGCACTTAAAACATGGCTAAATAAAAATAAACAGGCGGTTATCAAAAAATTATTTTTCATGGGTAATTTTTAATCATGGTGATGTGGTGTTAAATTTATAAAATAAGTTTGCTATTGTTTACCATTTCTGCGAGTTGAGACCAAAAAAAATGATACCTTTCTTACTTACTCCTTAAACGGCTAAAAACTTTAAAACAATTTGATTACCTTTTAGGTTGTTGAACGGTTAACTTATCTAAAAAATGCTTAAAACCTACCCATTTTATATTAAAGCACCTGTAATTCTTTTAGGATTAGTAATTACGGTATTTATAATGAGTGTGCTGAGAGATATTCTTGTGCCCCTTGCTTTTGCCGCCCTGATTGCCATATTACTAAACCCATTAACCAATCGTTTCGAAAGAAAAATGCCCAAAATAGTCAGTATTATACTTTCTATGCTCATTGGTTTATTGGTGGTGGTGGCTGTACTCTATTTTTTGTCATCACAGGTAGCGCACTTTTTTGATGACCTGGATAGCATTAAACAAAAATTATCGCAGTTGCTTGAGCAAATAAGGGCCTGGTTACAAGGTACCTTCGGCATTTCTACACAAAAGCAAACGCAAATGCTTAATGATGCAGCCAATGGCAGTAAAGCCTTAATTGGCCAGACACTTAATGGCTTGTTGGGGGTTTTAAGTGTGGTTTTCCTGATCCCGGTTTATACTTTTCTAATTTTATTATACAAAACGCTCATTTTAAACTTCATTTATGAAGTGTTTTCAGAAGAAAATAAACAAAAAGTTGCCGAAATTTTGGGCGAAACGAAAGCGGCCATCCAAAGTTATATTGTAGGCTTATTGATCGAAACTTCTATTGTTGCCGTAATGAACTCTGCCGCCCTGCTTATCCTTGGCGTATCAAATGCCATTTTAATTGGCGTTATCGGCGCGATATTAAACCTACTGCCCTACATTGGCGGCATTATCGCAATTGCCTTACCGGTGTTAATGGCTACTTTAACCAAGGATGGTTTTACTACTCAACTCTTAATTATAGGCGCTTATGCGCTGATCCAGTTTATTGATAATAATATCCTTGTACCACGCATTGTATCGAGCAAAGTACAAATCAATGCGCTTATTTCTATCGTAATTGTATTGATGGGCGCTGCACTTTGGGGTATCCCCGGCATGTTCCTTTCTATTCCATTTATTGCGGTAATGAAAATCATCTTTGATCGTATTGACGGACTTAAACCCTGGGGTAAATTACTGGGAGATAATATCCCTACAGAGCATATGGGGCAGGTGAAAAGGTTTAGGAGAAAGAAAAAACTGGCTACAGATTAATAATTCATATCTATTTTTATTTTCAAACGATCGTTCAGTTTTCCACGACGCCCAGCCTATAATCTTATTACAAATTAGGCCATCTAGACCCGATTAGAGTGGACGCGAAGCAAAACGGAAAGCGGGGAGAAACAATAATAGCGCTATCAAATTGCTCTCCATATAAAGAAGACCTTGCCATATATTAATAATTATTTTTTTTGAAAACGATCATTCAGTAGCTCTTCAGAACCAGCAGTCCCGTTATTCGCTATAGCCCCAATGAAGAATTGGAGGCTGCCGCTGCTACCGGGTTTATTGAACAAAGCTTGCTACATAAAAGTATAATTCGATAAATCTTAATGCACACGCTGGTAGCGATCGTTTTAAGATTGCTTCGTCGTTCCTCCTCGCCTCCTATCAATTCAATAATACACTTCATTCATATTGACCTTTGAAATAAATTATTCCTCATGCTTGTCCACCCAGCCAATAATCTTATTACAAGCTGGGCCACCTAGACCCGATTGAAGTGGACGCGAAGCAAAACGGAAAGCGGGGAGAAACAATAATAGCAGTATCAAATTGCTCTCCATAAAGAAAAACTTGCCACAGATAATAATTCATATTTCTTCTTTTTTGAAAACGATCGTTCAGTAGCTCTTCAGAACCAGCAGCCCCGTTATTCGCTATAGCCCCAATGAAGAACCGGGGCTGCCGCTGCTACCGGGTTTATTAACAAAGGCTCGTGCAGGTAAGCACACTGCTAAAAATAGTACCACTGTAGCGAACACGAGACGCAGGCAAAGTAAAACGGGATGAAACCCAGATATGCCGTACTGCAATCTGCGAATAATTCAATATACTTGCACCACTTAATCGTTTTAGTTCAATAATTAAAACAATATCAACGTTCATTTGCTTATTAACAAAAACACCGATGAAAAACATTAAATTAATTATCCCTGCAATTTTAGTATTATTTTCTGCCTGCAGCGAGGCCACCAGAAATACCGCAACAAGTAAAAGCGATAGTATTCCTCAAAGCACTTCCAATAAAACCGATTCGCTTGAGGTTAAATTAAAAATAAATGGCAATGTAGCTACCGGCGATCCACTGCTGCTGAGATTTGTAGTACATAACAATACCGATAGCACTAAAAGTTTCTGTATCTGGCATACCCCATTTGAGCCTTTAATGAGCAGCTATTTAAGCATTACCAATGAAAAAGGAGAAGAAGCGCAGTACAAAGGTGCAATGGCCAAAAGAGTAATGCCTCCGCCGGCATCAAGCTACTCAAAGGTAAAGCCAGGTGATAGCCTTGTTGCAAATGCCGATTTACTTAAAGCTTACGATTTAAAAAAGGGGTCGAGCTATAAAGCAGTTTACACAGGCGGAAATATGAGCGGGCTGGTATCCAGAGACACGGTTACTTTTATTTATACGGATTTGCACTAATATTAAGTTAGTCCCCCAGGGAAATCGATTTTAACTTTTCTCTGATAATTTTTCCCCTTTCTGCGTATGCCTAAGCATTATGTTTTGCCACGCAAGCACGAAAAACACGGAAAAACTTTAATCACCTTCGTGATTTCTGTGCTTCCGTGGCTAATTAATTTTTGCAAATGTTTTAAAAGTAATTTCCATGGTTAGTCCCTCTATTTTCATTTATTTCTGCTGAATTATTCATATAGAGATTGCACGCAGTACTTATCTGTGTGCAATCTTTTTATATACGCTTACTATTTCCCTAAGCATAACTCAACTGAAGAACAGTGGATATTACCCCCTATTTTGTCGCATTTACGCTTTCTGGGTTGTTAAATTTCCTATAATTTTATTAAAAAATTAAACACCTTCAAAACATGGAAAATAAAACATCGATCACCGTAGAAACGACAGTAAATGCACCGGTAGAAAAAGTTTGGGAATTTTGGAATAATCCGGACCACGTTACTAAATGGGCCTTTGCCTCACCAGATTGGCATACGCCTTATTCGGAAAACGATTTAAAAGTTGGCGGTAAATTTAAAAGTACCATGGCCGCAAAAGATGGTAGCATGAGTTTTGATTTCGGCGGCACCTATACCACGGTCGATCAGCATAAAAAAATCGAATATACCATGGAAGATGGCAGAACGGTAAGCATTACTTTTGATGCATTAAGCGAACAAACAAGGATAACTGAAACTTTCGATGCCGAATCTACCAACCCCATCGAAATGCAACGTGGCGGATGGCAGGCCATTCTGGATAATTTTAAAAGTTATACTGAAGAGGGATAGTACTTTCAATAAACGCCGTCATCTCGACCGGAACGCAGTGGAGTGGAGAGATCTACCTTGAGACAGATTTTGCTTCGCAGAGCCTTCGGGTTCTCGGCTTCGTTGCACTACGCTCGAAATGACGATCCTTTTGTAATTTGATTTTACGCTCACCATCTTTTATAAGCTTTTTATCTTATTTGTATACATATATCAGAAATAATCAATAAAAATTAGTCAAAAGGGTATTTTCACTGGTCATTAAGTAACATTTCTATTATTATTTGATTCGCATAATTTTTGATTTGAACGGAATACTTTGAAATTGCCGCCATAATTTACATTTGCCGTGTAAATTATACACTATGCCACGCATATCTTTATTTTATTCTTCACTACTATTATTTATTAGTTTCTCTATTGCTGCAAGCGCTCAAACGCTAAGTTTAAAGGAAGCAGTAAACACTGCAATTACCAATTATGGTACCATTAAGGCCAAAGATAATTATGCCAATGCATCAAAATCATCAATTCAACAGGCCAAAAGAGAGTATTTACCTAACTTCAGTTTAAGCGCCCAACAAGATTATGGTACCATTAACGGCCAAAATGGACCGCAATATGGTCTCGGTGGTTTGGGAACCGCTTCCTCTGGTCCTGCTTTAGACAAACAAAACTGGAATGCTGCGTTTGGCGGGCTCTACCTGGCCAACGTAAACTGGGATTTTTTCACTTTTGGAAAAATCAGGGAACGTATTAAAATTGCAGACGCTGCTTACCAAAGAGACAAAAATGACCTGGAACAGGAAAAATTCCAACAGGAAATCCGTGTTTCTGCCGCTTATTTAAATTTGCTGGCTGCGCAAAGGTTAACAAAATCGCAACAGAAAAATCTTGATCGCGCTATTACCTTTAAAAATACAGCCGTAATCAGGGCTAAAAACGGATTAATTGCGGGAGTTGATTCTTCTTTTGCAAAAGCAGAAGTTTCTAATGCCAGAATTGCGCTAACTAAAGCTAAAGACCTGGAACAGGAACAAGCCAACCGTTTAGGCGTTTTAATGGGGTTAACCGCAACCTCGTACGAATTAGATACTGCTTCAATTACACGTATCCCTGGCAATCTGCTCGAAGATACAGTGATCAAAAGCTCACATCCATTGTTAAAGTTCTACCAAAACCGTGTTGATGTTAGCCAGCAACAGGTTAATTATTTCAGAAAATTATATTACCCAACGTTTACCTTATTTGGTGTGATGCAAGGTCGTGGTTCCGGTTTCAGCCCAGGGTATGCTTTAGATCAGACTGCCTATTCTACCAGTTATGCCGATGGTATAAATCCCACCCGCGGAAACTATTTGATTGGCATAGGAATGACCTGGAACCTGTCAACCTTACTTAAAAACCGTCCGCAAGTACGAGCACAGGAATACATTAGTCAGGGCTTAAAAGAAGAATATAGCCTCGTTGATCAACAGTTGAAGGCACAGCTTGCACTTGCCGAAACTAAATTAACCAATGCTTTGGCCAATTACAGGGAAGCACCCGTTCAGGTAAAAGCTGCCTCTGATGCTTATCTGCAAAGGAGTATTTTGTATAAAAACGGGCTCACCACACTGGTCGACCTTACACAGGCCCTTTTTACCTTAAACCGTGCCGAAACCGATCGGGATATTGCCTTTACCAACGTTTGGCAGGCTCTGCTGTTAAAATCGGCTGCTTTGGGCAATTACGACATATTTATCAACGAATTTTAATCTGGCTATATAAATGAATTTAATACGTTTCGCACTCCGCAAACCCATATCCATCTTAGTTTTAGTAGCTGGACTGTTCTTTTTCGGTATTGGGGCCATCAACCAGATCAAGGTTGACATCCTTCCGCAAATGAACCTTCCGGTAATTTATATTGCCCACCCTTTTGGCGGTTACACACCCGACCAGATGGAGGCTTATTTCGGCAAGCAATATGTTAACATCCTGCTTTTTGCAAATGGCATCAAAAGTATCGAAACCAAAAATACGCAGGGTTTAACGTTGATGAAATTAACCTATTACGAAGGCACCAATATGGCACAGGCAGCAGCAGAATTAAGTGCGCTATCTACGAGAGCCCAGGCCATTTTCCCGCCAGGTTCGCAACCACCGTTTGTGATCCGTTTTGATGCTTCGTCCCTTCCGGTTGGGCAATTGGTATTAAGCAGCCCTATCCGTACGAACAACGAATTGCAGGATCTGGCCAATACTTATGTACGCCCTAGTTTTTCCGCTATACCAGGTTTGCTTTCTCCTGCCCCTTTTGGCGGTAGCCCGAGAACTATAGAAATCAATGTAAATCCCTCCCTTTTGCGCTCCCACAACCTAACGGTAGACCAGGTGGTTGAAGCCATCAGGCTAAATAACCAGACTGCGCCTTCGGGAAATGTGAGGATTGGCGATAAAAACTACATCACACCAACCAATTACACCATTAAAAAGGTTAAAGATTTTGAGAACATTCCCTTATTTAAAGGCAGTGTACAAAATTTGCAGCTTCGCGATGTAGCCACCGTTAAAGACGGAGCCGACTTAGTAGCAGGTTATGCCTTAATCAATGGTAAACGTTCGGTATATTTAAGTATTGCCAAATCCGGCGATGCCTCCACATGGGATGTGGTTAAAAATTTAAAGAAAAACCTACTCAACATCCAAAATACCTTACCAGAGGATGTCAAACTTTCTTACGAATTCGACCAGTCTGTTTATGTAATCAACGCGGTAAAAAGTCTGATCAGTGAGGGTGCTATCGGTGCAATATTAACAGGACTAATGGTTTTACTTTTCCTGGGCGATAAACGTGCGGCATTGATTGTAATCCTCACCATCCCAACATCTATTATTGCCGGTGTTTTGTTCCTGAAATTATTCGGACAAACGATCAACATTATGACGCTGAGCGGATTGGCTTTGGCCATCGGTATCCTGGTAGATGAATCGACAGTAACCATAGAAAATATCCACCAGCATTTTGATATGGGCAAACCCAAGGCGCTGGCCATTTGGGATGCCTGTAAAGAAATCGCTTTCCCTAAACTGTTAATTCTCTTCTGTATTCTTGCCGTATTTGCACCTGCTTTTACCATGACTGGGATCCCGGGCGCATTATTCTTACCGTTGGCATTGGCAATTGGTTTTTCGATGGTGGTTTCATTCCTGTTATCACAAACTTTTGTGCCGATTATGGCTAACTGGCTGATGGTTGCTCATCCTAAAAAAGGCAGTGAACATCACCCTGGCATAACACAAGATGAGGCTGATTTTGCAGCAACGGGCATTACACTCGAATCGGAAAAAGATACCCTGAACCAGAAAAGAGTGCTCGTTGAACGTGAAGATTTTAATGGCAATGGTAAAATTGGTTTCTTCGATAAGTTCCGGAACCGTTTTATGCGTTTCCTTGATCGGATCCTGCCTTACCGAAAATCTGTTGTTTTGGTTTATTTGGTGGTCATTATCGGTTTAGCTGCCCTATTACTAGTTAATATTGGCCGCGATGTTTTGCCAAGAGTGAACTCAAGTCAGTTTCAGTTGCGTTTACGCGCACCCGATGGAACACGTTTAGAACGCACCGAAGAAAAAGCAAATGTGGTATTAGCTGAGCTGAAAAAAATGGTTGGCGAAGAACATATGGGCATTTCTTCCGTTTATGTTGGTCAACACCCTGCACAGTTTTCAGTAAATCCGATCTACCAGTTTATGGCAGGTCCGCATGAAGCTGTTTTCCAGGTAAGTTTAAAAGACTTTGAAGAAGATATGGACGATTTTAAAGATCAGTTCAGAGAGAAAATCAAAAAAGTACTGCCTGATGTTAAACTTTCTTTCGAGCCGATAGAGTTAACAGATAAGGTATTAAGCCAAGGCTCACCTACCCCTGTTGAAGTGCGTATTGCAGGCAAAAACAAAAAGCTGAATGAAAAATATGCGAATAAAATCCTGGCAGAATTGAAGGAAATCCCTTACATGCGCGATGTTCAGTTAGCACAACCGATTAAATATCCATCCTTAAATATCGGTATCGACAGAACCCGTGCAGCACAGATCGGGGTAGATATGGCCGACATTTCGAGGTCGTTAATTGCCTCAACTTCATCATCGCGTTATACGGATAAAAATGTATGGCTGGATGAAAAGGCATCTTTACCTTATAGTGTGCAGGTTCAGGTACCGCTGAATCAAATGACCAGTAAAGATGATATCGGCGAAATTCCTTTATTGAAAAATTCGGCACGACCAGTATTGAGC
>Ga0265798_10007591_pt1 | contig 14005 bp, 9 predicted proteins | sample P3T30metagenome_FD_192430 | JGI IMG/M metagenome (GOLD analysis project Ga0265798, IMG submission 192430) | Plant litter microbial communities from East Loma Ridge, Irvine, California - P3 T30 | ecosystem: Environmental > Terrestrial > Plant litter > Unclassified | place: USA: California...
AATTACGATCCTGCAGTCGCTGGCCAGCAACATTTCGCTTGCCATCGAACGCAACATTAACGAGAACATCATCAACGAAAGTGAGGAAAAGTTTCGTTTGCTTGCCAACAATATTCCCGGAACGGTCTATCTGCTCAACCATGAAAACAGGCTTGTTTATCTGAACGAGGAGATCGAAAAACTGACGGGTTATACTTACAGCGCGTTTCTAGAGGACGGCTTGCGGTTTCCGAAACTGGTCCATCCGGAAGATTTCCGAAGCGGCATCAGGATCCGGAATGCGGCCATCGCCAACGCTCAGCCGTTCCATCACGAATATCGCATCATCAACAAAAACGGGAATATCGTCTGGGTGGAGGAATTCGGCGATGTCATCCTCAAAGACGACAAATTGCAGTTTGTGGAAGGCATCCTGATCGATATCACCGAGCGAAAACGCAACGAAAGCGCGGTTAAGGAAAAGGAATTGGCGGAAGCAGCAAACCGTTCCAAATCGGAATTCCTGGCCAACATGAGCCACGAGATCAGGACGCCATTGAACGGCATCATCGGCTTTACGGACCTGCTGATGAAGACGAATCTTGAAAACATTCAGCGCCAGTACATGAATACGGTCAACCAGTCGGCCAACGCGCTCATGGAAATCATCAACGACATCCTGGATTTTTCGAAGATCGAGGCCGGAAAACTGGATCTGACGCAGGAAGACACGGATCTGTTCAAACTTTGCAACCACATTACCAAACTTATCGAATTCGAATCGAGAACCAAGAACCTCGACGTGCTCCTGACGATCGACAGCGAGGTTCCGAAATGCATCGTCGCCGACGAGATCCGCCTTAAACAGATCCTCATCAACCTGATGAGCAACGCCGTCAAATTCACTGAAAAAGGATATATCCAACTCAAGGTTTCGGTACTGGAGCGACAAAGCGACAAAGTGAGGCTGACTTTTTCAGTTTCCGACACAGGCATCGGCATCAGGAAATCGAATCAGGACAAGATTTTCGACGCATTTTCCCAGGAAGACAGTTCCACGACGAAAAAATTCGGCGGGACAGGCCTTGGCCTTGCAATTTCGAACAAGTTGCTGGGATTGATGGACAGCCGGTTGCAGCTCAAAAGTACGATTGGGGAAGGCAGCACGTTTTACTTTGATGTAGAGCTCGGCCTCTCGGACAACTGCGATGTGGAACCCAGCGTTTCCATCCAGGAAAACCTGAATATAACGGGACTTGACGATGAAGCTCCACGGATCCTGATTGTCGAGGACAACAAGATCAACATGCTGCTGGCCAGGACGCTGATCAAGAAAATCGTTCCTCAGGCCCAGGTTTACGAATGTCCGGACGGCAGGCAGGCGGTGGAGGACTTTATCAACATCAGCCCCGACCTTATTTTCATGGATGTGCAGATGCCCGTCATGAACGGTTATGAAGCCTCGAAAGAAATCCGTAGATTTAACGGTGCAGGTATTCCGATCATTGCACTGACGGCCGGTACGATCAAGGGAGAAAAGGAAAAATGCCTCGAGGCGGGAATGGACGATTACATTCCCAAACCTATCGTAGAGGAAGATATCAGGGAAATCCTGTCGGTCTGGCTCAAAAAGAAAGAAGCATAACCAAAAACGACAAAATATGAAATGGCTAGGACGCAGCGGAAGCGGCGGTAATTTGGAAGACAGGCGCGGAATGTCAGGAGGCAAGGTCGCGGCAGGAGGCGGTATCATCGCCGTTATAATCCTGGTGGCCCAGATGTTCCTGGGCGGAGACGGAGACGCAGGCCAGCTGATCAACGAGATCCAGCGCCAAACCGTACAGACCCCGACGGAACAGCGGGAACTTACAGCCGAGGAAAAGAAAGTCGGCGAAATGGTCGACGTGTTGCTCGGCGATACCGAAGTTGTTTGGAAAGAGATTTTTTCCAAAAACGGCATGACCTATAAAGAACCGAACCTGGTTTTGTTTACCGACGCGGTCCAAACCGGATGCGGCAGCGCAACGGCAGCCTCGGGTCCGTTTTACTGTCCGTCCGACCAAAAGGTGTACATGGACATGGCCTTTTTTGTGGAACTTCAGCAGCGTTTCGGGGCGAAAGGCGGCGATTTTGCCATTGCTTACGTTTTAGCCCACGAAATAGGACATCACGTCCAAACCTTGCTGGGCACATCACAGAAAGTACGCGAAATGCAGCAAGGAATGAGCGAGTCCCAGGCCAACAAGCTTTCAGTCGCACTTGAATTGCAAGCCGATTTTTACGCCGGGTTGTGGACGCACCACAATGAAAAGCGCAACCAGATACTCGAACCCGGAGACATCGAAGAAGCATTAAGCGCGGCCCAGGCCGTTGGCGACGACGCCATTCAGAAGCGCATGCAGGGCCATGTAGTCCCCGATTCGTTCACGCACGGAACTTCGGAACAACGCATGAAATGGTTCATGAAAGGTTTTGAAACCGGCGACATCAAACAAGGCGATACGTTTTCCGGGCTTTAACCCAACCAGCCTTCCCGGTCCAGGCTTCTGTACTGTATGGCCTCGGCAATGTGTTCGGGCAGTATTGCGTCGGACGTCTCCAGATCGGCGATGGTGCGGGAGACTTTGAGTATTCTGTCATAGGCGCGGGCCGAGAAATTAAGGCGGTCCATTGCCGTCCTGAGTATCTGTACGGAAACCGGATCAAGCCTGCAGAATTCACCCAGATGGCGCGCATTCATCTGCGCATTGTAATGCACCCCTTCCAGTTCCGAAAACCGCAGGGTCTGGATTTCTCTGGCCCGCGTCACGCGCCGGCGTATGGCCGCGCTGTCTTCGGCTTTTCCGGTATCGCTCAACTTATCGAACGGGACCGGCGTAACTTCTATATGGAGGTCGATGCGGTCCAGCAACGGGCCTGAAATCTTGTTCAGATAGCGCCTCATCTCCGTAGAGGTATTCGAAACCGGGGCGGTAGCATCCATAAAATAACCGCCCGGGCTTGGATTCATGCTGGCGACCAACATGAACGACGACGGATAGGTGATAGTAAACTTCGCCCGGGAAATCGTAACTTCCCTGTCTTCGAGCGGCTGGCGCAATACTTCCAGTACTTCCCGCTTGAATTCAGGCAATTCGTCGAGGAAAAGCACGCCGTTGTGAGCCATGCTGATCTCTCCCGGCTGAGGAAAACTCCCACCTCCAACCAATGAAACGCTCGACGCCGAATGGTGAGGGCTCCTGAACGGTCGCCTGCGCATAAGACCGGCATCGCGAAGTTTCCCGGCGACGCTGTGAATTTTAGTCGTTTCGAGCGCTTCCTGCGTTGTCATTGGCGGCAAAATGCCCGGAAGCCGTTTGGCCAGCATGGTTTTCCCTGCTCCGGGCGGCCCGATCAGAATGATGTTGTGGCCACCGGCGGCGGCGATTTCCATGCATCTTTTAATGGATTCCTGCCCTTTTACGTCGCGGAAGTCGAATTCGGTGCAGTCGGGAGCGTCAAAGGTTTCGGACATGTCGATTTCAGAGGGTTCCAGTTTTAGTTTACCGGAAAAATGGTCGAGCACTTCCCCTATCTCGCTTATCCCGTAGACGTCCAGCCCTTGGACGACGGCGGCTTCAGGAGCGTTTTGCACCGGAAGGAAAAATCCACTGAATCCATCTTGTTTTGCCTTGATGGCGATCGAAAGCGCTCCTTTTATAGGCTGGAGCTTGCCGTCGAGGGAGAGTTCGCCCATGATGACGTAGCGGCCGATGTCCGGGGCGATGATCTGGTTCGAGGCAACGAGGATTCCCAAGGCGATCGTAAGGTCGTAAGCGGATCCTTCCTTGCGAAGATCGGCCGGCGCCATATTGATGGTGATTTTTTTTCCTGGAAAATTGAGGTTGTTGTTCTTTAGGGCGGCGGCGATGCGATAGGCGCTTTCCTTGATCGCATTGTCCGGAAGGCCTACGAGGTGGTAGCCGATCCCTTTGTCCATGTGGACTTCGATTGTGATGGTCGTGGCGTCAAGGCCGAAAACGGCGCTTCCGAATACTTTTACTAACATGGCGTGTACTTTTTTAAATGGCTTGTAATGAAGTAAATATAACGGTTATTTGAAGATTATCTATTTGAAACAGCCTAAAAGTTTTAAACATCGTATGCGTGAGGGATGGCGGGATTGTCGGAGCTCTTTTGCCTGACGGATATTGGATTTTAAAGAACAGTTCCTGGCAAAAAGCGACTCCCGCCAGCCCGACGGCGGAACCGGACGCGATTGGTTTCCCGCTATTTCCTCCCGCCGGCACGCCCCAAAACATCGCAACCGGTTTCCCTGCATTAGGGTTGAACACTACTAATTTTTTGATAAATGGCATTTTGCGAATCCGAAGAAAAAGTTCATACGTATATCTTTGCGTCTCCAAATCTTAACCTTATGAAACCTGCCCCGATTCCCGCCAACGACCGGCAACGTCTCGATGCGCTGCTGTCGTATAAAGTGCTCGACAGCGATCCTGAAAAGGATTTTGACGATATTACCTTACTCGCTTCCGAAATTTGCGAAACACCCATTTCGATTATCACGCTGCTGGACGAGCAACGCCAATGGTTCAAGTCGTCGGTGGGGCTCGATATCAGGGAAGCGGATCGTGAAATATCGTTTTGCGGACACGCTATCGCCGAACCGGACCAGAACCTGATCGTTGAAAATGCGCTTGAAGACGAGCGTTTCCGCGACAATCCGTTCGTCACCCAAGGCACGGTCGTGTCGTATGCCGGCATTCCGATAGTGAATCCGGAAGGCTTTGCGTTGGGCACCCTTTGCGTCATCGACAACAAAGCCAAAAAGCTGGAGCCGTTCCAGATAAAAGTGCTCGAGAAACTCGCCAACCAAATAACGAAATTGCTGGAACTGAGGCGCAACAATTACAGGCTGGCCGAAAGCCACAACGATCTGGCGCAGCCATACAAGGACCTTGAGCAGTTTTCCCACGTTGTATCCCACGACCTTAAATCGCCGTTGAACAATATCATGCAGCTCAGCGAATTTTTTGCCGATATGTATGCCGATAAATTGGACGACCACGGAAAGCAGATGATCGGATATATCGGACAATCCGCAAAGGAACTCAAGCTGCTTGTGGACGGCATTCTCGAACATTACAAATACGACTCGCTGGACGTGACCCAACGCGAGAAGATCCGCCTGAGGGAACTGGGCGAATATATCGTGAACCTATTAAATGCTGACGGCGATTTCGAATTCGTCCATGCGGATGAAAAAGTCAGGTTCTGGTCGAACAAGATGGCGCTGGGGCAAATCCTCTACAATCTGGTCGCCAACGCCATAAAATACAACGACAAGGAAACGGGGACCGTGGAGATCGGAAGCATCCAGCACGAAAATGAGATCGAGGTTTACGTGAAGGATAACGGTCCGGGGATTCCGGAATCTCAGTTCAGGAAAATTTTCGAGATCTTCGGGACGCTGGGCACGAACGACCGCTCGGGGAACAAGGGAACGGGTATCGGATTGTCGACCGTGAGCAAACTGGTACAGAAACTCGGCGGCCGCATCGAAGTGGAATCTCAGATGGGAATCGGCTCGACGTTCCGGATTTATTTGCGAAAGTGAGTTTTTCGTCTTAGCTGCTAACAGTCGTTCGACATTCGACATTCGACTTTCGACTGTTGTAGTTCGACCTTCGACTTTCGACTTTCAACTATAATTTCTATCTTTATAAAAAAACCATGGGACTATTCAACGCCATTTTAGGAAACGCATCCGAAGTTTCCATCGAAGCCATCACTAAAGAATTTGAACCGATCATCGTGCCCGGGGAAAGCATCGAAAAAGCATTCCGGCTGGTCCGGGACATGTTCATTTTTACGAACAAGCGCCTGATCCTGATCCAGAAGCAGCTCGTGGGCAGCAAGACGGAATACCTGTCGATCCCGTACGCCAACGTGATCAAGTTTTCCAAGGAAAGCGCCGGGATCCTCGATCTCGATGCCGAACTCAAGATCTGGATCAAGGACGAAGTCGAGCCGATAAAGAAAACCTTCGGCAAAGGCAGCGACAACATCAATGAAGTGTACCGCATCCTTGGGCAGCATATCCTGAAATAGAATTTGCATCCGACCGGTTTCGGTCAGAAACAAAAAAGCCAATCACGAACGATTGGCTTTTTTGCTGGCGTGAGGCCGATGCTATTTTTTATTTTTGAGTCCGGCTTTCAGCCACGCAAGATATTCGTCTTTCCCTACATAACTGATCGTAGGAGAAATGTCCTTTCCGTCAGGCCCGAGTAAAACATAAAGCGGTTGGGTGTTCGTGTTGTAGCGCGTAATGGTAAGATTCGTCCATTTGTCGCCGATCGTTTCGATCTCCTCACCATCCGGTGTGGTATATTGCTCGTTTTCCGGCAGATCGCGCTTGTCATCGACGTAAAGCGAAATCAGGACAAGGTCGTTTTTCATGATCTCGTGCACTTCTTTATCCGTCCAGACGTTCGCTTCCATTTTACGGCAGTTCACGCAGGCATGTCCCGTAAAATCGAGCATGACCGGCTTGTTGACCGATTTTGCGTATGCCAGGCCTTTGTCGTAATCGTTAAACGAAATCATATCGTGGGCCATGACCGCACCTTCGGGAAGCGCCTTGTCGTTCATGACCGGCCCCGATGCGCCTACCCCATGTGGACTTTCGCTGTAATGCAAAGGTGGCGGGAAAGCCGAGATCAGCTTCAGCGGTGCGCCCCAAAGTCCCGGGATCAGGTAGATGGTAAACGTCAGCGTCAGCAACCCGAGCATAATGCGGCCTACCGATAAATTGCCGCCCGGACTGTCATGAGGTGTCTGTATTTTTCCGAAAAGGTACAAGGCCAGCGTACCGAAAATCGCGATCCAGATGGCAAGAAAAATCTCGCGTTCGAGCAGGTGCATCTGGAGTACGAGATCGGCGTTGGACAAGAATTTGAACGCGAGCGCCAATTCCAGGAATCCGAGAAAAACCTTTACCGTATTGAGCCATCCGCCCGATTTCGGAAGCGTATTCATCCAACCTGGAAAAATGGCGAAAAGCATGAACGGCAGTGCAAGCGCGAGCGAAAATCCGAACATTCCGATGACTGGCGAAATTCCGCCTTCGCGGGCTGCGATGACCAAAAGGTTTCCGATGAAAATTCCTGTGCATGAAAACGAGACGATCGCCAATGCCAATGCCATGAACAAGATCCCGACGATCCCGCCTCTGTCTGCCTGACGGTCGACTTTGCTTGCCCAGGAGTTCGGCAAAACGATTTCGAAAGCCCCCATGAAGGACACGGCGAAAATGACGAGCAACACGAAAAAAATGATATTGAACCACACGTTCGTTGCAATGGCATTCAATGCGTCGGCACCGAAAATGGCCGTGATTATAAGCCCTAATGTTACATAAATAACGATTATCGAAACGCCGTAAAATATCGCATTCCGGATTCCGGCCGCTTTGTTTTTGCTTTGCTTGGTAAAAAAGCTCACGGTCATCGGGATCATCGGGAAGACGCAAGGTGTCAGCAAAGCAGCGAAACCGGCGCCGAATGCCAGGAAGAATATTGTCCAAAGACCTAGATTTTCGGTAGATTCGGGGTTAACCGGAGCGGAAACCAGGTCGCGGGAATCGAGTTTATCGGCGTTAACAGAATCTTTTACAGCAGTTTTTACGTCGGAAACCGTATCGGCGGAAGCTGCCGCAGCAGGAACCGGCTCAGCAGGTGCAACGGCCACGCCTTGCTCAACCGGGATTTTCGGCAACTTAAACGTGAATTTCGCGTCGTCGTTGATGCAAACTTCCTTGCACACCTGATAATCGGCCTTGACGTCGATCGAATTGAGGTTCGGGTTGGTCACCTTAATGCGTTGCGTCAACGTCGCCTTTTTTTCCCAAAAGATCTCGTCAACTTCAAAAACGTCGTTGTATTGTCTTTTCGTGGCGCTTTCCTTTGCCTTTCCGACCAGTTCGAAATTCCCTTTCTGGCTTTTGAATTCCAGCGTTAAGGCAAGCGGCCCTCCGTCAGGGGTGAATTGCGAATAGACGTGCCAGTTGTCTTCGATCGTCGCTTCCATGACAAGATTGAATTCGTTGGCCGACAGCTTTTCAAGGCGCTGCGTCCATTTTACAGGCTTGACGATCTGGGATTGAATGCCGGAAAAACTCAGCATTGCGAGCAATAGAAACAGAACTTTTTTCATTCTTTGAGTGCGATGTTCAAAATGTTTGTCGTATTCGATGTAGCGCCGAAACGCTCGTCCGCGCGATGGCCGACGATCCAGACGATGTCGTCCTGCGAACATAAAAGCCAGGCATTTTCCTTGTCTCTCAACGAGAATTTCCCGTCCTTGAAGAATTTGCTGACCTTTTTCGAGTTTCCGTTCATGCCGGAAGGATAAAATACATCGCCTTCCTTCCACCTCCTGAGCAACAGCGGAAAACTCAATTTTTCGGCGTCGACAAAGATAGCCGAATTCGTTTGCACGCCAATGTGATTTACTTTTTTTAAGTCGATTTTTAACGGGAACTCCAGCGCTTCCATGTCTTTGTAAATCCTGTATTCGCGCCCCGATCCGAAGGTTGCGACAGCCGAAAGTATCAGCGAATCCCGGTCTTTAAGCAGCACGTGGCCCGGACCGAAAACCTGTTTCCCTGATTGTGCGTCGACCAGGCCATAAATATCGTTCCAGGCGGTAAACCCGAATTCGCTGAGCCAATGGTACAGATAAGCGCGGTAGTTCGGGAGTTTTTTGATTTCGGACAGGTCGAACCGGACTTCATTTCCAAAAGTTTTCGCAGTTTTTCCAAAAATGATGGAGGACGCGTCTTCGGCCAGGCTTTGCGTTTGGCGCAGGAATTCCTGTGTTCTTGAAAAGCCGTCTAGCATATCAGGACGGATTTCCTTGAGGATCGGAATCAGTTGCCGGCGGATTTTATTCCTCAGATACTTGTCGGATGCGTTGCTGCTGTCTTCGCGCCATTCGATGCCGTTTGTTTGGGCGTACGCCTCAATCTCGTCACGGGAAAAGGCCAGCATCGGACGCACGACTTTGCCGTTTTGCGCCGGAATCCCCGTCAGGCCTTCTATTCCGGTTCCCCTCGTGAGGTTGATCAGAAAGGTTTCGAGATTGTCATCTGCGTGATGCGCCGTTAAAACGTAGTCGTATTTTTCGCATTCGAGCAGTTCGTAAAACCATTTGTACCGCATTTCGCGTGCGGCGACCTGTATCGATAGCCCGAAGTCGCCGGCGAACTTTCGGGTGTCGAATTTAGTGACGTGAAGCACCAGGTTTTTTTCTGCCGCGTATTCCCGGACGAAAGTTTCATCCTGGTCGCTTTCGTTTCCTCTCAGATTAAAGTTGCAATGGGCGATCCCAATGTCAGAACCATATCTTTGAAAAACATCGGCCATGACCATGCTGTCGATCCCGCCGCTTACCGCCAGCAAAAGACGTTTCCCTATGAGAAAGGAAAAGTAGTTTTGGAGATGTATTTCGAAACGGGGCATGTGGCTAAATTAGTAATGAGTAATAGACATCTGTCAATTATAAAAACTGTATTCCCTCAATTATTAATTATTAATTATTCATTATTAATTGATTTACTCCCTTTCCAGCACCTTCCGCATCGCCACAGCCTTCAGCAAACATTCATCGTATTCCTTCAAAGGATCTGATGCGGCCGTGATCGCGCTCCCGACTGAAAAAGACACATACTTGGCATCGGCATCATACAGGATCGAGCGGATCACGACATTAAAATCGAAATTGCCGTTCGGTGTAAAATAGCCGAGGGCGCCGCTGTAAAGCCCGCGTTTGGTTTCCTCGAGCTCTTCAATGATATTCATAGCCGAAATTTTAGGTGCGCCCGTCATGCTGCCCATCGGAAACGTGGATTGAATTACATCGACGGCCGATCTGTCCGGGGCCAGTTCCGAAATTACAGTGGAAATCAGGTGATGTACCTGCCGGAACGAATAGGGTTGGCACAATTCCTCGACGTGCACGCTTCCCTTTGCTGCGGTCCGGGACAGGTCGTTGCGCACCAGGTCGACGATCATAATATTCTCCGATCGCTCTTTCCGGTTTTCGACGAGTTCATGCCGTATTCTGGCATCCTCACTTTTATTCTCGCTTCTCCGGGCCGTGCCTTTTATAGGCTGCGATATGACTTTCCGTCCTTGCTTTTTAAGATATCGTTCCGGCGATGCCGACATCAGATACTGTTGGTCGTGCCTGAAATAAGCGGAAAACGGCGGTTCGGAAATTGTATTAAGCCGGCAATACGTTTCAAGCGGGCTGATGCCGGCGTTTTCGGAATAAAATTCCATGCAGAAATTGGCCTCGTAAATATCACCCCGATGGATGTATTCGAGCATGCGGTTCACCTTTTTCAGATACTCCTTTTGGGAAATCCGGTGAGAAATCGTCAGACGGTCGTTCGAGTGCGGGACGTCGGTCCTTTGTGTGGTTATAGAGTGTAGATCCGATTCCATTTCGTCGTCCGACATCGGCATATACTGCATTTCCAGTTCGTTGCCTTTGAGCAGGAAAAGCCGCTTCGGCTGGAAAAAGTAAAGGTCCGGAAAATGCAGTCCGTCGAAATTTTGGGATTGCAGCTTTTCTATATCGTTTTTCAGATCGTACGACAAATATCCGAAAAGCCAGTCGTTGGTGGTTTCCTGGAGTTCCCGCAAATCCTGGAAGGCTTTGTGGGTGTCGGTTTTGAGAGACAGAAAGGCGTCGACGGCCAGCACGCAGTCGTATTCCTGATATTTCTGCCGATAGCCGTTCCCGTCGAGAAACGTGATCTCGCGGAACTGCTGGGCCCAATGCAAAAGCCTGGCCTTGAAATCGGTCGGATCGTTGATTTTGTGATGGGCAACGGTTCTCACGGATTAGCTGAAATTTAAATTCTACGGCTTCGGATAAAATTGCAGGGACAATAACTCGCAAAGTGTCCGAACCACCATCATTCTTATGACGGTGAACAAATTTACGACAAAAACATCTGTTTAGCGATTCCCTGAAATCCTGGCACGATTGTTAGTCCCCGGACGAATCGGAAAATTCATAAAAATCAGATATATGACGTGAAAACTACATGACCTTTTTAATTATTAACCTTTTAAAAACCTGAACTTTATGAAAAACGCTTTATTATTCGGAACCGCATTATTGCTGATGCTGTCCATTTCCTGCAAAAACAATGAGCCCGGCGGATACGGTACTGAAAATCAAACCGAACGTCCTGCAGAGGAAATCGTTCCTGATGCGGCATCTGACAATTATAATTCGAAAAATGTCCACGCCGATACGACCGGATCCGATAAAAATCTGTCTTCATCAGCAGCTGTTGTAAAGAATGACGGCAAGCACAAGTTCGTACGAACGGCAGACATTCGGTTCAAGGTACGGAACGTCGCGCAATCGACGACAAAAGTGGAAGATGCCGTAGACCACGCCGGCGGTTTCGTTGTCAGCACCGATCTCAAAAGCGAAGTCAGCGAAACGCGTGAAGCCAAAAAAAGCGACGACAGTATCGTCCGGACGACCATTTTCACGGTCCGCAACGAAATGACGATCCGGGTGCCGAACGTCAATCTCGACGCGACGTTAAAGACGATTTCCAAAGAAGTCGGGTATCTCGACTACCGGATCATAAAGGCGGAGGATGTGAACCTGCAACTGAAATCGTCCGAACTCGAACGCAACAGACTTGCAAAATTCTCGAAACGCGTAGAAACCGCTGTTAACGACAAAGGCAAAAAACTTACAGACATTAATGAAACCGAGAACAACCTGCTGGCAAAACAGGAAACATCCGATCAGGCCCTGCTCAGGAAATTGGAACTCGAGGATAAGATCGAATATTCTACCGTCGCGCTTCAATTGTATCAGGACGAAGCGGTTAAAAGCGTTACGCTGGCCAATCTCGACAGTGCGGCCTACCGGACAGGTTTCGGGACACAGGTGCTCGACAGCCTGAGGTCCGGGTGGTATATACTCGAAAAAATCCTGGTTCTTTTGTTGAATTTGTGGCCGTTTATCTTGATTGGAGGCGCGGTTTATTTCGGGTGGAGGAAATTCGGGAGGAAAAAGGTGGTGCTCTGAATTGATCGATTAGGCCGTAAGTGCATTAAGAACATTATAGTCTTAATTCTATCCGACAAGAATCGGAAACCAGAGAACATAATATCAGGTAAATAAAATATAAACCTTCAATGAACTTAATGTTCTTAACGGTAAAAAGATGATATAACAAAGCCCGCTCAAACGAACGGGCTTTTATATTTTTATGAACAGGCTGATTACATATGTATCGGACGATTATCCGTGGCCGCCAACGCCGCCTCCTTAACGGCCTCGGCATAAGTTGGGTGCGCATGCGACATCCTCGAGATATCCTCAGCCGAAGCGCGGAATTCCATAGCCGTAACGGCCTCCGCGATCAGATCCGCAGTGCGTGCCCCGATCATGTGAATACCCAATACTTCGTCGGTCTTGGCATCGGCCAGGACTTTTACGAAGCCGTCCGTGTCACCGCTGGCACGCGAACGCCCGAGCGCCTTGAACGGAAAACTTCCGGATTTATAGGCAGTGCCCGCTTCCTTCAATTGCTCCTCGGTTTTTCCGACGGCAGCAACCTCAGGCCACGTGTAGACCACGCCGGGAATCAGGTTGTAATTGATATGCGGTTTTTGCCCGGCAATCGTTTCGGCCACAAACACGCCTTCTTCTTCCGCTTTATGCGCCAGCATCGCGCCTTTGACGACATCGCCGATAGCGTAAATATTCGCGACATTCGTCTGCAGATGGTCGTTCGTTTCCACGATTCCGCGGTCGGAAACCTTCACTCCTGCTTTGTCAAGGGCCAACCCGTCGGTAAATGGGCGCCGTCCGACGGAAACCAGGGCGTAATCACCCTCGAGCGTAATCGTTTGCCCTTTGGCATCGTCGGCCTGTATCGTCACGCCATCACCTGTATTTTCAACCGATTTTACCTTGTGGGACGTGTAAAACTTCATGCCTTGTTTTTTCAGCACTTTGGTCAATTCCTTCGACAGGCCGGCATCCATCCCTGGAATGATGCGATCCATGAATTCCACAACGGAAACCTGTGCGCCCAGACGCAGATACACCTGACCGAGCTCGAGTCCGATAACGCCTCCGCCGATCACGACAAGGTGTTTCGGGATTTCCCTGAGCTTGAGCGCTTCTGTTGACGTGATCACGCGTTCCTTGTCCAGTTTGATGAACGGCAGCGTCGACGGCTTGGAACCTGTCGCGATGATCGTATATTTTGCTTCAATGGTTTCGGACGAACCGTCAGATTTCGACACCTTGACGTGCGTCGCATCCTCGAAAGAGCCGACGCCTTCAAATATGGTGATTTTATTTTTGTCCATCAGATATTTGATCCCGCTTACATTCTGGTCCACGACTTGACCCTTGCGCGCGATCATCTGCTCAAAATTCACTTTAACCTCACCCGGAATCTCGATACCGTGCTCCTTGAAATGGGAAATAGCGTCGTGATAATGATGAGACGAGTCGAGCAGCGCCTTGCTCGGGATGCAGCCTACGTTAAGGCAGGTCCCGCCAAGCGTCGGATATTTTTCTATAATGGCAGTCTTGAAACCTAATTGCGCGCAACGGATGGCGGCCACGTATCCTCCGGGACCCGATCCTATGACGGCTACGTCAAATGAACTCATGGTGATTGGTTATTGATTTAGTGACACAAAAGTAGCAAAATTTGTTGGGTTGCGCATGCCAAAATCAGTTGCAAATGATCGCTGGCTCCAAACGAAAACCTGATTATGGCCGCGATATTTTCATGAATTTCAAATTTTTACTTTTTTTAACAGGCGGATTTAATTTTATTTGCGGCACCAACCTATCCAAACCATTCTATATCACGCTTATGAACAAACTTTACTTTTTAATGCTGGCCGTATTTTGCTGTATGGGCTCGTATGCGCAAATCTTGGAAATACCGGATGCCGAT
>Ga0265798_10007595_pt1 | contig 14000 bp, 23 predicted proteins | sample P3T30metagenome_FD_192430 | JGI IMG/M metagenome (GOLD analysis project Ga0265798, IMG submission 192430) | Plant litter microbial communities from East Loma Ridge, Irvine, California - P3 T30 | ecosystem: Environmental > Terrestrial > Plant litter > Unclassified | place: USA: California...
GCCGTGAGGCGTTGGCTGCACCGCTTCTCCAGTCGAACGCCGATGACTGGCCTTGGCCGGTCCCTCGAGGGACTCCGCGATGGCCGAATCAACCATGGCTCGCGTCTGGTGGGAGCAGCCGGACGTAGAAGTCTCGCAACTGCGCCAATCGATCTGGTCTAAGCGCTCGTGCGCGGTAGAGCCGGCGCTGGTGGTCAGCCCAGGAAGCAAGTTGCGCCTCCGCACCTCCCGCATCTCGGCGCGGTATCCGGGCACGCGTCGAGTCCTGTCCGACGAACTCTTTCCAGGCCGTCCACGCGGTGGCCCATTGGTCATCGACGGGACTACGGCTGAAGCCGGGGATGGAAGCCAGGCGGTAACGCGTGTACTCGACGCCGGAAGGGCCCCAAGCATCGTCCGCGCCTTCTCGTGCGAACTTCTTTCGCTCAGAACGGACCCAGTCAGCGAGCCGGGTCTCGTCTGTTCTCGGTTGATCGCGCGCCTTGTCTCGTGGCCAGCGACCTTGGCAGCCGTGAAGCGTTCCAGCTCGCGAATGCGCGCAGCCCAACGACGTTCTCGGGTGTCGGCGTCACCATCCGGTGTCGCCTCGTAGCTCGCGTCGGCAAGAAAGTAGTGCCAGGAAGCAGTGTCTCCGCGGTCTAGGAGTGCGCGCGCGACTTCCTCGTGCTCTCGCGGAAGGTTCTCCCCCGCTCCGAGGTTTTCCATCGCATCCGTTTCCGGGCGGACACGGCGTCCTGGCCCGGATGGTCCATGCGCGGCAGGCACGTCAGATCAGTGCAACGCGCGCTTGCTTGCTTGTAAGCACGGGAGGTTTCCGACGGTCAGCCGCAATACCGTCTTGTTGCTGAGCGAGGCGTAGCGACAGCTAGGGAGGTTCCAGTGCGATCGGGCGAGTCAGGACTGGCCGAAGACGAGTGGCCTGTCACGTTGATGGACGACGCCCGAGGCGACTTCATGATCACGACTCGTGAAGCGTTCTTCGCGATCTATCTCGGTGTGGGCCTTGCGATGCGTACTGCTCGTGTCGACGAGGCCGATCAGGACGGAGACGACGAACTGCTTTTGATTCTGGAGCTGGACGAGTGCACGCTCGGGCGACCTCTGCGTCTGCTGGTCGACCGAGGTATGAATGCTCCACCCACGCGCTGGCTGACTACGCCCGTTCAGCAGATCCACCGCATCCGCGGCACGGACAAGTGAAGGCACATGAGAGGAACAGAGATGAACCAAGACGCGAATTGGTGGGAGTCCGTACTGCCGCCCATGATGGGGCAGCAGGTCGAGCCAACCGCCGAGAAGTGGACTGAGCAACGCGTTCAGGACGGGCGCACCCCTGAGTCCTGGAAACAGGCGACCGAGGACACTCGACAGCAGGTAAAGAACCTCGTGGCCGAAGTCTTCTACGCCCATGGCCTTGTCATGGCCGACTTGTTCGCCAGCGCTGATCAGCGTTCCTGACTAGGAGGCGGCCGTCAGGGGTCCATGGGACTCATGGCGGCTGTCCAGTCGAAGTGCACGGATGCTTCAGCGAACGCCGCGAAGACATCCGCTCCGTCTGCGTTCGCGGCCTCCCCGTAGATGCGGTAGTTCTGCCCATCGCTCGGGCCGTAGTACTGGGCGGTCTCGAGTGTGAGTCGAGTTTCAGGCAGGGTATGGGGTGTGGCCTTGAAGCGCCCGGCTCGGTTTCGTGGCTGCTGGTTGGTTGTCATGCGTCCTACGTGTGCGGCGGCTTTCATGCCGTCGCGTCTGTCAGCGTTCGACCTGCTGCAGCTCTTCTCCGAGGATGGTCTGCAGGGTGAGCGGAATCCCGCGGTCAGCCTTCCCCGGGCGCAGCTTGATGTTCCAGCTCGTGACGTTGATGCCCGGGTACCAGTACCCTTCGCTTCCCAGCTGCCCGAGGGTTCCCCTCGCGGTCGAACCGTGGGGGAAGCTGTCGCGGAAGGTGGACTTGAGGACTTCGAAGGCGGCGTTGTGGTCGATGTAGACCAGGTCGTTCGGGCCGCCCTTCCGACGGTAGGTGAGGATGCCGATGCGGATGCCGAGGGGGCGGAGCTTGCCGTTGGCGTCGGCGCTCCATCCGAGGGCCCGGTTGGCGGCGTCGGACCCGTCGGGCAGGGGCTTGTCTCCGGGGGTGTCTTCGAGTTCGAGGTGGGCCTTGCCCTGGCGGATGACGGAGATGATGCTCTCGAGCGCGATGGCTCCGGGGCTCTGTTCAGCCATCTCTGCCAGCGACTGGGTGCCGACGCTGATGGCACCATCGACGAAACTGCCTGGGGTACCCGGGGCCAGGAGCTCCAGCATGCGGGTGTGTCCGACTCGTTCGGCGAGCTGGCGAAGCGGCACGAGGCCCAGGAGCAGGTCCGCGGTCATCTCCACGTGACGCTCCGGCGACTTGTCCCCGAGCTTGAGCGTGGCCGTTCGCCGCCGTACGACTGCCTTCGCCTCCGTTCGCGCGACTTCGAGCTCCGCGACGAGTCCGGCCCATCCGAGCTCCGACGCGCGCTGCTGCATCATCTGCACAGCTGCCACGAGGAGGCGGGGTGCAGCCAGGTTCTTGTCTCGGAACTCGTCCATCGCGTCGACGGCGGGCGAGTTGAGGCTGCCGACGTCGAAGTTGAGAACGAGCGTCCGGTCACGCACGGAGGCAACCGTGGCCGGGTTCTCCGCCGTGACGATGAGCAGCGCCTGAGGGGTGAAGGTCTGCTGCGCTTTGAGGTCGTAACTCGAACGGCGCTTGGCGGTCTGGTTGTGGACGTTGCGGATGATGTCGCCCACGGCGGCCTGCTGCCGGGTGCTCTCCTGCGAACTGGCAGAGGGGGCGAGGTCATCGAGCACCCAGATGGGCGCGTGCGAAAGAGCGAGCTCGGTCGCGGTCGGCGTGTCGGTGAGGTTGCCGGGGAGGTGCTTTCCGGTCCACGTCTTGTGGGCCTGGTGGAAGCCCATGATGTGGGATGCCGTCCAGCTCTTCCCCGTGCCGGATGGGCCCTGGGCGTAGAGGACCACGGTGGTGGGGAGGGGGTTCGAGGAGCGGAGCCCGGCGGCGAGGACCGTGCCGGCGGTGCCTCGGTCCTTCCAGGGCGCGAGGTCGATGTAGTGCTCGATGAGCGTGTCCAAGTCCTCGCGCACACGGGCAGTCCAGGTGTCGCTGAAGGGGGCGCTGTCGGCCTCGGGCAGGGTGAAGTGGCTGGCGCCGTTGAGGCGGTCCTCGGTGACGCCCGAGAGGACTCGGGCGGCGTCTGCAGGCCGGTGCGTGATGACGGTGTGGCCGGAGATGTAGGAGCAGACATCCGTGCCGGGCGTGGGGACCCAGCCCATGGCGGTCCATCGCGTCGCTTGGGTGCAGCTCGCGGCATCGTTGGCTTTGACGGCTGAGAGCCACTCCCGTCCATGCTTGACGGGCGGCCACTCGGGGTGCTGCAGGAGGCCCAGCGCCTTGGAGAACGTGGCGTGGCCGTCTGCATCCCATCGGTTCGGCGGGTAGTTCAGCACCTTCAGGGGCCCAGTTACGTACTCGACGCGGGGGCTTCCGTCGGCAGAGAGCCAGGAGGCTTCGATGGTCACGCGGCTGTTGTCGCCGACTTCGTTAGCCGGGTCCAGGATTCCCGTCTCGCGCTCGAGAGAGGTCGGGGCACGATAAGTCTCCGTTTTGACCACCCTGCCGCCGATGCGGGTCTCCGTCTCCCATCGACGCGCTCCAGGCCGACCGTACGCGTCGATGGGGTCCTCGACGAGCACTTCGACGCTGTAGCCGTCGTCGGCGACCAGGCGGGTGCCGACGGTCATCGCGGTCCGGGGACGCATCGGCTGAGGAGGGAAAGCGTCCGTGGCGTCGTTGCGAAGCTGTGTCCATCCCACCGTCAAGAGGTCGTCCAGAACGGTGTGGTCTGTGACTCCTGCGCCCGGCCCGGCGTTCAGGTTCTCGGGGTTCATGCCGGCCGCGCTGATGGTGCCCCGGAGCGTGTTTCGCGCGTGCCAGGTCGCCCAGTCGTCACCGCGGTCGCTCTCTAGTCCGATGATGACGGGTCGGGAGGGCTCCGCGAAGCGGTCCCAGGTGTACGTCTGCGACAGGTTCGTCCCGGCGGGGACCGTCAGCACGAGAACGAGGTCCTCTCGAGGCACGTGCTCTGTGATGAGGTCGCGCAGGCGGTCTCGAGCAGCGTGGACGGTCTCATCGGCCGTGACTTCGAGCTCGTGGGGGTCGACACCGGCGTGAACGAGCTGGGCGGTCAGGACGGCGTCGCTGGTGAGAATGCCGGAGACGACGAGGATGGGCGTTCCAGTGAAGGCGTGCTCCGGAAGCGCAGGGTGGCAGTCGAGGTCGACGGCATTCCCGGCGAGGAACAGGGGCGGCATCTCGTAGCGCGCAGCATCCGTCAGTCCGAACAGACACGACGGCATCGGTGGGCGGCCGTCCCGTGCGGCGTCAGCGACGGCGACTGCGAAGAAGGCAGGAACGACGAGCAGGTCGTCGGTTCGCAGCCGGGCGCTCATCTGCTGGTACCGGTGAGAGTTCGCGTTGCCGACCCTCTCTTCGCGGGCGAAGGATATCGCCTCGTGCTCAGTGACTGCCCGGTAGCCGCGAGCACGAGCGACGATGGGCGCCACGTGGGCTGCGACAGAGGAGGTTGAGGCGGTGAGCCAGGAGTGGGCATCTAGGGCCCAAGAGGTGAGGAGGGGTGAGGTGGTCATGCCTCCTCTGTGCGGGCTCAACGAGGACGGCTGGGACGTGCATCAGCTGAACCACGGATAACCAACGCTCCCAGACACCTCTGGGAGGAAAGACCCTTGATTTCTAGGGGATCTGAGGCCCCTCTACCTACTAATAACCAAAAAACCAAGATTTAGTTAGAGATAGATAGATAGGGGGTTCAGGCCTTGCTTCCCCTCCCCCTCCCCCAAGTCCCCATCCCTAGGTATGTGCTCCGGAGTGGTTTTCTGGTGTTTTGGTTACGGCAGGAGGAAAGCCCTGGTCAAGGCCCTGTTTAGCCTCATCTCAACCTCAGGTGAGTCTTGGGAGGCTTGGTTATCCTCCCTTTTCTGCAGGAAGTAGCCCCCTCAACTGGACTGGCGAGCTCTTCTTCCATATCTACTTTGTGCGGCCGGACACCCCAGTAACTGGGGTTGTGCCGTTCAGCGACTTCGAACCGCGCCGATGTCGCCCAAAGCTGGTCAAGGCCTAGTTGCCGAATTTCCGATCCGGATGCACGGCCATCAGCTACCGGCTGGTGTGGATGCGTGCGTCTAGTCGTGACTTCAGGGGATGGCGAATTGGTGGTGATTTCCCCGTTTATCACCACTACCGGAGGTCGAGCACTGTCCAACTAACCGAATGACGAGCCCGCAGGAACGGAACGCCTCACTTACAGTTTCCCCGCGACCGTCACGAACAAGAAAGGAAGCCACACCCACGGAACCTGTGCCTGTACCTGTCACGGTCGCAGAAGGGCCCCCGCCTCCCGATGTACGAGATTTTCCTTGACAAGGGAGCCGCCAAGCGCATCAAGGGGCAGATCCTCATCTGCGGCGTCCTCATCCCCACCCGGACCACCATCGGCAAGCTGTCGTACAGCAGCGAAGCCCGGCACGCCACCAGCAAGTCCAACCAGCACGTCGAAGAGGCCCGGCCCGCAAACGGCAAGGCCCCGAAGCCGTCGAAGATAGCACCACCAACCGACGACGGACCGTCCGCCATCTGATCCTGAACACGAGACACGCTCCGGCCCAGGCCGGGGCGTTTGTCGTATCGAACCCACCCTGCACCCCGCCTGTGGCTAGCTCGCCACACAGGCCGAGAGGACCACCCATGAAGAACATCGTGCAGCTCATCACCGTCTGCGCCCTTGCCGGGGTGGCTCTGTCCGCCTGCTCTTCATCGAATGCCGCCCCTGCCGGAGATGAGCGCTCGTATGCAGACTTGGCGGAGCTATAGAGCGAGGCGGACCTCGTTGTGGCCGGAACGCTCACTGAGGTCGACGCCGCCAACGACGGCGCCGCTTCCAGCTTCGTGGGAGACCTCGCAGTCACCGGCACGGCGAAGGGGTCCGCCGAGGGCGACATGACGTTCAGGCTGACGAACGCGTCCACTCGTGAGGAAGACCAGGCCGACCTCGTCGTCGGTCACACGTACGTCTTCTTCCTCGAAACGTTCGACGACGACAGCGCCGTGGTCCTCACACCAGGCCAAGCGGTGTTCGACACGACCGACGGCCGCTACCAGTCGACGAACGGTTCGCTCAACCTCACTCCGGCACTTCGCGAGAAGCTCGGCGTCTAGGCATGAAAAGAGGGAGGGGTGCAAGCACTCCTCCCTCCCTAGCTCGTTGCTCCTACTGAGCCGACTCCTCGACCTGCGCGAGGCTCTCGATCTGCAGAGCTGACGGGTCCGACGACACCGCCTCGATGCTTGTGTCGGACCCCACTGCGTAGACCGCCTGGATGGGGTTCAGGAGGCCATACGCTGCGTCGCCGTCGTAGCTCGACAACATGAGTAGGACGGAATCCGCGGGGACGTCCTCGAGGATGGTGGTGTCAGGCGACACGTACGTGACTTCCTGGGTCTTGCCCGGGACCTTCTCTGTGAGAGGTCGTGAGACGAGCTGGAAAGTTGCGCGAGGTCATGGACAAGCTCGGCGTCGCTGCGGTCTCGAGCGCGACCAGCGCGGCAGTTTCGGCCCTGACCGACCTCGCCATGCAGGGTGCTTTTGGCTGACGATCGGAACCGCCCGCCAGAGATCGGTGGGCAGCGCTGGTCTTTAAGCTTCTACGGTGGTGCTCATGGATGACACGGCGCTAGATATCATCACCGGTATCGCCGTCCCTGCGGCCTCGATCCTCATCTCGGCGTGGGTGGCGATTCAATTGGCGAAAGGGGAACGCAAAGCTGCGGCCGCAGCACGAGCCGAAGAACGGACTGATGCAGCGTTCGCAAGTGCGCTCACGGCTCTTGCCACCCTGAACACGATCAATCTGCGCGCGGAGTCGATCGCAGAACCGCTGCGCGAGCTGCGCGTTGCACTTACGCTGCTCGACGCTGCTACACCGGCAGGCGACAACGATCTCCTGGCGGAGTGGTTTGAGGCTGAACGGCTCGCGGGCCTGGCGCAGAGCGAGGAGTCGATGCGGCTGCTCGGCCTGGTTCCGAAGCAGCTGCAATCCGATAAAGATGTGGAGCGGGCCGTGGACGCGGGCGCTCCCGTGAACTCATGGGCGCGACGCTTCTCGGGCAATCTGCGTTACTGGCGTCGTAGGGGCGCCTCCGATGCGGAACTGCGAAGCCTCATCGAGTCCGCGAAGGGTCTCGGACCAGGACGACGTCCCGTCGCTCTCCCTGATGCTGAGGCACACCGTCACGCGTCGCGATCGTCGTCGGACGGGACATAGTCGGTCTCGGCCGCTACCAGCGCCAAGTCCTCAACTGGGGAATTTTCGGCCCCGGCGAGCAGTACGTGCTTCCCATCATCAGAGGGGTTGCAGCGGGCTCTGCGGCAGACATGGTTTTAGAGTGCGCAGTGCGTCGGGACTCCCCTAGCTCTTGGCGCACTGGTGTTCAGTTTCTCGGCAGCGTGGGCCACCACCATGGCTTCTATGGGCGACTCCAGGCTCGGCGCACGCTTTAGGTTGACGGACCCGTGGGTCGAACTCATCCTCCTTTCGCGGCCGCAGCAGCCATCGCTAAGGGGGCTCTGCCCCTATGTGTCGTCTCGCACCCCTCCTCGTCCGCCGCCTGGCCCCTCCCCCGGTCCCGCCGTCTCCTCAACGCCCGCCCAGACTCCCTCGCCCGCGACCATGACAAGACTCAGGCTCTCCTCGACGCCGGCTGGCTCGTCGTCCGCATCCGAGACGGTGCGCTCGCGGACCGGCCGTTGTCGCAGGTCCGCATCGTCCAGGCCCATTACGACCGAGATGACCGCGGCTTCGTCTGACCGGAAGCAGACTGCCCTCACCGTCGAGACCGTCATGGCCGAGGTGAACCGTCGGCCTCTGCCGGCCGCAGCCGCCGCCTGACGCCTCGTCCACCGCCCCGGAACAGCCCAGTGTCGTACGCTGTTGCCACAATCACACCAGCACGAGAGCAGGAGGTACATCATGACGAACGCCGTCGACGTGGCTGCCTTCATCACCGGTGCCCTCAAGCTGCCCCTGTACGACACGAAGAAGCTGCAGAAGCTCGTCTACTTCTCTCAGGCGTGGTCGCTGGCCTGGACCGGCAAGCCTCTCTTCGCGGACGACTTCGAAGCGTGGCCTGACGGGCCTGTTGCGCCGGCGGTCTACCGCGTCCAGAAGTACGAGGCTGCCCGCCTTCACGAGCCGTCCAACCTGTCGGCTGACGAGGCGGACATTGTGACGTCGGTCGTCGAGTTCTACGGCCAGTTGAGCTACACGGACCTCGTGGACCTGACGCATGAGCACAGCCCCTGGTTGGACGCGCGCGCTGGTCGCGCACCGGATGCCCCGTCTCACGTCAAGGTCCCACGGGACGCTATCCGCATGTTCTACACGCGTCAGGCGATCCTGTCGGCGGATGGGCCCGTCCGTCGCGGCCGGGTGAGCCAGGTCTCCGACGTGGACGCGCATCGTCTCGGCCGGCGGGCCTCGTCTGACTGGGCTGAGGGGCTGGCGCTGCTCGCTGACGCGTGACCGCGTTCCTCTCCGTCGAGCAGGTCATCGCCTTCCACGACGAGCACAGCGGTGCGCCGCTCCGCGACAGAGGTCGTCTCGAGGCAGCCGTCATGCGCCCACAAGCTGAGTTCGGTGGCGTGTTCGCGCACCCGACTCTGTGGGCGCAGGCGGCTGCTCTTCTGCACGGCATCGACAGAGCACAGGCCTTCGCGGACGGAAACAAGCGGACAGCGTGGACCTCGGCGGTGGTGTTCCTCGCTGCTAACGGATTCACGCTGCGGTTGTCTCAGCAGGAGATGTTCGCGTTCATGAAAGACGTGGGAAGCGGAGCGGCCGGGGACGTGCCAGAGATCGCCCTATGGCTCTTCGAGCACGCGGCTGCCGACTGACGTTGCCCGCAGTGATCGACACGAAGCGGCCCCACCGACTTCTCGATGGGACCGTTTCTGTCGTGCTGTTTTACTGACGGACCAGGTCTTCTTCCTGGCTCTCGCTGACGCTCTGGTCGTTCAAGCGCTGCTCGAGCGCAGCGACGCTTCGCTTGAGTCGAAGCACGGAGACGAGTACGACGATGAGTAGAACGACGGCGATCGCAGAGAGCACCCATGAGGCGACGAGGCTGCCGCTTAGCTGGGCCATGGCGGAGCCGCTGATCTCGACCGGGCTAAATCCTGATGCAGTCATGGTGTGTCCTAACTACTCGATGACGCTCGGGCTGAACGAGGTGCTGGCTGCGTCGCCACCCACCTGGAGGTTGAGGATGTTTGAAATGCTACCGTAGTCGGCCGCCGAGTAGACGGTGGTCATCGTGACACCGGCAGGACCGTTGACGCCCTCGCGCTCGACGTACTGGGTGAAGCCCGGGTCGGAGCAGGTGCCCGGTGCGCAGAGCAGGATCAGTGGCGTGTGGTGGTTGGTGATGTAGTCGTAGCCCCCGTTGACGAGGGTGTACGAAGCGATGAAGCCGAGGCTGACCACGCCGTTGGTGCCTGAGACGTTGCAGTTGTTGCGCTGAGCGAAACCACTGCCGGTGACGGCTTCGCAGCCGGTGATGGCCCGGGTGCCAACCTCGCCTTCTGCGAACGTCACCGGGTACTCGGCAGAACTGACCGAAAGCGAGCCGTCCGGGTACACGTCGGTCGTGGTGGTGGTGCCTTCGGCATCGGTGGAGCTGGTCGACGTGGGCTCGGCCCCACCGACGACGCTCTGCGGCATGATGCCGGCGTCTACGTTGGCGAGGAGCTTGTCCTGCGTGGCCTGGTCGACGCCGTTGTCCGTCCAGAACTGGGCCAGGTCCGACTGCTCGGTTGCAGTCAGTGCCGACTGCTGCGTAGCTGGTGCTGCCGTCGCGGCGGCCGGGGCAGAAAGTGCACCGAGAGCGAGAAGCGCGCCCGCCCCCAATGCGCAGGCAATCCGGCTCGTGCGCGTGGTGTTCTTATTCATGTGACCGTCCTTCGTTCAGATCCCACCTCTTCTGGCGGAACGGTCTGTCCAGGCTTGTCGATGTCGCCACAACGTGCAATCACGTCCCTCCGAAGTAGGTGTGATACGCGACACCTGTTCGCCTGACGCCTCGCCCACCGCCCCGCATCCCCTGCCGCGCATGGCCTGCCCATGACCGAACCCAGTAGAACTCCTGCCGAGGCCCAGCTCTTCATCTGGCGTCTCGCCACCAGCCCCTGCGTCTGGGCTGTGGAGATGACCCCGGGCGCCGTCGAGCGATCGCACGGCGCGGAGGTGGAGAAGGGGAGCTTCTTCCTCGACGAGGAGACCCCTCACGCCCACTACCTCTGCAGCCTCGCCGATGTGCTGTTCGGTACGACGACGGGTGGCCTCGCGGAGGCCCCTGCGTCGCTGCTCGAGGCCGCGCGGAAGGTGTGCGCCGAGTCGGAGTGGTCGATCGATCTGCAGGCCGGTCCGTCGGCGCAGTAGCGGCCCTCGCCCCCAGCCTCTCGCCTCGCCACCCGTCCCGCCCGCCCGCCCGCCCGCCAAACCGGCGCCCTCTCCCCCACCCCTCTTGAACGGACCCCTCGTGTCACCGCTGGTCATCCTCGTCGCGCAGGTCTTCGTCGTGGTCCTGTTCTGCGGCCTCTGCCTGATCACGGATCGACGCTCTGTGGCGGCCGGCGTCGGCCTCATCGTGCTGGCGTTCACGCTGATGCCGCTGCTGATGGTGAAGGCGCTGCTCATGTCCGGTGCCCTGGGCGCGTAGCCACGGTGACAGGTCCCGGCTCGCCACCCGCACCGCTCCCAAACCACTCACCTCCGCCCCTGCTGTTCGAAAGGCCCCGCTTATGCTCCTTGCACTCATCGCCTCCGCCGCGGTCTACTCAGGCTCGTTCTACGTCGGCTCGACGTTGCTTGCCCGGCGGCGAACGCTGCCCCTTGGCATCGGCCTCTTGGCCGTGTCGCTCGTTGCGGCGGTCCTGTTCATCATCGCGTCCATCAACTACCCACGAGCCTCCGGTTCGTAGGGGGTTCCCCACTCCTTCAACCGTCACCCGGCCCTCTCTCAGGAGAGGCTCAAGCCATGTCAGGATCAGCTCGTGGGCATCTCCGTGGTCGTGATGGTCCTGGCGTTCGTCGGGATCGTCGTCAGCATTCGGTCGATGCGAGACCTCAAGGCCGGCAGCATCGTCTTGGGGCTCATCTCGACGATCGTGTGCCTGGCGATGCTGCTCATCGGCGCAGTCGTCTTCGCCTGGGCGAGCTCGTAGCCGGCCCGCCACCCGCACCAGTCACGGCGCGGCCGGCCGACTCCAGAAGTCACCACGCACCTCGAGGCCGTTCCCCGAATCCTCCACGTAGACATTGACGCTCCGGGGATCGAGGAGGGTGCCTGGCAGGCGGTCTCCGAGCTTCGCGTCAACCTCGGCCCTTAGCTGCTCCTGCGTCACGCCATCCGCTGGTTCCACGCCGAACACGGACCAGCAGCCACCCGACCCGCACTCCTTGCTCGTCGACGTGACCACCGCGGCCGCCGGGAATCCCATCTGTGCCTCAGACGGCACATCACCCTCGGTGGCCCCCAGCGCCTGCAGTGCATAGCGCCCAAGGAGCAGGACAACGGCGATCGCCAACAGCGCAGCGGCGGCGAGACCGACCCCCATTGCGACCCAACGTCTTGTCGTCGCCTTCGTCGAGTTCCCCATCACGTCGAAAGCGTGCCAGGCCCAGGGCTTTCCCGTCATCAGCCTGCAGGACGAAGAGCTCGCGGCTCGTCCCGCCCTACGCCGTCCCTACCTGCACCTCGGTCAGGGGCAGGCCGAGGGACAGAACCTCGTCTCCGTCTGGAAGCGCACTAACCGCTGAGGCAGGCCCGGCTCGCCACCCGCACCGTTCACCGTCCCGCCCTACGCTGTCTCCCGAGATGAGATTGGAGCCGCTCGTGCCACGCCACCGCTTCGCCGCCGTTGTTACCGTCGCAGCGGCCCTGTCTCTGTCGGCCTGTGCGACACCGGGTGTGAACGACCTCTACATGCCGCCCCTGCCCGACGAGTCGCTCGTCGCGTCGCCTGGCTACCTCGAGGTCGACCTTGAGGGTGACGCGGCGCAGGCCTACCTCAGCGACAACGATCTGAGCGGGCTGGGCGTGTCCGAGGCGCGACGGCTCGTTGAGGAAGCTGGTTTCGCGGTCCGGTTCGACCCTGGGGACGGGAACGCCTCGACGGTGGCGCCAGACTCGAGACGCGTGGTCGCCGCCTACGTCCTCACGCAGGAGTCGTACCCGCCGTCGCACTTCGTCGTCCTGGTGACGGCCCGCAGGTAGCGGCGCACCAGCAGCACAGCCCGCTGACCCGCTTCCTGTACCCACGCCGGTCGTCCGGTCTGACAGTCCAGGCCCTTGAGCGCCACACGACCTCAACGTACGGTGGAAAGGCCAACGAGCACGAAGGGGTGACCATGGACGAGAAGACATCGCGTGACCAGGGCCGGCTTCGGCTGCAGTGGCCGACGTTCCGAGGCTCATCCGTCGGCTGGGGTCTCGCCGCTGTTCTCTGGCTGTCCTGCGCAGTCCCCGCGCTAATCCGTGTCGTGCACTTCGGGGGAACTTCCGTGGGCGGCTTTCTGCTCCTGGCTGCTCTCGTCGTCGCATCAGCGGTCTGCATCATCGGGACGGTGGTGACGATCCGGCACCCGCGACCAGCACCGCCGGCTGTCGACTCGTGACCGTCGCAGGGGCGGGCTGGACCTCCCTCTCGGTCGCCAGCTCGACGACCCGGCGCACCATCGTGACAGGGTGGGGCCATGTCTGATCGTGGTGGCAGCAACCGTTCGAAGCCGGCTCTCTGGGTTCTGCTGGTCGGGGCCGCGGCGGTCGTCGTCGCCTCAGCAGTCCTGCTGATCGTTGATCCGTCGCGTGTGCCGACGTGGTTCACGCTGGCCGGCGGGCTCATCAGCGTCTACCTTGCGGTGACGTACCTCCGGCAGGCATCAGAGCGCCGCTGAGGTCAGCTTTTGGGCAGTAGGTCGTGCCGGCCTTTGCCTTCCTGGCGCGGCCGATTGTCGAGCTCGAGCCTTTCGAGGAGCTACGTCACTGCCTGTCGCAGGCTGCAGGTTCATCGGTCACTCATATCCCGCGGTGACCCTGTGCACCGGCGCACCGGGCTCATGTACAGCCAGAGCACACTGTCGCAACTGACGCAAACCACAGTATGCTTGACTGACGCAACTGACGATGGAGGAACCATGAGAGGCATGGCCTCTAAGGCCCGTCGTGACACCGAGCACCGGGTCGCGCCCGCTGCCGGGATCGCCGAGCGTGAGGAACTTCTCGCTGCCATCCGCGACCACCTCGAGGGCGTGGACCTCCGCCCCGTCATGGACATCCTCGGAGGAGTCGACGCCATGGCCACACGGATGCTCGCCAGCGTCCCCGGCGCGAACGTCTACGACGATGCGCTCGGGCCGTTCTACGACACCACCAGCCTCGGCCGCTGGAAGGGCATCCGCCGCCAGTCGATTGACGGCCAGGTCCGCCGAGGAGACGTGCTCTGCGTGACGACGTCCGACGGCCACCGCCTCTACCCGTCGTTTCAGTTCGATGGCCCCGACGGCACGCCACTGCCCGACCTTGCCCGTGTCCTCGCCGCCCTCGACCCACGTCGCGTCGACGTCTGGGGGGACGCCATCTGGGTGCGTGAGCCGCGCCCCGAGCTTGGCGACCGCTCCCCCGCGCAGGCCCTGCGGGACGGCGACTCCGACGATGTCATCGCGCTCGCTCGCCAGGCCGGCGCACTGCTGGCGTCATGACGTCCCGCAACGACCTCGCGCAGCAGCCACCGCAGCCGGGCCAGGACCTCACCAGCTTTCCGGCCGTCGACGGCCCGGGTTCGCGGCAGTGGCGTGCGCACTCCGTCAATTTCGGGCCCTGGTTCTTC
>Ga0265798_10007599_pt1 | contig 13994 bp, 22 predicted proteins | sample P3T30metagenome_FD_192430 | JGI IMG/M metagenome (GOLD analysis project Ga0265798, IMG submission 192430) | Plant litter microbial communities from East Loma Ridge, Irvine, California - P3 T30 | ecosystem: Environmental > Terrestrial > Plant litter > Unclassified | place: USA: California...
CATGCGCAACTCCCCGTTGTTCTGAGCCTTAACTTCTACACGAGGCCGTCCTTGACCACTTCTCTGCCCATCTTGCTGTGTCTCCAACACTTCTACATGCCGTGACAAACGGTTCCTTTTGACGTCATCCAAGGCTGCTCCATCTTGGACATGAGCCCTGCGCGGGCTGGGAAAGCTCGAGTCCAAGAGAAACCCCCCAGACCGGCGGACCCGCTGTCTGCGCCGCGCAAAGTCCTGTTCTTCAACTCGGTCTCCTGCAAGTGGGCTTCCTGCCCCTCTACCATGCGCCCCATTTGCGCCAGTATCTCGCCTCAAGACCGGGCTATGCCGCTGCGAGCTGCCCTCTCCATTGTCCACGTAAGTGCCCGAGCCCCTAGAGTTGAGTGTCCGTGATGACGTCGCCGAGGGCTCTGACGAGATTGAGGGCCGACCGTCGCTCGAGGGCGCCGACATGATGTCGAGGTTGCGACTCCTACCTCGGTCGTTGAGGGGGTCGCATGGCGAAGACACGGGCTGCGCTTCTAGTAGGCGCAGTGCGTTTGTGTACGATAGGACTATTCAAGAAGGGGCTTGTTGATAAGAAGTACTGTGTTGTTCGATGTCCAGAAGGTGAGAGTAGCTGTTTGAGTATTGTTGGACTGCGATTAGACGCGTGTAGCGCAAATGGTCTGCGAATTCGAGACCCCTTGTTCAAGTTACGTCAACGGCCGTGCGTCGGCTTCACCATGCCTCGTCAAACTTCGGACAGTGCTCTCTACACGAATACATTTCTGCCTACAAAGTCTAGCAAAGTGCTAATTTCAGGCTCTCACTATGCTCTTCCTTTCACATTGAGCCCTTCTTATGAAGACAAACCTCTGCTTTCGTTGCTCTTGTACTCAATACCGGCTTACATTTTCAATCAACTGTCTTCATTTACATATTGCTTAGTATAGCCATGGAAAGGGATCCAATGGCAAATTTCGGGTGATGTTTCCATTCTACAGGACATCCATTTAAGACTCGAATCTTGTGTACGAGATCCTGTTGTCTTGTCCGGCCTCCCTTCTCTAATCTCCGTCTACAGTTCCTGATGCCCCTTAAACAAGTGCAGCAAGCCTTTCTACAACCCACCATCCTCCTTCAAGCCAGCAGCAGAGATCTTCTCCGGCGTATTCAGCGCAAGCAGCAAGACATTCTGCGCAATCGCAACGCCATCGATGCGGTTAACCGGACGCCAGCCCTCCTTGACAGGCATGCGGTCCTCGCCTGCAATACAGTTAGCTTCGCACAACCAACCACACCACTGTCCAACTCACTGAAAAAGACCTTAATCCAGTCTACCGACGCTTTGTTCGTCTTCGGGTCCTTGAACAGCTGATAATACGCTGCAGACTCGAAGTACGACGGAAAGTACTGTCCCTCGCCATACGTGAACTTGGGATTGTGCGCCTTGGAGCTCTGAAGCCTCCCCCAGCGCGCAGCAGCAACCTCAGAAATGCCGACCTCCTCCGCGCCCTTGAGGAAGCTCAGCGTCTCGTTGAAGGTCTCGGGACTGAAGCGCGTAGCGTCGCCGCCCATGTCGAAGTCGCACCTGCTCAGGCTGCCATCGTGCTCGACCTTGTTGTGCGCGCTCAGGTCGCTGAGGTCGAAGCTGCCACTAGCTGGGTTCTTGGACGTGGCGATACCGATTAAGGAGAGCTTGGCGACGACCTCGGCGGAGATGTTGAGGCCTTTGCCGAGGCCCTTGATGAGGATAGGGGTCGTGAGACCGCGGCCGTCCTGGGGAATGAACTTGTGGTTTGCCATTGCGTTGAGGGCTGGGCAGGGCGAGCGAGAGTCGCCTGCGCGGGGCGCCTCCCATTGGCCGTAGTCTGGGTTGGCGTAGGCGATGGCAAGGAACGAGAGGACGGGGAGGACGAACTTCATGGTACTTGATTCTGCCGTTTTTTCAATCGATAGAGGTGTCGAATTTGCGAGAAGTATAGGGCGAAGGAGGGGTGGAATGGGTGGAATGGGTGATGAACTTGAGTTAGAAACACAGTTTTGAGCGTCAAAATAATAAGCAAGAAGACTAGGTCAGATTTGAGGAGTGAACGTGAGCGAGGAGCCAGCAAACGGTGCTATCGCCAGCGCTAGGAGGTCCCTTCAAGTGAACGAGAAGGAGCCGTAAAGCTTCACGTGACGTGACTGCCAGGATTATCACGAACACTCAACAACACATCAAATTGACATCACCGGTTCTTGGTCACAATTTATCGCCATATTCATTTTGCATTCGAGCCAAGAACAAGAGCAAATGCTCAAATATAGGCAAAGAGAAAGGTCAGCGGGGACTGATATGACCCAAAATAGGCGTATCTTGAGCGTAGGAAGTCATACAAACGCAATTGGAAACCTCTGTAGCTCAAGCAGGAGAGAGGTCCAAGTGACTTAAAGAGCGATGCTCATCGCCCAGCGCTGGAATGCAATATCCTAGGTACCCACGAGGTAAGAGACACATGACCTGTCCCTGCTCAAACAACATTTTGAAGGTCTTTGGTGATCATGTGCAGTACTTCCTGGATGATGCAAAACGAACATGGTATGGAGTAGGCTGGAACAATATTTGCAATCGCCCATCGAATCTACTCGTGGTGTAATAGCGAAGTTGAGCTCCAATAAGTCATAACGATTCGCGAAGCGTATAGAGAAGTGACAAGTAAAGCATGATGTTGCTAGATAGAGAAGTGACGAGTCCAGTAAGATGTTGCTGAAATTTAATTCATGTATGTAGAGTAGTCGTGTGCCGTGTCGTTGGTATTTAACTCGAGACATTGGAACGTTACGGTCAATCGAGTGTGCGCAATCGAAATTGTACATCGACACTGCACATGTCCACTACGAACCAGTAGTTGATAGCGATATTTCCGAGACTCTGCTGTAAGCATGTGTACAGAGTTGGATCGCTTATACGAAGGAGGAGGGACAAGCTGTTTTCAAAGCATTTATGTTTTCCACCTACTGAGCACGGAGTCGTTTATGGATGACCTTGAATAGGACTGATACTAAGGAACTTCTCTATATGTGGCTCAGCATTTCTTCAAATGGTAGGCGTAGGTCGTGCTGGCATCGGTTAAGGCGCTCTCTGCAGCAGGACTGATGGACCGTTCTCCAGAACTCAGATGAGCGGACACATTTCTTTCGGCGAAGTTCGAAATAGTAACGCATGTCACAAGACACGACATAAATTGACAATGGATATATAGAGAGTGACGAGGAGTTCTTATTCGCTCTTCTACCTCATCAACATCTCTGACAGGACTGTCCCTAATCACGAGACCTTGAGACATTCTGTCGTATGCTGAACGAGGCGGCAGATAACCACAGCTGAATGCTTCGAAAAGGTTCTTGTTCAGCCTCAAAAGGTTCTCCGCATGGCCAAAGGATACGAGCAGTGCCGGTGAAGATGGTGGGTCGGTTACGGTACCCGGTGCTTCAGCTTCTGTGTTCGATATTGAGAACCACAATGAAGAGTGCTCAGCTGGTACGCAAGTCTTCCGAACGCGATGGGATGGATAACAGGTGGGCATATTTGTGGTGTACGTGTCCAGCCGTGTTCTCCACTCACCCGTATGGCTCGTATTTCGGTGGAACTATGTTCGCGCCGAAAGTTTCGGTTCTTGCGTGAGGTTGAAGCGTACTGTGAAAAGCGAGGATGGTGATGGTATTGCCTCTGCAAGTGGTAGAGACCATATACGAGATCTAACAGGTCTTTCTTGCTATTCGTATGTGGTGAAGCATCTACTGGAGAGTAAGTCAAACAAGAAGGGTAGTAAGTAGCGAGCCGATGGTAGTAAGGTACGTCAAGAGATCTGAAACGCCGGGTCCTTCTCGTCTTAAGCGAGAGGCTTACGAATCGATAGGCGTCCTTTACGCCCTGTTATTTGGTCGCGAAAGCGGAGCAGCTACTGATAAAGAGGCTGACATGAAGCGCGCCGAAGGGTGTCAGAGTCGCAGTCAGGTAAGGAGAGCAAGAGACAAAGGCGTGAGTGATCAAGTGAGCGAGTGAACTGTTGACATGATGTTCACGCAGTCGTTAACCCATGGAAAGCGGTGAGCATGTGTCTTTGAGATTAGTTGCGGTTGCAGAGCTGAACATCGTCTCGTCAAGACAGTTCGTCAGCCTCGGGCCACGGGGACCGGTCTTACACCATTGCTCTTACGTCCATTATCCCTATGCGTAGGTAAATTGACGGCCAAGCCATGGCTGCGAGGATGCAGCTAGCATCCCAACAAATCTTGTCGGTCATCTTGCACCTTGTGCGGTCGTCCAAATGTGGTGTTCGGACTCGAAACAATTAGATTTTGGATCGTGCCAATAGAGACGGTTGATCTTGAAAGATTTGGATGGCAGGTGCAGCCTTCGAGCTCCAGATGGGCTGGCGGCATCGCGAGGCATCAGATGGCTCGTAATCAGCGACGCTCGTAAAATAAACAAGTCTTTGCGTGCTCTGATTCGCCTAAGACTCAGCTCCGCATGGGCCGCTCGGAGGAGGCTAGGCTTTCAATACGGTCGCGAGGCTGGAGACGGACAAACCTTGGAAAGCGCTGATGCTGCTTCTGCACGTGAAGTCTGAGACCGCACGGTGTGGGAATGATGATGCAACATGTTCCAGTGCGCTGGCCTCGTCCTCACAAAATTCGGGTCGTGAACCTGAGAGTCGCAAAATTGGAAAAGCATGACCATGCAATCACAAAAGCTCGAGGCCCCAGTCAGCTCGCAAGATTTGCACTTGCAGTTCGTGGCGATGGTGGAATGATCCGAAGCAGGGTTCAGCGGGATCCTTCGTTCTTTTTTATTATTTGGCCAAACCGGTAAGGAGCCCTCCCCAGCTTCGCGCATCTTGATGTCTGATTCGCTGCAAAGACCAATAAGCTATCAGCTCGCCGGTTCAGGTGGTGGCTGCAGGTCGAGTCGCCCACTTAGATCTCAAGAACAAGGCTGCTGAACTCAGCCTCGTCCGGCCTTGCGAAAACTTGACATCAGGCAGAAGGTATTTCGACTGCCCAAGCCCCGCGCTCCCACTGATCGACCTACAGCCGCATCACGCACTCTGAACACCCTGTCTATTCTTCGCATCGCTACTAAATCGAAACCGAGATAGTCGCCGTTGGATCGACCGCTGACGCCCCCACCAACAGCAAAACCATAGTCGGACCCAACAACATTGGCGAAGGCATAGATCCGCGCTCACTTTAGCCTTCTGGGCTACTGGATATCCTCAAGTATATATGCCTCCGACAAGGACAAGAGCCAAAATGAAGCAACAACCGCCAGCAGTCACCACTGCGGCTGTAGAAGCTAGCGAGCCTAGTGAACCACCATCAGCTACGAAAGAAACTGTCGTCACAGCTCCGAGCGTTGACGAAACGCCGTCTGCGTCTCCCACATTCCAAGCATCGTCGAAGACTCCAACACGCAAAGTGCTCCGACTCAAGTGTCCGAGCTGTTCAGACTATCCCGACGGCTTCCGGAGTGAGCATGAATTGCGACGCCATACGAATCGTATCCACAGGAAGACGCGCAAGGTCTGGGTCACTATCGACACTTCGCCCGACAAGACCTTTCTCGCCAACTGCAAAGCATGCCAGACTGGCAAGAGGTACAACGAATGCTATAACGCTGCAAGTCACCTCCGGCGCATGCATTTTCATCCCCACAAGCGCGGCGAGCGTAAGATGACTGCCGCAGAAGCTCGCCGAGGGGGAAAGCCAGGCGACTTGGATCCACCTATGGAGGTTCTCAAGACGAATTGGTTGCGGGAAGTGGACGAGATCATCGGAGACGACAACGAGCCGATATCAGATGACATGAGCAACGCTGCTGTGCCGCAAGCCCAGCCTCCAAAGCTTCATCATCAGCTTCCTCGTCAGGTTCCCGCCTCGACCAAGGACGAAAGCAGGGCACCGCCCACACCCACCACCCCTTCGACACGATCCATGGCTATTGACAGCATCGTGGACTAAATGACATGAGTTCACGAGTTGCTGCTCGGAGGCACATCACTGCGGCTTACGACGCGCTGTCTTCGGGTACCATGCTCGTCCAGGCTGCCTAGGAGTAAGCTTACCGACCACACCGCCGCAGACGTGCCACCTTGGCACTCTAGTGCAGTCCTCCCCGGTTGGTCGCTCCGCCCAGAGATGATGAAGGTAAGGATACAGGCCCTGGACAGAGGGCTCAACAGATGTCGTGATTGCTGCATTGAGGTCGAGGTAGATGGAAGCAAAAGTGGTCCCGTTTGCTCTTTCTTAAAAGTGTCGAGGTGTACGGCGTCGTGTGGGGGCCTAAATGGCACGGAAGACGACATGGGAGAACGAGAGCACCGGTGAGCCGGCACATAGCACGTAGGAGCACTAGCCCTGGAGTCTTTCTCGTTCGGGACGCGTATGTATTGTTTTGCTCCACTTCCGCCTTGCTCTTTCAATGAAGGGTCGTGCGCTCGTAGTTCCATCGAATCCATCCACGATGGATCGAATTGGTGTTGCGATTATGTCATCCCATCACGTCGGCGTGAGAGCTAATATGAAGTTGAATGGTACGCTAGAATGATTTGTCGCGACGAATGAGTTGTTGCATGTACCTCCAGGTGAACATTGCCAGAGTTCGAATGTGAGAGGGGAGAAGACGTATGAAGTGGATTTAAGACAGTGTGCAGATCCCCGGGCGCCTAACCCAAATTATTTTCTGCACCGCGAATCCTTCGCAGCCACCACCACGAGGCATGTCTCAGATGTCAGGTACGCGCGCCCACGTAGCCTTGTCTATCGCAGGCCACTATCAAGCTCGAAGGCTTGATTGCTAATATTCGTGCGCAGGTCCACTGGTACCACCTACCGCCTCGTCGACCACGCGACTTTCTGTACGCCCTCTCGCTCTTTGATAGCGTCAATCGCGCCTGACGCCTGCAGTCTTAGCCACCGGCAATGGCTACTACGCCGGCCTGTCCAGCGACGCATATCGAACGAAGACGACTTCGCGAAAGTCTCTCATAGGGAAGACACATACAAGGGCACATTCACGTCTAGGCCATTGAGGCTCAATCATGATGAAGCATTGTGTGCGAGGCCTGGGCAATCATGTGAATCTTGGGACAGTCTATGGTGTCAAGCCGTGCGGCCGCTCATTGTTCATAGACATTCCCAGGCGTCCTGGACTTGCACCTCCTAATGCGAATCTGCGTAGGCAATATAGCGTGAAGCCAGAGGGCTGGGCTTATTTCGATGATGGATCAATTTTCATCACTTCCGCGCCCCACGCCGACCACGGTGATTTTGAAGCGAGGGCAAAATTCGCTGCCCACCGTCTAGGGGGACGTCCTCCTGAGGATCAAACGACGACGCAAGGCGATGTGAAAAGGCAGCGGCTGATTGTCATCCGGTAGGCGAGGAATACTGGCGATGACTGCACGACTGGCTAAGTGATCCCTAGCGAACATGAAACCGACACTGCAGTCCACTTCTTAATACGCCCTGCCAGTGACGGCGAAGACGCTGAGAGCCTGTCAACTTGTTTCCGGAGGATCAGCTTGACCCCCGACGACGCTGGTTCATCCCCAGTGATGTTAGACCGTGGCAAAAGTAGGCCACCGACGGGCCACCGACGACGCAAACTCCGTAAAGCCATGTCCGTTTTCCGTGGTAACCTGCTCATTGCAGCCGACCACTGTTCTGGGGAATGGACTGCGCCTAACGGATGATACCTTCGCACGCGTGAATGCACCATGGCAGAAGATGAAAGCGAAACAGACTCGTGATGAGAAAACTTCCCAGGAGAAACAGCATCGCAGCGTCCATTCGCCACGTTCTTCTCCCGTATCTCGGGATCAACGTCGAGACCGTGGTCGTGTACATACTATGATTTACTTCTCTCCCACACGCATACCTCAAGCAGCACCTGAGTCCAATGGTCAAGATCTCAGTACGACGTGGGATCTGCTTCAAGCCAAAGAGATGGAGTTGGCGCAAAAAGAAGCTGAGTCCAATGCTACAGTTCTCAACAGGAAGCGGGATCTGCTTCAAGCTAAAGAGGAGGAGTTGGCGCAAAAAGAAGAGATATTGCGATGGAAACGCAAGGCATGGTTGCTCGAGAAGAGATTAGCTGCAGATACTGGTATGTCCGGTTCGAAACATCGCAAAACCTTTTCACGAGTGCCACGCGAAGTGGGAGACTACTCAGAGGAGGACGCAGAGTCTGCTTCCGGTCAGTATACGGACCCTGATTCATTCAACGATCTTGTGGACGACGATTCCACTCCTGGAAGCTTTGATATGGATGAGCCTACGCCGCCAGCATCGCTCGCGAAGCTCCGAACACAAATGACACTCTCTACCAAAGGTGGACGAAAACCAGGCTGAGGAGATGAGAAGCACTGTAAACGCTTGCTTGTTCGATCAGAAGCTGCGGCAGTCCCGCAGCTTGAAGTGGCCCAGCCTTAAAACGTTCGAATGTTACCGCTACGATGATGCTGAGTTCCTGTCTCTCGCTACCCTAATCGAACGCCGATTGCGTTATTCGCAAGAAGAGTGCCACCGTCGTCAATCGACCATATTGCTCCGGAGGCACGACCAGGATGACTACGATCATCTTGTTGCGCCCACATGTACAGTACATGAAGAGTAGAATACTCCACTCAGCACAATCGACATACTCAGCTTCATACATGCTCAAACATCGATACGACTCACGTGCAGGCATCGGTCGATGAGTTGAGTTGGTCTCGCTCCGAGACGAAGCACCACAATGTCAAGACACAATGAAGCAAGTACTGGCAAGATCACTGTGGGCTTCTCTTTAATTCACTAGATATCCAGGTATACCTCATCCTTTGTAAGTCAACGCTCAAACGCGTATATAGCATACAACAAGCCCAACAAAAGAACAATCCTGCGATGCTATCCTTGCGCCTGCGAACTCCACGCTAGCTTTTGATACATTCGATAAATGTGGCACAACGCCTTCCTGTTGATGTAATTGCCGTCATACCCGGCTGCTACGATCTGCTGGCGGCCCATCCGCGTAATCACGATCGCGCGTTGTTTCCACTTGGATTGTAGTTTCGGTGGCAATGTTGATGCCATCTGATGGCCGCATGGGCTTGATGATGGAGTCTTGCGAGCCTGTACGTGTAGGGCTATAATCGTCTATGGAATCGTGGTTCCGACGTCTCGGGTGTTTGCTGTCGCGCCCACGATTGTGCGGCACTATTCGTGAGAGCCTGTTGGTGCCGCCAACGATGGTAACGGTGCGGGCGGGCTCTTTGTCGGCCATCGATGATAAGCCGTAGGCTTGGTGGTCGCCTGGACGGGCAGCGTTTGTTAATGTGGCAGTCACGGCGTGGGCATATTGTCCGGTGCTGAGCTCGTTGTTGACGAGGACACGGCGTGTCAGGGTGTAGAGGAGTGCGTCGATCCAGCCGCACGAGGTGAGTAACGCGCCAGCGACCAGGAAGAATTGTTCTGGCATCTTCCGGCCCGTCATCGCTATCATGCGTCCCACGGCGATTGGTAATGTCAAGATGATACTACCAATGTCAGCAGTTGTTTCATGTGCTTCACCAACTTAGACTTACTAAACGAATGGATACATGACCATGAACTTCGTCGCGCGAGTGAGTTTTGATGTGTCATTGTTAATGACGCTTCGTATGCGGCCTCGCAGATGGACGAAGACATGCCCGTAAATGGCAATGGTTCCAAACTCGACGATGAAAATCCAGAGGTAGTGCAACCACAGGCGTTCATTCTGGTATTTGGACGAGATCCAGCACCAGCCTGCTGCGCGCGAGAAGAACTCTTCTTTGTACATCAATGGGCCGATAAGAGTCAAGACCAAAGCCGCCAGCCAGATGCCGAGGATGGACACGACGAACCATACGTATGGCATCTTGTATCCTTTGATCACACCAAGCCACGTGTGTACTGCAATTGCGAGGACGAAAAAGCCACTCGCAACATCCCCTATGTTGAGGAACCAACCCTGGATGAAGCACGGTACTGTTGGAGCAAGGATCTTGCCAATCCGAAGCCAGTGAAAGGATATCGAGAAGGCGATGGACTGTTGAAGATCTGCGAGAAGCAAGTTGTAGATGAGGATGACATATTGGTTGTAGCCGACATATTGCCTGTAGTGTCTCCTCCAGCTGATAAGTCGGTGTGTGATGAAGCCGAGTAGTGCTGTGACCGACAATAAACTCATCATGGCGAGAAGCGCAATGGGAATCAGACCGGTCTCGTAGACGGGAGTCATGGGGTCCAGAATGAAGTCAGACTCATTATATCTCTTTTGCAGTCCTCTTCCAACCTCCCGTGAGGCTCCCATATCGAAGGCTACCATGTCGTGAACGCGGTCGACGGTGTACCACCGACGACGGATTTATCGGTACTGGAATGGTTTGAACAGGACCGAACCGCTCAGTCTTCAGGTCATTATGGAGAGTAGAGCGGTGATTTTTGGTTGCTTTGGTGCTGAAAACGGCCTGGTTGTACTGTGGGAACCCGAAGATCTGGTCCTGCGGTTCAACGGAGGCCTTTGTGCGCTTGGTGAGGGAGGAGTTCACACGAACTAAAGGGAGTGGGAATGGGTCGTCGTAGGTATGTCTGAGATCTGCGTACCTGAAGTATAGGCATAAGTCGATGTAAGTACCACGGGAAACTTTGTTCACCAGGTGGAGATTGGGCGTCTATAGGCGGCCTTTTACTAACAACAAGTACAAAAACGGCATGCAGGCTTGACGGGTGCTAACCATCGGCTACGCACGCTACATGTGCAAGGAACACCGGTAAGGATAAATGTACCTGGCAAACTGCCCCTAGCGTCCGCAACCTGGTCAGCCAACCCGTGAGCCAGGCGAGAAGCATAGGCATGTATCGAGTTTGCACGCGAGTGAACGACTGGAGATCCCGCGCACTGGTCAAGCATGTTGTAGTCACTCCTGTTGGAGACGTTGTTTCATGAGCTTCCGGTCTGCTGTTGACCGCATGACAGATATGTCAACAGTGTCGTGTGATGATATTTCACCGCAGTGCAGGCGAAGCTTGGAAGTACCTGCCACCTGCACGGCAGCTCGGACCCTGAAAATATGCAGGTGCATCTGAGCATCGCCCGAAAGGACCGCGATTACCAGAGCCACAAAGCGGTCCTAAACGCGTCAGCGCAGTGAGTGGTCCATGTGCGTCTGCGGGATATCGCGCGACCGAACTTAACCTTCCCAGCTCTTCGGCTTCCTGTTGGCATCTGTTGAACCGCGCCTCTGTTGAACCACGCCGCAACAGAGCACTCAAGAGCAGCAAAATCTGGGCCGCGCTCCGCTCTCCACATTATTAAATGGCCCCTTTTGCTAGCGGTTTTGCGGGGGAAAGGCTTGCGCCCTTACTCATCTGCTAGCTGATTGTGGGGGATGCGCCGCTAAAGCCTTTGTCACTAGGTGGCAAGGGGGACCTCGAGTTCCAACAAATGCAGCAAGGCGAACAACGAACCGAGTCTTTATCAGTGTGATCCCATACGCTTCCAAAGTTGCCATTCGTTGTCTGATCAGCAGCTCAAGGCGCAACGCACGGCGTGTCGGGAGCACACAGTTCAAAGTCACTGACGTGCACTTAGGTACTAGCATCCGCCACAGCATCTGTGCCCTTGGACCACTCCAGGCTCGAGCTTGAACGAGAGGTCGGCTGGTACTTGCGACATCCCGATGACCTGGCAGGGGGATCGGATCTTGGAAAGGGAACCTGGGAGCCTTCTTGTGTGCAATCAAACGGTAATCAAAAGGCAGCCACAAAACATGCGCCAATGGTAATGACACGCGAGCGCGGTCATGCGCAAGAAACGATTCTGTTACACGAGCGCGGCTGAGATGTTCCAGAAGACTTTCGCGAAGCAGCATCAGCCGCGGTTAATACAAGAGACCTCTATTGTTGGGCACGCATACGTTCATGGCTGCATTGAACATCAACGACACGAGAACATGTTTTGCCAACTGATCGAATGTAGTTGAGGCGAGGAACAGCAGTGCATCATCATAACGCAGTACCAAGGCTGATTCTGCCAGAATGCGTCCGAACTCAATGCATCCTTTCTTGTTACCAAGAGTCCTCAAGTAACAGCGAAAGACGCCACAAACTCCGCCGAGGAGCGCGTTGCATAGTACCGGCAGCGTGCGCAATGCATCAGCAAAGTACAGATCCTGCAGCGCGCCTGTCAGACCACATAAACTTTCAACGCCTTGGACAACCTGGATCATAGTGACGAAGTAATTTATCGTACCAGAAGTCGAGATCCATGCTCGGTATGACTACGTTGTTCTGCGATAAACAGAGATGAGTTCGGCGCATTGTAAACGGCGCAGGTCTGGGTCATATGGCAGTGGCCAGTTGCGATCGCGCTCACGCAGTGGTCCAGACTCTGCCCGTGAAGGAGTCGCAAGCTAGTATTTTGCAAGGATCAATATACGTACGAGTAAGTATCCCAGCTCTACCAAGTCTACCCCGCATGCAGTCAAGACTCCCTCGTGTTCGACGGCCATGGCACCTTTTGAGGACTACAAATCCAGGAGCGTGAAACAAACAGCGATCCGTACCGCCGGTCACTCGCTTCTCGGCCAATTGCATTCTACTTTCTGGCTATGTTATCGGCAGATATACTTATATCTATACCTGCAATGCAGCAGCTCACCAATAGTCTTGCCAATTCTTGAACCTAGAGTCGCGAGGTGAGCTGACTGCATTATGTGTGCGTCAGGATGAGGTATGTACCAGTAGAGATACGCACCAAGAAGAGACCATGTAATCATGTTGATGAACCTGACGATGTTCACAGCGCGTCAATGCAATGTACCTACGAATACCTATTTGGTGTGACACAACATTAAACATTAGCCGGTCAGCCAATGTCCCTGAAGACGACACCCGTCTCGTATCTGCAGCCACACCGGCCATGACTTCACAGCGCCTCGCGGTGAGCCGTCCGCTACGATATGTTCATGGGTCATCATTCGGGGTATGAAAAGTTTCATCTCCGCCAAGCGGTCAAATTCAAAGCTCGCCCTGCCAGCCACGTTGCTCCCTTGTTATGGCTTCTACCATGGCTTTTCCCTGGCGAAATATGATTCTACACCAACCACATGGCGAAGCTCCAAGCCTCAAGGGCGCAAAAAATTTCTGCAGATGATGGTCAAAGGTGCATCTTGTAGGAGCCAAGATTGAAAAAGTTTAAGACACATGGAAAGATTTGCTCGCTTACGGCTATACAGTGAGCATCTCTTGCTCCGCTCAAACCGCTCGTTCTCAAAGGAGACCTTTGCCCATGAATTCACTCCAGAAACACTTGCGTTCTTCTAGCTAGTTCCCCAGATTTTCTCGTAGCCGATGGTGAATCACTTCACACCTCCACATTACAAAGTATCGGCACGGAGATGAGCGGAATCATCCTTATCGGTGAGACGGGTGGTGTAGCAACATCTGCGTCGAAGCCATGGCTGACGAACATGGTCAAAGACTAGCTCGCTTCTCACGTTCTCCTACGCCACCGACAACGCGAGATCAGCTCCCGTTATTCTGTCTGCCAGTCTCGAAGCTTCGTTTACGCAGGTACATGCGTAAGACGGCTGCGGGAGCTGATGCAGGGGTGAGGCGTTCACACAAAAAAAATCTGTAAGGACAGATTGAACTTCAGCCGTTGAGCGCCTTGTCAGATCAAAATCGACGTTCATGTTGGAGTCTGTAGCGACATCGAGGTCACCAACCTGAACCGAAGGCCTACGGAACGGGGACGTCTCCACGACGAGAAATTCGATGCTAAACATCTCAAGTGGCAACTCAGTGGAAGGCATGCTCAATCCAATTTCTTTGATACTGGAAGCTCGGGCTCTTCGAGAATTTTTCCTGTGTCCGGCTGTGTCTGTCTACAGTACATGGTCCTTGATCCGGAAGCCTGCATCGTTGCGGCGTGCTCATCGCACTGTCCATGAGCTTCCGCC
>Ga0265798_10007602_pt1 | contig 13993 bp, 10 predicted proteins | sample P3T30metagenome_FD_192430 | JGI IMG/M metagenome (GOLD analysis project Ga0265798, IMG submission 192430) | Plant litter microbial communities from East Loma Ridge, Irvine, California - P3 T30 | ecosystem: Environmental > Terrestrial > Plant litter > Unclassified | place: USA: California...
CCCGAGCCCATCCCGCAGTGAATCCGTAGCGCTCACTCAATCTGCGGCGGTTCTCGCACGTGTAAGCCCGCACCCAAGCCGTGTCTTCGAGGATGTTTGCCGCCGCGTGGTCTGAGATCGAGGAGACGGAGCTGTACAGCGCAACGGGGACGAGCGCGGCGTGCAAGGAAGGGTTGGCTTGCGAGATGATGGCTCCGAGTCGTAGGCCGTTTGCGCCAAAGTCTTTGGACATGCCCCAGACCACGTGGATGCGAGATCTGTCGACTGAGCCGTTGGTGTCAAGAGCGAGACAAGACTGGAACGGCACGGCCGCAGGTTGCTTGTCCACGATATTCTCCCAAACAGAAAGCGCGTAGATTTCGTCGGAGATCAAATGAATGTCGTACTCCTGGCAAAGCTGCATGACAAGGAGAAGCACTTCCGGTGCATAGCAGCGGCCCAGAGGGTTGTGCGGATTGCAAAGCACTATCCCCGCGATCCTCTGCCCATCACCGCGAGCAGCGATAAGCGCGTTCTCGTACATGTCTACCGCTTCCAAGCTCAAAGGATCCACATCGCCGAACGACACCGGAATGACTTTGGCGCCAGTGCGAAAGGACAGATCCGGGATGAAGGTCCCGTAGAAAGGCCTGCCCAGCAGGAAACCGTCCCCGGGGTTGGCGATTGCCCACGATATATGCTCCAACGCCGAGCTACACCCATTGGTGACAGTGATGTGCGAAGGAGCCACACCCGTCAAAGGGTCGAAATTGTCGTTCAGGAATTTGGCCATGGCGATTTTCAGCCGTTTGGATCCCGTAGAGCCGTCGCCGTAGGTGAATGCGTGGTGGGACAGGTCCAGCTTCTCGTGTACATGCTCCGAGAGCTCCTCATGCATGAGGGAGTTCTCCGCCACACCCAAACTGACGAACCCGGAATCGTTACTTGTGGGACACCAGAGATCGTCCAGTATCTTCCACATGAGAGTGCTATCGCTGGGGGTAGCTGCCGCAGCGCCTCGGGTTGACAGAGCCATTGTATGTCGGTGAACGATGAGAGTTGATCGACCGAAGTTCCCTTTGACCGTCGCTTGACTCAATCGAGAGTAGGTCGAGATTGGAGAGGACAGGTCTTATTCTATACTATACTATGCGGGGTTGATAGCGAAAGAAGTGCACATGACTGAAAGTTCTCACTCTTGTCTTTGGGGTCCGCTTTCGTATGATCGAAGAACAACAACTCGAGTGTGGACATGTACAGAGTGGCGTTGTCGGCTTCAACTCACTTGCAGCCACTTCGATGAGTCGGCCTAGCACATGGCGGGATATAGATCTGGACTCCGACATCAAAGACCGACATCAAAAGACCCCGCCGTTTGCTTACGTAAAGGGTTGCCCACAACAGGCTAGAGTTCCAACTCTGTCCAGCTCGTCTCGACGCTCCAAGTGCGGCCTTCAGAGTTGACTTCCGACATCATGGTCAATTGGTTAAGCTCTCAATAGAAGTCAAAGCCCCGCTCTGATTCCAAAACATAGTGTCGCATCAAGTCAGCAGAATCCAGGGATATTAGTATTGCGCTCCCATGGAACACAACCATGCCAAAACGATCCCTTTTCTCCGGTTCAGAGAGCAAACACTGACACCACCTAAACATCATGGCGCCAATCACACTCTACTTCCTCCAAACTTCCCGGGCGATTCGCACGGCTTTCCTGCTCGAAGCATTGGGCCTCGATTACAACGTCGAGTACTTCGACAGAGAGGCCAACGGAGACACCCCGAGCAAATTCCGCAAGAGCGTGCCCGTTGGTCGCGCGCCAGCTATCAAGGATGGAGATCTCGTCCTGGTAGAGAGCTCTGCGATCGCCGAGTAAGTCCACATTGACACATCCCGAAGGCGCTCGCATCACGCTGACCCCTTCCAGATACCTGTGCGAGAAGTACGACAAAAACCACGACTTAATGCCCACCGATGTAGCCGCACGCTCCCAAGTCCGCGTCTGGATGTCCGCCGCCGACGGCACGTTCCTGATCCACGCCCTGGCCATTGCGTACGGCAGCGGCGCAGCTCCGGAGTCGGGCGAGAAGTTGCAGGCCGGCCTGTCGCCTCAGGTCCATCGCGATTTCGACTGGCTGGAGTCGGAGCTGAAGAAGGGAAACGGTAAGTTCTTGATGGGCGACCGCCTGACGGCTGCAGACACGATGATGGGGTTCTCTGTCGCTTTCATCCTCAAGATGGGACTTGGCACGAAGGGCAAGGAATGGCCGGCGGTGAATGCTTGGCTGGCGAGCGTGGAAGGCACGTCGGCGTATAAAAAGGCGGTGGAGAAGACTGGGCATACTCTAGGTTAGGGTGATAGGCTTTCGAATCGGCACTTCAGGACGACCAGTCGAGATTTGCAACATTAACCTCTGAGGTCGAGTGAAAATATGGGAATTGACAGAATGTCGTGTTGGTGGTGTGCGATTCTGGGCATCACTTGTGAATGTTTAGCCAGCCGCATGTACGCTCTGAGAGGTCGATAGCGCGTCCAGTATCATCGCCGCCTCGAAGGTTTAGTTTCGTAGCGTGTGGGGTGTCTGTCAATGGCATAGAATTGTGTGAGAAGAATGTAAATTGGATATGTATCTCGTGATCTGGACGGGAGTCGTGGATCTCGGGAATGATTTGCGGCGAAATCTGACACTGCCTGGTCTAAGGGTTAGTGTTCGGGTTGACTCCAGACGATCGTAATGCATCGGCGGTCGATTTGACGAGAATCGCGAAATCTTCGAGAATCGTCTGGCTGTGAGGAAGGGTTCAAAATAAACGACTCGTGTCAGTCGATGCTGTGTCGTCGGTAGCGAGGTTGACTTGGCCGCTAGATTCATTTCACAAGGCAAAAACATTTGCAGCCTTTTGCTCCGAATGCCACGTCGTCAAGATACATGTACCCGAGTGCCAACAAAAGCTTCGATCCGCGGGTCTGTCGTTACGGACCAACTTATCGGTTCATTAAGAGGTGATATGGAATCAAGTCTCACACTCAAAGTCGTCCTGCCAAGTGAGGCGCAGTTCTTAAGATTGGGTTGTGGAGTGTTATTCCTTGATTTGAATCGTTCCACGTGTGCACTAGCGCAACGTCAAAAAAGAAGCCCGACTTCCGACTTGTGGGTTCGGACCGGCAGAGACATGACGACCATTCAGACTGCTTGGATTTGCTTCTCTCCGTGGTCACTAACGAAGCAACAGCAGCCAAGGCCTACGACACGAGAGTGGAACGGCAACTCACGTTCAATACATGATCATTGGGGCAGTGTTGGATGGAGAAAGCGCAGATGTGGCTATTCTGCAACGAATGCCACTTGCTCGATGACATTCTTCACTGCTGGCGGCAGTCCTGAACGGATACATAAAGATGGCTTGCTTCAAGTCGGGCCTGCTGCTCATACCATCATCCGTAACGAACGATAACATCTTCTTCCATCATGGGAAATTCACAAGTCGAGCTCACAATGGCAAGAGAAACCTCTCCTAAAAACCAAGAGCGCACCTCCGAGATCCTGGACGTCTTCAACAATGCCTTCGGGAACCTGTTGACCGGCGACCCGGCTGCCTTTCAGTCAAAATTCCGCAAAATGGCAGCCACTCCATTCGCTTTCTTCCGTGGCTCAGCTTGTCTCTTCTACCACGACCTGCGCGAAGAGGCACAGCAGGGCACTTACCTGGACGAAAGGACGAGCCGTATCTGGATCCACGGCGACTTGCACGCAGAGAACTTCGGGACCTATATGAACTCGCATGGACGACTAATCTTCAACGTCAACGACTTTGACGAGTCGTACATCGGCCCTTTCACCTGGGATCTCAAGCGCTTCTCGGCGTCTATCGCTCTGATCGGGTACGGGAAAGCATTGAGTGACGACCAGATTTCCCGACTGGTGAAGGTGTTTGCCACTTCTTACCGCCAGAAAATCCATACAATGGCGTCGAGCTCGGAGGAAGTGTCTGGCTTCTCCTTGGACACTGCCCGGGGACCTCTGCTCGAGTGTCTACGCTCGGCACGTTTGCAGAGCCGTGTGGCTACGCTCGATGCCACTACACACATTCACGGTCACGAGCGACACTTCTCGAAAGGAGCCGGAGTCATCGAACTCGACGATGCGACCAAGGAGAAAGTGACTGCAGCCTTTGAACAATACTTATCGACCTTGCCTAAGCCAAGGGAACAGGGCAGCTGCTATATCAAGGACGTGGTTAGTCGTCGCGGCGTGGGTATTGGCTCCGCCGGCCTGCCCACTTACAATCTCCTGGTTGCTGGAGATAACGAAGCGCTCGAGGGCGACGTGATCATCTACATGAAGCAGTCTCAACCGTCAGCCGTATCTTCGCAAGTCCAAGACTCCAGGGCGCAGAGCTACTTCAAGCACGAAGGCCACCGCACCGTCACTCTGCAGCGCTCGCTGCAAGCCCACGCCGATCCGTGGCTGGGCTGGACCGAGATGGACGGGAAAGGCTACATGGTGACTGAAGTGTCGCCTTTCGCAAACGACATTGAGTGGTCCGACATCAACGATCCGGAAGAGATAATGGCGGTTGTTGCCGACCTTGGGCAGGCTGTGGCGATCATGCACAAAGCTGCCGACAAAGAAGGTGCAGAATCGCTGGTGCCGTTCCCTATCGACGAGGCTATCGATGAGGCGATCGGGTCGGATGAAGCGAAGTTTGAGAGCTTCCTAACTGAGTTTGCGTTTGAGTACAGTGATCGCGTGAGGGAAGACCACCGGCTGTTTGTCGATGCGTTCCGCAACGGACGTATACCCGGTCTGTAGGTCTGTGGTACATGAACTCGGAGCGAGTGCGACTTGGCTCCACTCTTCCATTGATTTTCACGAGCGGCGTATCTCTCGAGATGGGACACTAAGAATGGATCGAGCGATCTGACCATTGCACAAATAAGCTTATCTCCAGTGCAAAGTGCACACTCAATAATCCCTCATCCACCAATAGACCTACATCGTTACCCTACCCTCTTGATGTGTACCTAGTGCGCCTGTCTTCAAGCTTTGTTCCTCGTGATGTAGTCGATCGCTGACTGTACTATTGACTTGAACATCAGCCTCCCGTCGAGAACAGACTGAGGAAACCAAGCGTGATTAGCGACGTACCGGTTCTGAGCTTCTCAGCCTCCTCATCTGGGATGTCCATGCCAAACTCCTCCTCAAACGCCATCGCAATCTCAACGGCATTGAAGCTATCTGCGCCGAGATCGTCGTCGAACCTCGCGCTATTAACGACCTTGCTCGTCCAAGAAGTCAGTAAAGGCACTGTGTTGGCTTCGGCGACGACGGGGCCGAGGGGGCATATGAAAAAGAGGGTAGGGTGACGTCTGCACACCTCTTCTTCCTTGACGTCGAGGTGTTCAACGATGATCATCTTCACGCGTTCCTCAATAGTCTGATCCCTTTTGATAGCTTCATTGCGCTCGTTTACTTTGTCTTTGCTTGCTTGCGAGACGTAACGGACGATGGTGTTGTGGAAAGGTCGGCTGGCGATCATTGAGTGGGACAGAGTGCTGTTGAGATGGACACCCAGACTCTTACCGGAGGTCATGCGAGTCCGGATCTTGACCTGGACGGCGCTTTTGGCGGCTGTAAGTCTCGAGAGAATTTTGAGGGCAGACATGGCGACGTTCGAGCTTGTTGTCGAATCGAATTGCACGAATAAGTGGAAAAGAGATGTGACGGGAAAGAACGAGTCTCATTGAATTGTGGAATGGAAGTCTTTGAAGTCATACAAGCGAGCTCAAACACGAAAGGCCCAAGTGCTACTATACTCAGGATCCCCACCAGACGGTAGGCTGAACCGAATGTCCGCTAAGCGTGACGGGCGATTGTAGGGAAGATGCTCGTCCGCACTTGTTTCATGTTGCGTGTTCAGATGGCGTCGTTTCGAAGCTGCTGCTAAAACAAGCTAGGAAGCCCTATATGTATAGCTTCACACTCTGAGAATTAATGTGCAAGATCAATTAAGGCGAGCACCGCCAAGTAGAGCGGTGTGACGTGAACGAGCTATATCTTATAAATGCAAGACTACCGTGCCGTTCAGGCGTTCGCATTGCGATATCAATTCATTAAAGTATCGGTTCACTAGACGATTTGAAATCAGTCCAAGTATGTGGCGCCGTGATATACATATAAATCATGACGACGATGTAGGGTCCTATATGGCCAGGCGGCTGTGCTGCTCTTGATGACACCGCATATGCACAGTAGCTAGCCGAAAGCCTCATGCCTAATCCAGTAAATGCAATACGCGTTGTTGTGGATCCGTACCCTTGCAGTTCGTAGCGAGTTCACACTCACCCACTTTATGTGACTGTCACATGCGTCCAGTTCCGAGCCTCCTACTTCGCTGCACGTCGCTCTGCCAAGCGCAGATCACTGAGGAGTGTGAGCTTTGATGTAGTCGATCAGCTCTTGCACTGTTGTCGCAACCGTCAGTGAGATGATGATGTCGTCGAAAAAGGACACACCAGTAAAGAGGAGAGCTTACCGGTGTGGATCTTTTCGAAAAGGTCGTCCGGGATATCCATCTGGAATTCTTCACACAACAAATCGTGGGCGCCCTTGAGACCGGCACTTGAGGCTCGAAGATCGATCTCGAATCTTGAACCGTTGGTAATCTGCCGGATTCGCGAGTTAGCGACTCTTGCGGGTCGCCGATGGGAAAGATGGTAGGTTCGGAACATGCTCGTGCAAAGCGTGCAAGGCGACGGAATCGACACAAACCTGGTCTTCGAGACAGTCCAGACTGAACACGATGATCTTCTTGACTCGAGTGTCGATGCTGTCGCCAGCTCTGATCGTTTCGATTGCCGCAGCCATGCTGCGTAGAGTTATTGAGCAGAAAACCTTGAACAGGTGCTTTGGTGAGGACTGAGAAGCTGAAGAAGTAGATGTATAGGTGTGGGTAACAAACGATTGAGAATCAAGACAGGCATGCGTAGAATTCTCTACCTCTTGCAAGCAATCTTCTGAGCTCCAGGACCGATCTCAAGCCATTCGGACAACGCTCAGCGTGCAGATCGTTGCTGTCTTGGACGCGTCAAGGGTAGTTGTGAATCGGGTGTTGAGTACGTAGATTTCGGGCATACCGAACATGCAAGGCAAAAAACTTCGAGACCTAGACTGCAGGTTGCAGTACGTCAGAGCGGTGTGGGGAGTCTGGTCTAAGTGGGATAGTCCGGTAGGCGATATAGGCAAGCATTGCAATTTGCGTACAGTCAACTTCGTGCGTTGACAAAAGCTGGCGACGCTACTGCGTGCAACACGCATGAAACCAAGATGCATGGCATGCAACAGTCCGATTGTAAGATGGCTAGATCAATACCACAAGTCGAACATTGGAAGCTCCGCTCCACTATAGCAGTGGCATGCGGAGAGAATGCATACCAATCCATGAAGCAAGCTCGTTCCAATGATCATCAATTCCGGTGCGTACATGCATTGCAGTACCGTGGCAGGTTGTCAAAGAGTTCACCGCCTGCTGGTCTTGAGAACACTACAAAATCGCAGCATTGGAGCTCTCTTATACCCTGGAACCCCCTTCAGTCACAATCTTCAAAACTGGCTTGCTTTTGCAAAACCACACCCTTTGTCGCTCTACATTCCCCAACTCACCATGTCTACTCCTACTCAAGCTATCGAGGCCATTCATGTGCTCACCCAAAAAGCGCAAGCCCTTCAAGCGCCGGCACAACACATCAACCAGATCCATGGTACACTGATGGTCATCGGTCAGGGACCTTTCCCCCAGATCCTCGCTGGTCTGAGGGAAATCGTAACGATTGCGGCTGCCGATGTCCAGCAAATGATGAACATGAAGGCTGTCGCTGCTGGCAGTGAATCCAGCATGATGTTCGATGCCTACCGCGCCGTAAGTCGCTCTTGTTAGCATTGCTTTTACTATACTGATAGTCCTGCAGTTTGTCCAAGTCAACCAAGCGTTGTTCAACACTCTGATTGGTAAAGCCGGACTGTTTAGCGCGATGCCGATGGTCGGCGAACCCGTCGCCCACCAGCTTCGCTCGGTCGAAGGTCTGTACGACGTGAGTATACACATTTGTGAGGCCCTTGATTCTACCTTTTTACTTACCCCAAGCACAGACTCTAGCGTTCATTGTCATCGACAAAGTCCAGGATCGTGCCAACGACTTGAAAACCCAAGCCCAGAGTCTTGCGGAGACGACGACGAAGGTCATTGACGCGTACAACAACCTGGCTGTAACAACGTAGCTCCTGACTTACGCAGGTCACGATTCGTTAGCATGTATCTTTCATTTGCTTCATTCCTCAGGGCAGAATGTAAATTCATGTCGATGCCTGCCGAACATACCGTATGGAAAGAACTCTCGAGAACGACCGGAGGGTGCCCTTTTCTGTCAACGTCTCGGCTGCTCTTGCCGCGGCTGAGCTAGTTCATTTATGGATCTAGCGTACAATGATGCCGCGGGAGTGTCTTTCTGCCGATATCCGTGAGTAACTCGCTGTTCATGCTTCAACAAATATTACATCCACCAATCGATACCTACAATGCTCTCCCAGACTCGTCAGCATTGCGATATTCCACGAATGATCGCGCTTGTCTGTAAACATATACCACAAATCGCAATGCCTACCAACTCGCTGAGGAAAGAGACTCGAGCCACGGATCCCGAAAGTATCACAGTCATCGTATTCCCGAGGGCTTTCCTCCGCGCCCGTGCGTGACATTGTTATCTTCAACCGACGTGGATGTTTGATATCTTATCTCAGATTGGCTTTGACCAGACGGAACGCTAGGCGCTGGCCGATGTCACGATCAACTGTCATTTTAACTACACACTCTGCTAACTGCATGTCCATATAAGATCCGTATCGCTCGCGGTAGGCGTCGGAGTGGTTGATCGCGTGCCCCAAGCCTCTTCCCGGAAATCACTAACCATGCGCTCTCAACTCCTCGCCGCCCTTCAACTGCTCTCGGTGGCATCGGCCAGCCTTGTGCCCGCCGCCGAGGTCAAGGCAAGAGCACTCGAGTATGTGGTCAAGCCGAAGGTCTTCATCATCTCCATGTTCGACCCGGAGGCCGAAGTCTGGTATGGCATCCCCGAGTTCGACATCCTGGGTTTGAACATCACTGTGCCCGGCTTCAGCCCCTTGTTCCCGGACGCCCACTGTACGGCCAATGGCGACGTATGTCAATTAATCACTGGCGAAAGTGGTGAGTGTGGTCGATTTGGAAAAACCACACTGGGTGTTTGGAGCGCTGACAACAACACCCACAGAGATCAACGCAGCAGCGACTGTTTCTGCTCTCGTGCACTCGCAGCGTTTCGATCTGACATCAACTTACTTCATGGTCGCCGGTATTGGCGGAGTCAACCCAGAGGTCGCCACCATCTGTGCAGTCACCTTCGCCCGATACGCCATTCAAGTCGCAATGCAGTATGAGATTGACCCGCGCGAGCTCCCTGCGAACTTCAGCACCGGCTATGTTCCTCAGGGAAGCACATCGCCCTCGGAATACCCGCAGTCAATCTACGGCACCGAAGTGTTCGAAGTCAACCAGGATCTCCAGCGCATCGCTGCATCTTTCGCACGTAAAGCGAGCCTGAACGACAGTTCCGCCGCCGTGGCCTACCGCGCCAAGTACGCCACCTCAGACCTCTACACGGCCGCCCTCGAGGCGCCTTCTGTCATCGAATGCGACGTCGCGACCTCGGACGTCTACTACAGTGGAACTCTCCTCGGAGAAGCCTTTGCCAACTACACCAAGCTCGTCACCAATGGCACGGGTAGCTACTGCACTACTGCACAGGAGGATAACGCGACTCTCGAGGTCCTGCTCCGCGCCGCCACCACCAAGCTCATCGATTTCAGCCGCATCATCATCATGCGCACGGCTTCCGACTTCGACCGCCCTTACCCGGGCGAGGAGGCCAGCGTGAACCTGTTCCAGTCGTCGAAGCAGGGAGCTTTCGCGCCCGCGATCAAAAACATCTATCTTGCTGGCATCAAGGTTGTAGAGGGCATTCTTGACGGGTGGAACTCGACTTTCGTTCACGGTGTCAACGCTTCTAACTATGTTGGAGAGTGAGTTTTCTTGGACCTGCATCTCTTACTGGCTCTTGCTGACGTCTTATCTTCTAGCATCTTTGGAACGCTCGGCGGAGAGGCAGATTTCGGACCGGCGGCCTACAGCAACGCCGTGACGAAGAGGAGCGTGGGGAAACGCAATGCTCCGATTAGAGTGTTGTAAGTCGTTGACAAAAGGATGCTGCCATGATTTGGATCGAGAACACATTACATACGACATGGTAAGCACGCGGAAGGTCTGGTCAAATGCCTTCATGAGAAGCTGCGTTATCGTCGCAGATGAACAATTGTAAACTCTGTAATCAGCAACATCTCGAATCATAATAGCTCAATCTGACCAAAACCAAGATGATCTGTGTGACGACACCTCTGTCTCCATTCCACATACAAGCACCTCCGAAGTATACAAAAGGCCGAGGCAAAGCTTTCCACTAGCATCGCTAAGCATTGCCAAGTAGCAGCATTTGCTTGTCTCTGATCGCGTGCCGCCAACGTGGTCCTTCGAGGCTAGAACAGGGAACGAAGGCAGATCGCACGTTGATTGGTGCGGCGTGGCTTACATCGCTGCCCCGGTATCGCAGGGCCTCGTGTCAAGCTCCTTATCTCGAAGTCTATCCGTCTCGACGACCATTTGTCGTCTTCCACCCATTTCCGAGCAGCCTGTTGCAGCTAGTCTGGCGTGCTTGCTTATCTCTCTGCCTTTATTCTGCCCTATGGCATGCATGCCTCTCATCGCTCTCGGCGAGATGCGTTCTAACCCTCGCTCCAGACCAGGCTGTCGGTACTTTCGGTAGTACTGCCATGTTTACGCACAAACCCGCAGTAGTACGACCAGTCTGGCTATTAATATTACCATCCATCTCACCCCCCACCAAAAATGTGCTCACGACTTGCCACGGTACCTTCAAGGCTTAGCGTCCTCTTTGTCCACCAGCAGCCTCCGGACTGCATCTTACCAACATGAACGAAAAGGCATACGACCAGGAAACAGCCAAAGGATCCGGCCAGACCTACGATGTGGACCTCGAGCGCAACAGCAGCCACGCCGACGACGGCCACGCCGTACCAGGCGAGAGCTTCGAAGTCGGTAGCGGCTGGTACGCGACAGCGCAGCGATTCGCCGGAAAACTCAAGATCGAGCAGCGCGGCATCGAGCGCGTACCCGAAGACGAACGGACAGACTCGGGCTTCAAAGCGCTGCTGAACGTGTCCACCATGTGGCTGTCGGCGAACATGGTCGTCTCGAGCTTCGCGCTCGGTCTTTTGGCCAAGAGCCTGTTCTTCATGGGTGTCGGGGACGCGATGCTCGTCATCCTCTTCTTCAACCTCATCGGCATCACGCCGGTCTGCTTCTTCTCGACCTTCGGACCGGCGTTTGGCTTGTGAGTATGCCGGCAAAGTTACAACGCAAGGTTCTTTTTGTGGCTGACATCATGCGAACAGGCGTCAAATGGTGCTTTCGCGCTTCTGGTATGGATGGTACGGAGTGAAACTGAGTAAGTCGACAAGTTTGGTCAATCATCATCCAGCGGGCACCCTCACTGACACCATCCGCCAGTCGCCATCTTCAACATCCTAGCCTGCATCGGCTGGTCCTCCGTCAACTCCATCGTGGGCGCCCAGCTCATCGAGACAGTCAACAGCGACGTCAAAGGCCCCGTAGGCATTGTCATCATCGCCGTCTGCACCTTCGGCATCACGACCTTCGGCTACAAAGTCGTGCACGCCTACGAATTCTGGTCTTGGATCCCCACTACGATCATCTTCCTCATCCTCCTCGGGATTTTTGCCCACAGCGGCGATTTCGTTGCCATCGAGTGGGGCACGGGGACATCAGAACTAGGATCTGTTCTATCGTACGGCTCTGTGATTTACGGGTTCGCTACTGGATGGACGTCTTATGCTGCCGACTATACCGTCTACCAACCTTCGACTCAATCTAGGAAAAAAGTGTTTTTCTGGACTTGGCTGGGTCTTATCGTCCCATTGCTGTTCACGCAGATGCTGGGCGTGGCAATCATGTCTGCCACCTCGCTGAACGGCGGGGATAATCGTTACCAGACTGGGTATGCTGCTACCGGAACTGGAGGACTTCTCGGAGCAGTTTTGATCTATCACGCCGGCACTTTCGGCAAATTCTGTGTTGTTGTGCTCTCGTTGAGCATTATCGCGAATAATTGTCCCAATATCTATAGCGTTGCCCTCACCGTCCAGGTCTTGGCACACTGGACGCAGCGTATCCCTCGATTCGTCTGGACCGCGATCGGCACCGGCGTATACATAGCAATCGCCATCCCGGGCTACAGCCACTTCGAAGCCGTGCTGGAGAACTTCATGAACTTCATCGGCTACTGGCTAGCAATCTATGAAGGGATCGCGTTGGCGGAGCATTTCGTCTTCCGCCGTGGAATGAAGGGGTACAAGCCGGAGGACTACGACCAGCCCGAGCGCCTCCCCCCGGGCATCGCGGCCATCTTCGCGTTCTGCTGCGGTGTGGCCGGGATGGTGACTGGCATGTCGCAGGCTTGGTTCGTGGGGCCGATTGCATTGAGTGCGGGCAAGGCGCCGTTCGGAGGCGATGTTGGGTTCGAGTTGGGTTTTGCGTTTGCTTTCACGGCTTACTGTATTGCGCGGCCCGTTGAGCTGAGGGTGATTAAGCGGTAGTCGTTAGTAGCGTGTTCCAGCCAATTCGAATTCTCACATCTCATCAAAAGGCCACAGGAAATGGTGGGTGAGGAAGGCGGTGGGGAGGAAGTGGCGAAGAAGCGAAGAAGCGAACCACCGACGACACACCTCACAAAGCGCATGGAATCCACAAAGCGATCCCAACCCGTGACCGCGATGAGTGGTGAGTGGAATCAAGATCTCCATAGATGGTCAAAAGGCCACAGCTCTCTCGCCTCCACCTCGTCCATCTCCCCACCCTCTGCAGCCGTCCGCAACCACTCCCTAAACATCTCATCGTGAGCGGACTTGACAACATCCCAATCCTCGCTCGCCACCCACCCATCAGAGTCAGTACGTAGACTCCGCATGAGACCCAATCTCAGGCTCAGCGCGATCTCAAAGTCAGCATACAGCTCTTGATGCCTTCCCAGCTCCTCAACTGTCGGGTCGTAGGGGCGAGCACCGTGCAATCCTAGGTCGGGCCATTGTACCGAGAGCTCGATCAGTTCCTGGAGCACGGCGGGCGCGCTATCTCTCCAGGAGACGTTGCAGTGGATGAAAGGTCGTAGGAGGATTTGGTCGGTGGTGCGGGCATTGGCTATGATTGGCGCGTATCCCTGCATGCAGACTTCAAAGGCTTGGTTGCATAGAAGGATGTCTTGTTTGGTCCTGGCTTCGGCATCTCCGATTTGGGGTGGCGAAGTGTCGTGGGCTTCAGCATCCGGGTCTTCCTCGTCCTCGTCTTGGTCTTCGACCTGGCGATTGGCGAAATCGGGTGTTTCGTTTGCTTGTATGAAAGCCGGCTCCACGGCTGTGCTTTGCCAGTCGATGATTGCTGTGATGTTGAAGGGCCTGGTCTCGGAGACGAAGATGTTTCTTAGGTGGAGCTCTGCGTGCAGCAAAGTAGGCTTCGAGATGTCGCGTACCAGTGGGCTGTTCATTAGCTCGGGCAGTAGTTTCTCGTTAGCGCGAAGGACTTCTTCATGCTCCGCAATGGGACCCGAGTACGAGGGCTTTTTGACATTCGAGCGATCGACAGGCATGCGGGAGCGAGCTGACGCTAATAGCCCATCGCAGTACTCGCGCATGTTCCGCCCTAGGGAGACGTGTCAGCTTGTGGCGGTAGTGATATTGCTCGACGAACGACTTACATGGCTCATGATCCTGACCATTGTTTCCATAGAGGTCGGATTCCCCTGGTCTGCAGTTCCAGAGCACTGGATTGCAATGA
>Ga0265798_10007604_pt1 | contig 13991 bp, 10 predicted proteins | sample P3T30metagenome_FD_192430 | JGI IMG/M metagenome (GOLD analysis project Ga0265798, IMG submission 192430) | Plant litter microbial communities from East Loma Ridge, Irvine, California - P3 T30 | ecosystem: Environmental > Terrestrial > Plant litter > Unclassified | place: USA: California...
TTCAGGAGAAAATTAGTCTTACGGATGATAAATCTCGAAAAATTCGCTAAAATTGCTGCCTAACGACAACAATTTGCCCGCATGCCCGCTTACGCCACCCACATCCTCCTGATCGATCCGGACGAACCCGGCCGTACCCGCCTGGGCGCCCTGCTGCGCCGCGTCGGCTATGGCGTCACCGGCGCTGCCGGCGGCGCGCAGGGCCTGCGGCTGGCGGTGCTGGACCGGCCCCAGCTCATCGTCGCCGACGTCGCCCTGCCCGACATGGACGGCTACGCCTGCTGTCGCCTGCTCAAGGCCGATCCGGCCAGCGCGTCGATTCCGCTGATCCTGCTGGGCAGCGGCGCCGGGCCGCGCGAACGGGTGACCGGGCTGACGCTGGGCGCGGTCGACTTCCTGAGCCGGCCCTGCGACGACGACGAACTGCTGGCGCGCATACGTGTCCACCTGGGTTTGATGCCGCGCATTGGCGGCGCGGCGACGCCGGCGCCGCCACCCGCGCGCGACCTCGACGAGCTGGTGCTGGCGGCCGCCTGCCGCCTGATCGACGCCAACCTGGCCAATTTGCCCGGCCTGCCCGACATCGCGCGCGCCGCCGGCACCTACCGCGAGCGCCTGAACGCGGTGTTCCGCGAACGCCTGGGCTGCAGCGTGTTCGACTACGTGCGCGAACGGCGCCACGAACGCGCCGTGCAGTTATTGCGGGAAACGGATATGGATATCAATGACATCGCGCAGCTGGTCGGCTACCAGAACCCGCGCAATTTTTCGAGCGCCTTCCGCGCCCGCGCCGGGCTGGCCCCGGGCGCCTGGCGCCGGCGCGAACGCGCGGCGCAGTCCGGCTGAATTCAACAAGGAAGCTGTCCCGGCAGGGCGGATGGATCGTCCGTCCACGTGTTCAAGCGGCCGTGACGGACCCTGCGGTATAGCCGATTGCGATTGGACGCGTGGACGGCGAGCCGTCCACCCTGCCCTGGCGTGTCCTTGCGTGCCTACCCGGCTCAGGTGGCCGGCGCGGCCTCTTCCCTGGCCGCGAGCGGTGCCTGGGCGGCGTCCACCGGCAAATCGACGTGGAAGGTGGTGCCGGCGCCTTCCACGCTGGTGAAGGAGATCAGGCCGCCGTGTTCCTCGACGATGCCCTTGCAGATCGACAGGCCGAGGCCGCTGCCGCCGGCGCTGCCGGCCTGGGCGAAGCGCTGGAACATGCGCTCGCGGAAGTCCTGCGGGATGCCGCTGCCATGGTCCTGCACCGAGATGCGCACGGCGTCGCCGCGCTGTTCCAGGCGTACCGCGACGTGGCTGTCGGCCGGCGAAAACTTGATCGCGTTCGACAGCAGGTTGGTCAGCACCTGCAGCAGGCGATCGTAGTCGAGCTCGGCGCTCAGGTCGGCGCAGCCGCCCGGGCATTCGCACTCCAGGGCGATCTGGCGCTCCTGGCCGAAGCCGCGCATGGCCGCCAGCGCTTCCTGGACCAGCGGCAGCAGCAGTTCGCGGCGTTTGTTGAGCTGCAGGCCGCCGGCCTCGATCTTCTGGATGTCGAGCATGTCGTTGACCAGGCGTACCAGGCGTTCGCAGTGGCGGTGGGCGATGCCGACCAGTTCCTGCACGTCCGGGTCCAGCTCGGCCACCGCGCCCTGGGCCAGCAGCGACAGCGAGACCCGCATCGAGGTCAGCGGCGTGCGCAGCTCGTGCGAGGCGGTGGCGATGAACTCGTCCTTCATCTGCTCGACCTTTTTCCGCATTGAAATGTCATGCAGGAAGATACTGAAGAAGGGACGCCCGCCGCTGGCGACCAGGCCGAGCGTCATCTCGATCGGGATCTCGTTGCCGTTGCGGTCGCTGACCACGCGTTCGACGCGCCGGCCCAGCACGCCCAGCTCGCCGCTGTCGCGGAAGCTGCGCAAGGAGCGCTCGACGCTGTCGCGGAAGCGCTCCGGCACGGTCAGGGCCGCCGGCTTGCCGATGGCCTCGCTGCGGCTCCAGCCGAACATCGCACGCGCCTGGGTGTTCCAGTCGACGATGCGGCCGTCCAGGTCGACGCCCATGAAGGCTTCCTGGGCGGTATCGATGATGGTATGGATGCGCTGTTCGTTGGCCTGCACCTCGGACAGCGCCGCCGCCAGCTCGTCGGTGCGCTCCGCCACGCGCCGCTCCAGGGTGGCGTTGAGCTGCTCGAGTTCGCTACGCCGCTGGACCAGGTCGCGCACCAGGCCGTTGAGCGCGCCGGACAGGTTGCGCACTTCCTCGTAGCTGCTGGCGCCGCCCTCGATGGCGGAGGTGTCGCCCTGGCGCAGCTGGTGCGCCGAGCGCGCCAGGCGCTTGATCGGGCGGGTGATCCAGCGCGCCAGGAAGGCGCCTGCCACCGAGAACAGCAGCGCCAGCACGATGCCGCTGGCCAGCGCGTACTGGCGCAGCAGCATGATCGGGATCAGGGCGGTATCGACCTTCTGGCGCACCAGCACGCTCCAGCCCAGGCCCGGATACTCCTGGTGGCCCTTGGAGCGGCTGACGCCGATCAGGTAGCGGGTGCCGCCCGTCCAGGCCAGCTGGCGCCAGCTCGGCCGCGCCGGATCGGCGACCGCCAGCAGCGAGGCCGGCAGGCGCTTGCCTTCCGTGCCAGGCGGCCCCAGCAGCACAACGCCGCTGGCGCTGACGATCAGGGCCTCGACCTGGCGGCTGCTCTCGAGCGGCGCGATGATGGATTCCTGCACGTCGCGCGCCCAGGCCCATGAAAGGTGCGAGCCCAGCACGCCGGCCAGGCGCCCATCCTTGCCGTAATAGGGAAAAGCGATGTCGACGAAGCGCATCGGCTCGGCGCCGTCTTCGTGCAGCAGTTTTGCCAGCAGCAGGGCTTCATGGACGTCGCCGACGTGGCGGCCGCGCAAGGCCTGGCCGAACCAGGGACGCTTGGACACATCCGCGCCTTCGAGCAGGCCCTTGGCCGAGACCTGCACCTTGCCATCGGTGTCGGCCAGGCCCAGCCAGCCATAGTAGCGGTAGCTGGCCAGCACCTCGGTGAGCATGGCGCGGCGTTCGGCCAGCGGACGCGCTGTATCGCCCAGTTCGCTACGGCGGGCCAGCAGCGCGACTTCGCGGAAGCGCTCGTACATGCCGCGGTCGAGCTTGTCGGAAGTCTGCAATGCCATTTCGGCAAGACCACGGCCGATGGTTTCTTCGACGTGCTCGGTCGCCTTGTGCTCCACCACCTTGACGATGACGAAGGTCAGCAGGATCGATAGCAGGGAGAAAGCCAGGGCCATGTAGCCGGCCAGGCCACGGGGCAAGGGAATTGCGGACTTGGACGCAAACATTTATGCAAATGCATTGAGGGTATTTGCCGCAGAGTAACACACGATTACCCGTCCTGACAGGTCGTCGCACCAAAATACGGCGCAAACGCGACAGTGTCCCTTTTGGAGACCTTTCCACTGTTTTATATACGCCACAGTAGGCCGTTTGCGTCCGTATTTGCTGCTTAGCTATTTTTCGGCCACGAAACCAGCGCAAAAAACGCGCCCGATAATTTTCGTGATGGATCACAGGAAATCCATACGGGTAGCGGCACGAAGCCGTACGCCTTGTCGGTTAATCGATTTCCTCAATCAATAAGTTAATCGATTTCCTCTCGTGGCAGAGGCAGTACGGACAGGGTCAAATCAATTCATTCCAAACGCAATAATTAACCGCTCGCTATTCATTGCAGTTGAAATCAACGTCGTAGGGCTTGCTGATAACTCAGCAATAATTACTTTCCCATAATAACGAAAAGAAACTCTATCGGCAATGTTTCCGCATGCCGGTCCCGCATGCTGCCTGCCACCGCCCACCCCGGGTGACACGGAGCATTGACGTAGCTATAATTTCCGGCTTCGCCAGCCTGGAAATGTCGCCATGTCCCTCCTGCCCCACCAGCTCGAATTGCTCTCGCCTGCCAAGACCGTCGAGATCGGCCGCGAAGCCATCCTGCACGGCGCCGATGCGGTGTATATCGGCGGTCCGGCCTTCGGTGCCCGCCATAACGCCAGCAATACGCTCGAGGACATCGCGGGGCTGGTCGCATTCGCCCACCGCTACCGGGCGCGCATCTTCGTGACCATGAACACGATCCTGCACGACGCCGAACTCGAGACTGCGCGCCAGCAGATCCAGCAGCTGTACGAGGCCGGCGTCGACGCGCTGATCATCCAGGACATGGGCTTGCTGGAAATGGACTTGCCGCCGATCCAGCTCCATGCCAGCACCCAGTGCGACATCCGCAGCGTCGAAAAGGCGAAGTTCCTGGGCCAGGCGGGCTTTTCCCAGCTGGTGCTGGCGCGCGAACTGAGCGTTGCGCAGATCGCCCGGATCCGCGCCGAGGTCGATACCCCGCTCGAATACTTCGTGCATGGCGCGCTGTGCGTGGCCTTCTCGGGCCAGTGCTATATCTCGCATGCCGACAACGGCCGCAGCGCCAACCGCGGCGACTGCTCGCAGGCCTGCCGCCTGCCCTACACCCTGTCCGACGGCCAGGGCCGTGTGGTGGCCTACGAAAAACACTTGCTGTCGATGAAGGACAACGACCAGAGCCGCAACCTGGAAGCGTTGATCGACGCCGGCATCCGCTCGTTCAAGATCGAGGGCCGCTACAAGGACATGGGCTACGTCAAGAACATCACGGCCCACTACCGCCTGCTGCTCGACGAGGTGCTGGAGCGCCGTCCAGAACTGGCGCGCGCGTCCAGCGGCAGCACGCGCGTGCTGTTCACCCCCGACGTCGACAAGAACTTCCACCGCGGCCATACCGATTACTTTGCCCAGGGCCGCCAGCAGACCATCGGCGCCTTCGATTCGCCCAAGTACGTCGGCGTCGAGCTGGGCACGGTGACGCGCATCGGCGGCGACAATTTCGACCTGGTCACCAAGGCTGCGATGGCCAATGGCGACGGCCTGAACTACATGCACAAGCGCGACACGGTGGGCGTGCAGGCGAATACCGTGCAAAAGCTGGGCGAGGACGCCGAGGGCCAGCGCTGGCGCGTGTTTCCCAACGAGCCGCTGTCGAGCCTGCCGGGCCTGAAGCTCGGCACCGTGCTCAGCCGCAACCGCGACCACCAGTGGGAAGCGGGACTCAACAAGAAATCCTCGGAGCGCCGCGTGCGCGCCGACCTGCTGCTGGCCGAGTTCGACGGTGGCCTGCGCCTGAGCATCACCGACGAGGATGGCATCAGCAGCGTGACCGAGGCCGCCGTCGTCCTGCAGCCGGCCCAGCAGGGCGCGCAGGCGCTCGACGGACTGCGCGCCAGCCTGGGCAAGCTGGGCAACACCATGTTCGAGGCCGGCAAGATCGAACTGGCGTTGTCGCAGCCCTGGTTCGTGCCGTCCAGCATCATCAACGGCTTGCGCCGCGAAGCCGTCGCGGCCCAGGAAGCGGCGCGCCTGGCCGCCTGGGAGCGACCGCAGCGGGCGCGCCCGGCCGATCCGCTGCCGCGCTATCCGGACACCCAGCTCAGCTACCTGGCCAATGTCTACAATGAAAAGGCGCGCGCCTTTTACCACCGGCACGGCGTGCAGCTGATCGCCGCCGCGTACGAAGCGCACGAGGAAGCCGGCGAAGTCTCGCTGATGATCACCAAGCACTGCCTGCGCTTTTCCTTCAACCTGTGCCCGAAGCAGGCCAAGGGGGTGCAGGGCGTGCAGGGCCAGGTCCGGGCCGAGCCGATGACCCTGGTCAGCGGCGACGAGCGCTACACCCTGAAATTCGACTGCAAGCCTTGCGAGATGCACGTGATCGGCGCGATGAAGCCGGACATCCTGAATGCGCCGCCGCCCTCCGCGATTCCCTACAGCCCGCTGGTATTCCACCGCCAGCGCCCGCGCGCCTGACGCGCCACGGGGGGCCAAGCGGCAGCGCCGGGGCGCGGCTATAATCTTGCCGATCCAAGATCATGCGAAAGGCAACGATGAAAACCACGCAAGCCCTGCCCTTGCTCCTGACCCTGCTGTGCGCCACGGGCGCCGCCCTGGCCGACGATGGCGCCCTGCTGGCCTGCCGCAAGCTTGGCGAGACCGGCGCGCGCCTGGCTTGCTACGATGCGATCCCGACCGGCGGCGCCGGCGCCACAGCCAGCGTGGCCGCCGCGCCGGCGCCGACCCCGGAGCAGGCCTTTGGCCTGGAAACCGTGCGCCGTACGGATGCGCCGAACCGGATCGAGAGCACCCTCCAGGGCAGCATCGACGGCTGGGGGCCGAATACCCAGTTTACCCTCGCCAACGGCCAGGTGTGGAAAGTCAGCGACGGCAGTTCCGCCTCGCTGGAACCCAGCACCAATCCCCACGTGCGGCTGGTGCGCAATGTGTTCGGCACCACCTTCATCGAATTCGACGGCAGCAACAATTCGGCCAAGGTACGCCGGGTGCGCTAAGCGCCGATCGCCGTGTCGCCGTCGCCGCGGCGCCACGGTTTGTAACTTCTGGGCGATATCCCTTAACGTTTTGAGCAACATTCTTAAGTGCAAGAATTCCTGCACTCATTTCCTTATCACATCTTCTTGCGCATTCGCTGCACACCCCGCCTTGCGCCCCACTCTGCGGACTCGTCCAGTGTGACAAGGAGCGTTTTCTAGCGGGCGCCAAGGCAGGCGTAAAAACGGCATAATATTAACTAAAGTTCAACTGAAGTTACGGAATTGCCAATTGGCTATAGAACGCCGTCACGTCTTACAGTTGGTTACACTTAGTGAACATTGTGCCCCGGTTCTCCTGTTCGTCTGCCGCCACACGCGAGGACCGGCTGGCTGCCCCTTGGAGGATGGATGACCCGAAAACGCCTGCTGTGCATTGCGAGCGACGAGACCGAACCCCTGGCCCTGCTGGGCGAGGCAATGCATGACTGGGAAATCCGCAGCGTATCGAGCCTGGGAGAAGCCGGGCGCGAGCTGCGTAACGACCGCTACCTGGTCGGACTGATCGTGCATGACCGCGAACAGCAGCGTCCGACCGATATCGACAGCTTCCTGCGCCGACATGGCCATATGCAGTGGATCGGCGTGTTCAGCCGGCGCGATCTCGAATTCGCGCCCTGCCGCGACCTGGTCGTGGAACACCTGTGCGACTACCATACCCGGCCGGTCGATCCGCTGCGCCTGGCGCATACGCTCGGCCACGCCCACGGCTGGGCCATGCTGCGCAGGCCGAAGGCCCCGGCGCCCGCGGGCGCCGATGCCGACTCCCCGCTGATCGGCAACTGCGACGCCATCGTGCGCCTGCGCGCCCAGGTCGAGCGGGTCGCCAAGGTGGCTGCGCCGGTGCTGATCTGGGGCGAGAGCGGCAGCGGCAAGGAACTGACGGCGCAGGCGGTGCACACCCAGTCCGAGCGCGCCCACGGTCCCTTCGTGCCGATCAACTGCGGCGCCATCGCGCCCAGTCTGATCCACTCCGAGCTGTTCGGCTACGAACGCGGCGCCTTCACCGGCGCCACCCGCGGCAAGGCCGGCCTGATCGAGTCGGCCGACGGCGGCACCCTGTTCCTCGACGAGATCGGCGACCTGCCGCGCGAGCTGCAGGCCAACCTGCTGCGCTTCTTGCAGGAAAAGACCATCTGCCGCCTGGGCAGCACGCGCCAGTTGCAGGTCGACGTGCGCGTGATCGCCGCATCCCACGTGCAATTGCAGCAGGCCGTCGCCAGCGGCGCCTTCCGCGAAGACTTGTATTACCGCCTGGCCGTACTGCCGGTGACGGTGCCGCCGCTGCGCGACCGGCGCGACGACCTGATCACCCTGTCCGAGCATTTCTTCCGCATGTACGCGAACGAGAAGTCGCCGGGCCTGAAGGGCTTCTCCAACCGCGCCATCGAAGCCATCCTGGAACACGAGTGGCCCGGCAATGTGCGCGAACTGATCAACCGGGTGCGGCGCGCGCTGGTGATGGCCGACGGCCGCCTGATCATGCCCGAAGACCTGGGCCTGTCGAGCAGCATCCACGTGCCGCCGGCGGCCCTGGACGATACCCGCTTGCGCACCGAGCGCCGGGCGCTGCGCGAATGCCTGGACCGCAGCGGCCAGAACGTCAGCCGCGCCGCGCGCGACCTGGGTGTCTCGCGCACCACCATGTACCGCCTGCTGAGCAAGCACGGCATGCGTTCCTGACGCCCTCCCCCTGCATTCCCTGTCCTGTCCGGCGTCGGCCGCTGCGATTGTTCGCAGCGGCCGCGTCGTTTTTTGGCGCCGTGGGCGCGGGTTTCGATGCCGTTCGCAAGGAAGTGGCACACCCTGGCACACAGGTGTCCAGCCTGAGGGTGCGCCAGACCACCAAGCGCTACACAGCTGTACCGGAACTGGCACACTTTTTCCGTAAAATCCACAATTTGTGCCGGATGAACGCTGAAGCACTCGTAGGAATATCCCCACAAAGCCAACAAAAACAAAGACTTATCCTGCTCTGCTGTTGACCTGGCATCAAAAGTGCAAAGGAGATAACGTCGGCGCAACAGCCGGCCCATCTAACCAACCAATACCCAGAGGGGAACTCGAATGAACAAGACTTTGCTCGTGACTGCCATCACGCTCGCCTTCTCGCTGAGCGCACAAGCTGACGATTCCGTCGTGGCCCGCGGCGGCAGCACGGTGGAGCAAACCACCACCCGTAACACCGACAACTCTAACAGCAGCAGCAACACGTCGACCAACACCACCAACACCAGCACCAACAACCAGGCCGACAACAGCAACAGCAGCTCGACCACGAACACGAACAACAGCAACAACAGCACCAACACCAGCACCAACAACCAGGCTGACAACAGCAACCGCAGCAACACCACCAGCACCAACACCCAGACGGACAACAGCAGCGGCCGCAACAGCGACAGCAGCAGCGGCCGTAACGTGACGACCCAGACCGACAACTCGAGCGGCCGCAACACCGACAACTCGAGCGGCCGTAACACGACCACGACCGACAACACCAGCGGCCGCAACACCGCGACCACGAACACCAACACCAATACCACCACCAACACCACCACCGACAGCAGCAGCGGCCGTAACGTTGCCGACAGCAACAACGACAACAGCAGCGGTCGTAACACCGACAACTCCAGCGGTCGCAACACCGACAACTCGAGCGGTCGCAACACCGACAACTCGAGCGGCCGTAACACCACGACCACCACCACCAGCAACCGCGCCGACAACAACAGCTCGGGCGATGCACGCTCGGCTGCCGCCGGTTCGACCGCCGCCAACAACGGCGGTACCGCGACCTCGAACTTCTCGAACGCCTTCAACACTTCGTCGGCCATCTCGCGCAGCAACCTGACCGGCAACGTGAACGGCAACACCATCTCGAACATCGGCAACCAGGCCGTGAATACCGGTAACTCGAACGGCGCGGCCGGTTCGGCCGGCACCAGCGGCGGTGTCACCGCCAACGCCGGTTCCGGCGCCAGCGCCGGCAACGCCAACGGTGCAGTCGGCTCGGCCGGCGGCTCGGCAACCAACGGCGGCGCATCGGCCGGCGGCGCTTCGGTCGGCGGTTCCTACGCCGGCACCGGCGGCGCAGGCGGCACCACTGGCGCAGTCGCCAGCGGCGCAGGCGCTTCGGGCGGTGCGGGCGGTGCAGGCGCCACGGGCGGCGCGGCCGGCTCGATCGGCGGCTTCGGCGGCGCAGGCTCGGCCGGCGGCGCAGCATCGGGCGGTAACGGCGGCTCGACCGGCGCCCTGAGCGGCGGCAACGGCGGCGGCACCGGCGGCTCCTACGCTGGTTCGGGCGGCGCAGGCGGCACCACCGGTGCAGCTACCGGCGGCTTCGGCGGTGCTGGCGCAGCCGGCGGCGCAGGCGGCGCGGGCGGCATGGGCGGCAACGCAGGTAACGCAGGCGCGACCGGCAACGGCGGCGGCGCTGGCGCAGCCAACACCTCGGGCGGTTCGTGGGCCACCACCGGTTCGGGCTCGGGCGCTGAAGGCACCCCGGGCACCAGCGGCGGTTCGGGTTCGGGTTCGGGCGCAGCCACCGGCGGCGCCACCACCGGCGGCGCAGGCGGCGCCACTGCCGGCACGCCGACTGGCGGCGCAGGTGCAGCGGGTGCAGCCGGCGGCGCAGGCGGCATGGGCGGCGCAGGTGCGGCAGCTTCGAACACCGCCGGCACCGGCGCAGCAGGCGGCGCAGCCACCGGCGGCACCGGCGGCGCGGGCTCCTCGCTGGCTGGCACTGCAGGCAACGGCGCGTCGAACACCGGCGGCGCAGGCGGCACGGGCGGCGCGGGTGCAGCATCGACCTCGAATGCCGGCACCGGCGGCAACGGCGCGGCTGGCGGCGCAGGCGGCTCGACCGGCATGGCACAAGCCAACGCTGGTTCGGGCGCAACCGGCGGCGCAGCCACCGGTGGCACCGCGACCACCGGCTCGGCAACGGTCGGTGATTCGACCGCCGGCAACGGCGGCAACGGCGGCGCGGGCGGCACCAGCACCGGCGGCGCCGGCGGCGCACTGGCCAACGTCAGCTCCGGCTACGGCGTGGGCGGCGCAGGCGGCAACGGCGGCGCGATCTCGGTCAACGGCGGCACCTTCAACATGTCGAACAACATGAGCGGCGTGGGCGCCGGCGCAGCGGGCATCACGGTGGTCAGCCAGAACAGCGGCCTGTCCTCCCTGGTCCAGCAAAGCGTGAACGTCCAGAGCAACATGTCGGTGGGCCAGTAATCGCCCAGGACTGCCGTGCCTTCGGGCACGGCAGTTTTTTGCCGTACACAGGGGACCAACATGCAGCAAACAGTTACTCAGAAAGTCGTCGTCCGCGCCTGCAGCCTGGCTGCGCTCGCGACGCTCGCATCGGCTGCCTGGGCCGGACCGAACGACACCGTGGACGCGCGCACCGCTGCGGCCCGGTCGCTGTTCTCGGCCCCGCATTCGATCAGCGCCGCCGAACGCAACAGCCGCCAGGCCGCGCCGGATGCCAATCCGGATGCAGACGCCGCCTACCTCGAGCAGCAGCGTGGCGGCACGGACACCTACAATGACATGAAGCTCGACGGCAATGTAGCGAACAATAGCGCGACCAATGTGGTCACCGGCAACAACGTCATCGATGCCGGTTCGTTCGCCAACATGTCCGGAATTCCGGTGGTCATCCAGAACAGCGGCGCCAACGTGCTGATTCAGAACGCCACCATCATCAACCTGCAGTTCAAATGAAACCACGCGCACTGATCCTGCTGTGCGCACTCCTGGGCACCGCCGCCGAGGCAGCCGACCTGTCGCTGGTCGGCGGGGCCCGCTACAACGTGCCAGTGCACAGCCTGAAGGAACTCCGCTTCCTTTCCACCATCCGCCAGCAGTACGACTTCAGCTGCGGCTCCGCCGCGCTGGCCACGCTGCTGACCAGCCACTACGGCTACCCGATCAGCGAAACCACCGCCTTCAAGTCGATGTGGGAACACGGCGACCGCGACAAGATTCGCAAGGAAGGCTTTTCGCTGCTCGACATGCAGAAATACCTGCGCACCATCGGCTTCAAGTCCGACGGCTTCCGCCAGCCGCTGCAAAAGCTGGTCGACGCCAAGCTGCCTGCCATCGTGCTGGTGTCCGAGAAGGGCTATAACCACTTCGTGGTGATCAAGGGGGCGGAAGGCGGCCGCGTCCTGATCGGCGACCCTTCCACCGGCACGCGCGCGATCACGCTCGAACACTTCGAATCCATCTGGCCGACCCGGCTGCTGTTCGTGATCCACGAATCGCCGACCCGGCCGCAATTCAACCTCGCCGACGACTGGCGCGCCGCGCCGCGCGCGCCGCTGGCCGATGCGGTGAGCCGCATGGGACTGGACATCAGCAGCCTGCCGAAATTCGGTCCCGGCGATTTTTGACAGGAGACAGCATGCGCCTACCCATCCAGATCGGCTGCGTCCTCGCCGGCGCGGCGATCGCCTGCCAGGGCCTGGCAGGACCGCAGGACGATCCCTTCGGCAGCGACCAGGCCGTCGCCGCGGAGTCGCTCGACGGCTATCGCGGCGGTTTCATTACCGACAGCGGCATCGCGGTCTCGCTCGGCCTCGAGCGCATCGTCACGATCAACGGCAACGTCGCCGACACCAGCCGCATCGACTTCGGCGACCTCGGCAGCCTGGCCGCGGGCCGCACCACGCTGGCGGCCGACGCCGCCAACCAGCTGCGCATCATCCAGAACGGCGGCGGCACCGTCGGCGTCGATTTCGGCCCGTCGGCGCTGGGCGGGACCGTGATTCAAAACAGTTTGAACAACCAGCTCATCAATAATTCTACTATCATTAATGCAAGTGTCGAAGGACGCGGCATGCTGCAGTCGCTGAACTTCCAGAACACCCTCTCGAACGCATTGAACACGGCCGCCAGCGGAAGGTGACGGCAATAACCTCCGGAGAACAAGAATATGCATAAACCAGCGCTGTACAGCGTGATCGGCATGAGCGTGGCCCTTGCCTGCCTTCCGGCCGGCGCCCAATCCGGCCCCGACCTGCTGGAACAGTTGAACATCATGCGGCAACAGCTGGAGCAACAGCGCGCGCGCGTCGACGACCTCGAACGCCAGCTGCGCGCAAGCGGCGTCAAGGCGCCGGCCAACAGCCTGGCCCCGGCCAGCGCCGGCCAGCTCGACGGACTGCGCGGCACCGGCCCGGTGGCCGCCGAAGCGGCGCCCGCGCCGGCTGCCGCAGCGCCCCAGGCCGTACAGGCCGGCGGCCCCGCGATGGACGGCATGCGCGGCACCGGCGGCGCGCCGCAGCAGGGACTGCCGGCGCCGGTAACCGGCAGCAATGATAACCAGGCCCAGCAGCCTGTCGTGGCCAGCCAGTCCGGTCCGGTCGGCCGCGCCCCCGAACCAGGCCAGGGCACGCGCACGCCGGAAGTCGCGCCGATCTTCGAGACCCCCGGCGTGCTCACGCCGCGCAGCCGCCTGATCTTCGAGCCGGCGATCCAGTACGGCTATTCGTCCAGCAACCGCGTCGCCCTGGTCGGCTACACGGTCATCCCGGCCCTGCTGATCGGCCTGCTGGACGTGCGCGAAGTGAAGCGCAACACCACCAGCGCCAGCGCCACCTTCCGCTACGGCGTGACCAACCGCTTCGAGATCGAGGGCAAGGTGCCCTACATCTACCGCAGCGATTCGACCGTCTCGCGCGAACTGTTCACGGGCACCGCCGCCGAACGTGCCTTCGACACCAGCGGCAGCAAGATCGGCGACGTCGAGGTGGCGGCGCGCTACCAGCTCAACGACGGCGGCGTCGAGAAGCCCTACTACATCGCCGGCCTGCGCTTCAAGTCGCGCACCGGGCGCGATCCCTTCGAGGTCGTGACCGACTGCCAGACCCGCTGCCTGGGCGAGAACGTGACCGGCACCGGCCTGCCGCTCGACCTGCCGACCGGTTCCGGCTTCTACTCGCTGCAGCCGAGCCTGACCTGGCTGATGCCCTCCGATCCGGCGATCTTCTTCGGCACCTTCAGCTACACCCACAACTTCAAGCGCGACGACGTCTACCGTACCGTGCTCGACGGCAAACGCGAGCTGCTCGGCGAGATCAAGCCGGGCGACGTGTTCGGCTTCAATGTCGGCATGGGCCTGGCCCTGAACGAGCGCGCTTCCTTCAGCATCGGCTACGACCACAGCTCGGTCAGCCGCATGAAGCAGAACGGCCAGATCATCCCCGGCTCGGTGCGCATCCAGCTCGGCACCCTGCTGCTGGGCGGTTCCTACCGCATCAACAACAAGCGCACGCTGAACATCTCGGTCGGCGCCGGCCTGACGCGCGACACGCCGGACGTCACGCTGATGCTGCGGATGCCCTTCGTTTTCTGAGGATTTTCACGAACTGACACGTCGTTTTCGCGATCGTCTCGGCAAGTACAAAACAACGTCGTCCCTGCGCAGGCAGGGACCCAAGTACGAAGCGCGCCGGCACAATGCGTGCAACCTGGGTCCCTGCCTGCGCAGGGACGACGGATTTGGTGACTAAGTTGCCGTCAGATGTAGTAGATCGCCACCGC
>Ga0265798_10007605_pt1 | contig 13991 bp, 9 predicted proteins | sample P3T30metagenome_FD_192430 | JGI IMG/M metagenome (GOLD analysis project Ga0265798, IMG submission 192430) | Plant litter microbial communities from East Loma Ridge, Irvine, California - P3 T30 | ecosystem: Environmental > Terrestrial > Plant litter > Unclassified | place: USA: California...
GAACTTCGCCAAGCGCGGCGATCCGAACGGCGCGGGGCTGCCGGCGTGGCCGCGTTATGCGCGTGCAAAGGACGAGATCATGGATTTTGCCGCCGACGGCAAGCCGGTGGTGCAGAAGGATCCGTGGGGCGCCGAGATCGATGCGGCCCTATCCGCGCGCGCGAAACCGGATGGCCGCTGAGATTATTGCTCTCATAAGCATATAGACAATCGGTAGTAGGAAGCATATTTCCTTGTTAGCAAGATTGTGGTTCAAGCCCACGCAAGGAAACCACATGCCTCGTTCCACCCTCCCGGTCCTGCCTCTGCGGCGCAGCGCCCTCGCCTGCGCCGTGCTGCTGGCGTTCATGCCGGCAGCATATGCGCAGGAAGCCGGCGCCAGCGTCGATGCACCCGCGCTCGACCTGGCCGCCATCGACCAGGTCGCCGTCGTCGGTTCGCGCGCACGCAACCGCACCGTGTTCGACAGCGCGGTGCCGATCGACCGCTTCGGCCCACGGGAGGTGGAGAACGCGCTGGCCAGTGGTGACCTTGGTGCGGCATTGCAGGAACTGGCGCCATCGATCAACTTCCCGCGCATCGAATCGAGCGGCGCCGCCGACTCGGTGCGCGGCATCCAGCTGCGCGGGCTGGCGCCCGACCAGGTGCTGGTGCTGATCAATGGCAAGCGCCGCCATGCGAGCTCGGTGCTCGACACCGAAAGCAGCTTCGCCGGCATCGTCCCGGTCGATGTCAACGCCATCCCGCCCGGCGCAATTGACCACATCGAGATCCTGCGCGACGGCGCCGGCGCGCAATACGGCAGCGACGCCGTGGCCGGCGTGATCAATATCGTGCTCAAGAAGGCGCGCAGCGGCGGCTCGGCCTCGGTCAGCTATGGGGCAAACCACACCGATTTCGAGCCGACGGACGAACGCAAGACCGATGGCCAGACTGTCGTCGTCAATGCCGATTACGGCGTGCCGATCGGCGATGCCGGGTTCTTGCGCTTTGGGCTCGAGACCCGTGAGCGCAATCCGACCAATCGCGCCGGTCGCAGCGATGCCGGCTGGACCTCATGGAATTCGACGCCCGAAGATCTGGCGCTCGATGGCAAGGTGCTGTTCAAATCGGGCGACTTGGAGCAGCGCAATCACTACGCTTTCTATAATGCGCTGGTGCCGATCGCGAGTGGCATCGATGCCTATTCCTTCGCCACGATCAATAAGCGCAAGTCGGACGGCAGCGCATATTTCCGCTATCCGGGCGATCCGTCGAATGTGCCGGAGATCTACCCCAACGGCTACCGGCCCACCACCAAGGGCGATATGACTGACGTCAGCGTCGTGGGCGGGCTACGCATCATCAGCGGCGCCTGGAACTGGGATGTCAGTGCCCGCCATGGCGGCAACGAGTTCGATTACGACCTCGCCAATTCCGTGAACGCTTCGCTGGGCGCGGCCAGCCCGACGCGCTTTCACCTGTCGACCTTCGACTACGACCAGGACGCGCTCAATGCGGACGTGACGCGCGAGCTCGATCTTGGCATCGGCGCGCCGGTCAATCTTGCGCTGGGCGCTGAATACATGCGCGAAACCTATACCAGCTCGCCGGGCGATCCGGCGTCGTACGCGGCCGGTTCGGTCGTCGGTGCGCCGCCGGGAGCGCAGGCTGGACCGGGGTTGCGGCCGCAAGACACCTTCGATGGCAGCCGCTCGGTGCGCTCGGTGTATGCCGATATCGAGAGCGATGTCACGTCGCGCCTGCTGCTGGGCCTGGCGGCGCGCTATTCGGACTACAGCGATTTCGGGAATGCCAGCACTGGTAAGTTCTCGGCGCGCTATAAAGTCAGCGACACCTTCCTGCTGCGCGGCTCGCTGTCGAACAGCTTCCGCGCGCCGGCGCTGGTGCAGACCGGGTTCCGCTTCTCGACGCTCAATTTCAATAGCGATGGCACGGCGTTGCAGACAGCGTCGCTGCTGCCGGCGAGCGATGGCCTGGCGCGCGCGTTCGGCGCGCAGGATCTCGATCCGGAGAAGTCGACCAATCTGTCGCTTGGCGCGGCGTGGCGGCCGCAGCGCAATACAAGCGTGACGGTGGATGCGTATCGTATCAAGCTGCGCGACCGGATCACGCGCACCAGCGATTTGCAGAGCGATGCGGCGACCAGCTATCTGGCGGGGATCGGGCGCAGCGATATCCAATCGGTGGCCTATCTGGCCAATCTGCTCGATACCACCACGACCGGACTGGATGTGGTGGTCAATCACGATCTGCCGTTTGCGGGCGGCAGGCTGGATCTGAATGCAGCGCTTAATTTGAACAAGACGCGGATCGACGATGTGCGCCAAGGCTCGGCGGCGTTATCCGAGATCGATCCGGAGTTGACGCTGCTGACCGAGAATAATCTGTTCCGGATACGGAATGCTTCGCCCAGGAACAAGCTAGTGTTGAGCGCGGATTGGCAGGCGGCGCGCTGGGGTGTGCAGGCGCGGGCGACGCGATTTGGCGCGCTCAAGGATTTTTCGTATGACGAGGATGCGGAATTGATCGATGGCGTGCATGCGCAGCGCTTTGGTGCGGTGTGGACGCTGGATCTGGAGGCGCAATACAAGCTGACCAAGCAGCTGACGCTGGCCCTAGGCGGGGACAATATTCTTGATCGCTATCCGCAGCGGGTGCGCGAGACCAATAACGCAACCTATGGCGGTGCCCTGCCCTATAACTTCATCAATCCGATCGGGTTGAACGGTGCTTATTATTATGGGCGCCTGCGCTATACCTTCTGAGTTATCGAGGACAACATCATGAGAGTTTTCAGATTATTGAATGCGCTTTGCTTGAGCGCGCTGCTGGCTGCGCCGGCGTTCGCGGCCGATAAACATGCGCTGGTCTTAATGACGGACTTCGGGACCGACGACGGTGCGGTCTCCGCCATGCGTGGCGTCGCATTCGGTGTCGACCCGACGCTGCCGGTATCGGAGCTGACTCACAATATTCCGGAGTACGATATCTGGCTTGGGGCTTACCGCTTGTATCAGACGGCGAACTATTGGCCGAAAGGTAGCGTGTTCGTGAACGTGATCGATCCGGGTGTGGGGACGCAACGCAAGTCGGTCGTGCTCAAGACCAGGGAAGGCCGTTATTTTGTCGGGCCGGATAACGGGCTGTTTACACTGATCGCGGAACGGGATGGAGTGGCAGAACTGCGCGAGATCGATGAGAAGATAAATCGTCTGGAAGGGTCGGCAGAGTCTTACACCTTTCACGGGCGCGATGTGTATGCCTTCGTCGGGGCACGATTGGCGTCGGGAGCAATCAGCTTCGAGCAGGTCGGACCGATACTGCCGAGCGATTCGGTGGTGAAGATCTCTTATCAAAAGGCAGAGCGCAAAGGGAAAGTCATCCGAGGAATCATTCCAGTACTGGACGTTAAATATGGAAATGTATGGACCAACATTCCAAAGTCGCTATTCGACGAACTGAGGGTGAGCACGCACGACCAGGTGCAAGTGCGCTTCCTGCACAAAGGACAGGAGGTAGCCCAAGTGGTTGCGCCTTATGAGCATACGTTCGGCGGCGTCGATAAAGGAAAGCCGCTGGTATACCTTAACAGTCTTCTCGACGTCGCGGTAGCAATCAGCCAAGGTAACTTCGCTCGGCAGCACAAGATCGAATCAGGTGTAGACTGGAATGTCGAGATTACGAGGGTGACGCCCAGGTAACGACAGCATATTCAGAGCTCATAAATGGCTTCGAAATATCTCTTTGTGCGCATGCGAATCGATGTAGCGCAATTTGCTGCGTTTATTCGACTGCTCCCACTGTTTAGAGATATGGATGCACGAAGTTTGCCACCTTGCAGATTTCCGTGTAACTCTGTAATACGCTCATCGTCGCCCGCTTGCCGTTCTAAGCTTTACGGAGGATTCCGAGCGCCACATTAAGGCCTTACAAACAAGTCGATCTGCCAAGCTGTCTCGTAACGCACGTAGCGTTTCAGCCGAAGCGTGCACTTGATCGAGTTCTCTCCAAATTCTCTTGACGCCAGGCTCACCGTCGCTCTTACGACCGAGGAAGTCGCCAATCTGCGCGATTAACTGCACCACCTCGTTCGAGGTGGGAGGCTCGGCCGGCAATTTCAACTTAGCCAGCAGGTGCCCACCCGGATCTCATCAGGGTCAAAGAACAACGCGGCATCGAGCTTCGGGCAAGTGCGCCCTTACGCATCAAATCGGCTGTGCGCCATGCGACCACCATAAACAAGGCCAGCGCCCGCTTCAGGCGCTCGACGGCCACAGTTGCAGTTCCTCGACCTCACAACCATTTTCAGCAAGTTAAAATAAATCTCGATTTCTCAGCGTGAACGGTACTATCGATCAACTCGCTCGACTGTTCCAGTGTTTTTGCAGTCCGGGTCGTCAGCAGCCTCCATTCAACAGGTTTCATGTCGGGGGCGGGGCGCCCACCTCGTGCGCCACGATGCAGGCTGCTTCAATCTGTGCCTTCTTTCAGTCACCAATGAGCACAGGCCACGCCCACAACTGCTGACGCACTTCGCGAACCTTCTGCTTCTCACGTCCGCTGATGGTGAAACTGATCTCTCTGAGCGGAGCACCGTTCGTGGTGGCATCCCACAGCTTGATGCCTTCACCATCCGCTAGGCAGCGATCATGTTTGGCGCGCACCAGCCAGTCTGCGGGCGTTCCAGGTCCCGCGCGCGCGATTATCTCCACCATGTTTACTTCGCGATCGGCCGCGTAGACCCAGCCGCGTGCCTGGCATCTCGGCAGCCTGCTCGGCCACGGGCTCGTAGCCCTCGACTCAGCGTCGGTTTTCCTGCTGCCCGGGCCACATGCCGTCGCTGCCGCGCTTTTCTCGAGCCCACACCCACGCGTCCAATATGCCAAGAGGCCCTCGTTCGGGCGTGACCGCGTATGTTGGATGCAGGTACATGCCACGCCGCGCTTCATAGTTCAGCAGCCCCAGCCCCGCAATTTCCCGACCGTTAAAATCCAGTTCGACTGTGTCCTATATATAGCATTACCTTATGCGCGCATGCGCGCCCAATGCGGGGCCAAAAAATACCTCCCATGTCACCTCGGGGTTGGACAGGAAGCGATACTAGACGCAGGTTTCGCTCAAGTTGTCGCACGCTTCCGAAATGGTGGCGGCCGACTTGCCACAAAAATTTCCACCAAAATTCTCATCTTCTTATTGAGGCGCGCATCGCCAAGAGCCAGATCCGCAAATTCTTCGACCGTCTACTGCTGTGCTAACTTGCTCAATCCGCCGCCCAAAAGGGAAGATTAAACGCGACCCTGTCGAAGTTTACAAGGGAGTCAGCAACTCTTTGCAGGTACAAGGCTTTCTAGAGCCTCACCGCCAGTTAAGAACGTCTGTATAACGTCATGGCTCAAACCAACGCCTCAATCTTGGGCCCTACTATATTTTGCAGATACCTACACTAGGTATCCGTAGTCTTGTGTCTTGTGTATCATGGAAGAAATAGCGATTAATTTATTGATACGTGAAGATGGGGGAGTACATGCCAAGCATTAAGGCGACCAAAATTGCATTTAAAAAAGAGCATGCTTTTCGTAAGTTCCGTGACCTTGAAATCCCATTAGCCGCGCGGATAACCCTCCTCGCGGGCCACAATGGGGTTGGTAAATCGACTATTCTGGGTATGTTGTCCAGTCTCTCCGGTATCCGTTCGGTTGAGCGCAGTTACTTCGGTAAAGCGTTTGATGCGAATATTGCCGAAATCGTCTACATTGACCACGCTACCGAGGTAGCTGCGCCAAAGGCGGCTGGGAAATTGGCTGAGCCAACGGTCCACTACAGCATTGACGGTGTTGAGTTGGTCAAAGAGTGTTCGCTGACCAAGCGAGGGAGTGCTGCACGCGCTCGAGTTGTATCGCGGAGTGTGCCCCACAATCGTTTTGTGAATGGCGATGTTGCCGTGGGCCCGGACGCGAAAGTACCTTTACCTACGATCTTCCTAGGTGTAGCGCGGATGCTGCCCGTCGGAGAATCACCAGACAGTCGCGTCCAGAACACTGTCGCTGAAAAATGGCACAAAGACGATCAAGATTTTATGCTGCGAGTCGTGAAGCGCATCATCCCTGGCGCTGGCGCCGACAAAGGGGCGATTAGCGTAAACAGGATTAAACAGACCAGTAAGTTAGCTACCCATCCGAAATACCCGTATGGTCCGCGCTCGGTGTCGTTGGGGCAGGATAGCTTGGGTGCGATTGTGACCGCGCTTGCGTCGTTCTACCGCATAAAACGCAAGCTAGGTGACCAGTATCCTGGTGGGCTGCTTATCATTGATGAGTTAGATGCCAGCTTCCATCCACATGCAATCGGCGTACTTGTTAGCGAACTTCGTAAAGCTGCAGATGATCTCAATTTGCAGATTGTGGCCACGACCCATTCGACGCGGTTGATCGAGGCAGTCCACCCACAAGGCCCTAACCGTAAGGTGGCACATGGCGATGGGGTAATTTACCTGAGACATACCAAGGCGCCAAGGTTTGATGCAGGCTTCGGACTAGCGGACATTCTTCGCGATATGGATTTGGTGCCACCTACAGCACAGCCGAAGCCACCTGAAATCAAGGTCTATTTTGAGGACGATGAGGCGCATGAGGTGTTCAAACTGGTCACGCCCGCTGCGGTTCTAAGAAATATTGGTGCCGAGCATAACGTAACGATCAAGGCCATGCCGCTTGGCATCGGCTGCAGCAGCCTCACTATGTTGCCAGCCAAGGATCCATATTTCGAGACGGTGGTGTTGGCTGTCGATGCGGATTCATCCATGCCTCGGGTTATTCCGAAAAATCTGGTCAAGCTGCCCGGAGACACTGATGGTAAGGGAGGCGGGCTCTCTCCTGAGCGCACGATCATTAAGTATATCCGTGCGCTCGTATCAGATAATGTTGATGACCACCCGATTGCATGGCGTGACCCGCGTTTGCAACTGTATTCTCAGGAAAGCTTGGAAGAGAACCTACTCCAAGGTTTTGACGACCCGCTGGATCGCCAGCGCGCAAAAGCATGGTGGCGGGAGAAGAAGCAGTACCTTAATGAGTGGGGCCTATACAAAATTTGGGCGAAGGCAAATGCACCATTGATTGAGGAGTACCACCAAAACCTTGAGGCAGCGGTTAAGTCTGCAGCCAAAGCATACCGCACGCGCGAAGAGTTGGCCAAACGCGGCGGAGTCCTGTAAAGTTCTGCCCTCTATGTATTCAAACAAACTTTATACCCCATTACGCTATCCCGGTGGGAAGGCCAAATTTGCCCCGTTCATTACAGAGATAATGGCCGCAAACGGCCTCGAAGGCGGGCACTATATGGAGCCCTACGCCGGCGGGGCGGGGGCTGCTTTGCTGTTGCTTTTTGATGGTTTTGTGACCGACGTTCACATCAACGACGCCGATCCTGCAGTATATGCTTTCTGGCATGCGGCAACCAAGCACACCAGAAAATTGATCAAAATGGTCGAGACCGAACCGATCAACATGGAAGCGTGGTTCCACTGGCGGAGCGTGATGAAGGGGGAGCAAGCGGCGTCCATTGCGGAGAAGGGATTCGCTACGTTGTTCATGAATCGCACGAATAGGTCGGGAATCCTCAAGGGCGGGGTTATTGGCGGGCAGCAGCAGGCCGGCGAGTACCTTTTGGATGCACGCTTCAAGCGTGACGCCTTAGCTGTCCGCCTTGAAAGAATTAGGGCGCATGCCACGCGGATTCATGTTTACAATGAGGATGCGCTGGGATTGCTCCAACGGGCCAAAGAAATTTTACCAACGAAGTCACTGATCTATTTGGATCCGCCGTACTACGTGAAAGGGCAAGGTCTGTATCGGAATTTTTATCAGCACGGCGATCACCTTGCCATAGCGAAGGTGGTGCAGCGGCGCACCTTTGGGCGCCAATGGATTGTGTCTTATGATGATGTGCCCGAAATCCGGTCAATGTACAAGGCATCCCGTTTTTCGACCTATGGCCTGAATTACACCGCTCAACGGCGCTATAAAGGTGACGAGGTGATGTTTTTTAGTGATAAGTTGAAGCTGGATGATGACCGCCAATTGGCCGCGTGAAGATAAAGTTCTTTGCCGCTTCCCATTCTGAACTGGTTGTCGCCAGACGGAGTTGAAGCGAACCGGCTGGCGCGTCCATATTCAACGGCGCGGTCATGCCACTAAAAGTATTTCTGAGGCGCAGAACGGCGCAACTGCGCGATCGCCACGCCGCGCGCGCGTGTCAAGCATGTATTTGGCGCGTTGACCCATATGGGCGGCAAGCTAGTGCACCGCCGGGGAACCGTGCGCACCACATTCGACTTGCGGCTGAAGGCTGCCAGTTACAACCTCAGCGTCTCGTCATCTTGAAAGAACACGGCCTATCTGGCTCAAGGTGCCGCAGGCTTTAAAAAATCATGCTACTGAGGCGATGCTCGAACGTGCACTCAAGTTTCGCGCGGCACTGCTTATGTCGATAAGGGGCTATTCGAGGTGATCTTAAGAGCGAATTCGAGCAATGGGCGCTACAGTGCATCCATACCAGACGTCGAGACAGTGAATCTTAACTTGCTTCACTCTCGGGGAACTCCAAGAGTCGCCGCAACACCTCACCTACTTCTGTCAGGCCTGGTGCCATAAGCTTGCTTTTTAAGAGGAAGGCTTTCCACTGCTGATATTTGTTCGGATTCGCTGTGAAGGAGTCCGACAGCCGAATCGCGCCGCCCTCGGCACCGCGGTACGGCGGCGGGCAAACATAGCCGGGATCGCCTGGTGGAGCACACCTCCATCGATCTGTGCGTAGGTCGCGAGAAATCACAGGTCGAAGTAATCCTTCAGGGCGTGATAGCCATACGCAAGCTAACGATCGCCTCGTACTTCTCGGCGATCACGGTATACATGGGATAGGTACGTAACGATGGGGGCGTGACATCCTCCAGCAGCGCCGCGAACTGCACGCGCTCTGCAGCAGGCATCACGGCATCGCCGGATCCAACATCGATCTGTACTGAGCAGCGCGCACCATCCAGAGTATCGATCGACGTCACCCGCGCACCTTCATAGTTGCTTAGGGGCCTGTAGCGGAGGCCTGCCGCCGTCGCCATAGAGGCCCCGCGGGTCACGGAGCGCACCTCGATCGCAGATGGTTGTTGAACGTGTAGTCCATCGTTGTACCCACCTTCTGAGCACGTTTTCACTCTCAACCCTACCTGCTCTGAAGAGCAGGATGCCAGTAGACCTAGTGGACGTCGGCGGACACCGAATTTGACATTTCTCCTATAAGGAGACGAAAAAAAGCCCCAACGTGTGGGGCTGATTTTTCAGTATGCTTGGCGGAAGCGGTGAGATTCGAACTCACGAACGGCTCACACCGTCGGCAGTTTTCAAGACTGCTGCCTTCAACCACTCGGCCACGCTTCCTAGGAGGAACCGGCATTATACATAAATCATCAGCGCTAGTGAGCGAGATCGACGGGTAACGTCGTGCGAGCGCCTTGGGTTCCGCCTTCGCGGGAACGACGTTCGAAAGTTAGCGATGCTGCTACTGAGTAGGCCAGGCCATTGTGCGTCTACACACGGGATGACTCACCCGATCAGCAACCAATTCTCCCGCAAACTCCGCTCAAACTCATACGCCGGCAACGGCGCCGCATACAAATACCCCTGCACCTCATCACACCCGGCCGCGCGCAGGAACTCCAGCTGATCCAGCGTCTCCACCCCTTCCGCGATCACCCGCAGGCAAAGCTGCCGCGCCATACTCACAATCGTCCCCGCAATCGCGCAATCGCTCGCATCCCCCGGTATCCCGGTCGTGAACGACCGATCGATCTTCAAGGTGTGAATCGGGAACCGCTTCAAATACGACAAGCTCGAATACCCGGTCCCGAAATCATCCAGCGACAAGGTCACCCCCAACGCCGTAATCCGGTCCATGATGGCCGTCACCCGCTCGAAGTCATGCATCAGGGTGCTCTCGGTGATCTCGAGCTCCAGCCACGACGGATCGAGCTGATAGCGCTGCAGCGTATCGAACACCCGCCCCGGCAACGACGGCGTAAACTCCCGCGCCGACACGTTCACCGCCAGCCTGAACGGCGCAATCCCGGACTTCTGCCAGATCGCCGCCTGCGCACAGGCCTGCTCCAGCACCCACTCCCCCACCTGCACGATCAGCCCCGTGGTCTCGGCCAACGGGATGAACTCCAACGGCGGCACGATGCCACGCTCCGGATGCAGCCAGCGCACCAGCGCCTCGGCGCCAACCAGACGCCCACTGGCGATCTCGAACTTCGGCTGGTAATACAGGAGCAGCTCACCGTTACCCAGCGCATGACGCAGCCCGGACTCGATCCGCATCCGCTCCTGCATCCCCTGGTTCATGTCCTGGCTGTAGAACGCGACGCTGCGATCCGGATTGGCCTCGGCCCTTTTCGCCCGCTCCATCGCGATATCGGCCAGCCCGAGCAGCGTCTCGGCATCGTTCGCATCCTGCGGATACACGCTAATGCCAATGCTGGCGCCCACACGCAGGTCATGTCCACCAATCAGGAACGGCGCATCGAGTGCAGCCTGCAGCTTCTGCGCGACGGTGGTCGCCTCGAAGTGCTGCCGGATATCCGACAGCCCCACCGCGAATTCGTCGCCCGACAAGCGCGCCACCACGTCTTCTTCGCGCAGTGCATCCTTGAAACGCTGCGCCGCCTGCCGCAGCAGTTCGTCGCCGATGCGGCGACCCAGCGTGTCATTGATCCGCTTGAACCGGTTCAAGTCGATGAACAGCACACTGCCCGCGGTCTCGTTACGCTGAGAGACCGTCAGCGCCTGGTCCACCAGCCGCGCGAACAGCGTGCGGTTCGGCAGGCCGGTGAGTTCGTCGTAATACGCCAGGTGATGCAACTGCTCCTCGGCCTGCTTTCGCTCGGTGATGTCGGTCAGATAAGCGATCAAGCCCGTCGGCCGCTCGGCCATATCGCGCAGCGGTGTCAGCGACAGGCTGGCCCAGAACACCTCGCCCGACTTCTTGCGCCGCTTGACTTCCATCATGCGCCCGCCCTGCTCCGCGAACACGTCAGGCCCCAGGTCGCCGTCGCCATTCTCGTCGGCGTACAAAAACAGGATATTGCGCCCCACCGCTTCCAGCGAGGTGTAGCCGAACAGCTGCTCGGCGCCGCGGTTCCAGCTGGTGATATATCCCATCTGGTCCATGGTCAGCACCGATTCGTGGATCTGGTCCAGGATCTGCGTCTGGTGCGCCAGCTGCGCTTCCATCTGCGCATAGGCGTGAGTCGAGCGCTGCGCCAGCGCGTGCATCTGCATCAGGCTCGCGGTCAAATGGGCCAGGGCAGCCAGGCGCCGTTCGATCTCGGGCACGTCGGCCTCGTCCCCGCTCACCTCATACCAGCCGAACTGCTCGATCCCCATCGCCACCGCATGGCGCAGCATGCGCGCGTTCGGCGGGTTGGCGTCGATCAGGCCGGCGCCCGGCGTGAAACGCCCTTCCCGGCTGCCGGTCAGCAGGCGCGCCAGGCGTCCCAGCTCGAAGGCCAACGGTTCACCGCGCAAGCGCATGATCGCGTCGCAGATGGCGGTCGTGCCGCCGACGAAGTCGGACGCGACGGGTTCGCGCAAGTCAGACATTGCGGCCCACCTGGATCGCCCAGTGGAAGGCTTGCAGCTGGCTGCTCCACCAGTCGGCATCGCTCACACCTGCTTCTTCCAGCGCTTCCGACGTCGGATGCGCTTCGGTCAGTTTGAGCCAGGCGCCAAGCTGGCCACTGCGCTCGACCAGCGCACCGGCCACACCGTCCGGCAGGTACAGGTCCGCCGCGATGGCGGACATCGGCATCAACAGCAAGCGGTCGAGCAGCGAGAACACGCCGGCCATGAAGGCCAGGTCCTGGTCGTCACGGTCGGCGCCGGCCTGGCGCGCCAGCGTTTCCATCTGCGCGGCGCGGCGCGCGGCCAGCGGCAGCAGCAGGTTCGGCAGGCCGTCCGGCTGCTGGCGCGCGTACAGCAGTAGTTGCAGCCAACGCTGCAGCTGGCGCCGGCCGAGCACCGTGATCGCGTGGGTGAAGCTGGTGATGCGATCGCTCGTCGCGAACGCCGCCGAGTTGACCAGCTTGAGCAAGTGGTAGGCCAGCGTCGGATCCTGCTTGATCTGCTCCTCCAGCTCGCGCGTCTCGGCGTCGCGCGCCAGCAGCCCCAGCAAGGTCAGGATGCGGCGCCGCGAGCTGCCGTCGTCATCGGGCGACGGCGATGCATCGGGGTCGAAGGGGTACTCGCCGCGGAACCAGTCGAAGCCCGCGTTCTCGCATTCCGAGAAACGCTGGGCGCTGTTGACGCCATACGCCAGGTGCGGCCCGAACAACGCCACCAGCCGGCCCGGAGGCAGTGCCCTGTCACGGCAATCGCGCCCAATCGCGCGCAGGGCGGCAGGCGTTTTCACGCCCTCTTCCGCATCGCCATCGAGCCAGATGCGGTAGCCGTAGGCATGCAGCTCCGCCAGCTGGCGCGCGCTGCTGCCGACCGACAGCGACGATGCCTTGATCACCAGCCCGACGCGGTTGGCGGGCAGCAGCGCCAGCACCGGCGGCGTCAATGCCGCCGGGTCATCGAGCATCAGCAGGCAATCGAGGGGCGCGATGGCCGTCAACAGGTCGGGGGTGCCGAACACGGCTTGCAGGCGGTTCGACAGGTCGGCGCCGGGCGCCAGTTGCAGGCTGAGCGCGACCCATTCGTTCTGCGCATTGGCGACCGGATCGATTGCTACCAGCGGATAATTTCCGTGCTCGGCCATGTGATGTTTCTCAATAATATCCAGGCAATCTTATTGCACCGAATACTATAAAGCAACTGCAATGTTTCCTAGTGGATATCCCGAGATGACTCTCAGTTACCTCCGGCACGTTGCACTGCGAAACGAATCAATTCTGCCTGGCCTTCGATGCCCAGTTTGCGCTTGATATTCAGCCGGTGCGTCTCGACCGTGCGCACCGACAGATCCAGGTCGCGCGCGATCTGCTTGTTCGACTGGCCGGCCGCAATATGCTTGAGCACTTCCTGTTCGCGCGCAGTCAGCTGGTTGTCGGGCACCGCCGGATTGGCCAGCTGGCGCGCCAGTGCAGCGCTGTAATAAATGCCGCCGCCCATCACGGTGTCGATGGCCAGCATGATGTCCTTGCCCGGCGCATCCTTGAGCACGTAGCCGCGCGCGCCGGCCGCCATGGCCTGGCTCACGTATTCGGGTTTGTCGTGCATCGACAACATCAGCACCGCGATGCCGGGATAGCGCGCGGTCAGCTGGAAGGTCGCTTCGATGCCGCTGCCGCCGCGCATGTTCACGTCCATCAGCACCAGGTCGGGGCGAAACTCGCCGGCGCGTTCGAGCGCTTCCTGGCTCGAGCCGGCTTCGGCCACCACGTTCAGGTGCGGCGCCGATTCCAGCCGCGCGCGCAAGCCATCGCGCACCAGCGGGTGGTCGTCCACCAGCAGGATCTTCACTTCCTTCGCTGCACTATCCATCTGTTCACTCACTCAGCTTGCTCCTCAAATCGATGCTGGCCACCACCCGGGTGCCGCTGGACGACGACGCGATCGCCAGGCGTCCGCCGATCGCTTCCATGCGCTCCATCATATTCCTCAGGCCGATTCCGCGCTTGGGATGCACGGCCACGCCGTCGGCGTCGAACCCCACACCGTCGTCGGCAATGCTCAGGCTCACCCGCTCGCCAACCCGCTCGAGCGCCATGTCGATATGGCTTGCCTGGGCGTGGCGCTCGACATTGGTCAGCGCCTCCTGGGCGATCCGGAACAGGGTCGTGCCGACGATCTCGGGCAAGGCGTCGACTGCGCCGGCCGAACGGAAGCGCACCGGCGCGCCGGCGTGTTCGCCGAACTCGCTGGCCAGGTAATGCAGGGCCGGCGCCAGGCCCATATCGTCGAGCAGGCTTGGCCGCAGCGCGTGCGAGATGCGCC
>Ga0265798_10007606_pt1 | contig 13990 bp, 21 predicted proteins | sample P3T30metagenome_FD_192430 | JGI IMG/M metagenome (GOLD analysis project Ga0265798, IMG submission 192430) | Plant litter microbial communities from East Loma Ridge, Irvine, California - P3 T30 | ecosystem: Environmental > Terrestrial > Plant litter > Unclassified | place: USA: California...
CTCAGACCTCGGACGCGTGAGCCATGATGGTGCTATCACAAGGTATCTGTTCTGCCTATACCATTCAATTGATACCCATAATAAACACTCGGCATACCCCTCAATATCCCAAGAGGGCGCATCACAGCATAGAATAGCCAGAGGAACGGAGAAGAGGAAAACAAACTTGGAAGTAAACGCCACGATTATAACGCTATGTCGCTCAACGATGATGTCGATGGGTGGATTGCTCAGCTTATGCAATGTAAACCATTGAGTGAGGGGGAAGTCAAGAAGCTTTGTGAGAAGGTGAGTCGGTGTTCTCTATGTGTCGTCAGGCGGTTATGGTTGTTGTGATCTGGTCGTGATGCTTGGATTACACTAAAGGATACAATGGAGTGGGGCTATACTTCTTTCTGCGCGGTCTCGATGACTGGGACAGGAGAAAGACAGGAGTCATAGCTGATGTCAGGCCCGAGAAGTCTTGATGGAGGAATCAAACGTTCAACCAGTACGATGTCCCGTTACAGTCTGTGGAGATATTCACGGTCAATTCGTAAGTCCTCCTTCCTTCCCCTCCCATGGTACATCTCTAATGGACAGCATGATTTATCTGAACTATTCCGAATCGGAGGAAACTCGCCCGACACGAATTATCTATTCATGGGAGATTACGTTGATCGAGGATACTATTCCGTTGAAACGGTCACTCTACTCGTTGCGCTCAAATTACGATATCGGGATCGAGTCACCATTCTACGTGGAAATCACGAGTCGAGACAGATTACCCAAGTCTATGGATTCTACGACGAGTGTTTGAGGAAATATGGGAATGCCAACGTCTGGAAATTCTTTACAGACTTGTTTGATTATTTGCCATTGACCGCTTTGATTGATTCTCAAGTATGTTCCCCTTATCCTTTGCAACGGTTCGGGGTTGAGCTGATGATGATAGATCTTCTGTTTGCATGGTGGTCTATCACCTTCAATCGATACGCTTGATCATATTCGTTCAATCGATAGGATTCAGGAAGTACCACATGAAGGACCCATGTGTGATTTACTATGGAGTGATCCAGATGATCGGTGTGGTTGGGGTATAAGTCCCAGAGGAGCTGGATACACTTTCGGACAGGATATCTCTGAGGCCTTCAGTAAGTCCTCTTTTCATTGCCATAGTATGTACTGATGATAGACCACAACAACGGCTTGACATTGGTGGCCCGTGCACATCAACTCGTTATGGAGGGTTTCTCGTGAGCTTCCTACGGCAATTTACGTCCGTCCAAGCTAACATGTAGATGGTCACAAGAGCGTAATGTCGTTACGATCTTCTCGGCACCCAACTACTGTTACCGATGCGGTAATCAAGCTGCCATTCTCGAAGTTGATGATGCCTTGAAATACACTTTCCTACAATTCGACCCAGCTCCACGAGCCGGTGAACCTCTTGTCTCTCGACGACCCCCTGACTACGCGAGTCCTCCTCTATCGTTGATAACAAAGTGGGCTAACATTGCAGTTCCTCTAGACGATTCATGACTAAGACGAACCCGTTTCAGTATACCCACATTTTCAGAACGTTGTGTAGATTACAGTTATAAGGCAAAAGTGCAATTGCGGTGTGGACAGATGGTCAAGAGAGGTTGTGGGAGGAGATAGGCAGTTTTATAGATACCCAATTGGCAAATGAAGCGAATGAATGTATCGTGCATCAGCATTAAATAGCTCAGGCACAGATGAATCTAAAGTCGCGTATAATCAGTGGGTTCTGGTATTAATCAATCGCAATTCACTACACACATAAGCTAAGCTAGGATGGCAGCGACTCCTAGGCGATCTACCAGAGGGGCGCTCTTCACTCCCTCGCCTCATCCTTCGCAGGTCGCTGCGCCCGCCAACACATCTTACGAATGGCTCTCTGCTCCGACCTCGGTTTCTACGTCACGAACGACCTACAGCTCCTTCCGCCGTATAGTCCATCATGCAGCCCAAAGTCAAGCAGGGCCAAGCCGTACCCCTCTCAAACAAAGGAAGAAAGTAGCCAAAGGTGACGAAGAATCTCGATTCACAGTAGGCGATGGAGTCATGGTAGGAGTAGATGGAGGTGATGGAGTAGGGGTCGTCATAGGGATGTGGGAGGCTCATACCATTGAAAGACAAGACCGAGATGAGGATGAGGATGAGGAAGACAACGAAAGGGGTGAGGAGGACGAGGAGGAAGATGGACCTGCTAAGGGGATGATGGCTGAAGTTCATTGGTGTTTCCGAAAACAGGATTTACCGAGTGTAATGAAGAATATGAATGTTGAGGATGTGAGTCTTGATACATTGTCTTGCTTTCGACTGCGGCTCGATGAGAGATGTCGTAAATGCCAATAGGTATGATGGTGGAGCTAAGCTTGGCTTGCTGCGATCATTGCTGGTCTAGCCATCACAGATTCTGCCTATTGGCCTCGCTCCCTTCCATTCTCAACTCCAGAACTCGCCTTCTTGTGCCCGTCCCCATCAAACTGTGCTGATATCAGAACGAAGTTTTCCTTGCAGCCTCGCCTATACGTCCCGTCACGACGACCTTACCGATCACTTTACTCCAGAAAACAGTCCCGATCTACTCTAAAGAAGTATTCAACGAGCAATTCCAATATAAATCATCAGTGAAAGGATGGGCGTACGTCAGAACAGGAGTATACTGGTGTGACAAGGCTTTTGATAAAGGAGCCAAAGGGGGAAAAGTATGGAGTGTGAATCTTGATGAATGGCGTGAAGGCGGTAGGCAGGGAGAAGGGTGGGTGGTGACGTTGAGGGAATTGGCTCCTAAAGAAGAAGAGGTGGAGATTGAAGAAGAGGATGAGGGGGGTTCGGATGTAGAGATGGCGGATGACGATGAGGATGAAGAGGTGGCGGAGACTACAACTACAACTACAACTACAACGCCTCGAAAACGAAAAATTGCCAAAGTGAAAGTAAACAAGAAACGTCGGACAGCTACAGTGACTACAAAAGCAACACCGAAGAAAGGGAGAAAGATGCCTCATCCGAAATCTTCGACTTCGAATTTACCCCTAACCATTGCCCCTGAGGATTTACCTACCGATCCATATCAGCGGGCATTACGTTTGTTACATGTGGGCGCTACTCCTGATAGTTTGCCTTGTCGAGAGGAAGAATTTGTGGATGTTTTGAGTAGAGTGGAGGAAGGTGTTGAAGGTGGTGGGGGTGGTTGTCTTTGTGAGTACCTTTGTATTCCAGTATTCACACTGTGTGGGTAGTGGTTGACAAGAGATATTGCCGGTGTACCTGGCACGGGTAAAACAGCAACAGTCCACGCAGTCGTCAAGGAGTTAAAACGAAAGGCGGAAGATGGGGTCAGTTCACCGTTCTATCTCTATCTTGGCTAATCAGACCGAATGATTGTTCTTCGAGGGGAACACAAGAGAAGAATAGCTGATGGAGTAGGAACTACCTCCATTCTCATATGTAGAAATAAACGGACTCAAGATCCCATCCCCCCAACACGCTTATACCGTACTATGGGAAGCTGTTTCTGGAGTCAAGGGATGTTCATCGAAGACAGCGCTGAGGGGTCTCGAAGGTCATTTTGGTCGAAAGACAGCCGGTGTGAGGGGCCCAAGAGGACATACTTTGTTCGTTCACCCCCCTCTTCTCTCTGGTCTCCCCTCGCCTTGATAATTCGCAAAAGAAACACACGGCATGAAGATACTGATGAATAGCGTGGTATTGATGGATGAACTTGATCAACTCCTCACTGCCAAGCAGGATGTGGTATACAATTTCTTCAACTGGCCCACTATGCGAGACTCGCAACTATTCGTTATTGCAGTAGCGAACCGAATGGATCTACCACAACATTTAGCAGCGAAAATAAAATCCCGTCTAGGTCAGTCCACATCTTCCCTTACTAGGCAATGCTTAAAGCATCATGCTTACATTCAGGTCTACAAACAATCTTATTCCAGCCATATGATCGACAGAACCTTATCGAAATTGTACAGTCTCGATTAATACCACATCCAAATTCGACACTTGAACATAAAGTTCTACTACCCGATGCTATTGCTCTAGCAGCAACTCGAATGGCGGGTACGAATGGAGATGCAAGGCGTGTCCTTGATGCTTGTCGGTATGTTCCCCCTCCCCTCCAACTTCTTGCTTCCTTTGGCTTTCCTCACCCACTCCCTGTTCGCTATAGTTCTCACATGTACGAGTACTAGGATTAGAAGCTGAAACCACCAGACGAGCAGTTGAAGTCACACTCGAATCACCCTCACCTCATGCTGTAACTCCGAAAGAAATGATGGCAGTTTTGAACTTGATGTCTTCATCGCCCGTAGCCATGTTTGTGAAAAATTGCAGTACCCAACAAAAAGTCATGTTGGCCAGTGTAGTTAGATGTGTAAGGCGAGAAGGAATCGCAGAGATCCCTTGGAGAAATGTGAGTCTTCGTTTCTCCTCTATCATCTCTTCTTCTCCAATCCTTCCCTCCTCCTCTTCTTCGTCTACCCCATCTACTCCAGTGTCGATCACATCAATCAAACACACGGATCTGATGCCCAGGTACGATCAGATCACGATGCTTTAACCCGTTCATTACTCGATACAAATGATCTCTTATCGAATTCAGAATTATCAATAGTCCTCACTTCCCTCTTGGCTACACACGCCATGACTCAAGCTTTTGATTCGCATAAAGCATTAGATGATCGCAAAATAGCATTAGGAATGGAGATTAGTGAGGTTGGTAGGATATTAATGAATGAGGGAGACGAATGGAGGAAGGCTCTTGCTGGTGTATAATTTAGTCTGTCCAGCAGAACGCGGGCCGTGTGTCGCGAGCCATGAGCCGCACGTCTCATGAGTTCAGGTCGAGTTGTATAGAGTATAGAAAGGTTGTAGCATATGCAAGCTTCAAAACGAAACGTTGCATAGCAACATCGAAGCAAAATGTCCTATACACAGATATCAAAACTCGGAAATATACACAGAAGAAAACAAAACACAACAGGAATTAGAACAGCATAAAAGTAGCCTAGAACATAGTCTGTAAAGCCTCACCTTGAGGTTTCACAGTAGCCTGCTTGATGATAGCTCCAGGCGCAACTGCGTTCTTTCCAAAAGTGAATCCGACCTTTTTCATCAGCTAGCTCATTGAAAAGACGGTAAACATACCCAGTTATTCCTATTACCCAACCCTTTCTCCTGAACGGCCTCTACATCTCTCTGTTTCTTGAACACTTCTGCGTATTTCGCCATATCCTCAGCAGACTCGAAACTGTCAAAGTAACCGACATCCGTCTCGCCGTCGAGCATAGGGACAAAGGGGGCGGTAGTTTCTCGCAAAGCAGAGAATTTGGTTTTCTGGAAGAAAGGTAGAGTTTGGACATCTTGGAGTGTAGATACTCGGTCTTTTGGGTGGGCAATCAAGCTGAAGGGTCAGCTCACGTTCGTCATTCTGTCTGTGAAAAGCTTACTGAATGACAGCGTCCCAGGCTGGGTCGGAGAGATTGAAGATAAGATCCTCGGGCCGGTCGTAGACGGGTCGTCGGAGAACTTTGGGCCATGATTTCAGATTCGCCCATGTCTCTTCAGGGCTTGAACCAGAGAATGGCGGGAAACCCTAGAGCGTCAGTATGGCTAAGTATCAGATAGTGTGGGACATACACATAGGAACTCGAAAAGGATACATCCGAGAGACCAGTAATCGGCAGAGAAGGTGTAGGTCTTTCCTCGAAGTACCTCAGGAGGCATGTAGTCAGGCGATCCGACAACAGAATCGGCCTGTTCATCAGCTTCTGCTCAGGGAGGAGGGAGCTTAATACGCACATAACGGGGCTCAGCCATTCTCATACTCCTGTACAAAGTCCTCCTCTCTAATGTACTCCTCATGATCAGATCAGCATCCTTGACCTGGTCGAGCTGGATGTCAGCTACTGGTGCCGGCTCCGCTATTCTAAGCTGACCTTGTGCCTCATGGAATCGATCCGCTGGGGGTTCAGTGTACCGGTAGCAAGTCCGAAATCGGTCAATTTGACATGACCAGTATTGTCTACCAAGAAATTCTACATCGTCAGCGATATCATGCGTCAGTGAGACGGTGGCGTACCTCTGGCTTCAAGTCACGATGGATATATCCGAGCTTATGCAGCTCGTTGACACCCATGAACATCTCGGCGGCGTAAAACTTGGCATGTTCTTCCTTCAAAACCCCAGAATTGTTCAACAGAGTCCTAAAGTCTCCTCCAGGGACGTATTCCTATAGATCAGCTTCATCAACTGAGTAAAAGGGGGAACATACCATGGCAAGATAAACATGTTCCACATCCTGGAAAGCATACAGCAATTTAACCAACCAAGGGGTCTTTACAGCAGTCAAGATATCCCTTTCTACCAGCACGTGCTTGACCTCGTCCATCTTTGCAAGTGTGCCCTTTCGCATCTTTTTCAAAGCGCACACTTCCCTTGTATCGATCTTTCGAGCTAGGTAGACAGATCCATAACCTCCTTGACCTACTTGGGCGATTATCCTGAATTGATCGACTCGGAGCTTTGTACGTCGTTTTCGGAGAAGGACTCTTTCTCGACCATTGTATGATTGGACCTCTTTGGCATATTCTGGACCAGATACCTGAGATCAGCTCATACTCGAGGCAGTGGTAGGGTAATTTACCTGTCGCTCGGCTGTATCAGCCTTGAAAGTCTCGAGCCTCTTCTTTCGGTTTGAAATGTATCCGAGCAGATCGACTGATGGTTAGCAATTGAAGGAGGCATATACTCAGTCACGCCGTACAGTAGTATTCCAAGAAGTCTTCGAAGTCAGCACATTTCTTTGGTGTATATAAGCAGACTCACAAAGCTGGGCAACGGTAGCCTTTCTCTTGCTATCGGCCGATTCAACTAATCGCTTCTCCCATTCCTCCAGACCCTTGGGCTTCTCGACCACAGGCTCATGCTTGACAGTCCTCATGTGTACATCTTCGGCCACTGGTGCCATCCTTCCTGGCCTAATGGGTTCCTCCCTCTCACGTCTAGGAGGAGCAGGCGGTATATTAGCGAGTTGCTTGAGCATAGCTGGATTAACCGTATTCTTCATTGTCTGCATATGTACATCGTCCGATTGCTGCACTTGCTGCTGTTGAGCGGGGTTGTACCTGCCCTCTGATTCGTATGGATTATGATACCTGTCGTGATGACCATATACTTGGGGTACTGCGGATTGTTGAACTTTGGGATTGACCTTGACAGGTGTGGTAGGTTGTCCTTGTTGACTTTGAGAGAACAGGAAAGATAGGTAGTTTGATCGTTCAGAGTCGGGGTTCAAGGCAGATCGAGAGGTGGGGTTGGAAGCTACGGGGATCTTGGAAGGCGAGGAGATGTTTTGGGACGATTGTGATTGAGATTTGGAGTGAGCATGAGTCGAAGTTGTCTTTGATTTAGGGGTAGATGATGGTGGAGGTTGAGTTGTATCCTTGGTAGATGCGGGTTTAGTGAGCCGCGAGAACATTGTCGGAGTGTTCTACTGTTGACTAGAGTAGGCAGTAGACAGTAAACAATAAAATGTATTGCAAGAAGAGGGTTGAATGACGCTGTGCACGGTTGTTTACACGCGACTGATTTCTCGATGGAATATATGGGGGGATCAATTAAATGACACAAAATCAAACGCGTCGTATAAACAACCCATCAACTCAATTCAATTGATCCAATATACATCTACACCAACACAATCAAAGATGGCGGCAATTCTACCAGGAGGCAGGGTGAACCTACTAGAACTCATCCAAAGTCAGAGAATAGATGGACCACCCATCGATCTAGAATGGGAACCAGCCAAGATGAAAATCGATAACTTCCTATATGCTGTATGTATCTCTCTCCTCTTCGGCGACATGGACTGACGACTGATGACAGATTGATCAATATGCTATAGCAGCTCATCAGAAGATGAATTCTTGGTCTGCGGAGCATGTGGCCGAGGTCAGGGATCTGAAGGATAGGAAGCTGGATATAGAGGGTCAGATCTCGAGAGAGAGAGAAAGGGAAGGGGAGATGCTTGCTAGTATGTGCATCTCTACCTGCACTAGGTGTAATGGGAATAGAGTAGTGCTTATAAACAGCACTGGAGAAAGAGAGACAAACGATGCAAGAGCTCAATTCGTCCCTGACCCACCTACACTCGAACCTATCGAAAGTAAGGGAAGAATCTCAACAACTCGAATCCCAACTTCAAGCCATCAGGTCGGAGGTCACGACAGAAAGAGCAGAGAAGGAACGTCAAGGAAAAACATTGGGAGTGATGAAGAATAGAGATGAAGTTGATTTGAAGGAATTGCAGGATGCTATTGGATGGAGTATTGAGGGTAGTGGCCGTATGTCGTCCACACGCAATTCCGACGAGCTAGAGCTAATGAGGTAGAGGACCAGTTATTGATGCGATTCACGCTCCTTGATCCGACCAATCCCGAAAGAGAATTTTTGATCGTGATAGATATCTCCAAACAGGATTACGCTGGTAGGTCCACCATTTCAATTAGCATAATGATCGCTCACAGTCAGTGACGAAGATATCACCATCACTACCGAACCTCTCTGAACTATTGAGAGACCTGAATGAAGATCGAGACTTTACAAGTTTCATCAAGAGAGGTCAGTCACCTTCCTTCCCCAATCGACGAGGGCGAAACTAATGAAACAGTCCGCAGAGGATTCAAGAGCCTTTGCGTCTCCATTGACCAAGGATCAAGATTGGATGCGATGTCGGGAACGACAAGACGGAAGGAGATTGGAAGTGGGGATGTCGAGGATGCACTCGGTGGATTGACGCTTGACCCGAAGGCATAGGTGTTTAGGGCTTATTGTGAACTAGCTTGTTCAGGTGTGTGATCTTGTATGATTTACCTGCTATGGACCTTTTCTTACTGCGATGGTGGCAGGTCAACTGATTGACTGGTAGATGGGATGAGTATCACTGACCTATACTGATGGTAAAGAGACAGCAATATCCATATACGACACGCAAACATTACAATTTATACAGTTACAAACAGACACAAGCTTTAGGATACTATACAAAGAGACATACAATCACAATACGGCACTACACATTTCGAATTTGGCAGGATCTTTTCGCGCAAAAAAAGACAACCATCAGCCCACATTTGCCTTTTTGTTCTTTTACCCTCCACTTTCACTCGCTATTGGGAGTAATAATCTGGATAGTCGGGATATTGCTGCTTCCCAAGACTACATCGACATCCATTCTTGAAGCGTTGGACTTGTCAACAACGACATCGCTATCAACCATCGCTTTTCTACTCATTAGCACCACTACATCACATCACAGTACAGGGGACGTACTTGTTATCAAGTTCATCCTCATCTTCCTCCGCTACACCCTCTAGATCAATCTTCATCAATCCCCCATCCCTATCTCCATCTTCATATCCATATCCGAATGAAGCAGTACTGGCGGTTTCAAGGGATGTATCACTCTCACCACCTGAATCGGAGTCTGTGGAACTTAAAGATGGAGAGGGTGAGAGAGGTGAGAGATCAACTACCATCTTTACCTCCTCATCCTCATCCTCATCCACATCTCCCACCTGATCAACCTTTTCTTTAGGTGGCGAGGGCGGACCCTCTCTTCTAATCTGAGCATTCCCATCTCTCTCAATTCCCCTTCCTCTGTCCCCATCACCATCATCATCATCTTGGTCTTGGAGATCATCGACTTCTCCCTCGACATCGAGATCGGCATCACCGTCGGAAGGGTCTGTTCGTACAATACCCCTACCCCATCCTCCTTGTACATATGCCTCAAAAGCTTCTTTGACTCGATCGCAATATGCGTGTAATCGCTCCGCACCAATTCGTTCACATGCAACTCGCCTAACTCGAGACCCATGTCGATGGACTTTTTCAGCCGTGGGATTCGAGTAAACAGAGAGAGGGTGTGAAAGGCAGTGAATTTCGGATACTACCAGTAATTCGAGGAAGTGGCGGTCCTGTTTGTCAGCTCTGGCGCGAGGCAGAGTCGGTTTGAGTGATGATAGACGGCGGAACTAGAGAGAACATACAAGAGTAGGATACCATCCCCTACCTTGCCTCAAGGGGGCTTCGGTAGCTTCCCATTTCTTCCACATGACTGCGTCCGGGAGGACTTCCTGACTGTTAGCTCATCTCGAAGAGTCAGCTGGGGTTTAGGGACTGTAAATGAAAAAGAAGAAGGGGGGTCAGTTAGACGGCAAAGGATGAATGGACAGAGCAAGAGTAGAGGAAGGCGAAGGTAAGACAATGCGGGAGGCAGGGCCCGCTAGAGAGGGGAAAAGGTTGTAAAAGATCAGGCGAGGTCTGAAATGGGGATAGACAGAGAGCCGAAAAAGGGCAGAGAGGAAGAGGGACTGACCTGCATAACAGCCTGTTTCCTAATTTCCTCTTCATATTCCGAATCAAACATTTTATACTTATTACTCCCCAGGAGGCAGATGGCGAGTCCAGCAGAAACGGTCTGTTGTTGTTCTTGTCTCTGTTTATCTGAAAGCTTGGACTGAGGTTTGGTGGTGTTCTTGTTCTTGTTCTTGAGTTGAGATTGGAGTTTGGGTCGGGGTCGGGTAGAGGGGGTTTTCATGTATTGAAATGTACAGGTACTCCTCTGTGAGCGCTTGGACAGGGAAGAGGATGCTCGATCGCCTGCGTCGAGTTTTAGCTTGTACACTGTCGAATGCAATGACGGTGCGAAGGCAAGTGAGTACTTGTCCCCGGTTTGATGATGATAGGATTCGAAGGCCTATTGATCTAGCTGGTTAGAAGCGAGTATGAAAGTGATTCGAGCACGAAGAAGGAGGACTCACGATTTTTGTAACAGATATATAGTAGCAATAGCAGCAGTAGCAGAAGCGATTATCAATAGAGTGATCCTAGTCAATTCAAAGTATAGGTAGAAAAGGAAACGATCAACACCCTCCCACCCCTGTACCCAATAGTTGAAAAGAACCTCCCAGAATGACAGGAGAAAACGGAGTGAGGGGGGTAGAAAGAGAAAGGTCAGCTCCATCCCTGTATGAGTAGAGGTTTTGATGAGGATGTTGAATGGATCTTTGATCAAAGGTAGTGAAATTTGTGTTTGGTCATCCGTTCATGTCCATCTTAGGGGAAGGTGGATCCTTTGGTTAGGATTTACGTTGATTGGGTTGATGATCGATGATCGTCGAGGGTGTACCGGTCTAGAGTTTGTGATTGACCTGATCCGATTGACGATCTTGTCCTTTTCTTTTGGGTGGTCACGTGATTGACGATCGACGTAGTAGTGATTGAGGTAATTGAGGTGTTGTCAATGGTACATGGTCGATTGAAACGCCCCGAAATCCACCGAGCATAGATGTTTGTGATTTCAGCGGCTTGATCGTCGAGAATCTAGTATCGGACCATCCGATAGGTAGGAGAAGGGATTGTGATGTCATTACCATACTATACTGCATTGTACTGCCTTTACCCTTTACTTCATCCTTCACCCGTACCCTTATTCTTATAACTTCGCATCCTCTCCTTCTCCTTCATACTCGATAGTCCCATCCATTCCGACCTTTCCTTTTCGAATCTTCTCTCCTTTAGCTTTAAGTAGATCTTCGACATTCGTAATTTTCCCATCTTCCATACTCTCCTATCTTGGTCAGCTCTATACTATCTCCTAAACTCATTTCCATCATGGAGCGAGGGAATCGTGGGGGAAGGAACATACCTTGAACCAACCGAGATTATCTGCTATCAAATGTCTATCATCAGCTTCCTTCTCGAGATCACAAAAATGCAAGAGAGCTTACCTCTCTTTACAAGATGGACATTGAATAATTACTATTCCCTTTTGATAACTCTTTTTGGTGAATTCATGTGTTGATCGATGATTACATTCATTCGCTGTACAAGTCATTGTTATTGATCTATAATCAAATCAGCCAAAGTTCCAACGTTCAAGCTTTCCCTATACTCCCTCGCAGAGTGAAGCTAGGCTAGAGAATAAGAGGGACATACAGTCTAGGTTCAATTCGACCTATTGGCTGACTCTTCGATCCGGGTGTGGGCGCCTCTAGGCGTAATGAGTCCACATCCACATCCTCAGCTGGATCTGATTTTCCGGCTTGAGAGGAATTGAATCGATTACTAATCCCAGATCCTAGGTATATTCTCGGCGAGAAATTCTGGAGCGGTACCGGCCTCAGACTCAGACCTAAGTTCAAAGCTGGTCGAGGGACATATCGAAGATTGGATGGACCTGCTATGACGCTTCGGAATGCTGTTCTAGCTAATGACATGGTTGATGTGGAGATGGATGATTCAGATTAGTTCTGAAATTCTATAATTCTAGAATCACAAAGATGACGATTAAGAACCGGGAATATCCGATTAGCGGAAGTATTTCTATATCTATATCTCTACCTTAACCTTTCTCGCCGCCTTATCCTTATCGATCATATACCATCATAAAATGCACGCACCATTAAATGTAACAGATCGTCAACTCCGTAAGCCCCTCCCTTACTGTGCTAAATTGCCAAAAAGGATCTAAAATGGTAGTATGTTCCGAATACATCCAAGCTCTAGAAGAATGTCATGCGAGGGGATTCTTTAAGTTCATTGGAGGTTGTAATCAAGCAAGAAATGAATTGAACATGTGTTTAAGGAAAGAGGTCAGTCTTTTCACCGTGTTACATGTCTTGATGTAGAGAAGAGTAGAGTTGATGGATAGAGAGTTGAAAGGACAACGCGGAATCGGGATGAAGCGAAATTAAGAACTGCGAAAAAGAAGGAACTTTGGCAGGCACTTGATAATGAGGGGATGGGCACGAGTACGAGTTCGAGTGCGCCAACGGCTAGTACAAGTACGTCTAAGGAAGCATAAAGTATTATCGTAGGGGAAGAGTATCTGGAATTTCACCCGTACCATAAAGTGAGTATACTCTTGTTCAACTATGGGCGAGCTGATAGATAGTGTTGTAATATACTCGTAGTCACCACTCTAGCATCGCATTCCGGCCAATTCAGCAGATAGTCAATGCACACTGTTGAGAACTATCGGCCGGAATTTTCTCTGATCATATCTTTGATCATAACCATCACTAAACCACAGACCGATCAGGTAATACGTCAAAATGTCCACGTTCATGCACTCTATAACAAAACTAGACAATGACCAGCACAGCCATGATACCAACAGCGACAGCTCCCATACTCAACTTCAAAGCACCAGCTCCATTTCCTCCTCCAGATCCAGAGCCAGACCCACCACTACTTCCAGTAGAAGGCTTGACGTAACCATCACATACATTTCCAGCATCGGCCTGAGCCATCATTACTCTTGGCATACCATCTGACAAGGTAATGTCCAGGTTTCCTGATCCGTCGGTTGTGAATGATTCACATTGAACGATATCGAGCATCTGGGTGTTACCAGCTAGACCAGAGGCTGCGGCGTCGATCATGAATGTGTGGTTTGCTGCTCCGGCACCGACATTCGTGAGGACAGAGACGAGGGGTCCTTTGACAATAAGCATATCGTCGGCGGTGGGGACAGTGACCGACATCTGGGCGTCAGTGTGGTTCACATCGCGAGTAGGCCGTCAACTTGCCTGGTCTCGGTAGAAGGTGGAGCTCTTGGCTGCGGCGGCATCTCGAGCAGCATTTAGTCGCTTGAAGTAAAGGTATTTTTCCTGACATCAGCTGCGTGCTACAGGTAATCGAAAGACTGCTCACAGCACTAGTGTCAAAGTTGGTGGGCCAGAATGCTTCTCGGTTCTCGGGGTCGTTGCCTCCTGTGAATCCACTTTCACTTCCGTAGTACAAGTATGGGACACCATCAGTGACGAATGGGTAGGTATGGGCATTGTAAATTTGCTATTTGTCAGCATTGTCATTGTCATGTGCAGAAAGTGACGTACCGATCGGTCAGTGACGACGGATTCGAATCGAGGGTTATCGTGATTGTTCAAGAAAGAACCAT
>Ga0265798_10007607_pt1 | contig 13988 bp, 14 predicted proteins | sample P3T30metagenome_FD_192430 | JGI IMG/M metagenome (GOLD analysis project Ga0265798, IMG submission 192430) | Plant litter microbial communities from East Loma Ridge, Irvine, California - P3 T30 | ecosystem: Environmental > Terrestrial > Plant litter > Unclassified | place: USA: California...
AGCTGCCGATCTCGCCGCCCGAGACGCTTTGCAGCGAGTACTGGTAGCGGCTCTTGCTCTGGCGCCCGCCCAGCTGCAGGTTCTGCACCGGCGACATGTAGACCTGCACGCCGGCGATGCCGCGCGTGCCCTTGCGCAGCTCGTCCAGCACCTCCGGCATGGCCGGACGCTCCGAGCGCGGCACCAGCACCAGGAACATGCGGCCGGTATTCCCGCCGCCGACGAAGGAAGTGACATCCTGCACGTGCTTGTTGGCGCGCATGATGTCGACCACCTTGCCCTGCAGCGCCATCATCGCTTGCGAGGAGGTGTCTTCCGATGCCTCGACGGTAATGCGGATCTGGCCCAGGTCTTCCTCGGGGAAGAAGCCCTTCGGCATGGTCATGTACAGGATCGCGGTCAGGGCAAAGGTGCCGAATGCCAGCATCAGCACCAGGAAGCGGTAGCGCAGCGCCTTGTCCAGGCTGCGCGCATAGCCGTTGCGCACGCTGGTGAACATGGCTTCGAAGCGGCGCCCGATCCACGACATATCGTGCGGCTCGATGTGGCCGCCGTTCTTGATCAGGCGCGAGCACAGCATCGGCACCAGGGTCAGCGACACGGCCGCCGAGACCAGCACCGCCAGGCCGACGATCACCGCGAATTCGCGGAACAGCAGGCCGATCACGCCCGGCATGAAGAAGATCGGGATGAACACCGCCACCAGCGAGATCGAGATCGAGACGATGGTAAAGCCCATCTCGCGCGAGCCGACCAGGGCCGCATGGAAGGGCTTTTTTCCCATCTCCATGTGGCGCACAATATTTTCCAGCACCACGATCGCATCGTCGACCACCAGGCCGACGGCCAGCGTGATGCCGAGCAGCGAAATATTGTCCAGGCTATAGCCGAAGGCATACAGCAGCGACAACGCGCCGAGCAGCGAAATCGGCACCGTCACCGCCGGAATCAGGGTCGCGGTCAGGCGGTGCAGGAACAGGAAAATCACCAGGATGACCAGGATCACGGTGCCGGCCAGCGTCAAATTCACGTCGTGGATCGCTTCGCGGATCGACACCGAGCGGTCGTTCACCAGGCTGATCTTGATCGAGGCCGGCAGCTGCGTCTCGAACTTCGGCATCAAATTGCGCACGGCATCGACCACCTGCACCGTGTTCGCGTTCGGCTGGCGCTGCACCATCAGCACGATCGAGCGCTCGCCGTTCAGGCTGCCGGCGGCTTTCACCGACTGGTAGCTGTCTTCGACTTGCGCCACGTCTTGCAGGCGCACCGGCAGGCCGTCGCGGGTGGCGACGATCAGCTTGGCGAAGTCGGCCGCTTTCATCAGCTGGCCGCCGCCCTGGATGGTCAGCGTCTGCGCCGGGCCATCGAGGATGCCGAGCGGGGTGTTCGAGTTGGCGGCGCGCAGCGCGGCGGCCAGTTCATCCATCGAGATATTGCGCGCGTTCATCAAGTCGGAACGGGCGCGCACGCGCACGGCGAAGCGTTTCTGGCCGTTGACGGTCACTTGCGCGATGCCCGGCAGGGTCGAGATCGCCGGCGAGACCACGTTTTCGGCGTAATCGTTCAGCTCGGCCAGGCCCATCGAGGGCGAGGTCATGTGCATGAACAGGATCGGGGCGTCGGCCGGGTTGATCTTGCGGTAGGCCGGCAAATCGGTCATTTCCAGCGGCAGCTGGCGCTGGGCGGCCAGCAGCGCGGCCTGCACGTCCACCGCCGCCTTGTCGACGTCGATCGAGGTGTCGAATTCCAGCGTCAGCGAGGTGTTGCCCTGGGTGCTGGTCGAGGTGATCAGCTTGATGCCGGCAATCGTCGAGAATTGCTTTTCCAGCGGCAGCGCCACGGACGAGGCCATGGTTTCCGGGCTGGCGCCGGGCAAGTTGGCGCCGACGTTGATGACCGGGGTGTTATAGCTCGGCAGCGCCGCGACCGGGATGTGCATGTAGGCCAGGATGCCGACCAGCACCAGGCTGACCGACAACAGCACCACCATCACCGGGCGGCGGATACACAGTTCGGACAGATTCATGCTCGATCACCCTTGTTCGCTGGCGCGCCCTGGGGTTTGGCCTGCTCCGGCGTCGCGGCCGCGGGCTTGGCGGCAGCGGCAATCTTGATCTTGCCGCCCGGACGCAGGTTCTGCTTGCCCTCGGTAATCACCTGCTCGTTGCCGTCCAGGCCAGTCACCGCCGCGTTCAGCCCGAATGCATGCTGGCGCACGATCGGCACCTGGCGCGCGGTGCCGTCGTTCTCGGCCACGTAGACGAAGGTGCCGTAGGCGTTGATGATAATCGCATTTTGCGGAATCACGACGGCGTCCTTGATCGTGCGCACCGTGACCCGGGTGTTGACGTATTGTCCTGGCCACAGTTGGCCGTCGGCGTTGCCGAATTGCGCCTTCACGCGGATGGTGCCGCTGGTCGGGTCGACCGTGTTGTCCACGAAGATCAGTTCGCCGGTAACCGGCTTCGCTTCGCCGCCGCTGTTCGCTTCCACCGCCACCTTGCCGGCCTTCTGGGCCGCCAGCAGCGCGCCCAACGAGGATTCCGGCAGGGTGAAGGCGACGTCGATCGGGTCGAGCTGGGTGATGGTGGTGAGCGAGGTGGTCGGCTGGACCAGGCTGCCGCCATACACGTTGATTGCGCCGACCCGGCCCGAGAGCGGCGCGCGGATCGTGGTGTAGCTGGCGCTGACTTGATTTGCACGAACAGAAGCCGCACTTGCCGCAACCGCGGCGCGGGCCGCTTCGACCTGGCTTTGCAGCGAATCGACGGCGCTCTGGGCCAGGAATTTCTGGGCAACCAGGTCCTGGCTGCGCTTGTACTGGCGTTCGAGGTCGGCCAGGTTGGCCTTGCCGCGCGCCACTTCCGCCTCGGCCTGGGCCACGGCGGCGCGGTCGCTGCGGTCGTCGAGCGAGAACATCAATTGGCCCTTCTTGACGAACTGGCCCTCGCGGATGTGCACTTCGCGGATCGTGCTGGTCGTTTGCGGACGCAGGTCGACGGTCTGCTGCGGGGTCACGGTGCCGTTGGCGGCCACGTCGACGCCGACGTCCTGGCGCCGCGGCGCCACCACGTTGACGGTGGTCGGGCCTTGCGGCGCACCGGCGCCCTGCCCGTTCTTGCCCTCGCCTTCGGCATGGGCGCCGCGGTTCATGTACCAGGCGCCGCCAATACCGGCCGCAACGACGACAGCGATGACTGCGAGCGTATTCTTTTTCATTCAGGTCCCTTGCCGCCAGTTCCGACGGCTTTATCGATCAATCAACAGTTTTTCAGGTACAACGGCGTGGCGGGCAGTATGCCATCCACATGTGACAACTTACTTACAAGATTCTTAACAAAGCGGCTGGCATGCCCGGCACGCGCTCAGTGCGCGCTCCGAACGTGCTTACTTGCCGGGATAGTACTCCGGCAGCGTGAGGGTGACTTCGAGGCCGCCCTCCGGATGGTTGGACAGCGCGATGCTGCCGCCGTGCTGCTCGGCGATATTCCGGGCGATCGTCAGGCCGAGGCCGGTGCCGCCGGATTCGCGCGAGCGCGAGGTCTCGACCCGGTAGAAGGGATCGAACACGCGCGCCTGCTCGGCCGGCGCAATGCCGGGGCCGCTGTCGCGCACGCGGATGCGCGCGGCGCCGTTGACGCGGTCGACCGTCACGCTCGCTTCGCGACCGTACTTCACGGCGTTGTCGATCAGGTTGCCGAGGCAGCGGCGCAAGTCGAGCGGACGGCCGAGGATCGCCATGCCCGAGCGGCCGGACAGCGTGACCGCCTGGCTGGCGTCGGCGGCGTCGTCGCACACCGAATCGAGCAGCGAATCGAGGTCGAGCATCTGCATGGTTTCGGTGGTGTCCATGCTGCGCGCCAGCTCCAGGCCCTCGCGCACCATGGCCTGCATCGCCGACAGATCGCCGATCAGGCGTTCCTGCAGGTCGGCGTCGGCCACCTTTTCCAGGCGCAGGCGCATGCGTGTGAGCGGGGTCTGCAGATCGTGGGTGATGGCCGCCAGCATCTGGGTGCGCTGGAAGATGTACTGGCGGATGCGCGCCTGCATGGCGTTGAAGGCGGTGCTGGCCTGGCGGATCTCGCTGGCCCCGCTGACGTCCAGCGGCGGGCGGTTGATGTCGTTGCCGAGTTCCTGGGCCGCCACCGCCAGGCGCTTCAGTGGGCGCGTGGTCATGCGCGCCACCAGGTAGGCCAGGCCGGCGATGCTGAGGAAGAACAGGACGATCACGGCGCGGTAATCGGTCTCGTCGTTGACGGCGGCGGCGCGCGGCGGCAGCACGGCCAGGCGCAGTTCTTCGCCGTCGCGCAGGCGCACGTTGACGAATTCGCAGGCGCCGCGCCAGCGTGCCGACAGCAGGCCGTACAGTTGGGGAATGCGCGGCGGGCTCTCGCAGGCGGCCGGGCGCGAATCGGCCGAGACGATCTGGTAGCCGGCGCCGAGGCGCTCGCTCAGGGTCTCGGCAAATTCGCTGGCCGACTTGGCCAGCGGGCGCGGGGTGCCGACTTCGAGCGACAGGCCGGGCCGGTTCGCCACCGCCAGGTAGGCCGGGCGCGCCGAGGCCGGCACGATCTCGGTGGCCATGATGAGCTGCTCGGCACGCTCGATCAGGTTCTGGTCGCGCGCATGTTCGAGCACGCGCTGGCGTTCGTTGTCGGCCAGCCACTGGGTCAGGGCGCCGGAAATCAGCACGCCCAGCAGCAAGGTGATGAAGACACGGCCCGTCATCGAGCCGAGGAAGGCTTTCACTCGGCGGGCTCCACGGTCACCTGGCCGGCCAGCACGTAGCCGCCGTTGCGCACGGTCTTGATAATCTGCGGCATGCGCGCGTCTTCGCCCAGCTTCTGGCGCAGGCGGCTGATCTGGATGTCGATCGAACGGTCGAAGGGATCGGCGTCGCGGCCCTGGGTCAGGTTGAGCAGCTGGTCGCGGTTCAGCACGCGGTTCGGGTGCTCGAGGAAGACGCGCAGCAGGCGGAACTCGGCGCCCGAGAGCATGATGACGATGCCTTCCGGGTTGACCAGGTGGCGCGCGGTGAGATCGAGCGTCCAGTTCGAGAAGCGCATCTGCTGCACGTTCTCGGCCGGCGCGTTCGAGGGCATGGCGTGCGAGCGGCGCAGCACGCTGCGGATGCGCGCCAGCAGTTCGCGCGGCTCGAAGGGTTTCGGCAGGTAGTCGTCGGCGCCCATTTCCAGGCCGAGGATGCGGTCGAGCGGCTCGTTGCGGGCGGTCAGCATGATGACCGGCAGGGTCGAGGTGGCGCGCAGCTTGCGGCACAGGGTCAGGCCGTCGTCGCCGGGAAGGTTCAGGTCGAGCACGATCAGATCGGGGCGCGACTCGTCGAGGATTTTCCACATCGCGACGCCATCGGCGGCGGCCAGCGCGCGGTAACCGTTCGACTCGAGATAATCGGCCAGCAGCTGGCGGATGTCGCGGTCGTCGTCGACGATGAGGATGGTAGAAGAGTTGTCCATACCTGCAATTATCCTTACTTAAAAGGGTGGTGAACAGCGCATTTGTATCGGCATGTATATGGATTCAACAGGGAAACATATTGATACAAAGTGCGTGGCAGGGGACACGCTGCGCTTACACTTTTTGGCGATGATGGAAACCGTGCAGAGAGCAGTTCACTTGCACGCAACGACTGACTCACACACTGAAAGGACATCACATGAACACCCTTCGCAAGAACCTGCTGGTTGCTTTTGCCGCCCTTGGTTTCGCCGGCGCCGCCCTGGCCCAGACTGCCACCGCCCCTGTGCAGGAAGGCCGCCATGGCCACGCGGTGACGGCCGAACAGCGCGCCGCCCACCAGGCCAAGCGCGCAGCGTTCCAGGCCAAGCGCGCCGAGCGCCAGGCTGCACGCGCCGCCAAGCTGCGCGCCGACCTGAAGCTCACCGCACAGCAGGAGCCGGCGTTTGCCGCCTTCCTCGCGGCCGGCAAGCCGGCGCAGCGTCCGCAGTCGCAAGGCGCAGGCAAAGTCGCCGGTGAGCGCGCCAACTTTGCCGCCCTGCCCGCACCGCAGCGCATGGAGCGCATGGTCGAGCGCCAGAAGCAGCGCACTGCACGCATGGAAGCCCGCCTCGCGGCCCTGAACAATTTCTACGCCGTGCTCACGCCGGAACAGAAGAAAGTGTTCGACAGCCAGCCAATGCGCGGCGGCTTCGGCGGCAAGCACCGCGGCCACGGCGGCCACGGCCATCATGGCGCACGCAGCGCGGCAATGCAAAGCTGAGCCGTCCAGCTGAAACGAAAAGGGATGCCTCGGCATCCCTTTTTTACGCCGGTCTCGCCGTCGTAGGGTGGGCACTTGTGCCCACGCGGTACGGCACTCGCAAGTCGCCCCGCCCCGCGTCAGCAGCCCATCAATCCAGCCTTTCCAGCGACCCCAGGAACTTGCCCGCATTCTGATACCCGATCACCCGGCTATCCGCAATCTCCCTGCCGCCCTGGTCGAAGAAAATAATCCCCGGCGGTCCGAACAAGCCAAACCGTTTCAGCATCGCCTTGTCGTCCGCATCGTTCGCCGTCACATCCACCTGCAGCAGCACGCTATTCGCCAGTTTCGCCTGCACCTGCGGATCGACGAAGGTCAGCTTCTCCATCTCCTTGCATGACACGCACCAGTCGGCATAGAAGTCGAGCATGGCCGTCTTGCCGTTCAATGCGGCGAGCGCCGCATCCAGCTCGGCCACCGTCTTCACGCGCGTGAAATGCAGCGGCTGCTTCTGCGTTCCCGTCAGGTGCGCCAGCGGCGCCAGCGGATCGCGTCCGCCGCTGGCCACGCCGACCAGCTGCATCGCGCCAAGGATACCGAACACGGCGCCGAAGGCCAGCGCAGCCCAGTGCCCGCGCCGGCGCAGCAGGTAGGCGCCATAGCCGAGCAGCAGCAGCGCCCACAGCAGCATCTGCACGCCAGCCGGCAGCACCGGCGACACCAGCCACAAGGCCATCGCCAGCATCAGCACGCCGAAGAAGCGTTTGACGGAATCCATCCAGGCGCCGGCTTTCGGCAGCAGCGAGCCGGCCGACACGCCCACCAGCAGCAGCGGAATGCTCATCCCGATCGCCATCGAGAACAGCGCCGCGCCGCCAATGAAGACGTCGCGCGTCTGGCTGATGTAGACCAGGGCGCCGGCCAGCGGCGCCGCCACGCAGGGGCCGACGATCAGGGCCGAGATCGCGCCCATGGTGAACACGCCTGCCAGCTTGCCTGAGGCTTGGCGGCTTGAAGTGCCGGCGAGCCGGGTCTGCATCGCAGCGGGCACCTGCAATTCGTAGAAGCCGAACATCGACATCGCCATCGCCACGATCAGCAGCGCAAAGCCGCCCAGCACCCAGGGATTCTGCAGCGCGGCCGCCAGGCCTTCGCCGATCAGGCCGGCGGCCACGCCGAGGGCCGTGTAGACGATGGCCATGCCGAGCGAATAGGTCAGCGACAGCACCAGGCCGCGCGAGCGTTTGACCTTGCCGCCCTCGCCCACGATGATCGAGGACAGGATCGGCACCATCGGCAGCACGCAGGGGGTAAAGGCCAGGCCCAGGCCGAGCAGGATGAAGGCGGGGACGATGGCCAGCAGGCGGCCGCCCTGCAGCACGGAGTCGATGGCGGAGAGTTCGGATGGTGCGGCGGTAGTCGCCGCAGCGGGCTCAGTAACGGCGGCTGACGGCGTTTCGCGTGCGGCTGGCGTGTCCGCGGCAGCTTGCGGCTGGGCCGCGGCCTGGCCCGGCGTATCGACGGCGGGTGCACGCTCGACCGGCAAGCCGAGGCGCGCGGCGGCACTGCCTTCGCCTGCCGGCGACTGCGCCGCGGGGGCGCTGCTGTTTCCGCCAAGTGGGATGCGCGCTTGCGGCGCGGCGCCGCCAGCTGCGGCCAGCTGCGCGCTGTGCTCCTGCGGCGGGTAGCACAGGCCGGCGTCTGCGCAGCCCTGGCTGGTGGCGTTCAGGGTGAATTGGCCGCTGCCTTCGACCGGAATACGGATCGTCACTGAGCCATGGTAGGTCTCGACGTCCTTGCCGAAAGTTTCGTCGAACTTCACCTTGCCGGCCGGGATCTGCGGCGCACCGAGCTTCGCCCCACGCGCGTTGAAAGCGAAGCGCTCGCGGTACATGTAGTAGCCGGGCGCGATGTCGTAGGTGACGACCGCGGTCCGTTCGCCGTCCATGCGGGCGGAGAACTTGAAGGCGACGGCGGGGTCGAGGAAGTCCTGCGCACGGCCCGGCACGGCCAGCACGGCGAGGACAACGAACAGCAGCGACAGCGCGGCCACCAGATGCGCGCGCACTTCACGGAGACGGAACAGGGACATGACTTCCTTTGGATGACGACAGCGCAGGAATGGTACACCGGAGCGGCTGCCGATGGGTAACACCGCCGTAATCGGGCATGCGGACGGCGCAGGCGAAAAAAAACCAGGCACGAAGCCTGGTTTTTTCATTCGCAAGAAGCGATTACTCGGCGGTTGGTGCTTCTTCAGCCGAGGTGACTTCCGGACGGTCCAGCAGTTCGACGTAGGCCATTGGCGCATTGTCGCCCACGCGGAAACCCATTTTCAGGATGCGCAGGTAGCCGCCGTTGCGGTTGGCGTAACGTGGGCCGAGTTCGGCGAACAGCTTCTGCACCATTTCGCGGTCGCGCAGGCGGGCGAATGCCAGGCGCTTGTTGGCCAGCGTGTCGGTCTTGCCCAGGGTCAGGATCGGTTCGATGACGCGACGCAGTTCCTTGGCTTTTGGCACGGTGGTCTTGATGGCTTCATGACGCAGCAGCGAGACGGTCATGTTGCGCAGCATGGCGAGACGGTGGGACGAGGTACGGTTCAGCTTACGGAGGCCGTGACGGTGACGCATGGTACTTCCTTTCGAGTGTATGAAATCCAGTTCTTCGATCGTTCATGCCGGAGCATGACCGCGGACCGGTTATTAGGGGTTGAGACTATCCGGACAACCTTGTCCGGATAGTAGGTGCTGCAAATTACTTCTCGAGGCCAGCCGGCGGCCAGTTCTCGAGCTTCATGCCCAGGGTCAAACCGCGCGAAGCAAGGACTTCCTTGATTTCGTTGAGCGACTTGCGGCCCAGGTTCGGCGTCTTGAGCAGTTCGTTTTCCGAACGCTGGATCAGGTCGCCGATGTAGTAGATGTTTTCTGCTTTCAGGCAGTTTGCCGAACGGACCGTCAGTTCCAGGTCGTCGACCGGACGCAGCAGGATCGGATCGACCAGCGGAGCACGCGATGGCGCTTCGGCAGCCGCTTCCGTGCCTTCCAGCGCGGCGAAGACGTTCAGCTGGTCAACCAGGACGCGTGCCGACTGGCGGATCGCTTCTTCCGGGGTGATGACGCCGTTGGTCTCGATGTTGATGATCAGCTTGTCCAGGTCGGTACGCTGCTCGACGCGCGCCGATTCGACGGCGTACGACACGCGGCGCACTGGCGAGAACGATGCGTCCAGGATGATGCGGCCGATCGTCTTGTTGGTGTCTTCCGACAGGCGACGGACGTTGCCTGGCACGTAGCCACGGCCCTTTTCGACCTTGATCTGCATGTCCAGCTTGCCACCGGCGGTCAGGTGAGCGATCACGTGATCCGGGTTGATCAGTTCCACGTCATGCGGCAGGTCGATGTCCGATGCCAGGACGGCGCCTTCGCCTTCCTTTTTCAGGGTCAGGGTCACGGAGTCACGGTTGTGCACCTTGAACACGACGCCCTTCAGGTTCAGCAGCAGGTCGACGACGTCTTCCTGCACGCCGTCCAGCGACGAGTACTCGTGCACGACGCCGGCGATCGTCACTTCGGTCGGCGCGTAGCCGATCATCGACGACAGCAGGACGCGGCGCAGCGCGTTACCCAGGGTGTGACCGTAACCACGTTCGAACGGCTCCATCACGACTTTTGCGTGACCGGCGCCCAGTGCTTCGACGTCGATGATACGTGGCTTCAACAAACTATTTTGCATGAAATGTCCTCTTCAATACCCTCGGCTCGTTACACCGATAAGGCTGATGGCAGGTGGTGAATTCTTTTGAAGTGCAAACGCCCGCTCGGTAAGGAGCGGGCGCCATTACTGCAATCTATTAACGCGAGTACAGTTCGACGATCAGCGCTTCGTTGACGTCAGCAGCGATTTCGTTACGTTCTGGGAACGAACGGAAGGTGCCTTCCATCTTCTTGCTGTCGACCGAGACCCAGCTCGGCATACCGACTTGTTCAGCCAGCGACAGGGCTTCGACGATACGCACTTGCTTCTTGGCCTTTTCGCGAACGGCGATGACGTCGCCGGTCTTGACGGCGTACGAAGCGATGTTCACGACGTTACCGTTGACGGTGAAGGCCTTGTGGCTCACCAGCTGGCGCGCTTCAGCGCGGGTCGAGCCGAAGCCCATGCGGTAGGTAACGTTGTCCAGGCGCGATTCCAGCAGCTTCAGCAGGGTTTCGCCGGTGTTGCCCTTGCGGCGCGACGCTTCGGCGAAATAGCGGCGGAACTGGCGTTCCAGGATGCCGTACATGCGCTTGACTTTTTGCTTTTCGCGCAGCTGGTTGCCGTAGTCCGAGGTGCGGGCACCCGACTTGACGCCGTGCTGGCCTGGCTTGACGTCCAGTTTGCACTTCGAATCGAGCGAGCGGCGTGCGCTCTTCAGGAACAGGTCGGTGCCTTCACGGCGCGACAGTTTTGCTTTTGGTCCGATATAACGTGCCACGTTGAATCCTTTGATGTATTAATCACGCCCCAGAGGCATCGCGAGCGATGCGGCAGGCGCTAGTCCGACCCATGAAGAGCGGACGTGGCTGAAAGAACGCCCCGGACAGGAGTCCGAGGCGAGAATAGCCGGGCAGTATACCCGAATTCGGGCCACTGCACCGGCATATTTGATACGACGCGTTGCTTCGACGCTGACGATCAAGGAAAAGGCGGAGCAGTCCCCGCCCCTGCCTTAGATACGACGACGCTTTGGCGGACGGCAGCCGTTGTGCGGAACTGGGGTGACGTCCTGGATCTCGGTGATCTTGATGCCCAGGTTGTTCAGTGCGCGCACAGCCGATTCACGGCCTGGGCCTGGGCCCTTGATGCGCACTTCCAGGTTCTTCACGCCGCTTTCTTGAGCGACCTTGCCGGCTGCTTCAGCAGCGACCTGTGCCGCGAACGGGGTCGATTTACGCGAACCCTTGAAGCCAGCGCCACCCGACGTCGCCCACGACAGGGCGTTGCCCTGGCGATCGGTGATCGTGATGATGGTGTTGTTGAACGAAGCGTGGACGTGGGCGATGCCCTCAGCCACGTTCTTCTTGACTTTCTTGCGGACGCGAGCTGCTGCTGCGCTGCTTTGTTGCTTAGCCATGGTCGGTTCCTAGATTATTTCTTCAGCGATTGAGCGGCCTTGCGCGGACCTTTGCGGGTACGTGCATTGGTGCGGGTACGCTGACCGCGCACTGGCAGACCCTTACGGTGACGCATGCCGCGGTAGCAACCCAGATCCATCAGACGCTTGATGTTCATGGACAGTTCGCGGCGCAGGTCGCCTTCCACGACAAACTTCGCGACTTCGTCACGCAGCTTCTCGAGTTCGTTGTCGTCCAGGTCCTTGACCTTCTTGTTGGTCGCGATACCAGTCGCGTCGCAGATTTTCTGCGAACGTGGACGGCCAACACCGTAGATCGCCGTCAGGCCGATAACAGTGTGCTGATGATTTGGGATGTTAACCCCTGCAATACGTGCCATTCGTTATTCCTCTTAACCTTGACGCTGCTTGTGACGCGGCTCGACGCAGATCACGCGGACCACGCCCTTGCGCTTGATGATCTTGCAGTTGCGGCAGATCCGCTTGACTGAAGCATTAACTTTCATTTTGTACTCTCTCTGGTGAGTTTACTTAATATTTTTTACTTGGTGCGGAATACGATGCGCGCCCGGGACAAGTCGTACGGCGTGAGTTCAACCGTTACCTTGTCGCCCGGGAGGATGCGGATATAGTTCATCCGCATTTTACCCGAGATATGCCCCAGGACCACATGCCCGTTTTCCAGCTTTACGCGAAATGTCGCATTTGGGAGATTCTCGAGAATCTCGCCCTGCATTTGGATGACGTCGTCTTTTGCCATTCGGTCCATTCCTCCCGCGCTTAACGCGACGGGATTCCGCCCTTGAAGTTAGCCTTGCGCAGCAGCGATTCATATTGCTGCGACATGACATAGTTCTGCACTTGTGCCATGAAGTCCATCGTCACCACAACGATGATCAGGAGCGACGTGCCGCCGAAATAGAAAGGAACTTTCCAGAACGACTGCAGGAACTCCGGCACCAGGCACACCAGGGTGATATAGACCGCACCGGCCAGGGTCAGGCGCATCAGGATCTTGTCGATGTAGCGTGCGGTCTGCTCGCCCGGACGGATGCCCGGGACAAACGCGCCGCTCTTCTTCAAGTTGTCCGCCGTTTCCTTGCTGTTGAATACCAGCGCGGTGTAGAAGAAGCAGAAGAACACGATCGCCACCGCATACAGCAACGCGTGGATCGGCTCGCCGGTCGACAGCGAGGCAGCCAGGTCTTTCAGGAACCCGATGAACGGGCCGCTGGCGTCCTTGCCGCGCGTGTACCAGTCGACAATCGTCGCCGGGAACAGGATGATCGACGAGGCGAAGATCGGCGGGATCACGCCGGCCATGTTCAGCTTCAGGGGCAGGTGGCTGGTTTGGCCACCGTACACCTTGTTGCCGACCTGGCGCTTGGCGTAATTCACGAGGATCTTGCGCTGACCGCGTTCAACGAACACGACTGCAAACGTAACCGCAACCACCAGGATGACGATAATGATCGCGGCGATGCTGCTGATCGAACCGTTCGAGACCAGGGTGAACAAACCACCCAGCGCCGACGGCAGACCGGCTGCGATACCGGCGAAGATGATGATCGAAATGCCGTTGCCAAGGCCACGTTCGGTAATCTGCTCGCCCAGCCACATGAGGAACATGGTGCCGGTCAGCAGGGTCACGACCGTGACGAAGCGGAACGTCAGGCCCGGGTCGAGCACCAGGCCCGGCTGGGCCTCGAGCGCGACGGCGATGCCGAACGCCTGGAACAACGCCAGTGCCACCGTGAAGTAACGGGTGTACTGGGTGATCTTGCGGCGCCCTGCTTCGCCTTCCTTCTTCAGCGCTTCCAGCTGCGGCGAGACGATCGACCCCAGCTGCATGATGATCGAAGCCGAAATGTAGGGCGTGATACCGAGTGCGAACACGGCAAAGCGGGACATGGCGCCACCCGAGAACATGTTGAACATGCCCAGGATGCCGCTTTCGTTCTGCTTGAACAGCACAGCGAGCTGCACCGGATCGATCCCGGGGACCGGGATGTGGGTACCGATGCGGTACACGACCAACGCGCCAAGCAAAAACCACAGCCGGCCCCAGGGGAAGCCGGAAGCGGCGCTTTTACCAAGTTGTGAATTAGTCGCCAATTTTTGCTCCGATCAGGCAGCGATCGCTTTAAGCGACCGAACCGCCAGCTGCTTCGATGGCCGCTTTCGCGCCCGCGGTCGCTTTCAGGCCCTTGAGGTTCACCGCTTTGGTGATCTCGCCCGACAGGATGACGCGCACATCGCGTGCCACCACCGACAGGATGCCTGCCTGCTTCAGGACCAGGATGTCGACATCGCCGACGGCCAGGTTGTTCAGGTCCGACAGACGCACTTCAGCCTTGAAGGTGGCGTTCAGCGACTTGAAGCCGCGCTTCGGCAGACGACGCTGCAGAGGCATCTGGCCGCCTTCGAAGCCGACTTTGTGGAAACCGCCCGAACGCGACTTCTGACCCTTGTGACCGCGACCGGCGGTCTTGCCCAGGCCGGAGCCGATACCGCGGCCGACGCGGCGCTTGTAGTGCTTGGCGCCGTCAGCTGGTTGAATGGTATTCAATTCCATTGTTTTCTCCGTTAGGTAAGCCCGAAGGCTTACCCGACTACTTTAACGAGGTACGAGACTTTGTTGATCATGCCACG
>Ga0265798_10007608_pt1 | contig 13987 bp, 10 predicted proteins | sample P3T30metagenome_FD_192430 | JGI IMG/M metagenome (GOLD analysis project Ga0265798, IMG submission 192430) | Plant litter microbial communities from East Loma Ridge, Irvine, California - P3 T30 | ecosystem: Environmental > Terrestrial > Plant litter > Unclassified | place: USA: California...
GGTATTTGAGGGGAATTTATAACGAGTGCGTGGACGCGCGACTTGGTGGTAATGGAGAAAAATGAAGTTGCGTGTTATAAATAATGTAGATCTCTGACTGGGCCGCAGCACGTGGCCGTGAGAATTTTACATAAGACAGACACAGACGAGGTAGAGGTAATGCGGATCATCTGGTATGTGTGTGTGTGTGTGTGTGTGTGTGATTGGCCGTGCAAAGCCAAGGTTGAGGAGTGCGAGGGTCATAAGACACGCATAGAGCGCGAGCCGGTGCTGTCTTGGGCTGAATTGGTAAACTCTGAGTAGTTGACTATTTTGTCAACCTCGCGATACGTGTTGTGGTTTTAACCTTTGACCACACAACCCTAACCCTGACTTACTAGCACACGTACGCGTCGCGTACATCTTTCTTTGACCATTCTTTGCCTGCTACATGTAATATCGATACACTGTTCCCGCTCAACAAATCCCATCATGAGCCAGTACGCATTCGACCACATATCCAAGGATGACTTCGAACAGATCTTAGCACAATACCCAGAGACTGTGCCCGCGAAATTGGCGGATCTGGAAGAGCAAAGACTCTCGACCATACCCGCGAAACTCAAAGAAAGAAAAGCAAAGGGCAACACGTATCTGACCAAAGCTGAAGTAGCCACGCTTGTGAACTGGAAGCTGTAAGTCAACAAGCACTTACAAAGTCTCGCCAGCAGAGTCTGACAGTTCACAGCTCCCACGGCAAATTCCGCCCTTCTCTCAAAGGTCTCGTTCAGCAGAACAGCGAGGAGTTCGTCGAAGAAACCACCTCAGAAGGCTTCTCCGCGGAGTCATGGCTTGAAAGCTTGGACACTCTTGTGAAATTGAAAGGAATCGGTCCTGCCACTGCAGCTTTACTCTTATCTACGAACAATACAGAAGAGCTCCCGTTCTTCTCTGATGAACTGTTCCACTGGGCTTTCTGGGATGATGTATCTGGAAGTAGATGGGATCGCAAGATCAAATACTCCCTCAAAGAATACCGAGACCTGGTCGCTCGGGTCGATGAGCTGAGGGATCGAATCGGCAAAAGTGCACTGGAAGCTGAGAAAGTCGCCTATGTGTTGGGGAAGAGAGAAGTCTCCCTGGGACATCCTGCACGACGAAGTGAAGATGATATTGCTACTAAGAGTACTGATGAAGCTTCTCCGAAACGGACTGCAGAAAAAACAGATATTGGAAAGACGCCCGCTCCGACCAAACGAAAAGTCGGAGAAACCGAACCGAAAGTCGAAAAAGAAGACGCGAGCCAGCCAACGAAGAAAAAGAAAAAGACACCCGTCCCATCGATCTCGTCCCGAGTCACTCGCTCTTTCAAATCAGGCCAAGCTGATGGATCTTGAATCTCGGAACTCCCTGAGCTTCTGCGCCGAGCACACTTCACTGCCATCCCGATCGACTTGTCCCTTCGAAACCTAAGTTCGTCCGTTCAAGTAGTAGCGGAAGAACTAGGTATCACCAGCGGGATCCTTGCCAAAGGGATCAACAACTGATCATGCACATTCCCCCAATGGATAACAACCATGAGCACACCCCTCAGCTCCTCCATAACCCTTTCCACATTGACCCAAGGAATGCCCGACAAGTGGTCGGCGGTGAGGAACATGGCGCCGACCACGCTCCAACCCCTCGCGTGGCGCAGCGACTGGGGCGTCGCACCGGGGGGTGGGAAGCCGAAAGGGAGCCGGTGGCCTTGATGCCAGAGCTTTAACCAGATTTTAAGATCTCGCCATGAATCCGCCCGTCGTAATTGGACGTGTGCGAAGATGTGTGCATTCGCCCAGAAGCTGTGCAGGTCGATGTTCACGGCGCTGAGCCTACGCTCTAGGCGGAGCAAGACGCGGGGGTGGAAGTCGCGGACGACGATGCGGAATGTGTTCCTGAGGTAGTAGAACTCGGCCGCTTCGCGGCGGATCAGGGTGTTGGTCGCTAGGAGGCTGGGCGCCGGCGAACCCATGTCGTAGTATACCGGATGGGAGAAGACAAGAGTAAACCCCTAGATTATTTCCCTCAACTCGGGGGGAATACCTAGTAGAGTTGGTCGTGGAGATCGATTGTTGACCACGGGTACGGGAGGTATGACCAATGGGAGATTTTGTCGTTGTTGTTTTGGCTCCTGCTGATCTTGTTCATGTTCTTGCTGTCGCTCGTCGTACTCTTGTTGTGGCTCGTTCTCGTGCTCATGTTCCCGTTGCAGCGGTGGTGGTGATTGCGGTGGCGATTGTGGCGATGATGTTGGCGATGATGTTGGCGATGATGTTGGCGATGATGTTGGCGATAGTGTCATGGCCGATAGTGATTGTTGTGGTTCCACGGTATCGGTTGGTAACGATGGCATGTATTGGCAGATATCGGCTGGTAGGATACTGTGTGTACGAATGATGTGATGGGAGCTTACACTGCACATTGGGAAGCCCTTTATCCCTGCCACACATCGACAGGAAGGCACCCCTGAATCTTGGAAAGGGAAGTCGAGACGGGCTCATGTATGTACATGCAGTCGCGAGTCAGCACCCATGTTTGATCTAATGTTTAGTAGCCGTTGCGTTACCTTCTGTGTTGTCCTTGCGAAACTTTTGTTTGTCGATTTACCACATCGGCTGGTTGGTCGGACTTGGTCTCGATATTAGAAAACATTACAAACACCAAAATATAGTACTGAACTCCAGTTAGCTCCAGAAACAAAAATCATATAACTCCACTCACTCAAACACAATCGCATAATGAGATCAAATCCACCTGCAGCCGGCTTATCAGTATTTTGAAGTCACTGAACAGCACATGGCTTGACAAACCCGTCGCAGAGGTTCAAAAAAAAAAAAAAAAGAACCACCAGCTTCCCTCTCAAGCTTTATTCCCAGCACCTGGCCACTGGTTTGGCCCATCAAGAGCAATTAAAGCAAAATGCCCACCAGCCACAGGCCTTGCCTTGTAGCCATCGGAAGACCCGATCTCATGCTCTCTCCCATCACGACCAACCTTGGTCTCCGTCCAGAACTTGTCACTGAACGGAACGTTGTTCTTCCCATTAGCGACATAGGCATGGATATCATCGACGAACATGTCTCTCACACCCTCGTCGCCAACACCCGGCGCCATCGCCGTGGCAGCTGCGAACATCATCCAGTCAGTCTTGGCCCACGAGTCTCTACTGTCGAGCGGCACACCAGCTTCGCGTCTGACTGAGCGATAGAAGGTTTTCTGCATCGCGTAGGCTTCGGTGGAGAATGTGTTGAGCTTGAGTAGAACGTCGAGGTAGAGATTGAAGTGCAGGCCCCAGGATTCGCCGTCGCCTTCGAACATGGTGAAATGTGTGCGGTCTGCGTCTGTGCCAAGAGTTCGGTTGTAGAGTTCCTCTGCAAAGCTCAGGCCGATTTTTGAGTAATTCGGTTGGCTGGTCATGATGCCATAGGCATTGAGGGCAATAGCGGACTTGACGGCGAGGCCGGTCTGTTTGGCTGCAACACCTGCGCCGTCATCCGTGGAAAATTGCTCTTCGGGATATAGGCCCTTTTCCACCAGGTAATCGGCGTAGGTCTTGAGGGTGTCGAGGAATTCTTGCTTGTACGCAGTGTCACCAGAGGCTAGCTCGTACATGTACATAAGGGCGAGAAGATTGCCGCTCTCCTCGACGGGCATCTTCTGCGCCTCACCGTCGTCGTGTCCGGTGGCGTTCGGGTAGTGGGCGCCAATGTCGTGGATGGTGTAGTTGTGTGGCCAAGCGCCTGAATCGAGATAGGATATCACCGGGTGTAACAGTAGTCGTATATAGTCCGGCGCCAGAACGTAAAAGATAGGCGCCATGGGCATGATCACATCCATCGTGTTGACATTTCCGCTACTAGTGGAAGGTTAGCATTGGCAAGAGACAATTCTGTGCAGATCTATGATGTTCAAGGGCAAACACAAACCTTGAGATCTCTTTGACGAAAGCCAAAACGCTGTTTGTATCCAGGCTGTCCGACGGTATCGTGAGCTCCAGAGTGGCGAAAGTTTGGCGTGTCGACAAGACCAAGATATCACTATGGTTTGCACTGCCGACCTTCGCACCAGCAAGATAGGCATCCAAGTTGCGGGACTCTTCATCGGCAGCATGAAGATCGTCGAGAGCATATACACAGCCGCAATTGATGTCCTTGCACACGCTCTGCCAATAATTGGACCGATCGACGCCATGGTAGTTGACTGCAGGGTCGCGGACGTTGCCAATGACGAAAGTGACATTCTCGGTGCCCTCAAGCGATCCAAGGTCATGGCTGTATGCAAACACACTTCCGGGTCTAAAACCGCCTCCACCGTCAAGGCTGCCATTTGCTGCGAAGGAGTTGCGGACCTCGTCGACGTTGCCGACTGCATTGCTCAACTTGGAAGCATTCTCTCTTGTACAATATGCTGCCGTGCCCCAGAGGGCCATGTCGGCATTCTCTGAGAACTTCGCAGTCCCTTTCTGACTCAGAGTGAAGACTTGAGTGCTCTCCTGAGTGGTGTCCCATTTCCAGTCTAGCTGGATGTTGTCACCGAACTGGCCGACCCAGGAATTGTCCATATCAGAGTAGATCTGCACGCTTGGCGTTCCAGATTTGAGGCTGGATGTAGAGACAGTGAGGTAGCTGAAGGGCATGCTTTGACGAACGTAGTTGTGCGGCGACACCGGCGAAAAGAAGTCCAGAACGAACTTGACGTCGCTCGCAGTCACCGTGAATGTTGTGTGTGTGGCGCTAAAGTCGGCGGAGACGAGAGAGGCAGGCTGGATACGATCTCCAGGGCGTGGAACACCGAAGAGGCTGTAGGTCTTGCCATCGACTCGTGCTATGACCGACCAAGTGAGCTGCTGGCCTTGCCAGAATTGGGCGACGGCAGATGGCAGATTGGCGACTTCATTTCCGGGAAGCCAAGCTGGGAGTAGAGTCAGTAAGAGACCAAAGCAGAACTGAGGCAATGCCCGAACTGGGGTGAAAGATGCAATAGATAGGGTTGGTAGCTTACTGGAGAGATAGGGATTGCGGACGGCAAGTGGGTAAGATGGTGGCAGGATTGGTGTCAAAGTAGCATCGGCTGTAACCGAGTCAATAGTAATGGTTAGCAGGGTGACAATGAGGGCGCATAGCTGGATGGCGATTGATTTCATTATTGCCATAGCCAATTCGTGATGAGTATAGTGAAAGTGTTGAGTGATGGTATAGAAGGTAACAACGGGACAACGAATGTGTCCAACCTTTATCATCGTCAGAACGACCCAGCACCCACATTAACTGACGTCTACTTGGTCCTATGACTTAGTGTCTAAACAGGCTATCAACGCATAGTGGCAGCATTCCAAGGCTTTTGCGACGTTAATGCCGTAACGTTTGCAAGAGGTTGTAGCTCCTTTCTGCAGTCAATGCCGGATTGTCCACCACCAAAATGTTTGCCACGTGCTGACAGGTAGGTGCTGACAGCATACTGGACATGCAGGCACTTATCGTACTGCATGCATATGGCATTGAAGATGAGAAACGAGAATCCGGTGATAACATCAGAGAGACTGAAGAGGCACACATACCGCCACCGATTCCTGGGCTCAAACATACCACCAGCATCCCGAGTGAGTGATCAGCCTAGAATGTGACCGAGTCCGAGTAGCCAGAAGTGAGCGATGATTGCTATGATCCTGATGCCTATTTCAAGCTCGCATTAAATTCCCTGTACTGCAGGTGCGGTTGGTCGGATGTTGAGGGCATGAATCATCTATGCCATTACGAAAGATATTCCTGGTGGTTCCCGAAGCTAAGACAGGTGATCCGGTTCGGTATCACGGATGTGAACGTGGCGCATATATCGACGAAAGACTAGGCGCATCCTGGCTGTCTTTGTGCTCTTTCATGCCGTGCCACACTCGGAGAATATTGACCGATGTGGCGAATCTGAGGAAGCCACGTCTGCAGACTAGTGATTTCGGTCCGACATGACGTGAAGTTTTGCTGGGAGCTAGTGTGATCTCAAGTGATGGATGTACTTGAGGTGCGAATGAACATAGAATGTGAGGGGTTTAAGTTAGTTGTCGAGGAAAGACTCCTTGCACGGAAGCAATGGAAGCTTGGATGACTTGCTTAGGGCTCTCAACCGGTCTCCGAGAGAGCTGCCTTCTCCGCGAAGTCGCGCCTAGGGCTTCGGTTGGAGGACCCGATCTTTCTGAGCCTTTCCTCACATTCACTGGCCATCTATTATCCTTCCAAATTATTTGAAGAAGGCAGACTCAAAATGGAATGACTGGTTTAGCGTACTAATAACAAGACCGGTAGACCGCGTGGGTTACACGTGCGCACAAAGCTCGTTGATCGGTGGTCTCTCGTTAGTCTACCTGCTGCTACATTATGACCACGACAGAGCTCACAAATCATCGCAGTGTCATTACACTTGGTTCTGGTAGGTTCTGTGAGACCTGTTAGTTCTGCGTTGCAGTTGTCTTAGCATAGTTGCGGGCTTACACGTACCCAACGTGTCAGACCTCATCACCTGCCGTCCCGTCAGTCTTAAGAGTTAGAACACTTCGCAAGAACAGCGGCTCAATCCGCAGTTGAAACAATCACCAGCCCAAGCGAACTTGAATTCTTCAAGATCGTTTTTCTTCAGCTTGTTGACACCTTCGCGAGCCATGATCATGTCGACCACCCGTTGCATTTCTCGCTGTCTTCTTCGGCTGCCATCGGCTGTGCTCTGCCCTTTCGTGAGATCGATAGTCCAGGTGCCTACAGCACTCATGAAGGTACCAACCTCGAGGTCTACACGTAGGTGCTTGATGCGAGTAAAATCTGAAAGTGGGATGTTGTCGCGTAGAAGCTTACTCTGTCTGTTGATCATCGCATTGCCAATTTTCAGAAGAGGCCGCGTCATCGAGAGGCTGAAAGTGCTGTGTTCATAGAACAGTCCTAAAGATTCTGCTCGCAGTTCACGAGAGACTGTGCAGAGTGGTGGCTGAGAGAACCGCTGCGGAACCACCTTCAAATCCTTGAAGTAGAACACGTACACAGCGTTCCTGAGTTCAGGTGGCAGCTCGAGGAAGCGTGGAAACTCGCGAGAGTCCTCGAATGTATCACTCAGGTGATCTGCGTCCTCGAGCTGGCGGACGAGCTGTTTCTTGTTGGTCTTTCTTGGCAATGTCGTCTTCTGGCCGCGCTTCTTTGCGAATCCCATAAGCTGGGCAACGCTGTAACCTTCGTAAGACGGATGGCCTCGATCGCAGCGTTCTGCAAGTGCTTTCAGTCTTGCCAGATGCTCCGACTTCTTGTGGTGAAAGCCACGTCTGTGAAGAAATTCCTTCAAGTCGTCCCTCGTATATTTTCCTCGCATGCCAAACCGCCAGTAGCTATTCTGCAAGCTCGAACGTCCTCTGCGTATTTGGTCGAGTCGTAGTTCATGTTCCAATCTCGTCAGAACCTCGCGTGGTTGGAAGGCTGTCGTGTCTTGCTTACGTCCGTACATTCCCGTTTGTGTCATGTCCGACGAGGTCCGAGGGTGCGAATGTGTCGAGTACTGGGTAAAGCAATGTTGAGGCGGCTCAGGCAATGGCCAGTCGCTAATTTGAGCTGGGAGTGACAGTGAAGTAGGTGGGTGTTGCACGCCGAGTACCTACATGTAGGCAATGCGCTTTGCGTGAACGTGCCAGACATCACATGGCTCTTACGATGAACTGACATCCCATGTGAAATGGAACGCACTGAACGAATTGTCTCGTGTAAAGGGGCTTCCTTGTCAGCTGTGACGAGTTGAAGACGGCTCGTGCCATGCAGTTCCGAAGCCAGTGATATGATTGTAGCCATCGTTGACAATACGCATCGACACGAGGTCAAAAGATGTGAAAGTCTTGAATACAGCGTCGGTTTTAAAATCGGCGCTGGTTTTGCCTCGTGTCAGTGCTGAAAGTTTAAACACACGCTGACTTCTGTGCAGCGACTGTAAGTATGGCTGTGAACATGGAAGGCTGGAGAGATACTTTTAGCCAGAACTGAGTTTGCTGATGTATCATATGATAGCAGGTGACTGAGACGTTACATCACCACATCTGTGAAAAGAGTAGACCTGATCGTCGACCACATCTCAATTTTGGGCGCGTGAAGTGAACGATTCCTATGATGCCTCAGGCAGCTCAGTGCGTCATTGCTATTCGCCCGTGCCGTCTCAAACAGCGTTGTGTACTGGACATCGCTTTAGTCTTTGATGGCATTTGATTGATCAGCACTTACACTCTTCGCCTCCACCGCCTCCCCTCTCTACTGTCCTTCAGCACATGCTTCGGTCTTGTCATCGAATCGAAAGACAGTCCAACTACTCCGTCTAGCCACTCTTGCAGAAACGCCAGACTCATCATGGCGGACTCAACCATGTCAGATGCGGAAAAGGTATACACTATGGATACGAGCGGAACGATCACGACACTGACGATAGTCAGATCCGCGCAAAGCGTCTTGCGAAGTTGGGCGGTCCCGCGAGTGCTAGCACCACCCAACCGACAACACCAACAGGTTCATCGAACACAACGCCATTAGAGCAGCCTGCAGCGCCTTCGCCACCAGCAGCGCAGGCATCAGGCTCGGCCGACCCTACGACCAACGTTCCCGCCAGCTCAGAACAGGCACAAAACCCTACCACACGTCAGATCAAAGTGCAACCTCGCACAGCCTCGCCAGCCAAACGCGAAAGAGATGGATCCCAGCGACCGAAACCCGCGGTTGAGAAGGCACCTGAAAGCTTGGAGAACTGGCAGGATAAGATGCTGCGGCAAGTTTTCAGAGTGACCTTAAAGCCAGAGGAGGTCAAGGATGTGCATGGTCACCACCTGATTCACTTGGCGAGCACACGCGATGACCTCGAGGAGCAATCTGCGCCTTTGCAATTGAACGTTGAAGTTGTGGAAGCTGCGATCACAGAAGCAGCATCAAAGGCGCCAGGAGGGAAACCATTCAAGTACCTGCTCGCATCGTTCAAGCGTGTATCGCGTGCCGTCAGACAAACGAAGTACACTGGACCCGAGGACCCGAGGCACTCAATCCTGGCTGAGACGAGGCGGCTATGCATGAGCTACTGTGTTTTCGCAATAACAATGCCGGAAATGTTTGGAGAAAATGTGCCTGCTGGAAACCCATTGGTTGAACATATGCTCAGCGATCCAGAGTCTGATTCTGGGATCTGCTACGACTTCCTCACCGAAGCAAGCTCCAGGTTCGAGGAGGACGAAAGCATCAAGGAAGCTATGGTGTCAGCAATTGAAGAGCTCAGCAAGCAGCTAGCAACGAAGAGCATGCTGGGAGAGGAGAGGGTGTACGTGAACGGTCTTCGGAACTTCCTACGATTCCCGAAGCTTGTAGATGCGATCACTCAGTCGCCCAGGTTCCTCCCTGACAACATCGAGCCTCAAGAAATCGAGACGAAGACCTTGTTAGGTCCATTCTTCCGTCTGTCACCCATGCAGCAAGAGGTGGCTAACAACTACTTCTCAGCGCCGAAGACGAGAGACCGCGGCTTCATTGCAAACGCTCAAAATGCCGTGCGGATGACACTCAGAACTCACCAAAGCGACCTCTTCCAAATATCAGACACCATCGTCAAGGCTGGACCAGCGCCACGAGGCAGATTGCTTGACTGGTTTGCACTATGCGTAAACAAGAACCACAAGAAGCGAGCTATGAGAGTAGACTTCGCTACCGTCTCCAGCGATGGATTCATGGTCAATGTAACGAATGTCCTCGACCAGCTTTGCGAGCCGTTCATGGACGCCAGGTTCAGCAAGATCGACCGGATCCACATCGATTACCTCCGTCGCAACCCGCGTGTGGACATTTCAGACGAGACGAAGATCAACGCGGACCAGAAGACTGCAGACAACTTTTACAACCAGAAAGTGGAAGGTACAAACAACTTCATATCCGAGATCTTCTTCCTTACCGTTGCGTCACATCACTACGGCGCCGAGGCCGCCCAAACAAGAATGTCGACCCTTTCCAAGACTGCGAAGCGCATGGAGAAAGACCTACAAGCCTTTGAGACGGAAAGGCATAAGTATGCCAATGATCCTCGTTACCTGGCTCGCTTCGATGCTCACGTTGCTAAGATCAAGAAGACAATCGACGAGACCTGGTCTACCATCCACGCCACCACTGGAGTTCTACTCGATGATCTAACCCAGGCTCGTTCGATGCAATTCATGCGTTACGTGATTGTGTGGTTGCTCCGCCTAGCATCGAATCAGAATGTTCCCCAAGAACAGCTCAGCTTGCCGCTACAGTCGCAGCAGCCTGACGCTTTCACTGCCCTTCCGGAATACTTCTTGGAGGACATCGTCGATAACTTCAAGTTCATCACTCAGAACATTCCCCACATCATCACGCCGCAGCAATGCGACGAGATCATGCAGATCTGCATCACCTTCCTGCGCAACACCGAGTACGTCAAGAACCCAGGTGTCAAATCCGGCTTGGTCACCATTCTGTTCTACGGTGTACAACCTTTCCATCACCACGCTCGTGGTGTTCTCGGCGATCTCCTCTTGGGCTCTCCGTTCGCCCACAAGCACCTCCTGCACGGCTTGATGAAGTTTTACATTGAAGCAGAGTCAACTGGATTGTCCTCGCAGTTCTACGACAAGTTCAACATCAGATACGAAATCTTCCAAGTCATCAAGTCTATCTGGCCAAACACCATGTACCGTGATAACATGCGAAAGGAGGCAGCGGTCGACACCGACTTCTTTGTTCAATTCGTCAATATGATCATCAATGATGCGACGTACGTGTTGGACGAACTCCTCAGCTCTTTCACAAAGATCCACGACTTGCAAATCGAGCTTGCTGCATGGCCTGAGAGCGATGACGAGGCAAGAAAGGAAAAGGTGGATCTTCTGGAAGACAGCAAGGGCAAAGCCAAGAGCTACATGGGCCTGACCCGCGAGTCGATGGCTACCCTGACCCTCTTCACCGAAGCCCTGTCCGCCTCCTTCACCATGCCCGAGATCGTGCAGCGTCTCGCCGACATGCTTGACTACAACCTGGACACCATGGTCGGACCCAAGAGCAGCAACCTGAAAGTCAAAGAGCCCGAGCAATTCGGCTGGAACCCCCGCCAGCTGCTCGGCGACATCATGACCGTATTCATCAACCTCTCGGCCCAGCCGTCCTTCGCCCAAGCGATCGCCCGCGACGGCCGCAGCTACAAACCCGCCAACTTCCCCAAGGCGGTCGAGATCATGCAGCGCGCAACGCCCATGTCTCCCGACCAGCTCGCCGCCTGGAACACTTTGAGCGAGCGCGTGGCCGCCGCAAAGGCAACCGAGGAAGAGGAAGAGGATGACCTCGGCGAGATTCCGGACGAGTTCTTGGATCCTCTGATGGCGGACTTGATGGACGACCCTGTCATCTTGCCCACGAGCAAGAACATCATAAACAGGTCTACTATCCGCAGCCACTTGCTCAGCGTCGCCCACGATCCTTTCAACAGGATGCCGTTGAAGATCGAGGACGTCATTCCGGATACGGAGCTGAAGGCTAAGATCGATGCGTGGAAGGCGGAGAGGAAGGCGGCGAGGCAGGCGGAGAAGATGGATACCAGCGCTTGATCTTTGATTCTCACTTCTAGATCAGTGGATAGATGGTGGCGGTTGTAGGGGGTTTCTCTTCCTGGCCGCCGCTTTCTTCAGATGCTTTGTTTTGCTTCGTGGTCATGGTAGACGGGCGAGACTCGCAATGGGTGCAGCCCTAGATTCGGTATGCGTTTTTCTTCATATGTAATCATGGAAATGGGAACAACGATGACGAAAGCACACCCTCTTCCATTGGACAAGTCGAGTCTTTGCTACTAGATGCCATGATGACATAGACTGTCTATCTAGCCCACATGTCGTGTCGTCGCAGGGCGGTTCAAAATCTCTTCACCCACGTGAACATTGGAATGGATTGTTTCTCACACACACAGATCGAGCAGTACAATGACACCGAAAAGAGGCAATCTCGCCTATGTACATTGACAATCCAGTTGTCCAACGATTGTGCTGTCAAAAAAAGAGCCTGTGCCAGGTGATTGTTTGCATGTATATACAAAGAGAAAAAAGCAAGATCGTGAAAACTGTATCATCTATATGGTGGTGCGCCCAGATCTCCGGACACTTTCTTGCCTCTATCACGAATCGAAGATAGACCATCGGAAAAAAAAAGTCAAAACCAGACAATGTCCTTTTTCTTCATTATTAAATCGGACTCGCGCTCATCCCCATCTGCCTCCGCACACTGAGGTAAATCTCGTAAACCCGCAGCTTGACAGCGATTTTTGCGTAAGCGCTCCAAGCAAAGCCGTACTTGACCATGTTCGTCGGCCACAGGACACTGCCCCGAATGCTCTCCAGCTGCTCTTCGAACACAGCACGAGCAGCGTAACGCGCGAGGATCATGAATGTGCGGATGGGTCCCTGGCGAGTTTGCAAGTTCTCGTCCAAGCTGCGCGTGAGATCGTTGGTTTTGAGGATCAGCAGGATGACGCGCGGGACTTTGCCGAGGAGCTGCACGAGCTGCTCCAGCAGGCCGTCGCCCAGGGCGTCGGAGATGGCTTGCTTCTCGGTCGAGTCGCGCTGCTTGGCGACCGAGGAGGTGACGACGCGGTAATCCCTGCCGGTGATGGCGGAGGCGAACAAGGGGAATTCGGCGTCGCCGATGCCGGCGACTTGGTAGGCGTACTTGCGCATTGCGGGCTCGTCGACGTCGAGGACGGCGAGCCAGAGGTGGGCGTAGGCGCGGCGGATATGCATGGGAATGTCGCGGTAGAGGCCGTGGTCGTAGAGGACGACGTCGAAGTTGTGCGGTTTGCGCTTGGTGGGGTTGAGGCGGATGGCGAGGTTGCCGCCGTGAGGGTCGCAGTGGAGAGGGGCGCCGGTGCCGAAGATCATTTCGTTGAAGATGCGTGAGAGCGCGGCGGAGACTTCGTCTCTGTCGATGCCGTTCGAGTCGAGGAATTCCAGGTCGTCGGGTCGGTGGCCTGCAACGCACTCCATAACGAGGATTCTGCGTTGGGCCCAGTGGACCTCGGGGATGACCAGAGGTAGATCAGGGATGTGTGAGAAGTATTCCTTTGCTCGCGTCGCATTCCTGCCTTCCTCTCTGAAATCCAGCTCCTTGGGCAGCGAAACCTCCATCTCCTCGCTCAGCCAAGTCATGTCGTACTCCGGGAAGAACCTCTTCAGCGTCGCAAAAGAGAACCTCGTCAATGCTAGATCCAGTTTCGCCCACTCGTCCAGCGACGGATGCTGAACTTTGACTGCGACTCTTTCTCCGGTTTCTTTCAGCGTCGCCATGTGTACCTGTGCCAGACTTGCGGTACCGATAGGCCGACGATCGAATTCCTCAAAGTAGTCGTCGAGGCTCTTGCCTGTATCTGCCAGAACCATTTCTTCTATGCTCGAGTATCCCGAAACCGGACATTTGTCTTGCAGCGGGATGAAAGTGTCGCACCATTCGGAGGGAAGAAGGTAGTTCAACGAAGACAAGTGCTGTCCGAGCTTGATAAAGATGCTTCCGTTCTTCTCCATCGCAACGAGCGTGCGTTGCGCGCATCTCTTATGGCAAGCCGATAGCAAAGACTGATAGTTTGGATCTTCATGCTTCTTCAGCGTTTTGCGGTAACTGCGCTTGCATGTCAGTATTCTGCTGCGGCGCCTTTCAACAGCTTGTCTGCAAGCAACCTACTCGTTCACACAAATCGCAAGCGTGACTCCAACCCTCCCACTGCGCTCACACGCAACGTAAACATGCCTGGCCTTCTCACTGAACGCCAGCGCTCCAGCGCCGGCAATAAAGACCAGAGTAGCGACAATAGCGACCCTGCGCCTCTCGCGCGGGCTCTTCAGCTTCTCCCTCCACGCTCTCTTGCCAGCCTGCGTGTAGACATGTTGCGAAGTAGAGAAGTCCGCCTTCCGCGTCCGTAGCGACTGGAAGAT
>Ga0265798_10007609_pt1 | contig 13985 bp, 12 predicted proteins | sample P3T30metagenome_FD_192430 | JGI IMG/M metagenome (GOLD analysis project Ga0265798, IMG submission 192430) | Plant litter microbial communities from East Loma Ridge, Irvine, California - P3 T30 | ecosystem: Environmental > Terrestrial > Plant litter > Unclassified | place: USA: California...
GATGCGCTCGACCATCTCCGGCGACACCTGGTCCAGCGAGAAGCCCGGCGGCGCCGGTTCGCCGTTCAGCAGGATCTGCGTGTAGCCGCTGCCCAGGCCGCGCATGCGGACGTCGCCGCCGCGGCCCTGCACGCCGCCCACGGTGATGCCGGGCAGGCGCTTGAGCACCTCGCCCAGCGTGGTGTCGCCGTGGCGCAGGATCTCTTCCTGGTTGACGACGATCTTGGTGGCGGTATCGTCGCGGCGGGCGTCGTAAGCGGTGGCCTGGCCCTTGACTTCGACTTTCTGCACCTCGGCCGGCTTGTCGGCCCTGGTCTGTTCCGCGGCCCAGGCGCTGAACATGCCGAAGATGGCGGGCGAAGCGGCGAGCAGGCGGACAAGGGTGTGGGTGTTTTTCCGTGACATGGTTCTTGTGATGGCGATGAGCGTTGATCGAGGCCGCATCATGCCTTGCCGTGCTTACCGGAAACAGGCCAATGCGACGAAGTGTCGGAAATCCGGCGCGAAATGCTGGATGGCGATATGTACGGTAGAGCACTGTCGGTATGCTTTACAGATTTGTGACTGCCAGGCACAAATCATTGTTAAATATCTTTTCAAATCAAGGACATGAACAGGCAGGCGCAGTATTTGCTTGTTAAATGGAATCTTTTTTGGAGACACATTATGTTCCGCAAGATTCTCTGCCTGGCCGCCACCGCCCTCCTCACCCAGGCCGCTTCGGCCAACGTCGTCTACACCTGGCAGCAGGTAGAACATTCGGATGCCATGCCCGACGGGCTGCACCTGGAACTCACCTTCACCGATGCCGCCATCGCCGCGAAGACGCTTTCGCTGGACGTCGTCAACCTCTGCAACTACGGCAATTGCGAAGAGCAGCAGGACAGCCTGGTATCGCTGCGCTACTGGTATGCCGGCGCCGACGGCACCCAGCAGTGGAACCTGATCGACTACCGCTACCGCGACGAAACGCTGTGGGGCCTGCAGCGTCTTTCGATGGCCCTGCAGTTCGAGCCGGACGGTTACCTGAGCGGCTCGATCATGGCCAGCGACGGTTCCTCGGACTTCACGATGGAAAGCGACGGCAAGGTCTTCACCATGCTGTGGGCACACAGCGACCAGCCGGCAGCCTGCGGCAACCCCGCCCTCGCCTGCAGCGGCGAGCGCGGCCAGCTGCGCAGCAGCGTGCAGGACATGGCGCAGCCCCTGGACCAGGCCCTGCCCGAACCGGGTAGCCTGGCCATCCTGGCAGCAGGCGGTCTGGCCGGCTGGATCGCCCGGCGCCGTAGCAAGGCAGCAAGGATGAGATAAATTGTTACAACTTGGTGATTGAACTCCTGGCAAGCGTCGTCATCCACCTTATCAGGAGGATCACCGATGAAATGCGCACTGCTTGTAGAACATGACCCTGTTGTCTGCGGCGGCATCGCTGCCCTGCTGAAGTCGCTCGGCTATATCGTGGCGACGACGGACAGCCCGCGCGCCGCCCTCAACACGGCGCAGACGGTGCGCTTCGACCTGATCCTCACCTACACCACCTTCAACGCCGACGACCGCCGCTCCTTCCTCGGCGAGATCACCCGCCTGGCACCCCAGGCGCCGGTGGTCCTGCTGCTGGACGACGACGGCCAGGTTCCGCATTACCACGCCGGGCGCATCGCGGTGCTCGCCAAACCGGTCACGCTGCGCGGGCTGCGCCGCGTGATCGAATTCGGCATCGACGGCAATGGCGCCATGCCTTCGTATGCGATGCAGCAGGCGCCGGGTGAAGAGCGGCGTGGGCGCGGGCAGCGGCGCGTACGGCCGCGCTGAGTTCCATCGGCATCCTGCGAAATCGGACAGGTCCAGGCGCGGCAGCAGGCGCATACACGGTGACGCTAGCTTGTCCCCTTCAGCGCCAGCGGCGGATCTTGTGGCCAGCCGCCGCGTACCACAGGATCAGCGCATAGCAAGGCAGCAGCAGCCAGTAGGCGCTGCGCGGCGCGACGATGTCCGACAGGTGGCCATACAGCAGCGGCAGCAGCGCCCCGCCGGCAATCGCCATCACCAGCACCGCCGAACCGCTCGCGGTGTGGCGGCCCAGTCCCTGCAGGGCCAGCGGCCAGATCGCCGGCCACACCATCGCATTCGCCAGGCCGAGCAGCGCCAGGCACATCACGGTATCCGGCACCAGCGGCGCGCCGGTCCAGCCGAGAAGCGCCTGCGACAGGCCATGGTCCTGCGTCGATCCCAGCGCCACGCCGATCGTCAGCAGGACGCCGGCCAAGCCGGACAGCACCAGCGCGCGCTGCTGCGTCAGAAACCGCGGAATCGCCACCACGCCGACCAGGTAGCCAAGCACCATGCACACCATCGTGTACGAGGTCAGCACGCCAAAGTTCGCCACCTTGAGTTCGTGGCCGTACAGGCCGATGGTATCGCCGGCGATCACCTCCACGCCGACATAGCAGAACAGCGCCAGCGCACCCAGCACCAGCTGGGGGAACTGCAGCACCGAGGTGGCATCGACGCGGCCATCGGCGGCATCGAGCTCGGGTGGGATCTCGCGCAGCTTCGAGAAGTGGATGAAGGCCATGATCGCGAACAGCGCCGCGGCCATGCAGGCGTACGGGAACACCAGCCGCTGCGCCAGCACGTCCTGCGACGCGGTGTCGATATTCTTCAGCATCAGGCTCGCGAAGATGAGCGGCACGACGATGCCGGCGCCCTTGTTGAAGAGGCCCATGATACTGATGCGCATGGCAGCGCTTTCACGCGGGCCGAGACAGACGATGTAGGGGTTGATGGCGGTCTGCATCAGCGTCATGCCGGTGGCCAGGGTGAACAGGCCGGCCAGGAACAGTTCGTAATGCCTGGTCTGCGCGGCCGGGATGAAGAGCAAGGCGCCGAGGCCCATGATGCCCAGGCCCAGCGTCATCCCCTTCTTGTAGCCGGTGCGCTTGAGGACCGCGGCCGACGGCAGGGCCATCACCGTGTAGGCGATGTAGAAGGCGAAGGTGACCAGCAGGGCCTGGAAGTTGGTGAGCTGGCAGACGACTTTCAGGAAGGGGATCAGGGAGCCGTTCAGCCAGGTGACGAAGCCGAGGATGAAGAACAGCAGGCCGACGAAGAGCATGCCGGTGATGACGTCGCGGGTGCTGTTCCCGGAGGTTTGCTGCCCTGGTGGGCTTGCGCTGACGTCCATGCTGCGGCACCTCGGGGGGGTTGTCGATATGGCATGGTAGCAATGGCTTAATGGCAAGTCTAGTGCCGGCTTCCTGACGGATGGAATTGGAAATCCGCCCGTTTATCTCGACTTGAAGAGTGAGTAAATACAACAGCTATCGTCAAAATCAACAATATAAGTTGATTATGGGAAATAATATTGTGAAAATTCGATAGAATTGACGAACCAGCATTCCATCCCATCTCGACAACCATGAACTTCCTGCAGCGCGCTAGCATCGCGACCCGCCTATATTGTGCATTTGCCCTGATCCTGTCGATCACCCTGGTCCTGGCCGTCTTCTCGGTCATGCGCGTCAACAGTATCGAAGGCGCGCTGCACAAAGCAAATGCGGTACGCAACGCCGAACTGGAACCGCTCTACGCCGCCCGCGAAGCGCTGGCGCAAACCGGCATTGCAGCGCGCAACGCCTATATTTTCAAAGAGGAAGAGGCTGCCCGCCGCGAACTCGACCTCGTCGACCGTCATAAAGCCGAATATCTCGACGCACTGTCCAAACTCGATCCGGTGCTGGGCGCACATCCGCAGTACGCGAAGGTCAAGACCGGCATGCTGACCATGGCGCGCGAGCTGGAGCGCCCGCGCGCCTATCGTACGAGCGGCAACATGGAAGCCTACGGCTCGTTCCTGGTGCAGGAATGCAGTCCTCTGCGCCGCCAGATCGTTGCCGACATCAGCGTCCTGCTGCAGGAGATCCAGGCGCGCAACACGCTGACGAGCGCCGCGGCCGAGGCCGAAGCCTCGCAGGCACGCTACCTGATCACCGGCCTGAGCGTCATCTGCATCCTGGTCTGTATCGTCGTCGGCATGCTCATCGTGCGCAGCCTGATCGGCCAACTGGGCGGCGAACCTGCGCAAGCGACACAGGTGGCGCGCGCCATCGCCGGCGGCCAGTTGCATCACCCGATCGATATTTCCCGCGCCGGACCGGAAAGCATGATCCACGCCATGAACGAGATGCGCCATGGGCTGACGGGCATTGTCTGCAAGGTGCGCAGCGGCACGGAAACGATCGCACTGGCCTCTTCCGAAATCGCGTCCGGCAACATCGACCTGTCCAGTCGCACGGAAACCCAGACTGCCGCCCTCGCCCAGGTGGCGCGTTCGATGACGCACCTGGTCTCGACCGTGAACCAGAACGCCGACTACACCCAGCAGGCCAGCACACTGGCCGGCACCGCGTCGGCCGTGTCGGTGGAAGGCAGCGCGGCGGTCGACGAGGTCGTGGCAACCATGCAGCTGATCCATGAATCGTCCACGAAGATCGTCGACATCATTTCCGTGATCGACGGCATCGCATTCCAGACCAATATCCTGGCGCTGAATGCAGCGGTCGAGGCGGCACGTGCGGGCGAACAGGGACGCGGCTTCGCGGTCGTGGCAGGCGAAGTGCGCACCCTGGCGCATCGTTCCGCCGCCGCAGCGAAAGAGATCAAGGCCCTGATCGAAGACTCGGTCGCGAAGGTTGCCGCAGGCACGGCCCTGGTTGGCCATGCCGGCGACACCATCCGCAAGGTCGTCGACGGCGTGCACCGCGTGACGGATCTCGTGCACCATATCAGCAGCGCCACCGAGTCCCAGCGCGCGGACATCGGCCAGATCGACAGCGCCATCGCACGCCTGGACGAGATGACCGTGCAGAATGCGTCGCTGGTCGAGGAAGCGACCGCGGCTGCGGAATCGCTGCGCGGACAGGCGGCCGAGCTGAATGCGGTGGTCAATATCTTCCAGCTGGAGGACACCGGACAGCCGCCGCGCCGGCTCGCACTGGCCGGCCACGGCGGGCGTTAAGGCAGCAAACGCGCTGCGTCCGTCCCACCCGCGTGCTACCGTAGGTGCGGGGAGGAGACGGCCATGCAAGGTATTTACCGCTGGCAGCCCATAGACGGTCCCGGGCTGGAACACCTGATTCTTCGGCAGGGCGAGAATGTGATCGTCGCCGAAGGCGTCGTGGTGGGCAGCGACGACGATGACGGCCCCTTCGGATGCAGCTATCGCATCTGCTGCGATGTCGACTGGCGGGTGCGCTCGGTCGAAGTCAATGTGGCAGGCCGCAGGTCGATCGTCCTGACGACCGACGGGGATGGCCACTGGCGGGACGGCGATGGCCACGCGCAGCAGCAGCTGGACGGCTGCATCGACGTCGACATCTCCGCGACACCCTTCACCAATACCTTGCCGATCCGCCGCCTGTCGACGCAGCTCGCACAGCGCGTCGAACTGTGCATGGCCTGGATCAGGATCCCCACGCTCGACGTGCACCGTGCACCCCAAGCCTATACCTGGCTGCCCGATGGACGCTACCGCTTCGAAGCGCTGGGCACTGGCTTTGAAGCGGTGCTGGAGGTGGATGCGGACGGCCTGGTGCTGGATTATCCGGGGCTGTTCCGCCGGGTTGAAGGGCAGCGTACCTGACCAGGCTCGAAACTGCTGATGCCTGAAGGCGAGCACCGCGTAACTTGAAGACGATCGAATTACCCGCCACAAACGAAAAAGCCCTTGAAGATCAAGGGCTTTTGCATTCTGGCGGAGAGAGGGGGATTCGAACCCCCGATAGGCTATGAACCTATACACGCTTTCCAGGCGTGCGACTTAAACCACTCATCCATCTCTCCTGATGGGTTTTCGCATGCTTGCGAAGCCGCCTATTATAGCAAGGATTCCCAGCAGCACAATAGCAAGCGTCACGCGGCTTCCAAACGCCGCCGCCACGGCCTCAACACCTGCCGCACCGGGTTCACCTGCGTCCCCGTTTCCTCGGCCCCGATCAGCCCGCGCCGCTTCAGGTGCCGCAGCGCCACCTGCACGGCACTCTTCGACAGTCCCGTTTTCACCGCAATCGTCTGCAGGCTGGCCGGCACCTGGTCCCGCCCCAGCGCCTGTGCGCTGTGCAGCAGGAACAGATACACGACGAACGCGGCCGGTCGCCGGTCGTGGCCGACCAGGTCGGGCATCAGGACATCGAACACATAGGCATCGACCGACGATTGTCGCGCAAGGGTAGTCATGAATACTATAGTCGTTAAAATCACACAGCCAGGAATGGTGCCACGATAATGCCACCCACTACAAGACCAACAGGACCACGCTCCATGATCACCCAACTCAAGTTCGTCAGCATCCCCGTCTCCGACCAGGACCGCGCCCTCGCCTTCTACACCGAAAAGCTCGGCTTCGAGATCGCCACCGACCAGCCGATGGGCCCGGGCAAGCGCTGGATCGAACTGCGCGTGGCGCGCTCGAGCACGCGCGTCGTGCTGTTCACGCCGAATGGGCAGGAAGACCGCATCGGCACTTTCTTCAATGGCTCCTTTGCCTGCGACAATGTCGAGGCGACTTATCGCCAGCTCAGCGCACGCGGCGTCGACTTCATCGAGGCGCCGACTGTGCAGCCCTGGGGTTCCTTTGCCAAGTTCCGCGACCCGGATGGGAATACGTTTGTGCTGTCGTCTTCTTAACAACAAACTTGGGTCCCCGCCTTCGCGGGGAGTCGTTTCCGGCAGTGCCGGGGACGACGATAGAAGCTATGCTACACTGCTGAGCAGAGCCCCACCGCGTCAACTCCACGCCAGCCGAGTCGATGCCCGCTCCAGCATCTCATCGGCCCCATCCCTGCCGGTAAGCGTCGTCAGCGCACGCACAGCCTTATCGGATCCACGGCCAATCCCCCCTCGAACGACCGATAGCTTGTTGCGTCACATTACCCACAACTATTCGGAGTTCTCATGCGTCTCAAGCTTGCCCTCGCCCTCGCTTCCCTGATGGTTTCCATGACTGGCCACGCCACCCTGCTGACGAATCCCGGTGCGGAGACCGGCAATCTGCTGGGCTGGACCGCCGGCGGCGTCTCCAATCCGCGCGTCGACGACGGCAGCTTCGACCCGGGCATCGATCCGCACAGCGGCCGCTATATGTTCAGCGGCTACCACGGCCTGTGGGGCACGCTGACGCAGAACGTACTGCTGCCCGGCGTCGGCCAGCAGCGCCAGGTGGCGGTGTCGTTCTGGGAACAGGGACTCGACCAGGACAACCCCAGCGATAACGCCCATGTGGCGTTGACCTACCGCGCCAGGGGCGGCGATGTCATCTCGACCGTGTCGACGCCGACGATCGATGCGCACGATGGCGTGTGGAAGCAGTACCAGGGCATCTTCGACGTGCCGGTCGCTGCCTGGTCGGTGGACTACACGATGTTCTTTACCCGTAATTTCGGCCTCGATCTGGACTCCTTTATCGATGACAATTCGCTGACGCTGATCGGCGGGGGCTTCTTGACCGATGCGGAGCAAATGAACCAGGTCGAGGTGCCTGAGCCGTCGAGCACTGCGATCCTGCTGCTTGGGCTGGCGTCGTTGGCTGTGCTGCGTAAGCGCCGGGCTCGGTAAACTTGGGTTCCCGCCTTCGCGGGAACGACGGCGCGATGTGGAAAAGGCAACACTTGCGCTTTTCCCTGTTCCAGATCACGCCACTGGTGATATTGTTGCCGAGTTAAAACTTTTGACACTCGGCCGTGAAACGCAAAGCCCTCTATCTCGTCATCTTCGCCGTCGCCGCTGCCGGCGCCGGCTCCGGTACCTGGATCGCTTCCCGCAAGTCCGACGCGCCCGCGCCGCAAGCCGCCGGGCCGTCCATGAACGTGAGCAGCATCACGGCCGACATGGACCGCATGCTGGATGCGTACCGCAAGATGATCGTGCTGACGCTCGACGACGACAGGCTGTCCGATGTAGCCAAGGCCCAGACCCACGAGGTCGGCCAGCAGCTCTTCCACGAGAACCAGGAGCGCATTGCGAAGGTCGACGATGCGCTCGCCAGGCTGCTGGCCTCCGGCGATCCGCGCCGCTTCGATGCGGTCGGCAGCCTGCTCGACGTCGTCGAGTCGGGCGAAGGCCTGTACGATGCCGACCGCCTCGCCTACCGCGAGCTGATGCAGTCGCTGCTGGGCCAGGTGGCCAGGGATTCCTCGCTGCCGGCCATCAAACTGCACAAGCGCGTCTCGGAAGACCTCGATGCGCTGGCCGAGATCGAGCGCAACTACGAGAAGGAGATCCGCGCGGTCTTCGGGCGCTTCGAGTCGCGCTCGATCGCCCTCAAGCGCGAGAAGTGGGACAGCTACACGGCCTACCTGAAGACCAGGTACCAGCGCGAGCGCATCCTGAAGGATTACGGCGTGGTCCTGCCCTACCCTTCGAAGCCGGAGCCGAACGAGCCAAACACGCCGCCCCAGGCCCAGCAGCCCCAAAAGGATGAGGACGAAATCTTCGGCAAGGCGCTGCCCAGGAAAACCATCGTCCTGACCTTCGACGACGGTCCGCACCGCCGCTACAGCGAAGAGATCGCGGCCATTCTCAAGCAGTACAACGCGCCGGCCGTGTTCTTCAGCGTCGGCCGCAATATCGGTTCGCTCGATGCGAGCGGCGCCGCCCACCTGGGCGCCGGCGCGGACGTCAGCCGCAAGCTGAAGGCGGCCGGCTATGTGCTGGCCAACCACAGCCTGACGCACGCGCAGCTGTCCAAGCAGAGCGGCGACGGTTTGAAGGCCGAGATCATGGGTACCGATGCCCTGCTCAAGGCAGTCGATCCGCAGCGCTCCACCCTCTTCCGCTTCCCCTACGGCGCGCGCAACAAGGAGGGCATGCACATGCTGGCCGATGCGCACCTGAAATCGGTGATGTGGAATATCGATTCGCTGGACTGGGCCGATCCGGTGCCGTCCTCGATTGCCGACCGCGTGCTGCGCTCGGTGGACAAGGAAGGCCGCGGCATCATCCTGTTCCACGACATCCACGAGCGCACCGTGAAGGCGCTGCCGCTGGTGCTGGAGAAGCTGGCGGCCGAGGGCTACCAGTTAGCGGGCTGGGATGGCAGCACCTTCAAGGTTTCCGGCTCCGCCGCGGCTGCACCTGTGCCGCGTGCAGCCGCCACCGGCTACGCGAATTCCTGGGCGATCCTGGTCGGCATCGACGACTATAAAAAATGGCCGCGCCTGCAGTATGCGGTGCGCGATGCCGAGGGCGTCGGCCAGGTGCTGGTGCAGAAGTTCGGCTTCGCGCCCGAGCGCGTGATCACGCTGAAGAACGAGCAGGCGACGCGCGCCGGCATCCTCGGCGCCTTCCACGACCTCATGGAGCGCGGCAAGAACGCCGGTGGGCTGCAGCCGAACGACCGCGTCTTCATGTTCTTTGCCGGCCACGGCGCGACGCGCAAGCTCAGCTCGGGCCGCGACCTCGGCTACATCGTTCCCGTCGATGCCGATCCGGATAACCTGGCCACCGATGCGATCCCGATGACCGAAATCCAGAACATCGCCGAGAGCCTGCCGGCCAAGCACGAGCTGTTCGTGATGGACGCCTGCTACAGCGGCCTCGGACTGACGCGCGGCGGCGCCAACGCGGCCTTCCTGCGCGAGAACGGCCGCCGCCTGGGCCGCCAGATGCTGACTGCCGGCGGCACCGACCAGCTGGTATCCGACGGCGGGCCGAACGGCCACTCCGTGTTCACCTGGACCCTGCTGCAGGGCCTGGGCGGCAAGGCCGACCTGAACGGCGATGGCATGATCACGGCGACCGAGCTGGCGGCCTATGTGGCGCCGGCGGTGTCCAGCGTGTCCCAGCAGACGCCGGCCTTCGGCAGCCTGCCGGGTTCGGAGGGCGGCGACTTCGTGTTCGAGCTGCCGGAAGAGACCGAGTTCCTGAATACGAATACGGCCCAGCTGTCGAACGATGCGATCGCGCTGAACACCAGGCTCGATGCCAAAGCCTCCCAGCCCGCCTCTACCGTCGTGGTGAAGGACCTGCAGGGCGGCACGGCGACGATCACCGCACCGGCCGCCGTGCCCGTCTCGAGCCGCCAGCAGGCCCAGCGCGCCAACGACCACGGCCTGCAACTGTACAAGGAAAAGCAGTACGCGCAGGCCGAGGCGCAGTTCACGGAAGCCCTGAAGCTGCGGCCGAACTTCGCGCTGGCGGCCAACAACCTCGGCTTTGTCTTCTTCAAGCAGGACAAGTATGCCGAGGCCGCGCGCTGGTTCGAAAATGCGATCAGGATGGACCCGTCGCGCGCGATCGCCTACATGAACCTGGGCGATGCCTACGCGCGGGCGGGCCAGGGCGACAAGGCGAAAACGGCCTACAAGACCTACCTGGAACTGGCACCGGGCGGCAGCGGTGCGGGGTATGCTAAACAGCAGCTGGAGAAGCTCTGACTTGGGTTCCCGCCTTCGCGGGAACGACGTTTCGAGGGTAACAATGATGGACATGAAACGCATCAACGCCGGCAAACTGCGCGCCATCGGCTACGACGCCAAAGAGCGCCTGCTGCGCGTGGAGTTCGATGACGGCAGCGCCATCGATTACTCGGGCGTCGGCAGCGAGGTCTGGAAGAGGTTCTCGACCTCGGGCGCGGCCTGGAGTTTTTATCGCGACAATATCGAGGAAGAGTTTGCCGGCAAGCGCGGGCGGGCGCCGGTGGCCAGTCAGCGGGCCGAGCTGGATGCGCTGTTTGGTGGTGGCGAAGCGGAGGCGCCGAAAAAGCCAAACCCGCTCGATGCGCTGTTCAAGGCGCCTGGCGAGGAATAAAAAAACGCCGCACCACTTTCATGGCGCGGCGTAACTCTGCTATCAATCGAACTTGGGTCCCCGCCTGCGCGGGGACGACGTGATGGGTTAAGCCGACTCTTTGAGCTGATCCAGGATCGCCGGATTCTCCAGCGTCGACACGTCCTGGGTGATCGTCTCGCCCTTGGCCAGCACGCGCAGCAGGCGGCGCATGATCTTGCCCGAGCGGGTCTTCGGCAGGTTGTCGCCGAAACGGATTTCCTTCGGCTTGGCGATCGGGCCGATCTCCTTGCCGACCCAGTTGCGCAGCTCGGCCGCCAGCTTCTTGGCTTCCTCGCCGGTCGGGCGGGCCTGCTTCAGCACCACGAAGGCGCAGACCGCTTCGCCGGTGGTCTCGTCCGGCTTGCCGACCACGGCGGCTTCGGCCACCACCGGGTGCGCCACCAGCGCCGACTCGATCTCCATCGTACCCATGCGGTGGCCCGAGACGTTCAGCACGTCGTCGATACGGCCGGTGATGGTGAAGTAGCCGGTGTCCTTGTTGCGGATCGCGCCGTCGCCGGCCAGGTAGTATTTGCCGCCCAGCTCGTCCGGGTAGTAGGCCGTGCGGAAGCGGTCCGGGTTGTTCCAGATGGTGCGGATCATCGACGGCCACGGGCGCTTGACGACCAGGATGCCGCCCTGCCCGTTCGGCACGTCGGCACCGGCCTCGTCGACGATCGCGGCCATGATGCCATGCAGCGGCAGCGTGCAGGAGCCCGGCACCATCGGCGTCGCGCCCGGCAGCGGGGTGATCATGTGGCCGCCGGTTTCGGTCTGCCAGAAGGTGTCGACGATCGGGCAGCGTTCCTGGCCGACGTTCTTGTAGTACCACATCCAGGCTTCCGGATTGATCGGCTCGCCCACGGTGCCCAGCAGGCGCAGGCTGGACAGGTCGAAGCTCTTCGGATGCACCTTCTCGTCCGCCTGCGAGGCCTTGATCAGCGAACGGATCGCGGTCGGCGCGGTGTAGAAGATCGAGACCTTGTGCTTGGCGATGGTTTCCCAGAAGCGGCCGGCGTGCGGGAAGGTCGGCACGCCTTCGAAGACGACCTGGGTGGCGCCGACGGCGGTCGGGCCGTAGCAGATGTAGGTGTGGCCGGTGACCCAGCCGATGTCGGCCGTGCACCAGTAGACGTCGTCCGGCTTGATGTCAAAGGTCCACTTCATCGTCAGCGCGGCCCACAGCAGGTAGCCGCCGGTGCTGTGCTGGACGCCCTTCGGGGTGCCGGTCGAGCCCGAGGTGTAGAGGATGAACAGCGGATGCTCGGCATCGACCCATTCCGGCTCGCACTCGGCGGACTGGCCGTCCACCACGTCGTGCAGCCACAGGTCGCGCCCTTCCTGGAAGGCGATGTTGCCGCCGGTGCGCTTGTAGACGATGACGTTCTTGATGGTGTCGCAGCCGCCCATGGCCAGCGCTTCGTCGACGATGGATTTCAGCGGCAGCGATTTGCCGCCGCGCATCTGCTCGTCCGCGGTGATGATGGCGACGGCGCCGGCGTCGATGATGCGTTCCTGCAGCGACTTCGCCGAGAAGCCGCCGAACACCACCGAGTGGGTCGCGCCGATGCGGGCGCAGGCCTGCATCGCGGCCACGCCTTCGATCGACATCGACATGTAGATGATGACGCGGTCGCCCTTCTTGATGCCGCGCGCCTTCAGGCCGTTGGCGAATTTGCAGACGCGCTCGTGCAGCTCGCGGTAGGTGGCGCGGGTAACCTCGCCGTCGTCGGCCTCGAAGATGATCGCGGTCTTGTCGGCGTTGCCATTCGTGAGGTTGCGGTCGAGGCAGTTGTACGAGGCGTTCAGCTGGCCGTCGGCGAACCATTTGTAGAACGGGGCGTTCGATTCGTCGAGGGTCTGGGTGAACGGCTTTTGCCAGTCGATGTTTTCGCGGGCGAGGCGCGCCCAGAAGCCTTCGTAGTCGCTTGCAGCTTCCTGGCACAGCTTGTTGTACGCGTCCATGCCGGAGATGGTTGCGTTGGCGGCGAAGTCAGCGGGCGGCGCGAACACGCGGTTCTCTTGCAGGCCCTGCTGCTGCGTATTTTCGGTCTCAGCCATTCTAGTCTCCTTTAGGATAGTAGTAGTTTTGCCACATACCATATCGGTGCTCGCTTACTGAGCCCTTACAGGCATCCCGAAGTCATTCTACCAACGTTTGCGGAACAACGAAGGGCAAGCCAGCCAGCCGTTCCGGGTGTAGAATGTCGAGCTGTTTTGACTGCGCCTTACCGGCCTCCATCGCAGATGACTGATTGGCAAACCCCGTCGCAATCCCCTTCCGCACCACGCAAACGCAGCGCCCTCGCCAGTTTCATGTTCGCCAGCCGGTGGCTGCAACTGCCCCTTTACCTCGGCCTGATCCTGGCGCAGTGCGTCTACGTCTTCCATTTCTGGGTCGAGCTGAAGGACCTGGTGCTGGCCGCGATGGGCAACGAGGCGGCCTTGCAGCACATCTTCCAGGCCGTTGCCGTGCCGAATGCGCCGCTGCCGACCAAGCTGAACGAGACCACCATCATGCTGGTCGTGCTCGGCCTGATCGACGTGGTGATGATCTCGAACCTGCTCATCATGGTGATCGTCGGCGGCTACGAGACCTTCGTGTCGCGCATGTACCTCGAAGACCACCCGGACCAGCCGGAATGGCTCTCGCACGTGAATGCGTCCGTGCTAAAGACCAAGCTGGCGATGGCGATCATCGGCATCTCCTCGATCCACCTGCTGAAGACCTTCATCAATGCGCAGTCGTATGAGCCGAAGGTGCTCATTGCCCAGACCGGCATCCATATCGCATTCCTGCTGTCGGCCATGGCCATCGCCTACACCGACCGCATCATGTCCAACACCGCAAGCAACACCAAACACTAACCTGAACGAGAACGAAATGACTGTCATCAAACAGGACGACCTGATCGAATCCGTCGCCGCCGCGCTGCAGTACATCAGCTACTACCACCCGGCCGACTACATCCAGCACCTGGCGCGCGCGTACGAATCCGAGCAGAGCCCGGCCGCCAAGGATGCGATCGCCCAGATCCTGACCAACTCGAAGATGTGCGCCGAAGGCAAGCGCCCGATCTGCCAGGACACCGGCATCGTCAACGTGTTCCTGAAGGTCGGCATGAACGTGCGCTTCGAAGGTTTCGGCGAGCGCTCGATCA
>Ga0265798_10007610_pt1 | contig 13985 bp, 10 predicted proteins | sample P3T30metagenome_FD_192430 | JGI IMG/M metagenome (GOLD analysis project Ga0265798, IMG submission 192430) | Plant litter microbial communities from East Loma Ridge, Irvine, California - P3 T30 | ecosystem: Environmental > Terrestrial > Plant litter > Unclassified | place: USA: California...
CCTTTCGTATTCCTGATTCAATCGGCTGGCCTGGAAGAACAGGACGCGCCGAAGAAATTCATCCGCATCCTGCGTGAAGTGACAGTGACGGAGGGCGACAAGCGCGCCACCTTCCTGCCTTTCGAAGGTTTCAAGGTGAGCTTCGAGATAGATTTCGATCATCCTGTCTTCAAGGATCGCACCCAGAGTGCCAGTGTCGACTTCTCCAGCACGTCCTTCGTGAAGGAAGTCAGTCGCGCTCGCACGTTCGGTTTCATGAGCGACCTTGAGTACCTGCGCAAGCACAATCGTGCACTGGGCGGCAGCGTCGAGAACGCTATCGTGGTGGACGAGGCAGGCGTCATGAACGAGGACGGTCTTCGTTACGAAGACGAGTTCGTCAAGCACAAGATCCTCGATGCAATCGGCGATCTCTATCAGCTGGGTAACAGCCTGATTGGCGAATTCCGTGGCTACAAGTCGGGCCACGCACTGAACAACCAGCTTCTGCGTCGTCTGCTCGAGCAGGACGATGCGTGGGAAGTGGTCACGTTCGAAGATGCCAGTACGGTACCGATCTCCTACATGCGGCCAGCTGCGTTGGGTTGATACAACCTCTCTTTTCTGGTTACACATTTATAGGCCACCCATTGGGTGGCTTTTTTTTGCGTGGCGTTCAGGGTACCCAGGGCATTGCCGGCGGGTTCAGCGCACGCGTTTGGCGTGGGCTGCCAGGCGCTCAAGCGCGGCGCGCAGATTCGGATCGCTGATGCCGTCGGCGGTGGCCTGAATGTTCTCGCCCGCGCCGATGGACAGATCGATGCTGCGCTCTCCGGCCTTGCTCTGCACCGTGGGCGGCTGCACCTTGAACAGGATACGGGTCAGGCTGCCGAATTCCTCCAGGGCCTGCAGGTCGCGCTGCAGTCGCTTTTGCTGATAGCGCAGGCGCGTAGCCCAGTGGCCGTCGGTGACGATCAGCAACAGGCTGCCTTCGCGCCACGAGGCAACGTAGCAATGCTCGCGCGCCGCAGGCTGCAGCTGGCTCTCGAGCAGGCGCTGCAGGTGCGACAGGCGCTGGGCATGGCTGAACAAGGCCTTGAGCGGCTTGGCTTCGCGCAGCAGCACCGCTGGTGCCCGGGCGGGCAGGGGCCGAAAGACCATGGAGATACACCTGAGGTTACAGAGTCGGCATGTTAACAGAATCCCTTGTCGTCACCGTTTTACGTGGGTACACCGGCGGGCCTGTGAACGTTCGAATAGATGACATCTGCAGCTTGCGGGTTGAAGTTGGCGAAAAAGCCCTTATTGTAAAACCGCCCCGTCACAACGCTGTGCCAGCATCGTGGACATCGCGCCACTTTCCTCTCCATCGTTTCCGGGTAGAATGCTCGTTCGCATGCGGCCATGAGGGCTGCACGGGCGACTCACGGGGCCGCCCTCCATCCCTATGTGTGGAAGATCCTGCCAATATGTTTGCGCCTTTGTTAAAGAAACTTTTTGGAAGCAAGAACGAGCGTGAAGTACGACGCATGCTCAAGACGGTACAAGCCGTCAATGCCTTCGAAGAGCAGATGGTGGCCCTTTCGGACGAGCAGCTGCGCGCCAAGACCGCAGAGTTCAAGGCCCGCCTGGCAAAAGGCGAGACCCTCGACCAGCTGCTGCCCGAAGCCTTCGCCGTCTGCCGCGAAGCCGGCAAGCGTGTCATGGGCATGCGGCACTTCGATGTCCAGTTGATCGGCGGCATCACCCTGCACGAAGGCATGATCGCCGAGATGCGCACCGGTGAAGGCAAGACCCTGGTAGCGACCCTGGGCGTGTACCTCAACGCGTTGTCCGGCAAGGGCGTGCACGTGGTCACGGTCAACGACTACCTGGCCCGTCGCGACGCCAACTGGATGCGTCCGCTGTACGAATACCTGGGCCTGACCGTGGGCGTGGTCACGCCGTTCGCGCCGCCGGAAGAGAAGCGTCTGGCCTATGCCGCCGACATCACCTACGGCACCAACAACGAATTCGGTTTCGACTACCTGCGCGACAACATGGCGTTCAGCATGGAAGAGAAATTCCAGCGCGAGCTGAATTTCGCCGTGATCGACGAAGTCGACTCCATCCTCATCGACGAAGCCCGTACGCCGCTGATCATCTCCGGCCAGGCCGAGGACAGCTCCAAGCTGTACACCGAAATCAACCGTCTGATCCCGCAACTCGAGCAGCACATCGAGGAAGTCGAGGGACAGGTCACCAAGGAAGGCCACTACAGCATCGACGAGAAGACCCGCCAGGTCGAACTCAACGAAGGCGGCCACCAGTACATCGAGGAAATGCTCACCCGCGCCGGCCTGCTGGCCGAAGGCGAGAGCCTCTACTCGGCACACAACCTGGGTCTGCTGACCCACGTTTATGCCGGCCTGCGCGCGCACAAGCTGTTCAACCGCAACGTCGAATACATCGTCCAGGACGGGCAGATCCTGCTGGTCGACGAGCACACTGGCCGCACCATGCCCGGCCGTCGCCTGTCCGAGGGCCTGCACCAGGCCATCGAGGCCAAGGAAAACCTGAACATTCAGGCCGAGAGCCAGACGCTCGCCTCGACCACGTTCCAGAACTACTTCCGCCTGTACAACAAACTGTCGGGCATGACCGGTACGGCCGATACCGAGGCGTTCGAATTCGCCCAGATCTATCAGCTCAACGTGATGGTCATTCCACCGAACAAGCCGCTCGCGCGCAAGGACTTCAACGACTTGGTGTACCTGACTGCGGACGAGAAATACGCCGCCATCGTCACCGACATCAAGGAAAGCATGGCCCAGGGCCGGCCGGTGCTGGTGGGTACTGCCACCATCGAAACCTCCGAGCACATGTCGCGCCTGCTCAACCAGGAAGGCATCGAGCACAAGGTGCTCAACGCCAAGTTCCACGAGAAGGAAGCCGAGATCATCGCGCAGGCCGGTCGTCCGGGTGCGCTGACCATTGCCACCAACATGGCCGGCCGTGGTACCGACATCCTTCTGGGCGGCAACTGGGAGGTCGAAGTGGCTTCCCTCGAGGACCCGTCGCCGGAGCAGATTGCCCAGATCAAGGCCGACTGGCAGAAGCGTCACCAGCAGGTGCTCGAATCCGGTGGCCTGCATGTGATCGCCTCCGAGCGTCACGAATCACGCCGTATCGACAATCAGTTGCGTGGCCGTGCCGGTCGCCAGGGTGATGCCGGTTCCAGCCGCTTCTACCTGTCGCTGGAAGACAGCCTGATGCGCATCTTCGCCTCCGACCGGGTGAAGAACTTCATGAAGGCGCTGGGCATGCAGTCCGGTGAAGCCATCGAACATCGCATGGTGACCAACGCCATCGAAAAGGCCCAGCGCAAGGTCGAAGGCCGCAACTTCGACATCCGCAAGCAATTGCTCGAATTCGACGACGTCGCCAACGAGCAGCGCAAGGTCATCTACCACATGCGCAACAGTCTGCTGGCGTCCGACAACGTCGGTGACACCATTGCCGACTTCCGCCAGGAAGTGCTGGGCCAGCTGTTTGCCCAGCACATTCCGCCACAGTCGCTGCCCGAGCAGTGGGACGTGGCCGGTCTGGAAGCGGCGCTGCAGACCGATTTCGGTGTGAGCCTGCCGATTCAGCAGTGGCTGGACGCCGACGCCAAGCTCTACGAAGAAACGCTGCGCGAGAAAGTCATGGCCGAGCTGCTGGCGGCCTACACCGAGAAGGAAGACCAGGCCAGCGCCGATGCGTTGCGCACCTTCGAGAAGCAGATCCTGCTGCGCGTGCTCGACGACCTGTGGAAAGATCACCTGTCGACCATGGACCACCTGCGTCACGGTATCCACCTGCGCGGCTACGCCCAGAAGAACCCGAAGCAGGAATACAAGCGCGAGTCGTTCAGCCTGTTCCAGGAGCTGCTGGATTCGATCAAGCGCGACACCATCCGTGTGCTTTCCCACGTTCAGGTGCGCCGCGAAGATCCGGTCGAGGAAGAGGCGCGCCTGCGTCGCGATGCCGAGGAGCTGGCTGCGCGCATGCAGTTCGAACACGCTCCTGCGCCAGGCCTGGATCAGCCTGAAGCCTTGGCGGAGGACGCCGAAGTGATTGCCGCCACAGTGTCGGAGCCGGTGCGCAATGACCAGAAACTGGGCCGCAACGAGCTGTGCTGGTGTGGTTCAGGCAAGAAATTCAAGCATTGCCACGGCAAGATCGACTGATTGCCGCACGTTGCTTCAAGCAATAGCACGCCGCGACTGACGCCGGCTCCCCGTAGGAGCGGTCAGTGGCCGCGAAAAGTACGACACGGTCTGGCAGGTATACCGCGTCGTCTGTTTCGCGGCCGCTGACCGCTCCTGCGGTGGATTTCGGTGATCCGATCGCGGCGTTCGTCCATTCAATGGCGGCGTCGACGCTACGCCGTACAGTCTTCAAAGGAGTGCTCACATGGCTGTTGGTCTTGGTCCACTGCCCACGCTGCATGCGGTTCCCGGTTTCGAGCTGGGCATCTCCAGCGCCGGCATCAAACGCCCCGGCCGCAAGGACGTGGTGGTCATGCGCTGCGCCGAGGGTTCCAGCGTCGCTGGCGTGTTCACCCTGAATGCGTTCTGTGCGGCACCGGTCATCGTCTCCCGGCAGCGCGTGGGCGGCGCTGTGCGTTACCTGCTGACCAACACCGGCAATGCCAACGCCGGTACCGGTGAGCCCGGCCTGGCTGCCGCCGAGCGCACCACGGCGCGGCTCGCCGAATTGGCCGGGGTGGACGCCAGCGCCGTGCTGCCGTTTTCCACCGGAGTGATCGGCGAGCCTCTGCCCGTGGAGAAGATCGAAGGGGCCCTACAGGCCGCTCTCGACGACCTGTCGGTGGACAACTGGGCCGCCGCGGCCACTGGCATCATGACCACCGATACCCTGCCCAAAGGCGCCAGCCGCCAGTTCCAGCACGACGGCGTGACGGTCACCGTGACCGGGATCAGCAAGGGTGCGGGCATGATCCGGCCAAACATGGCGACCATGCTTGGCTACATTGCCACCGACGCCAAGGTCGCGCCTCACGTACTGCAGGATCTGCTGCGCGACGGCGCCAACAAGTCGTTCAACCGCATCACCATCGACGGCGACACGTCGACCAACGACTGCTGCATGCTGGTGGCTACCGGGCAGGCGGCATTGCCGGAGGTCGGCGAGGCCAGCGGGCCGTTGTTCGCGGCGCTGAAGCAGGCGGTCTTCGAAGTGTGCATGGAAGTGGCCCAGGCCATCGTGCGCGACGGTGAAGGGGCGACCAAGTTCGTCACCGTCCAGGTCAACGGCGGCAGCAACCACCAGGAATGCCTGGACGTGGCCTACACCGTGGCTCACTCGCCGCTGATCAAAACCGCCTTGTTCGCCTCCGATCCGAACTGGGGGCGCATCCTGGCGGCGGTCGGCCGTGCAGGCGTGCCGGAACTGGATGTCAGCAAGATCGATGTGTTCCTGGGCGAGGTGTGCATCGCCAGTCGTGGCGCGCGTGCGGCCACCTATACCGAGGAGCAGGGTTCGGCGGTGATGGCGCAGGCAGAAATCGGCATTCGTATCGAGCTGGGCCGCGGCGATTGCAGCGAGACCATCTGGACCACCGACCTGTCCCATGAATATGTGAAGATCAACGCCGAATACCGTACCTGACGGTCAGGCCCGGGTGTGCTCCATGGTGCACCTGGGCGTTGGTAGCTCAGTGCGGCCTGGAGAATGCGTGAAACGAGTGCATGTAGCCGCCGCGGTGATCCGTGGCGCAGATAACCGTATCTTGATTGCCCGCCGTGCCGATGCCCAGCACCAGGGCGGTTTATGGGAGTTTCCCGGCGGCAAGGTCGAGGCCGGCGAGACGGTGCAGACGGCGCTGGCGCGGGAGCTTCGCGAAGAACTGGGGATCGAGGTCGGCCAGGCGCGGCCATTGATCAAGGTGCATCACGACTATACCGACAAGCAGGTGCTGCTGGATGTCTGGGAAGTGACCGAGTTCACTGGCCAGCCGCACGGCGTCGAAGGTCAACCCGTGGCTTGGGTCAAGGCCCGCGAGTTGCCGGGCTACGAGTTTCCGGCAGCCAATCGTCCCATCGTCGCGGCAGCGAGCCTGCCCGGTGAATATCTCATCACTCCGGATGGGCTCGATAACCCGACCTTGTTGCGCGGGATGCAGAAGGCGATTGCCGGTGGCATCAAGCTGCTGCAACTGCGTGCACCCAATGGCTACGATCCGCAGTACCGCGACCTGGCGGTGGACGCAGTGGGGTTGTGCGCCGGCAAGGCCCAGTTGATGCTCAAGGGGCCGCTGGAATGGCTGGGCGATTTCCCTTCGGCCGGTTGGCACCTGACGTCGGCGCAGTTGCGCAAGTACGCCAGCAAGGGCCGGCCGTTTCCTCAGGAGCGTTGGCTGGCGGCCTCTTGTCACGACGCCGAGGAGCTGGCGCTGGCGCGGCAGATGGGGGTGGATTTCATCACCCTGTCGCCGGTGCAACCGACCCTTACGCATCCCGATGCCCAGCCGTTGGGATGGGATCAGGCGCATGGTTTGATCGAGGGTTTCAACCAGCCGGTCTATCTACTGGGCGGGATGGGTCCGCAGGACCAGGCGAAGGCTTGGGAGATCGGCGCGCAGGGCGTCGCAGGCATCCGCGCGTTCTGGCCAACCCCATAGCCGACCTGGCCCCTGTAGCAGCGGCGCAAGCCGCGTCAGCTGTCCCTCGAGACCCACTGACCTGACGCGGTACTGGCGACCTGCAGCCTGCGCCACTCTCACGGCTTGGCAGACTGCCAAAGAATCTCGGCAATAGCCTGACGTCGAGCGATGATCCGCGCCGCCACGAACAGCAGGTCCGAAAGCCGATTGATGTACGCCAGGCTCACCGCTGACAAAGGCTCCACGGCATTGAGCTGCTGACACCGACGTTCGGCACTGCGCGCCAGGCTACGGCACACATGGGCCTGGGCGATCAGCATCGAACCGCCTGGCAGAATGAAATTCTCCAACGCGCCGACTTCGTCATTCCAGGTATCGATGGCCGTTTCCAGACGCTCCACTTCGCCAGCATCGAGTGCCTGGTACGCGGGCATGGCCAACTCACCACCCAGATCGAACAGCCGATGCTGGCAGGGCGCAAGTACCTCGTATACCTCGTTCAGGCGCGGATCTTCCGTCAATCCCGCCAGCAGCACGCCCAATTGGCTGTTCAAGGTGTCCACTTCGCCAATAGCCTCGACTCGCGGATGGTCCTTGGGCACCCGACGTCCATCGCCAAGCCCGGTTTCGCCCTGGTCGCCGGTGCGCGTGTAAATCTTCGTCAGGCGAAAGCCCATGCTCATATCTCCGTAGTGGTGAGGGGCAGCGGATTGCCGGCCAACGGCAGGCGCAGGGTGAAGCAGGTGCCCTGGCCAGGGCTGGATTGCACTTCCATCTGGCCCTTGTGGTTGTTGGTGATGATGAAGTAGGACACCGACAGGCCCAGGCCGGTGCCTTGGCCAATCTCCTTGGTGGTGAAGAAGGGCTCGAACGTACGCTTGCGCACGCTTTCGGGCATGCCCACGCCGTTGTCCTCGACCTGGATTTCCGCCCACGGCGGGCTCAGCCGGGTGCGCAGGATGATGCGGCCCGGCTCGTGCTCGTCGTTGCGCTGGTGAATGGCCTGCGCGGCGTTTTTCAGCAGGTTGAGCAGCACTTGCTCCAGCTCGTTGGCAGTGCCCGGTACCGGGCCCAGCGCCGGGTCGAACTGGCGCACGATGTTTTGTCCCTTGAAGTCGAAACCGATCGCCAGATCGAAGTCGTTGCCGGCGATCTCCACCGCCTGGTCGATCAGGGCGGGCAGGTCGCACGGCGCCATTTCCCGCGTGCTGCGGCGGCTGAAGCTGAGCATGTGGGTGACGATCTTGGCTGCCCGTGCACCGGCCTGCTGAATGCCGTCGAGCAGCTGCGGGATTTCGCGCCCTTGCAGGTAGGCGTTCACTGCTGCCAGATCGACACCGGCGTCGCTGGCCTGTTCGAGGTTCTTCGGCAGGTCGGCCGAAAGGCGGCGCCTGACGTTCTGCACGTTGTGCAGGATCGCGCCCAGGGGGTTGTTGATTTCGTGGGCCATGCCGGCGGCCAGCCCCCCCACCGAGAGCATCTTTTCCGACTGCACCATCATCTCTTCCAGGGACAGGCGCTGGGTGATGTCGTCGATGCGAATCACCACGCCGCGGCCGGCACCGCCCATCAGCGGATAGAAGGTCAGCGCGTAATGGTGTGGGGTGTCGTCCTTGACCCACGTGACCCGCTCGATCTTGGCCACCGTGTGCTGTTCGACCGTGGTCTTGAGCTGCGGCAGGAACGGTTTGAGCGGGGCGAATGCAAGAAAGATCGGTTGATTGAGCGCCTCGTCCAGCGGAGTTCCGGAAAGTGCGCTGGCTTCCTGATTCCACTGGGTGACGTACAGCTGCTCGTCGAGGGCAATGAGCGCCGAAGGCATGGAGTCGATGATGCTGTTGAGGTAGTTCTGAAAGCCGGTGAGTTTCTTCTCGATCTTGCTGCGCACCTGGACTTCGAGTTCGAGCTTGCGGTTGGTGTGGCGAGTTTCTTCGGCCAGCCCCTGGGCCTGGTCGTAGGCGGCCTGGGACTCGTCGCGGGCACGCTTGAGTTGCTGTTCGCGGGCCTCGATGCGTGAAAGCATGGTGTTGAACGCTTCCGCCAGGCTGCCGATCTCGTCGTGGTTGCCGCGGCCGGCGCGCAAGGCGTAGTTTTCTTCGCGGGTGACCTGGCGCGACAGCTCTTCGAGGCGATAGATGGGTTCGGTGATCAAGCGCTTGATCTGCCGGGCGATGATAATCCACAACAGCACGCTGAACACCAGGATGCCCAGGCTGGCAGTCAGCGTGCCGGTGTAGAACGCCACGGGCAGTTCGCTGCTGGCCACCAGCAGCAGATGGCCGGCACTGGGGAGAGGCACCAACTGGGTGCTGCGGAATTCGGTGGAGCGCCAGGCTTCGATGCTGGCGAAGCGGGCCGGCATCTTCAGCCGGTCGCCGTGCTGCAACTGGGCCAGGCGCTCGCCCTGGGCGTCGTAGATGGCGGCGGCGCGCAACGGGGAATAGCTGTTGAGCTCTTCGAGCAGCGCTTCGGCGTCCTGCGGCGAGCGCACCGCCCGCTGCGCAAGGCCAGGGTTGGCCAGCAGTCGGCCGATGGTCTGCAAGGCCTGGGGCGCCATGCTTTCCTGGGAAATCCAGTAGGCGGCACTGATGAACGTCAGGTTGGCGACCAGCAGGACCGTGGTCAACAGCACCAGCAGGGCCGCCAGCAGTTTCTGGCCAACCGGTAGGTTTTCGAGTCTCTGGCGCAAGGGCATTGGCGGGTCGCTTCCACGGCAGGGCAGAGCGCCAGTGTAGCAAACCTGTTTTGCAAATCCCGCGGTTCGCCTGATACACCGCGGCGCCTGTTTCGCGGCCGATGACCGCTCCTACGGAAATTGTGAGTCCCTCCGTAGGAGCGGCCAGTGGCCGCGAAGAGCGCGCTGCGGTATGCCTGATTCACCGCGCGGCTGTTTCGCGGCCACGGACCGCTCCTACGGAGATCGTGCGTCCGGCCGTAGGAGCGGTCCGTGGCCGCGAAGAGCGCGCTGCGGTCTCAGGTCTTGTTCAAGGCCCGCACCAGCCGCGCCTGCAGTGCTTGCAGATGTGGCACCTCGCAGTGCCGCTCCAGCGCGGCTTTGCAGGCGTAGCCCAGCAGATAGTCGATTTCGGTGCGGCGACCCTGGTCGACGTCCTGGTACATCGAAGAGTAATTGGCAGCGGTCGCCTGGATAACCCGTCGTACTTCCTCGTGCAGCCCCTGGGCCGCGTCCACCTGCCCGCACGCGTCCAGCAGCTGTGCCAGCTCGGCGCAAAGGATGGCCACTTCGTCGTGATGGTCCGCCAACGCGCCATTGCGACAGCCGTACAGCACGGTCAGCGGGTTGATCGCGCAGTTGAGCGCCAGCTTGCGCCACAGGCGCGAATGGATACTGGGTGTCCACTGATGAGCGATGCCGGCACGCTCCAGGTCGGACAGCAAGGCTGCAGGGTGGGTGGGGCAGGCCGGGTCGGCATCGCCCAGCCAGGTAAAGCCCTGCCCGGCGAAAACCGCCTCGAAATCGGCGGCACGGTAGGCGCCTTCGGTGGTCGAGGCATAGATACAGCGCGCCTGCGGCAGCATTTCGGCCACCGCCTGCTGACTGCCCATGCCGTTCTGCAGAAGGATCACTTCGGCGCCGGGTGCCAGCCGCGCGGCGACACTGGCAATGGCCGCTTGCGCATCGTAGGCCTTGCAGGTCAGCAACAGGCGGGTGATCGCGCCCTCGGCGGCCACGTCGGTGGCCGGCAGGCAGTGAACGCTGGCCTCGCCGCTTTCGATCAAGCGCAAGCCACCGGCTGCGCGGTAGGCCTGCAGGCGCGCGGCATTGCGCAATAACAGTTGCACCTGCAAGCCCGCGCGGGCCAGGCGGCACGCCCACAACGTACCCAGGCTGCCTGCGCCCAACACATGCCAGGATCGGGCTGCCGGCGGTTCTGCGACGACCAGCGCTGGTTCGTCGGCGGCCGCATTGCTTGGGGGGAGGTTGCGCATATCAGGCTCGTGTGGAAAGTGATGACCCATGCCTGAATTCAAGCGGTGGGGTGGCATTTCACGATGCCGGCTCCCTTATAATGAGCGGGCATTTCAATCGTCAAGCCAGGCGTGCTCCTTCTTTCAACGAGCCGCCGATCAATTCTGGAGGAAACACATGCCCTCGTTCGACGTAGTGTCCGAGTTGGACAAGCACGAAGTCACCAACGCGGTCGACAACGCCATCAAGGAGCTGGATCGCCGTTACGATCTCAAGGGAAAAGGCAGTTTCGCATTCAAGGAGCTGACGGTCACCCTGACCGCCGAAGCCGAGTACCAGCTGGAAGCCATGATCGAGATTCTCAAGCTGGCACTGGTCAAGCGCAAGATCGACGTGCAATGCCTCGAGGTCAAGGAAGCCTACGCCTCGGGTAAGGAAATGAAGCAGGAAGCGATCCTGCGCGAAGGTATCGAGAAGGAACTGGCGAAGAAGATCGTCGCTCACGTCAAGGACGCCAAGCTCAAGGTGCAGGCTGCCATCCAGGGTGAGCAGGTGCGTATCACCGGCAAGAAACGCGATGACTTGCAGGAGGCAATCGCTGCCCTGCGCGCGAAGGAGTTCGGCATGCCGCTGCAGTTCAACAACTTTCGCGATTGATGAAGAACGGCGGGCCGGGCTGAACCTTGCCAGGCGACCGGCGTCGGAGCATCAGTGCGGCCGGAGCCTCTGGCGCCGGGCTTGCCGTGGCCTTTCAGATCGTGGCGCCGGTACGCCCGAGCCGGTCTTTGCCGGTTATCGCACGCTTTTCTTGAACGAAGCTTGAACGAAGCTTGAACGAAGGCGGTAGGAGAACCCCATGGATTTGAACGCGGAAGTCAATCATCTGGTCCAGGCCTCGCAGGCCTGGATTCCGATGGTCATGCAGTACGGCAGCAAGGTGATCCTCGCCTTGGTGGTGCTGTGCGTGGGTTGGTGGTTGATCAACCGAGTCACCGCCAACCTGCAGAAACTGCTGGCCCTGCGTCACATCGATCTGGCGCTGCAGAACTTCATCGGCACGATCGCCAATATCATCCTGAAGATCCTCTTGATGGTCAGCGTGGCCTCGATGATCGGTATCGAGACCACCTCGTTCGTTGCCGCCATCGGTGGTGCGACCCTGGCCATCGGCCTGGCCCTGCAAGGCAGCCTGGCGAACTTCGCCGGCGGCGTGCTGATCCTGCTGTTCCGTCCCTTTCGCATCGGCGACTGGATCGAAGCACAGGGTGTGAGCGGCACGGTCGACTCCATCCAGATCTTCCATACCGTGTTGCGCACCGGCGACAACCGCACGGTGATCCTGCCCAACGGCAACCTGTCCAACGGCATCATCACCAACACCAACCGTCAGCCAACGCGCAAGATCACCTTCGACATCGGTGTTGATTACGATGCCGACCTGCAGAAAGCTCGCGAGATCCTGCTGGACCTGGCCAAGGACCCACGCGTGTTGCAGACCCCGGCACCCGAGGCAGTCGTGGCGGCCCTGGGCGACAGCTCGATCACCGTGTCCTTGCGGATCTGGGTGAACACTGGCGACTTCGGCGGCGTGACCAATATGCTCAACGGCGAGATCCGCGATCGCCTGCGTGCCGAAGGCATCGACATTCCGTTTCCGCAGCGTGTGATTCGGGTGATGCAGGAAGGCGAAGCCAAGTAGGTTCGCAAGGCTTGACGAAAAAGCCCCGGTCATCATGGCCGGGGCTTTTTTGTCAGGAGGATTCTTCGTCAGGACCGTCGCGCGCGATGCGGGCATTCTCCTGCTTCCAGTGCAGGGCGATCAGCAGCAGGGTCGGCACACCGAGCAGGGCGGTGATGAGGAAGAAGTTGTGGTAGCCGAACTTTTCGACCATGACCCCTGAGTAGCCCCCGATCAGGCGCGGCAGCAAGAGCATGATCGAGCTCAGCAGGGCGTATTGGGTCGCCGAGAACTTGAGGTTGGTCAGGCTCGACAGGTAGGCGACGAAGGCCGAAGTGGCGAGCCCGGAGCTGAAGTTGTCCAGCGAGATGGTCAGCACCAGCATCTGCAGATTCGGCCCCATGTCGGCCAGCATCAGGAACAGCAGGTTGGTCCCCGCCGACGTGATGCCACCGATGAACAGAATGGGCAGGATGCCGAAGCGCACGATCAGCAGGCCGCCGAAGCCGGCGCCGAGCAGGGTCATGATCAGGCCGAAGATCTTGCTGACGCTGGCGATCTGGTCCTTGGTGAAGCCTTGGTCGATGTAGAAGACGTTGGCCATGACACCCATCACCGTATCGGACATCCGGTAGGTCGCGATCAGGCCCAGCAGCAGCAATGCCTGCCAGCGGTAGCGCAGGATGAAATCGTTGATCGGTGTGAGCACGGGAGCCAACCCGCGGCGACCGACCGAAGACAGGCACACCGCAGTCAGGATTATGTAGAGCAGCGCACGCAGGAATGCCCGGTCCTCGAGCAGCAGGTCGATCAGGCTCTGGCTGCCGAACAGCACGCTGGCAAAATCGGTGTTGTACAACTGGGTGAACATCGCCGGCACCGACACCAGCAACACGATCAGCACGAACACCGACATCAGTTGGTGGCTGAAGCCGTAGCGCGCTGCGGACAATTGCGTGCGCAGGGCTACCGGGGGTTCGCGCATGATCAGGGTAGTGATCAGTGCTGGTACCATCAGCACACCGAACAGCAGGTACGTGTTGGCCCAGGCCTGGTGCAGATAGGCGAAGCCGGTGGAACCGAAGCCTTCGGCGAAGTACAGCGCGCCGGCGGTGGCCAGCAGCGCGGCCACGCGGTAGCCGGCCATGTAGCTGGCGGCGAGGGCGGCCTGGCGCTGGTCTTCGGCGATTTCCAGGCGGTAGGCGTCTACCGCGATGTCCTGAGTGGCCGAGGCGAACGCGACCACCACGGCAATCGCGATCAACCACGACAGATGCTTCTGCGGGTCGCAGAAACTCATGCCCACCAGGCCGAGGATCACCAGAGCCTGGGCCAGAACCAGCCAGGAACGGCGCCGGCCCAGCTTGCCGAGCAGTGGCAGCCGCCACTGGTCGAGCAGCGGCGACCATACCCATTTGAAGGCATAGGCCAGACCGATCAGGCTGGCGTAACCGATGGTTTCACGGGCGACGCCCGCTTCACGCAACCACACCGACAGGGTTGAAAACACCAGCATGTACGGCAGGCCGGCAGCGAAACCGAGCAGCAGAAGCACAACGGTGGAAGGGCTGGCATAAGCGGCGAGCGCGGCGCGCCAGGTTTTACGGGGCATGGGCTGGAATCTGCCTCAGTTTGCGAAACAAAGCGCGCACTCTAACCGCATGCTTGCTCCGGACGCCAGCCATGGCGTGCCATATCCACACGATTCTTCATGATCAGGACGCCTTAGCTGCGCAGCCGCGCGCGTT
>Ga0265798_10007612_pt1 | contig 13982 bp, 9 predicted proteins | sample P3T30metagenome_FD_192430 | JGI IMG/M metagenome (GOLD analysis project Ga0265798, IMG submission 192430) | Plant litter microbial communities from East Loma Ridge, Irvine, California - P3 T30 | ecosystem: Environmental > Terrestrial > Plant litter > Unclassified | place: USA: California...
CCAGCGCGAAGCCGGAGGCGGCCACGCCCGGGGCGGAACCGGCGTTGATCGCCGGCGAATTCGCGGCCGGGTGCAGGTCGTAGCCGGCGCGGTCGACGAAGGCCGGGCTGGTGGCGCGGTAGTTGGTCCTGTCGAGGGCGTTGCCCTGGTTGGTGGCGCTGCCCACGCCGCCAAAGATATTGTTCTGCAGCAGGACCGGGGTGCTGACGCCGGAACCGACCATCACGAAGGTGCCGCCCGAACCGGAATCGTTCAGGAAGGTGTTGTTGACCACGTACAGGTCCTGGCCCGGATTGCTCGCGCCTTCCTCGCCATAGGCCAGGATGTTCGGGTTGCTGTTGGCGGCCGGCTGCTCGATCACGTTGCCGATCACGTAGGCCGTGCCGGCGTTCGGCAGGTCGATTTCGTAGCTCGGCGCGCCCGAGGCGGTGCTGCCGCTCTGGCCGACCGGGGTGCTGGAGAAGCGGTTGTTGTAGAGGGTGTTGAGCTGGGCGCGCGACTTCAGGTTGTGGCCGCCGTTGGCGTCGTGCGAATAGCTGTAGCGGAAGGTCAGGCTTTTGACGTTGCCGATGTACAGGTTGTGGGTGTAGCCGTCGCCATAGCCGTTGTGGCCGAACTCCGAATATTCGATCAGGATGTCGCTGGCGGTGTTGGCGCCGCTCAGGATGCCGTTTTCGTTATCGTGCAGGAAGCTGTTACGCAGCGTAAAGCCGGTGCCTTCGAGGCGCAGCGCGGCGCCGTTCTGGTCCGGCACCCGGGCGCCATACATTTCGACATTGTCGATGGTGACGTTGTTACCACCGACCACCCAGGTGCCCTTGCCCATGGCGTTCGCGCCGTTGGCATCGATCATCGGACGGCCGTTGACGCCGCGGATGGTGAGGTTGTTGCGATTGATGCCGCAGACGTCGCTCTTGTAGATGTTGTTGCCCGTGATTTCGACGGTGTCGCCATCCTTGGCGGCATTGAAGGCGGCGCACGGGGCGGCATAGGTCTTGCCGGGGCCGACCGACAGGGTCGCGGCAGAGGCGCCGCCCACGGCGAGCAGCGAAATCAGCAGGGCCGGAGCCAGGCCGGCGATGGTGTGCTGGTGCATGTCGTTTCCTTTGAATGTGTCTTGTCAGCAGTTATTCCTGCTGGAAAGTTCGCAGCTTACGAGATTTGCGACGTGCGGTTTGTAAGTATTTGTAACTGAAAATAATGAACAGACAACGGTAAAAAATCATCAATAAATCATGGACTTATCTCAATACTTAATGAAGTTTTACAATAATTTTTTGCTGTGCGGACACACAAAAATGGGGATGTACAAGGTGTTTCCCTATGAGAAGGAATGTGTCGCGAACAGGGAAACCAGCCGCAGGTGGCGGCCGGGTCACGCGCCTGCAGCGTCGAAACTAGACGCGGATGAACAAATCCGGTAACCGGATGTCAACAAGCTCTCTTGAAAAAAACGCGCTATGCGATGCGCTGTGTTGTTATCTGGCATCAAAAATTTTTCGTAAGGTTGAGGCAGATGCCATCGAAACGCAGCGGCGTGCACATTCATATTCTTTGGAGCAACAAAAATAAGTCGCAGGAATTTGCGTTAAGTCATTATCAAGGCAGCCACCGGTGGCCTGCCAGGCGATCAAATACAACGCACGGTTCATACAAGATTTATAAAAATTGCAAATCCGTATAAAATTTGATTAGAAGCATTGTGCAATGACCCCTTTCAAGATAATCGATGCACCTTCCCCACAAGAGACCGACGGCTTCCTTCCTGTTCCTGGCCTACCTGTGCGCACTCGGCATCGGCATCCTGGCGATATGGCTGGCCAGATCCTGCCAATCCGGCTTTTCCGGTGCGGATGAACCTTCCCACTTTCTCAATGGCTACTTCATTGCGGATTACCTGAGCCATCACCTGGGTGGCAACCCGATGGCGGCGGCGACGGAGTTCTACGTCCACTATCCGAAGATTTCGATCGGCCACTGGCCGCCCGCCTATTACGGCTTGCTCGGCTTGCTGTTCATGGTGCTGCCGCCGACCATGCCGGTCGCCTTCGCGATCAATGCGCTGGTGGCAGCCCTGCCGGCGGTGGGCATAGGCGCCGCGCTGGCCATGCTGGCCGGACGCCGCGCCGCCATCGCCGGCGTGGTGCTGTATGCGCTGACGCCGCTGGCGCTCGAAGGGCAGGTGATGTTCATGGTCGACCAGCCCCTGGCCGCCTGCCTGGTGGCCGCGACCGCCGTGTGGATCGGCTATGCGCATGCGCCGGGCTGGGGCAAGGCGATCGGGTTCGCGCTGCTGGCCGCGCTGGCCGTGCTCATCAAGGGCAATGGCTGGCTGGTCGTGTTCATCCCGATCTTCCACATCCTGTTGAGCGGCAACTGGCGCCTGTTGCTGTCGATCCGGCTGTACGTGGCCGCCGCCGTGAGCGCGGCCCTGGTGGTGCCGTGGTACGTGCTGACGGCCAGGATCGCCGCCGACGGCTTCAATTACCAGGCCGGCTTCGCCTACGCGTCCCAGGCCCTGGTGGCCAACCTCGGCACGCTGGCCCATGAGCTGACCCCGGCCGGCCTGTTGCTCGCGCTGTTCGGCGCGGCGGCCGAGTTCCGCAGCCGGGCGCAGTCGCGCCTGCGCTGGACCATCGTCAGCGGCATCATCAGCCTGGTGCTGGCCACGCTCGCGCTGCAGTCGCTGGTGCCGGTCGATATCGTCGACCGCTACATGGCGCCGGCCATGCCGGCCGTGGTCGTGCTGGCCGTGCTCGGCGCGCAGCGCGTGCTGGCCTGGCTGGCGCGCGGCCGCGGACCGGTCCTGGCCGGCGCCGGCGCCGCCGTGCTGGCCGTCGTGATGGCCGTGCCGGGCATCCGCCACCTGGCCGAGCGTCCACCGAAAGCCGACATGGGCATCGCGCGGCTGGCCGCCGAACTGGCGCCGGGCCACAAGCCGGCGCTGACCGTGATCGACGGCCCGGCCGGCGCCGAGGGCGCCTTCATCGCCCAGATGGCGGTGCACGATACCGCCCTGCAGGGCTATGTGGTGCGCGCCTCGAAACTGCTGGCCGATTCGAATTTCATGGGCAGCAGCTACACGCTCAAGTTCGGCGATACGCGCCAGGTGCTGGCCGAGCTGCACCGGCTGGGCGTGCAGCATGTCGTCATCGTGCGCCCGCATGACCTGCCTGCGTATCCGCACAGCCGGCAGATGCGCGATGCGCTCGCGGCCGGCGGTTCCGGATTCGTCCTGAAGCAGAGCCTGCCGCACGAGTACCGTGGCGGCGTCACCGAAGTCTACGAGGCGCAAGGCGCGCCGGTCCCCGACATCGCCGCGGTGCGCAGCTTCGGCCTGCCCGCCAAGGCCGCCACTCTCACCAAATTACAGTAATAGGGAACAGAATGAACTCCACATTGAGGGCCAAGGGACACATCATGCCGATGGGCGCGGCGCAGCCCGCGCTCGCCGGTCTCGAGATCGCTGTCATCCTGCCGTGCTATAACGAAGAGGCCGCGATCGGCGCCGTGGTCGAGGGCTTCCGCAGGGAGCTGCCGCAGGCCCGGATCTACGTCTACGACAACAATTCGAAGGACCGTACCTCGGACGTGGCCGCGGCCGCCGGCGCCATCGTGCGCAAGGAAACCCTGCAGGGCAAGGGCAACGTGGTGCGCCGCATGTTCGCCGACGTCGACGCCGACATCTACCTGATGTGCGACGGCGACATCACCTACGATGCCGCCAGTGCGCCCGCGCTGATCGCCAAGCTGGTCGACGAAAACCTGGACATGGTGGTGGGCTGCCGCATCGATTCGGAGGCCGCCGCCTACCGTGCCGGCCACCGTTTCGGCAATGCGCTGTTCACCGGCTTCGTCGCGACCCTGTTCGGCAACCGCTTCACCGATATCCTGTCCGGCTACCGCGTGTTCTCGCGCCGCTTCGTCAAATCCTTCCCGGCGCTGTCGAATGGCTTCGAGACCGAAACCGAGCTGACCGTGCACGCGCTCCAGCTGCGCATGCCGATCGGCGAACTCGACACCCCCTATGGCGCGCGCCTCGAGGGCTCGACCAGCAAGCTGTCGACCTACCGCGACGGTTTCCGCATCCTCGCGATGATCACCAAGCTGTTCAAGAACGAACGGCCGCTGATGTTCTTCACGATCATCTTCGCGCTGCTGGCGCTGGTGTCGCTGGGCCTGTCCTTCCCGGTGCTGCTGACCTACCTCGAGACCGGCCTGGTGCCGCGCCTGCCGACCGCGGTGCTGGCGGCCAGCACCATGCTGCTGGCTTGCCTGGCGCTGACCTGCGGCCTGATCCTCGACACCGTGACCCAGGGCCGGCGCGAGCTCAAGCGCATGGCCTACCTGGCCACGCCCTCGGTCGGCGCCTTGCTCGGCAAGCGCGGATGAAGCAGTTCCTGCGCTTCTGCATGGTCGGCGCGCTCGGCTTCGTCACCGATTTTTCGGTGCTGTACGCGGCCGTCCACGGGCTGGGGCTGGGCACGCTGGCCGGACGCATCGTGTCCTTCGTGGTGGCGGCCACCGTCACCTGGAAGGTCAACCGCCATTTCACCTTCGTCAAGCAGGGAAGGGGCTCGGTGCGCGAATGGCTGTCCTACCTGGCGTTCACGAGCCTGGGCGGCGGCATCAACGTCGCGGTCTACCAGGGCTGGGTGGCGCTGACGGACGGCCGCACGGTGAACCTGTTCCTGGGTGTGGCCGCCGGCTCGGCGGTGGCATTGATGTTCAATTTCATGGTGTCGAAGCGGGCGGTGTTCGCCCAGGTGCGGCATCCATGAAAAAAGGCCGCGCGAGGCGGCCTTTGAGGATGGATCGCGTAAGGATCAGCGCATGACGATCAGCGCGGGATGATCGCGAACTGCGGGGCGTAGCGGTAATCCGGCTTGACCGAGCGGGCCATGAACTGGGCCCATGCCTTCTTGCCGTCGGCGCCGCCAACGGTCGCGGCGTAGGCCAGGGCCGGCTGCAGGTTCGACGGGTAGCCCATGGCGCCGTCCGAAATGCCCGTCATTTCACCGACCTTCAGGCCGAGCACGGCTGCCATTGCAGCGCTGCCGCATTGCAGAACATTGAAGTCCGCCGTGTGGCTATTGGCATAGGCTTCGCCGATGCTGCCGTAGAACGGGCCGTCTTCGCTGGTCCGCACGCGCATGTCGTAGATACCGGCATCGATCCAGCACGCGCCATTGCCGACCATGCGGTTGATCGGATACTGCACCTTCCAGGCCAGCAGCGTGTTGGCCTTGGTGAAGCCCAGTTCCGCCGCGTGGCCGATCGCCGACGTGAAGAAGTCGTCCTGCCACGGCGCGATCGCGGCGCCGCCCTGGTAGGAAAACGCGAAACCGTTGGCGATGATGTTCAGCTTGTTGGCGTACCGGTTGGCCGTGTTGTTGATGTAAGTATTGTTATACCAATCCAGGTTGTTGTTGACGATATCGTTGAACGTGGTCTTGAGCGTGTCCTTGTCCGGCGAAATGTAGGCGGCTTCAGCCAGGGTGCGCAGTGCCCATCCTTGTCCACGTACCTGTTCCGACGACATGATGCCCTTGACGTTGTCGCGGTAGTTGGGATTCGTTTCGAACGCGTTCCACATGCCCCAGAACTGCAGCTCTTCCAGGTAGTAATAGTAGCCGGTGACCAGGTAGGGCAGATAGCTCATCGACGGCTGGTGCGAGGCGTCGTGGGTGTATGGCGTATTGCTCTGGTTCGAGACCAGACCCGGGAAATATTCGAGCTTGTCGGTCTTCGGGTTCCAGGTGTCGCCGGGATTGCCGTTGATGGTCATGTACGGGTAGTCCGCCAGGCTGACCGGACGGCCAGTGCTCTTGTCGCGGTAGTGCGCCGAGAAACTGCCTGCCAGGTCGGCGGTGCGCAGCATGATGTTCTTCAAGTCACCATCCTGCGACAGCAGATAGCTTGCCGACCAGTTCGGCAACAGCCCGATGTCGTCGCGGCCGCCGGTCATCGGCATGTAAGGGGAGACCAGGCCGCTACCCATCGGGCCGGTCGACACCGTGGTCCAGCGGTTCTTGAAGATGTTGATGGCATCTTGCGGGATCACCAGCGACTGGTCGTAGTTGGGCAGGGCACCCGTCGAGATCAGGTAGCCGGTATTGTGCTTGACGGTCAGGGCGGGTTCGCTGCCATTGAACCAGAAAACCTTGCGCCAGCGCGCGTGGTGATAATGCGTCAGGCCGGTCTGGCTGTAGACCGGATTGCCGCCTACCAGGACTTCCGCGTCATAGGTGAAGTTCTGCGGATTCGGCTCGTAGGCCCAGTCGTTTTCGACAGTCACGTCGATACGTGCTTTCTTGATGCTGTCATACCAGCGCACGGCGAAGCGCGCCGACAGGTGCGGGTGCTGCTGGCCGGCGGCATTGCGCAGCGGCGCGGCAACTTGCCATTCGGTGACGACCGGGCCTTTCAGCCAAGCGGTCGAGGCGGCGACCTTCAGCAGGTCGTCGGCCGATGCGTAGTAATCGACACCATTCAGTTTGGCGTGGAAGGAAGCGTTGAAGGCGGCGCGCGTCAGGCTGCTGACGGTGCTGGCTGCCGTGGTCGATGCGGCGCCGCCGCTGACCAGGGACATGGTGCGCTGGGCGCCGGCGGCCACGCTTGGCAAGATGCCGGAAATGATGGCGTGGCGCACCGATCCATCGGGGTGGGTGGCTTTCACGTCGACCTGCAGCGGCACGATGGTGCCGTCCTCCAGGCGGCCGTTCAGGACGGCGGTCGTGGCCAGATGGCCCGGCACGAACACTTGACCGAAGGTGAATGGCAGATTGGTCTGGGCATTGACGGTGTCGGTATTCTGCAGGCGGACATCGGTAATGGCATTGGCGCCGACCGCGGCAGGGGTGGTGGCGGCAGCGGCAGGCGCAGGCGTGGCCGCAGCGGCGGCGGGGGTGCTGGCTGCATTCGCAGCGGTCAAGGTACCGGCATCCGGCATGCTTGCGGTCAGGTTCGGGTTGCTGCTGTTGCTACCGCCGCCGCCGCAGGCGACGAGCGCAACGGCAGTGGCGATGATGGAGAGACGTTGGAAGGTCGGGAAGAAAATGGCGGTTTTCATGTCGGTGTCTGTAAGGGCGTAGCTTTGTGTCAACTGGTCGTCAATCTGAATGTACCGAGATTACGGCAAGGAAATGATGATGGCCAGAAAAATTTAGCTTTTGTTTGAGAATGTTCTTGTAGGGCAACGAAAAAATATCCCTGGAACAACAAATATTGTTTGCCTGTTTAGCCAAAAAAACACCGATTGTTCAATTTCTGTCAAGTTTGGAAAAATAAAAAAAGCCGCCCGAAGGCGGCTTGGTCGATGCAGCTTTGATCAGCAATAAACCATGGGTTATCCCGCTGCGCTGGCCATGTAGTCGACGGCGGCTTTGACGTCGGCATCCGGCGCACTCGAGCCGCCTTTCGGCGGCATGACGCCGGCCTTGCCCTGGAAGCCCTTGAGCGCATGCTGATACAGGACCTCCTTGCCCTGCTGGAGACGGGGTGCCCAGGCCGCCTTGTCGCCAAACTTGGGCGCTCCGGCGATGCCGGCGCCATGGCAGGCGATGCAAGCCGAACTATATAGAGCCTTGCCGGTGTCGGTATTGGCCACCGCGGGGGCCGCGGCGGAGGCGGGGGCGGGAGCAGGTGCGGTAGCGCTAGCCGGGGCGGGAGCGGCCGCAGGAGCGGCAGCCGCCGCGGCGGGTGCGCTGGCCGCGCCGGCAGCCTGGGCCGGTTGGGTGGCGGCCGGCACTTCCGGTTCCTTGAATTTGGCACCGGACTGGTTGGTCATGTAGACCACGGCGCGCGCCACCTCGATATCGTCCAGGTCCGGGTTGCCGCCCTTGGGCGGCATGGTGCGGATGCCTTGTACCGCATGCTGGACCAGGGTGTCGTAGCCCTGCTTGATGCGCGCGCTCCAGGCGCCGGCGTCGCCCGCTTTCGGCGCGCCGGCGGCGCCGCTCGCATGGCAGGCGGCGCAGACGGCGGTGAACACGGCGTCGCCGCTCTGCAGGACCTTGGGCGCGTTGATGTCCTTGAACGCGAAACCTTCTTCGGCCACCGGGCGCACGCGCGCGGCGATGTCCTGCGCGTTCGGTGCGGTGCCGGCGCCCGCCAGGTGGGTATTGGTGACGAAGGTCACCAGCAGGATGATGCCGATGACGATCACGAGAAAGAAGCCCGCGACCGCCACGATCAGTTGCTTGGGTGTCTGGATGAGGGATTGCTGCTGATTATGTGCGTCGCTCATGATTTCCTTAATCTAATTAAAAAAACCTGTCTCCTGCGCTGCGGATGCTTATTTGCAATGCCATCCGGGCGATTATAGACCCAAATATCATTGATGGAAACGCAATTCCCTGGCCCTGCATACTGGTTCCCATAGACGAGGCTCGGGAAAGACTGTATCCTTCGCATCACTTCATCCAGCGCGGCTGTAGCTCAGTGGATAGAGTATTGGCCTCCGAAGCCAAGGGTCGCTGGTTCGATCCCAGCCAGCCGCGCCACCAACAATGACCTGTGTTCCACCCTGCCGAGTGATATGCAGGGAGACACGGCCATGTCGCTCTTCCGGATTGTTCCCTCTTATGGATTCCGCCTTTATTTGCTCTGTGCGATTCTGACGGACTGGGATTGACACGCTCAGTCTTCTTCATGTTGCAAAACAATTGACTCTGCCAAATTAAGATTGTTCAAATGTAAAGTCTCGCTTACTATGGCGGCTTAGCGTCCCTATATAGCGGCATTGCTCACCGAATGAACACCCTTTCGCCTTCCTTAGCCAACGTTCCTAAAGCCAGTGCCGCGCCATCCTGTGATTCAGTACCGCTCGTGGTCGACCTGGACGGTACGCTGACGCCGACGGACACCTTGGTTGAATCGCTTATCCAGGTCGTGAAAAAGGATCCGGTTAACCTGTTCCGCCTGCCTGGCTGGCTGTTGCAGGGGCGAGCCGCCTTTAAGGCTCGGGTCGCGGCGCAGGCCCATATTTCGGGTGCTGGCTTGCCGTACCGACAGCCATTGCTCGACTATTTGATCGAAGAAAAGGCACGCGGACGGCGCATCGTCCTGGCAACCGCCGCCCACGCATCGATCGGCGAGAGCGTACGCGACCATTTGCAGATATTTGATCAGTTGTTGTGCACCTCAGGCGATGAAAACCTGAAGGGCGAGGCCAAACTCGCAGCGATCCGGCAACACGTCGCGACCGATTTCGTGTACGCGGGTGACAGCAGCGCCGACTTGCCGGTCTGGCGCGCTGCACAAGCGGCCGTGCTGGTCGGGGTTTCGCCCAAAGTCGCCGCCGAGGCAAGGCGCAGCACGGCCGTCGAACGTGAATTCTTCAATGACAAACCTGGTTTGAAGGTCTGGTCCAAGGCTTTGCGGATGCACCAGTGGATCAAGAACCTGCTGCTGTTCGTGCCCCTGTTAACGGCATTCTCGTTTTCCGAAATCGGCAAGCTTGCCGAATGCCTGATGGCGTTCATCGCGTTCTCCCTCGGTGCCTCCGCCACCTACATCGTCAACGATTTGTGGGACCTCGAGAACGACCGTCAGCATCCGCGCAAGCGGCTGCGCCCGTTCGCATCGGCCAGGATTCCAATCTCGAAGGGCGTTCTCTTGTCGGGGACACTCCTCGTCAGCGCTTTCGTCATCGCGGCTTTCCTGCCCAGGGCGTTCATATGGCTGCTGGCACTGTACGTGGTGATGACCACCACCTACAGCCTGGTGCTCAAGTCATACGTGCTGATCGACGTGCTGATGCTGTCGGTGTTGTACACGCTGCGCATCCTGGCCGGTGCGGCGGCAGCAGGACTCGCCGTCAGCGCTTGGCTGCTGGCATTTTCCATGTTCGTTTTCCTGAGCCTGGCCCTAGTGAAACGCTGTTCCGAGCTGATGGTAGTGGCCGCTTCTTACAAGGAAGCCACCAAAGGTCGCGATTACCGTGTCGGCGACCTGGTCGTGTTGTGGCCCATGGGTCTCAGTGCCACGATTTCGTCGCTCGTAGTCTTCGGACTATTCATCAATTCCGAAGAAACTCAGGCCCGCTATCTCAGCCCGATCTTGCTCTGGTTCACTACCCTGCTGCTCAGCTATTGGCTGGGCCGGCTCTGGATTAAGACCGCGCGCGGCGAAATGCACGACGATCCGGTGGTGTATGCGATCATGAACCGCGGCAGCCGGATCACCGTCATGGCAATTGGCATCAGCATGCTACTGGCCCGTTTCCTGCCGATCCACCGCTTGTTATGACGACTTTTTTTATCGCTTTCCTGAGCATCTGTTTTTCGGTGGCCGCCCAATTCAGCCTGAAGACTGGCATGACCAGTGCGTCGGTCAAAACCGCAATGTCCGGGCCGCTGTCGCCGCGTGCGATTTTCACGGTCTTGACGAATACGAACGTCCTGGCCGGATTTCTGCTGTACGGCCTGGGCGCAGTTGTATGGCTGAGCGTGTTGTCCAGATGGGAAGTCAGCAAGGCATACCCGCTGGTCGGACTCGGTTTTGTGATGACGCTGCTAGTCGGCGTCATTCTGGGGGAACAGGTCAGCACGGTGCGGATGATCGGCACCGTGCTGATCTGCGCAGGCGTGTATCTGATCGCCCGCGCTTGACCGTCAAGTCGTGAGCATGTCTGGTCGGCGCGCCGGCCTTTGTCAGGCGGGCACGGTTTCCCGCGCCGCGGCCGTTTTGTGGCGAGGCACCCGGCCCAGCGCCGCGACCAGGATCAGGGCATAGATCCACGACCATGCCATGTGATGGCGCCCCCCGCCTTCGGCCATGCCATGAACTGCGATCAGGTACAACGTGGCGCTTGCCGCAAGCACGACGACCGGCGCCAGTTCCTGGCCGGCGTGACGCTTTCTCACCAGCCAGCAGCTGACTGCCAGGGCCGCTGCAATCGCCATCCAGCAGGCGTTGCTCAAGGCTTTGCTGAGCAAATAAACCTTGTCCGACACCTTGTCCGTAAGGCGCAGGCTGCGGTAAGCGCTGTCGCTGTCGTCTCCCATGGTGATGACCATGCGCTGCCAGACCAGCCGGACAAAATCGGCTTTATTGTCGAGAATGAAACGGATGGCTTCCGCCTTGTGCCAGCGCGACAGCAGCAGGTCGTTCTTCAGCGGCACCGGCGGTGCCGGTGGTGTCAGAAACCCGCCAACCTCGCCCATGGCGTTGACCATCGCCGGCTGATTGCCGGCATGCAAGACCAAGCCGGCATTCGTCGAGATGGGCACGAATTCGCCGAACACTTGATAATTCCTATAGGTCCAAGGGGCGATTGCCAGCATGGCACCGATGCACAGCAAGGCCATGCGTGCGAGCACGGTGCGTGGCGTAATGCGTGCCGCGAGCAGCGCCGCAGCGAGAAAAAGTGGCAGAAGCGTCAGCGACGGTTGGGTCATGATGGCAAGACCGGCAACTCCGCCGGCCAGAAGCGCAGGCCATGTACGCTGCGACAACAGCAAGGCAAGTACCGCAGGCAGCATGCCGATCAACAGGATTTCCTTGCTGACTTGCGAAACCGGAAAAAACAGTTCCGGCCAGCAGGCCATGACGGCGACGGCGAGTGCCGCATCGCGCGGGGCGAACCCGAGAGACTGGCAGATGGCACGTACCGAGATGGCAGACAGCAGGAAAAAACTGCAATTGACGACCACGGCGATCCAGGCTGGCTGGCCCAGCAGATGCATGAAGGCGGCATAGACCAAGGGCGTGCCCGGCGGCCAGAAAGCATAGCCATCCAATTCGTACGGCTGGTGCAGGTACAACCGTTTGGCCAGTTCCAAGTAATGCCAGCCATCGTTGATCTGGACTTCCGGTAAAGTGACAATCCAGATCATCAAGCGCAACGCGAGGCCCAGCAGGATCGCGTACCACAAGGCATGCCTAGCATCGGCGAACTTGCCGAGCTGCGTGCCGACGGTGGGCAAGGTCTTCATCACAAACGCCAGCACGGCTATGGTACAGGCTGCAGCGATCAACTCCTTAAAGGGCAAGTGCAATCCCACGCCCGTCGCCAGGTACAAGCCGAGCAGGCAACAGGAAAATACACTGAACGTCATGGCAGCCGCGAGCGAGAGAAGGCTGAGAGGAGCAAAGATCTTGAGCATAAATCACTTGTTGAAACGTAGGGAAACCCACCTCGGGCGCTATTGCCAATATATTACCGTGAGCCTGCTGCAGTGTGTTTCTGAAAATGAATGTTTTTTACGCCAAGGTTACAAGCTGTGCATGGTGCGTACGATAGGGATCGGATAAGATTAATAATCTGAAAATTGATAGCATTGCAGGCTCTTGGCACGATATCCTCGAGCTTCCATGATTGCTGCCACGCCAGTGTCTGAGGCTTGAGGTTTTAATGCGAAAATCTTGGTCGAGCGCAAACTGTAGGTTCGATTCCGGCCGGCTGCACTATTTTTCCCAGTTAAACGCGGTTGTCGATTGCTAATAACGCCGGCAGTTCTACGATTGTATAGCTGATCGTTTCTGCCTTAATCACGCCCCTACGCTACCTCATGCAAAGCCCTAACATCGATGACGTGCAGTGTGGCGAGCGCCGTATTTGCCAATCCCCGACCCGGTTCGGACGGGCCGATGCGCGTTCACTTCACGAATACGATGAGCGAGGTGAAGGATGACGATGGCGGCAGTGCGCGGTAGTTTTCGACGATCCACTGGTATAACACTGTGTGTGTTTTGCTGTATTTAAGCTCGGTTCTTTGATCCAGAGCGTGATCCGACAGCAAAATCATGTCCGGCGAAGCCGCTTTTGCACGCGCCAGTTCGGCCGCCTGGAATGCTGCGTTCCGGGGCAACAAGGAGTAGGTTTCCCAGATTGGCATTTTCTTGTCGTAGATGGCGTACAGGCCAGGAAAATTTGGCAGTGCAAGAAAATGATCACGCGCCTCCGGGTGCTGCGCCAATGCCTGCTCGACTTCGTCCAAGCTAGTCTTGATATCCGGGAAAACATGCAGCTCGGTGTCGTTGACCGAGATGGTTGAAAGCGGTTTCTTCAGTATCAGCTGCGCCAGGTAGGTTTTTTCCGGCGTGAGCGCGAGGACCGACAGGCCCAGCACGACAATCGACGTCAGGATGGCGCCGATGTGTGCTGCGCCGACGCTCAGCGCCGTCAGCAGCAAGGGCGCGATCGACAGTGCCAGATGCGTCAGATCCGCGCGCGAGTAAGCGTAATGGGCATAACCGAGACCGGTAAATGCCGCACACAGTACCAGGACGTCGGTCTGCCTGAACCGTGCCAGCGGTCTGCGCGCCATGGCAAGGATCGCCATCAGAGGCACGGCGACAATGGCGATGAAACCCAATCCCTTGCTCACGCCGATCATCCACAGTACCCAGCCCATCTCGGCCTTATCGTAGAGCCAGGGCCAGGGTACGGGCAGACGGATATTGGTGGTGCCGCTGTCGATCAGGTCGATGATGCTGGCGATTAAGCCCGCGGCAAAGCCATCGATCAACGCGCACAACAGGAAGGTTGCCGCTCCCGCCTTGCGACGGCAGGGTAACTTGCCATGCCACATCCGTCAGGCGCCCGCAGCGCGCGCTTGACGGACCTGCGACGGCCGATTCCGGCCGGCCGCGCCCTCCAGACAGACAGCGGTTGTCCATGCCTGCTTGCACACGCCGTGTGGCGCACGCTTGCAGGATTAAATTGTCACCAAGGCAAAAAGTGTTAGCATTGCATGCTTGAGGCATAAAGTTGTCTGCTCGCTCATGTCGAAATGGATGTTTTTTGATTCAAATGACAATGTTGCGATGTGCGGCCGGTGCCGGACGCCAAGTGCCACACGAGCAAAAAGCCGTCAAGGCTGGCATTTCTGTTGTTCTTGTTTAGACCAGACTGTTTTCGTCGGGAAGCATCGGTATTTCCGTGTTATATTAAATGTTAAACAATTTGCAAAAATTGGATCGGAACCGAAGCATGGAAGCGGCAGCAAAAACAACAGATCGAGCCGGCCGCACGG
>Ga0265798_10007614_pt1 | contig 13981 bp, 11 predicted proteins | sample P3T30metagenome_FD_192430 | JGI IMG/M metagenome (GOLD analysis project Ga0265798, IMG submission 192430) | Plant litter microbial communities from East Loma Ridge, Irvine, California - P3 T30 | ecosystem: Environmental > Terrestrial > Plant litter > Unclassified | place: USA: California...
CCGCCTTGTTCGCGGCCTGGCCGATTGTGTATGCGGCGGGATTTTCGGTGCTGTACATAGCGCTGATCTTCACGCTGTTCGCACTCTTCCTGCGCCCCCTGGGCTTTGACTATCGCGACAAGCTGAAGTCGCCGCGCTGGCGCAAGAACTGGGACTGGGGCCTGTTCGTGGGCGGCGCCTTCCCGGCGCTGGTGTTCGGGGTGGCGATCGGCAATCTGTTCCTGGGCCTGCCCTTCACCTTCAACGCCGACATGCGCATCAGCTACCAGGGCGGCTTCTTTGGTTTGTTCAGCCCATTCGGCGTGTTCTGCGGCGTGCTGGGCCTGGCGATGCTGGCCTTGCATGGGGCAGCCTGGATGCATCTGCGTACCGACGACATCGTGCAGTCGCGGGCTCGTCGCGCCACCATCGTGCTGGGTCTGGGCGTGGCTGCCTTGTTCGCGATCGGCGGCTGGTGGATGCAGAGCATTCCAGGTCTGCGCGTGGACACCATCGGTGATCTGAATCGTGCGTTGACGCCGTTTTCCAAGACCGTGAGCACCGCACCGGGTGCGTGGCTGGACAACATGCACACCATGAAGTGGGTGTGGCTGGCGCCCGTGCTCGGCATCGCAGGCGCCTTGCTCGCGGCACTCGGTGCAGCACGCCGCTCGGGCTGGACCGGCCTGGCCGGCAGCAGCATGGCGGTCACCGGCATCATCGTGACCGCAGGGCTTGCGCTCTTTCCCTTCGTGCTGCCGTCTTCCAGCAGCCCGGTGTCGAGTCTGACTGCCTGGGATGCGGTGTCGAGCAAGAAAACGCTGGGCATCATGTTGATGATCATCACCGTCATGCTGCCGATCATCGCGCTCTACACCGCCTGGGCCTACCGCATCATGCGCGGCACCATCACGCTGGCCCACGTGCGCGACGAAGACCGCGCCGCGTACTGACATCCACACGTCAAGGAGAAAACACGATGTGGTATTTCACATGGTTGCTGGGCCTGGGACTGGCCCTGGGGTTTGGCGTGATCAACGTGATGTGGCTGGAAAGCAGCTACGCCTTCGGCCGTCGCCAGGAAGAGATCACGCGCAAGCGCTTTGAAGATTTCCGCAACGAGCGCGACCGTCGATGAGCGCGTCGGCGGAACACGATCCTGCCCGCGCGGCGATGTCGCCGGCCCAGGCCGCCTGGCTGAAAACGCTGGTGGTGCAGGCGCGTGGTCCGCTGCGACGTGCAAGCGCAGCACCAGTGTTGGGTGGTGCGTTTCTGATTGCACAGGCATGGTTGCTGGCGCGCGTGATCGAACGCGCGGTGGTGGATGGCGCAGGGCTGTCCACGCTCGCGCCGTGGCTGGCGGCGATTGCCGGTTTGGTCTTGGTGCGAGTGCTGATCAACCGCTGGGGTGAAGTGGCGGGTGCGCATGCTGCCGAGGCCATCAAACGCGCCCTGCGCGATGCGCTGTTCGCACAGCAATTGGCACGGCCGCCGCAGTGGTCGCGCCAGGCGTCTTCCGGCGAGCTGGCCGCCAGCATGGTCGATCAGGTCGATGCCCTGGAAGGCTATGTGGCGCGTTACCTGCCGGCGCGCAGCGCGGTGGCGATTCTGCCGCTGGCGTTCTGCACTTTCCTGATGCCGGTGGATTGGGTGGTGGGCTCGCTGCTGCTGATCACCGCGCCGTTGATTCCCTTGTTCATGGCCCTGGTCGGCTGGGGCGCGCAGTCGGCCAGCCAGCGTCACATGCAAGCCATTGCGCGGCTGTCGGGCATCTTTGCCGACCGCCTGCGCGGCCTGACCACGCTGCGTCTTTATGGTCGCGCGCAGGCCGAAGCCGATACGGTGTCGACGGCCAGCGAAGACCTGCGCAAGCGCACCATGTCGGTCTTGCGCATCGCCTTCCTGTCTTCTGCGGTGCTGGAGTTCTTTGCTGCACTCGGTGTGGCCGGCGTGGCCTTGTACGTGGGCCTGAGTTATCTCGACATGATCGCGGTTCCTGGGACGACCATGGCGCTGCAGGCAGGCTTGTTCTGCCTGCTGATGGCGCCCGAGGTGTACCAGCCGCTGCGCCAGTTCGCCGCGCATTATCACGATGGCGAAGCGGCCAAGGCAGCAGTCACGGTGATTGCGCAGACCTTCGATGAGTTGCCGCAGATGGGGGCGGAGACGACGCAAAGGGATGCAGCCAAGGCGATTGATGCCGACGTACAAACGACCGCATCCTTGAACCGTCAGTCAATCCGCGAACAAGACACCGCCAAGCCACCCGCCCTTGCGCACGCTGGATCATCCGCGCTGACCTGTTCGCTCGAGGTTCAAGGGCTGGACATCGTTCGCCTGGTGCGCAACACGCCTGAGCATGCGCAGGCAGTTGGCCAAGCGGCAAGCGATCTGCAGGCAGCACACCATACCGAACTGGTCTTGCAGGACCTGCGCTTCACCATCGATCGTGGTGAGCACGTTGCTTTGGTGGGCGAAAGCGGCGCGGGCAAGTCGACGCTGATCGAAGCGCTGGCTGGGCTGGGTAGCAGTCCGAAGCGCATCTTGCTCGATGGCATTGCGCTGGCTGACTGGCCAAACGCGCCGCTGCGCCAGCGCATCGCCTGCCTAGGTCAGCGGGCGCATCTGTTCCACGGCAGCATCGCCGACAACATCCGCCTGGGTCGCCGTGATGCCAGCGATGCAGAGGTGCTGGAGGCCGCGCGCCTGGCCTGTGTGACGGACTTTGCCGAGCGTCTGCCGGAAGGCCTGAACACCCAGATCGGCACACGCGGGCACGGCCTGTCCGGTGGCGAACGTCAACGGGTGGCGCTGGCCCGCATCTTCCTGCGCGATCCCGGGTTGATTCTGCTGGATGAACCGACTGCCTCGCTGGATGCGAAGACCGAAACACGTGTGATGGATGCGATCCTGACATTTGCAAAAGGACGCACCCTGCTGATCGCCACCCATTCCGATGCGGTGGCGCAGCGCATGGGACGCAGGCTGAGCATCGTGGAAAACCGCGTGATTGCAGGGCCGCACAAGGTGGAAGCCAGCAACGCGGGATCGGCCAATGCAGAGGCTGACTCATACACGCCCACGAGCCAGGACGATCACGTAGCTGCTGGCCTCTCTGCGTCTCCCGGAGTTCTGCGATGAGCGCCTTGCTCAGCCTGTTGCCGCACTTCCGCCGCCGCATCTGGGGCCTGAGTATCGCGCTCGCACTGGCAGTCCTGACGCTGAGTGCCGGCGTTGCCTTGCTGGGCGTGTCGGGCTGGTTCCTGACCAGCGCCTTCCTGGCCAGCAGCCTGGCGCCCTTCAATCTGTTCGGCCCGTCGGCCAGTATCCGCGCGCTGTCGATGCTGCGCATCGGCGCGCGCTACGGCGAGCGTGTCACCGGACACGAAGCCACCTTGCGCCTGTTGTCGGACCTTCGCCGCTGGCTGTTCCTGCGCATGATTCCGCTGGGCCCGGAACGCCTGGGGCGCCTGCGCGGCGGCGATCTGGTGGCGCGACTGACTGCCGATGTCGATGCGCTCGACACCGTGTTCCTGTTCGCCTTTGCGCCGATCGCCACCGCGCTGATCGGCGGCGCGGTACTGGCCGTGGTGTTCCACATCGCGCTGCCGCCGGCCGCCTGGATCATGGGCATGGCGCTGCTGCTGGCAGCGCTCGGCGTGCCGGTCTGGCTGGTGACCCGCAGCCGCCGTCCGGGTGAAGCGGTTGCCCAGACCAGTGGCGACCTGCGCGCCGCGGTGCTCGATGGCGTGGAAGGCCATGCGGACTTGATCGCCTTCGATGCGATCGATCTGGCGCAAGACCGGTTTGCACACGCGGCCCGCGATGCGGGGTGCGCCCGACTGCGCCTGGCGCGTGCGGCGGCCGACGGCCAGGCCTGCGTGCAGGCGCTGGCCGGCCTGTCGGCGATCGGCGTCCTGGCTGCCGGCATCGTCGCACTGCGCGCGGGCTCCTTGTCGGCACCCTGGATGGTCGGCATGGTGCTGGCCACGCTGGCCATCTTCGAAGTGGTCGGCCCGATCATGCGGGGCGCCACGCGACTGAGCGTAGCGGCAGCTGCCGCGACCCGCATCGAGGCACTGACCAGCGGCCCTGCGGGCCCGCAAGATCCGCCTGCACCGCGCAAGGTGTCCGAATACGGCGCGCTGGTGTTTGACCGGGTTCGCTACGGCTATGAGGCCGCGCGTCCGGTGTTGAGCGATTTCTCGCTGCGGATCGACAGCGGCGAGCGTGTGGCCCTGGTCGGCGCCAGCGGCGCGGGCAAATCCACCGTGCTGCAATTGCTGCTGCGCCTGGACGATGTACAGCGCGGCGCGATCACGTTCGACGGGGTGGACATACGCCAGATGGCGCAAGCCGACTGGCATCGCCATGTGGCCTTGCTGTCGCAGGATGCGCCGGTGTTCCTGGGCACCATCCGCGACAACCTGCATATCGGCGACCCGCTGGCCGATGACGCGCGCTGCCTGCGCATGCTGGATCACGCGCGCCTGGGCGACTTCGTGCGCAGCCTGCCGCGCGGCCTGGACACCTGGCTGGGCGAAGCGGGTGGCACCTTGTCCGCCGGCCAGGCGCGCCGCCTGTGCCTGGCGCGCGCACTGCTGTCGCCCGCCAGTCTGATCGTGCTGGACGAGCCCACCACCGGCCTGGATCGCGACAACGAAGTGGCTTTCTTCCGGGACATTGCGCACGCCACGCAGGGACGCACGATATTGCTGGTGACGCATGCGAAGCTGCCGGCAGGCACGGTGGATCGCGTCGTGAAAATGGGCTGAGCAGACATGGCTGGCCGCTGGCAACACGGCGGTTGAATGTGGCTTTTGCACATGGTTCATCAATGCGGCAGCAGGCGCATATCTGTTCTCACATCACCTGCCTCGCTGACTCCGGGGCGGCGTGCAAATTCGGTGTCGCAGAACACCTCATCGTCGGCATCACACACACGCCACGCGCATAGCGTTCGAACTGCCCTGCGCGGCTCGCCCGGTTATGCTTTCCGCATGATTGAGTCAATTTTGTCCGCCCCGGACACGCCGAGCGCTGCGCCTGACGCGGCATCCTGTCCGCCCGCAGCAGAAACACGCGGATTCGCCGAGCGCGTCGTCACCTGGCAGCGCCAGCACGGGCGCCACGCGCTGCCCTGGCAGAACACCCACGATCCGTACCGGATCTGGCTGTCCGAAATCATGTTGCAGCAGACCCAGGTCGCCACCGTGATGCCGTACTACGCGCGCTTCCTGGAACGCTTCCCCACCGTGGCCGACCTGGCTGCCGCGCCGCAGGCCGTGGTGATGGAGTTGTGGGCCGGCCTGGGCTACTACGCCCGCGCGCGCAACCTGCACGCCTGCGCCAAACAGGTCGTCGAGCTGTGGGGCGGCAAGTTTCCGCCCACCGCGGAAGACATCCAGACCCTGCCCGGCATCGGACGGTCCACCGCTGCGGCGATTGCTGCATTCGCCTATGGCGAGCGCAGCCCGATCCTGGACGGCAACGTGAAGCGGGTGTTTGCGCGCCACTTCGGCATCCACGGCGACCCGACCACGCGTGCGGTGGAACTGCGCATGTGGGACGTCGCCGAAAAAGCCCTGCCCCCCGTCGGCCCGGACACGCCGGATGCCATGCGGTCTTACACCCAGGGGCTGATGGACCTGGGCGCCACCATCTGCAAGCGCGGCGACCCGGACTGCGGTGTATGCCCGGTGCGCGCCACCTGCGTGGCCTTGCGGGAAGCGCGCCAGCACGAGCTGCCCACCGCCCGCATCCGCAAGGCGATTCCGGAACGCAGCACCGGCATGCTGATCCTCGAACATGAGGGTAAGGTGCTGCTGCCGCGCCGCCCGGCCACCGGCATCTGGGGTGGCCTGCTGAGCCTGCCTGAATTCGAAGGCGAAGAGCCGGGTGCGGCGCTGGCGACCCTAGGCCTGTCAGCGGATGCCATCGTGCGCATCGACCGCCTGGCGCTGCTGTCGCACACCTTCACGCACTTCAAGCTGCACATCACGCCCTGGCATATCCGAAGCCAATCGGCAGGCACGCTGGGCCCAGCCGACTGGCTGCCCATCGACACGCTGCCCGGCGCGGCCCTGCCCGCACCGGTGCGCAAGTTGATCGACGCGCTTTACGGGCAGGACGACTTGCTGCGCTGACCTAGACGGGTGCGGCGCTGGGCACCATGCCCGTTGACGGCGCAGCCGCCGGGCTGTCGCGCCGCCCGCCTTCCAGCCGCCGTTCCACGTCGTCGGCCACCCGCTGCCACAGCGCCAGGCAGGCATCGATGGTCTGCGTCGCGCTGCGGAAATAATCTGCCGGCGACAGATCGATGCTGTCGGTGCCGATCAAGCGTGTCTCGATCAAGGCCAGCAGATTGCTCACTTCGGCGCCTTGCACTTGCACGCTGCGCTGCCAGTCCGGCATGTCGATCAAGGCAGTAAGCGCGGCTTGGCCCGCACCGATGCGCTGCGCCAGAAAGCGCAGTCGAATTCGCCCCACCGCGCCGCACTGACCCTTGGCAGCGAAGCCCGAGCCCAGCGCACGTGCCTGGCCGATGTGTTCGACCAGCGGCGGCAAGCGCTGCAATAAAAGCTGCATCAAGCGCCGCTCTGCATCGTCGCCCGTATCGAGCAGACCAGCCTGTTCACCCAGGTCACCCAGCTGATACAGCTGCTGCTGCACCAGCACCGTATGCGCAGCAAAACTCTGCTCCGGCGTCATGCCATGGATGCGGCCTGCGAGTTGCCGCCACTGCGCATCGATGCGCTCACGGCGCGGCATGCAGACCGTCAGCGCAGGCGTCTCGCCAATGCGAGTGGCCAGGGCGTGCACGGCCGCATCGACCTCGGCCTGCTTGGCACTCAGGCGAGGACCGAAGGCCGCGTCACCATTGAGCAGCGCCGCCGCCATGCCGCGATGCTGCTGAACTGCCGTGACGCATGCAAGCGCTTCGCGTACGGCGGCCAAGCCGGTCTGCCGACGCTGTCGGCGATGTTTGTTTTGCCCGATGCGGGCCAGGCACAAGGCGGCCACCGCAACTGCCAAGCCGCCCAGACTACTTATTACTGCGACCATGTTTGCTCCGTGCGGATCATTCGAAAAACACCTGAAAAACACGCGGGAAATTTTTGCGGACGTTCTGTCTGGCGCTTCGCCTGGCAGCGTCGGGGGGCCACGTCACGTCGACACGTGGGCCGGTCACGAAGTACCGAACCCCTCAGGCACATTCGCAGCAGCTCAAGTGCGAAACCGCAGCACCGTGCCGCGCAGACCACTGGCCAGACCCGCCAGGTGCTGCGCCACCGACGCCGCTTCGCTGCTGGCGGCGTTGTTGCTGCGTGCCTGACCGGCCATGCGGTCCATGCTGCCGGCAGCATGGCCGCTGGCCTCGCGTTGTTCGCGGATGGCCTCGGCCATGGCGTGCACGCGATCCTGCGTCAGGCGTGCGCTCTGACGAATGGCCAGCAAGGCCTCGGCAGCGCGGCCGGCAAACTGCACGCCACGCTCGGCCTGTTCACGGCTTTGGTCCATGCGCGCAGCGGCGGTGTCGATTTCGATCTGGATCGCCTTGATGACCCCGGCGATCTCGCCGGTGGCCTGGCCGGTGCGCTCGGCCAGCCGCCGCACCTCGCCTGCCACCACGGCGAATCCCCGGCCCTGTTCGCCGGCGCGTGCCGCTTCGATGGCCGCATTCAAGGCCAGCAGATTGGTCTGGTCGGCAATCTCGCGAATCACCCCGACAATGCCGCCGATCTCATCCGATCGCTGGCCCAGCGTGCCCACCAGCACCGCCAAGGCCGACACGCTGTCACGGATGCCGCTCATTTCCTCACCAGCGGCACCGACGACGCTAGCGCCGTCGCTGGCCAGGGCCTCGGACTGGTCGGCCAGCGATTCGGTCTCATCGGCCCCGGCAGCGATCGACACCGTGCTGCCGCGAATCTGTTCGACCGCGCTCGCGGTCAGGTCGGACAGGCTCAATTGCTCGCCTGCGCCAGCCAGCACCTGGGCCGCAGCCGCAGACAGCTCGGAAGCCGCCCCGGCAACCTCTTCTGCCGCGCCACGCACCTCATCGATCAGGCGGGCGTTCTCGCGAGCCATGTCGTTCAGGCGAAGCGCCACCCGGGCAAGTTCGTCACGTCCCCTGACCGCCGTGCGCGCCAGCAGATCGCCGTCGGCCAGGCTGTTCACCGTGACGAGCAAGGTGCCCGCCGCCGTGGACAGCGACAGGTATAGCGCCACGAACAGCCAGCCGCCAAGGCCCATCGCCGTCCAGGCCACCGTCTGGATCACGGCGCAGGCCTCGGGCGGCAAGCCTGACCCATTGAGCGCAGCGGGGACTATCGGCATCGCCAGCAGCATGCCGATCAGCAGAAACTTGCCTGCCAGGTCCAGGCGCTGCATCAGGCCGACGGCGGGGCCCATGAGAGCATTCATGCGGGCTTCCTTGCGCAGAGGGTGGCGGTTGCAGCGGCCCGCGCACGGGCGCACTGACATACGCAAAAAAAAACGTCCCCTGGACCAACGCTGAGATCGGTCTGCGGGGACGTCTTTGTCCGGTAGGCGAACCGTCGTTGGCTCGCCATGCCCGGTTTATGCAAGGCCCATGCCATCGGGACAGCGGCAATTCCACCCCGCCGCTCTGGGAAAACTGCCCCGATCAGGGCATGCGAACCACCTGCGCACGCACCGGCGCGGTGCAAACGGTCGCAATATGGCGCTATCCGGTGCGATGGTAGAGAGATATATTGAGTGCGCCGATCGCTCGAGTTGATCGATCGCCCTTTCCCCACCCCTTGCCCCCAGGAAAACGACCATGATGCATATTCGCAAAGTTGCGGCAGCCGCCGTCCTTACCGGCCTGGCCCTCGTGGCAGGCTGCGCCAACACCCCGCTCGACCCCAATGTCGCCGCCATGCGCGCCAGCCTGAGCGGCATCAGCGAAGTCCCGCCGGTTCCGACCCAGGGCATGGGCGAAGCCGAGGTCTGGCTCAACAAGCAGACCAATGTGCTGAAGTGGAAGGTCACTTACTCCGGCCTGTCGGGCCCGGCCACCATGGGCCACTTCCACGGCCCGGCCGCAGCCGGCGTCAACGCAGGCGTCGTGGTCCCCTTCCAGAATCCGGTGACCAGCCCGATCGAAGGCCAGACCACGCTGACCCCGGCCCAGGCCAAGGAACTGACCAGCGGCCTCTGGTACATCAACATCCACACGGCTGCCAACCGTGGCGGTGAAATCCGCGGCCAGGTCCTGCCGCGATAAGGGCGGGTCGGGCAACGCTGCCCGACTGAGCCTGCTCCACCGCAAAGCCAAGTAAAAATGGCGCCTGACCTTCCCGGTCAGGCGCCATTTTCATGGGCGCGGCTATCGTCGATCCGTCACGCAATCGACATCGCTAACTCTGCACCAGCGGTCTGTGCCGCTGAATCCCCATCAGAATCCCCGCCGCACATCCCAGCGTCAGCAAGGCCGTGCCGCCGTAACTCATGAAGGGCAAAGGCACGCCCACCACCGGCAGTATCCCGGTGACCATGCCCATGTTCACGAAGGCATAGACGAAGAACACCATGGACAAGGCTCCCGCCAACAGCCTGGTATAGAAGGTTGGTGCCCCCGCCGCGATCGTCAGCCCGCGCGCGATCAACAGCACATACAGGAACAGCAGCACCAGGTTGCCGATCAGCCCGAACTCTTCCGCATACACGGCGAAGATGAAGTCGGTGGTGCGTTCGGGGATGAATTCCAGGTGGGTCTGCGTGCCCTGCATGTAACCCTTGCCCAGGGTTCCGCCCGAGCCGACCGCAATCGTCGACTGGATCGTATGGAAGCCTTTGCCCAGTGGATCCGTGCTTGGGTCCAGCAAGGTACACACGCGATGCTTCTGGTAGTCGTGCAAGACCACCCAGTCCACGTCGGGTTGGCACAGGAAGTCTTCCGAGGCCACCAAGGCGCCGATGCCGATCACGCCCACCAGGGTGATGGGTACCAGCAGCTTGAAGGAAAGCCCGGCGAAATACAGCACGAAGAAGCCGGCGCCGAACACCAGCAGGCCGGTGCCCAGGTCGGGCTGTTTGGCGATCAGCGCGAAGGGCAGCAGCAACAGGACCGCCGCAACGATGAAGTCCCAGAATCGCACCTGGCCCTCGTGGCGATGGAAGTACCAGGCCATCATCATCGGCACGGCGATCTTCATCATTTCGGAGGGCTGGATACGGGTGAAGCCCAGATTCAGCCAGCGTGTGGCGCCCTTGCTGGTCTCGCCGGCGACTTCCACGGCCACCAGCAGCAAAACCCCCAGCAGGTAGGCCGGGACCGTCACGCGCATCAGCGCTTGCGGCGAAAACTGCGCCGCGATCCACATGGCGACCAACGCGATGCCGAAGTTGCGCGACTGGTCGGCGAAGCGCCCGTCGAAGCCGCCCCCCGCCGAATACATCGACACCAGGCCCACGCAGGCCAGCAGGCACAGGATCAGCAGCAGCATCCAGTCGAAGACCCAGATGCGTGCCACCAGGGCGCGCATCCAGTAATACCGGTTCATCGTCGTCATGCTGCTCAAACTGCTCTCCTAGTCCCGCGCCGCCATGTCGGGCATTACTGCTTTTTCGGGCTCGGTGGGTTTTTTGCCCTGCAGCCAATAGTCGAAGACCCGGCGTGCGATCGGCGCGGCAACCTTGCCGCCGAAACCGTCGTTCTCGACGATCAGCGCCACCGCAATCTTGGGGTTGTCGGCCGGCGCAAAGCCCATGAACAAGCCGTGGTCACGCAGGCGTTCGTTCAGCTTGGCCGCGTTGTAGCGCTCGCCGGCGCGCAGGCTGTAGACCTGCGCGGTACCGGTCTTGCCGGCCGCCTGGTAAGGCGCGCCGATGAACGGCCGCTTTGCCGTGCCTTCGCGCACCACGTCGGCCATCGCGTGTTTGACGAAGTCCAGGTTGGCTTGCTTGAGCGGAATCGTATAGCTGGGGTTGCGCACCGTCAGCGTCTCGGCGCCGGTGCGGCTGTTCTGCACCGCACGCACCAGGTGGGGACGCATGAACACGCCGTCGTTGGCCAGGGTGGACGTGGCCTGCGACAGCTGCAGCAAGGTGAACGAGTTGTAGCCCTGGCCCACGCCCACCGACAGCGTTTCACCCGAATACCAGCGCTGCTGGTCGGGGCGGCGGTAGGCCGCACGCTTCCAGGCGGTCGACGGCAGCACGCCGGCTTTTTCGCCGCTCAGGTCGATGCCGACCTTCTGGCCGAAACCGAAGGGCTTCATGAAGTCGTGGATGGCGTCGACGCCGATGTCGTTGGCCAGCGAATAGAAGTAGGTGTCTGACGACACCACCAGCGCCTTGTGCAGATCGATGTGGCCGTAGCCCACGTCGCCCGCATTGCGGTAGCGGCGATCGGCGAATTCGAAGAAGCCCGGGTCCCACATGGTCTGGGTCATGTTGCGCTTGCCCATCTCCAGGCCGGCCAGGGCCATGAAGGGCTTGTAGGTCGAGCCGATCGGATAGGTGCCGTACAGCGGGCGATTGATCAGCGGCCGATCGGGCGATTCGTTCAGCGCCTTCCAGTTCTCGACGTCGATGCCGTCGACGAACAGGTTGGGGTCGAAGCCCGGGCGCGACACGAAAGCCAGGATGTCGCCGGTGGCGGGCTCGATGGCCACCAGCGCACCCCGGCGATCGCCGAAGGCGGCTTCCACCAGTTTCTGCAGTTCGATGTCGATCGACAGCACCAGGTTGTCGCCAGTCACCGGCGGCTTGCGCGACAAGGTGCGCACGGCGCGTCCGCCCGCAGTGATTTCGACTTCCTCGACGCCGGTCGTCCCATGCAGCTGGGCTTCGTAGGATTTCTCGATGCCTTCCTTGCCGATGTAGTCGGTGCCGCGATAATTGGCGGCGTCGTCGGTTTCGTCCAGGCGGCTCTGGTCGCGCTGCGAGATCCGACCGATATACCCGATCACGTGGCCGGCCGATTCGCCCATCGGATATTGGCGGAACAAGCGGGCGCGCACATCGACGCCGGGAAAACGGAAGCGATTTGCCGCGATGCGCGCCACTTCCTCGTCGGACAGGCGGCTGCGGATGGGCAGGCTCTCGAAGCGACGCGACTCTTCCATCAGCTTGCGGAAGCGCCGGCGGTCGCGGGCATCGATGGTGACCACGTTGGCCAGCTCGTCGATGGTCTTTTCCAGGTCGACAACCCGCGACGGCGTGATTTCCAGCGTATAGGCCGAGTAATTGCGCGCCAGCAGCACGCCGTTTCTATCGAGAATCAGGCCCCGATGCGGCGGAATCGGCACCACCGAGATGCGATTTTGCTCAGCACGTGCCGAGTAGGCATCGTGCTTGAAGACCTGCAGCCACCAGAAACGGGTGCACAACACCCCGAAGCAGGCGAACACCGCCAGCATCGCGATCAACACACGCCCTCGGAACCGCCGCATTTCGCGGTTCGAGTCCTTGATCTCGGTAATCACCGCCCGGTCGCCAGCATGGGAACCGGTGTCGACGATCTGAGGCGATACCTGTCGCGCACGGAATCTTGCATGCCGCGCTGCTCCTCAGATCGGACGGGTGTCGTCGCGCTCGGGCGCACGACGTTGGGGGGCGAGCAGCAGGCGGTCGGCGATCGGCCACAGCGCGGCGGCGACCACGCTGTCCAGCATCCAGCTCCAGCCCGGCCACGTGCCGGACAGTGCGGCACGCACGCTGTAGACCACCAGCTGGGTGACCAGCAGCAGCGGCAAAACGTGCAATGCCTGGCCGATCGGCCCGAACCACTGGATACGGCGATGCAGCGCGATCGCGAAGTAGGACAGCAAGGTATAGGCAAGTGCGTGCTCACCCAGCAGGCGTGCCTGGTGCACGTCCATCAGCAGACCGAACAGGAACGCGGCGAACATGCCGATCTTGCGTGGCTCGTGCACGCTCCAGAAGATCAGGGTCAGCGCCAGGACATCCGGCACCCCGGGCCACTGGCCCCAGGGCATCAGGTTGATCATCCAGGCGATGATGAGCGTCAACCAGATGAATCGTGGGTTGACGGGGAGTAGCAGAGGCTGCGCGCCAAACAGGTGCGAGCGCGGGAGAGTGGAAGGTGCTTTAGGCATAGGTCAGGGACGCCGCGCCTGACGACGCCGCACTTCTTCGGCAGCGGGAAGCGCCGGGAGTTCCGACTGAACCGTCTGCAAGACCAAAAAATGCCGATGACGATCGAGTCGGGCAACCGGTTTGGCCAGAATCCGCGCAAAACCGGAGGACCCGTCGCGCTCGACCGTATCCACCTTGGCGACCGGCAGGCCGGCCGGATAAATGCCGTCCAGACCACTGGTGACCAGATCGTCGCCCACTTGCACGTCGATATCGGACGCCATGAAACGCAGGCCCAGGCGGCCAGGCGCTTCGTCGCCAAAGGCGACCGAGCGCACGCCATTGCGCAGTACCTGCACCGGCACCATCTGGTCCCGGTCGGTCAGCAAGGCAACTTCAGAGGTCAGCAGGGAAACGCGAACGACCTGACCCACCACACCGCCATCGTCGATCAACGGCATGCCGGCGGCCAGTCCGTGCTGGGACCCCTTGTCGACGATCAGCCGGCGGCTGAAGGCGTCGCGAACTTCGTAGAGCACTTCGACCAGCACGGACGGCACGCGTACGCGTGCACTTGCACCGAGCATCCGGCGCAATTGCGCGTTCTCTTCGGCAAGCTGGGTGGCGCGCGTCGTGACTTGGGACATCTCGATGCGCTGGCGAGCGAGGTCATCCGCTTCCCGCTGGAACTCGGTCTTGCTCTCGAAGAACACGGTGGTCTCGCTCCAGAGCGAGCCGGGCAGGAGCACGGCGCGCTGGAACGGATAAAGCGCCGCCGCCACGGCCTGGCGCACCACATCGAGCGTCTGAAAGCGTGCGTCGACGATCAAAAGCGCGATCGACAGCAGGGAAAAGAAGACCAGCCTCACCCAAACGTCGGGGCCCTGCTTGAAGAAGGACGGAGGGCTGTATTGCATGAAACTCCAGCATC
>Ga0265798_10007617_pt1 | contig 13978 bp, 14 predicted proteins | sample P3T30metagenome_FD_192430 | JGI IMG/M metagenome (GOLD analysis project Ga0265798, IMG submission 192430) | Plant litter microbial communities from East Loma Ridge, Irvine, California - P3 T30 | ecosystem: Environmental > Terrestrial > Plant litter > Unclassified | place: USA: California...
TGCTTAGTGTCAGATAAGGAAGGATTCTAAATGGCTGTTATCGTCGTTGTTAGGTGTCATCTTTGGATGAACAATACATGCTTGCTCACCCACCGTGCTCAATTCACGCAGACTGCCAAAAAGGTATAAACAGCAACCGACGCCCTTGCCACCACCACCACCTCCTCCTCCACCGCTCATTGGATATCGTCACAACACCTCTACAGATTCCTACCTGAAAAGTCCACGGCCAAGAACAACATTCGAGCCAAACCATGGCCTCCGCTCCAGGCAAAAAGATCAGCATCAAGGGAGGCTGCCACTGCGGGTACGTCTCTCAATCAAAACAAAGACCCAAAAAAAAGATTAAAAAAAAGGACTAACACCACCCTCTCCTTCCACAACAGCTTCATAACCTACACCGCCCACCCAACTCTCACCCCCCACCACAACCTCTCCGCCACCCGCTGCAACTGTACCTTCTGCCAAAACCTGGGCTACACCTGCCTGCACCTCGCCTCCCCCTCAGACTTCACCCTGCACTCCCCTGCCTCTCTCACAGACTCCCAGCTGGGCGATTACGCTCCGAAGGTCAAGAGCGTGCATCGCTACTTCTGCCGCGAGTGTGGCTCACACGTCTGGATGCAAGGCGAGTATCCGCTAGGGGAGGGCAAGGTGATGCCTGTTTTGGCGGTGAATTTGGGGACGGTGCAGGTGGAGGGGTTGGTGGGGGAGGGGGTGGAGTTGGCGAGGACTGAGATGGGGTATTTTGATATGTTGCATGGGAATGTGGAGGGGGGGTTGAGGGAGAGGCCTTGGGAGGGGGGGTTGGTTTGATGGGGTTGGTTTGATGGGGTTGGTTTGATGGGATTGGTTTGGTTTTTTCCTGAAGAGTGATGGTGGCTGCCGTGCTGTCGTCAGGTGAATATTCATTTTGCCTGCAATGCGGATGGGTGCCATTGGAATTGTTGGGCTGTTCTTTGCTGGAGTGCTCGTGATGCTGGAATTAGAGATACCTACCTATCCGTCTGCAGGTACTGGGATTCCAATCTAGTGGCCCGAATTCCAGGAGCTCGTTTTGCTCGTTCTAGAGCCTTGCCACCCGGTTGCTTGAACGACGCCCAAGAGCTTGGCTTCCTATCCGGACATGCTCCAAATAGCTGGACACATGATCAGCCTCGGTGATCACGAGGTACGCACACAAAACTTGTTTGTTTCCCCCTTTCTTCCTCCGGCCGGTGGGCTGAGGTGACGGTACCTGGTAGTTCAAATATCGTGACTGTCACTCGAACATTATGCGTGTGGCGTTCCGACGTCGCGATCCATTTTCGTTGCGGACGACCGGGCGTGTGTACATGTCCATGAGTACATATATACACCTCCTTAGCTGGGCGGGGTGAATGACATTTTGCGGAGAAGGCTGAAGAGAGTCGTGTGGAGATGAGATGCAATGTAAAGTGAGATCCTCTGCCGAAGAATAAGAATAAGTACACGCGTACCATACAGTACGCGCCTCTAGAGCACGTTTGTGCCACCGACTTCTGCATGCTTACAGTCCAGACCACCGTGACCGCTGAGAGCAGACGCAGGCAATCAAAATGTTTGACGGCTTTCGTTGTACCGGCTTTGGCTGGTTTCGGGTGGAACATCCACGTCGGGAATAGCATGTTCTTTGCAGGCTTCTGGCGGCTGGGCAGGTAGAACTAGATCGTCGCGGCCCCGCCGGATATGAAATAGTAAGCGCCATGTTGGTTTGTGGTTTGCTGACACCATTTGTCGCACTTGCTTTGCTCACCTCCCACATTTAACCGGCTCTGCGCCTTCTACTGCCTTCCACTCGCTCTTCACACGCCTCTTCTTCACTCACCTGCCTTCTCCTCCGGCTCACACTCGCTTCACCACCACAGCAAACCATTGAGATCATCCTCGCGTGCCGTTTCATCAACCATCTTCTGCGCAAGCGCCCGTTCCGAACCACCCGTCCCAAATTCCACCTCTCCACATTAACCAAACGCACGAGCACGCGACCGAGAAATCACACCGCACACCACGCGACCAAGACATACCTCACACCGACTGCAAAGACATACAAGATCTCACCGGTATATCGTCTTGAGTGCATCCTCTTCTCGACAATTATATTCCACATTAACATCACCAAAAAACCCACAACTCCTACCGTCGCAATCATGTTCACAGTCGAAGCCATGCAACCACTCTACTACGAGGAGCGCCAGAAGGCCGCTCTCCAGTTAAAGGTCGCATCCTGCACATCCACTGCAGCCACAACCAGCGCCACCACTCCGGTGCAGCAGTCAAACAGATCGCAAGGCCCTTGCCCTCGCACTCTGGCTGCTGCCCTCAACCGCCAACAGAGCACCACCCGCCCTACTGGCTTCTTGGGCGACACCTTCAGGACGCTCTCCGGCACTGCCACACCAAATCGCATGCCTACTCCCATCAAGGAGAAGACACTGGCCGACATGGAGGCTTTGATTGCCGAGAAGAAGAGGGATGCGGACATCGTAAGTGTACTACACGAAAAATTCAAGTTCCAATGCAATTACTAACCTACATCACAGTGCTCTATGCCTACTTGGTGAAAGACCACCTCATAATGACCAGCGTGGCCGACATTGTCGACATCACAAAACTTTTTTCCACGACACTTCTTCTTCCTGAATTAATCGAGCAAACCCTAGAGCGCGGCGTCGTCTGGGTTTCAGAAGTGTGATTAGCGAGCACGGAGTCTGGAGTTCATCTTATACCCACAAGCACATGAGAATCGGCTGATCTCAGTGCGGCTAAGTCTTTGCGAGCAAGCACCAGAGAGCGGTTCACAGCCTTACGGTTTCGGAATTTGGGACAATGGAAAGTATCAGCACAAAGAGCTAAACAGCCTCTAGTAGTGTTTTAATGAACAACTCGAACCTGCGTCAGCGCTGGCTTCGTCAATTGACAACCCTGACGTGGTCGGAACATGTCCTCGGCTGGTAACACGCGCTGAAGCAAGGAGCATTCCATTGTCTTATTGATACGCGCCTAGGATTCCATTGTACTTCGCATGTAAACAAAATGTCGAGAATAGGCGTTACCCTCCTCTAGCATATCGTTGCGGTTTCATCTGAATCCACTTGCAACATCAATAGTCCGACCTCAATATGAACAGCAACACGACGATGGCCAACACAAATCGTGACAGCGACCTGTCGGCACCGCTGAACGACGCCAATTACACCGAGAATACCCTTCTTACTTCGAACGCAGCAACCCAAGGCGATACCAGCTTCCCTGCAGCCAATCCACCTCCCAAATCCGACCACTTGCGTACAACATCGGACGGCACCACCGTCGCCTCCGCTTTGAATCAGCCTCTCAACATTGTGGTTCTTGGGGCTTCCTTCGCTGGACTATCTGTAGGACATGCGTTCCTCGACACTACCCTTGCTCAGCTGCGTACAACGTCCACTGCACCCAACTATCGTCTAATTCTCGTCTCTCCATCAACACACAACTACTGGAACATCGGCGCACCACGGGCCTTGGTGGCACTCGGTCTCATCAAGCAAGACGACCTCTTCATCCCAATCGAACCTGGTTTCCAACGACACAAAGGTCTCCCATACACCATCATCCAGGGTCGTGCTGTGACTTGGGACAACTCCGCTCGCACTGTCGAGATAGAATTGCTGAGTAGCACGGCGGAGAAGCGATACTCTCAGCTCAGCACCACAAGCGGCGCACAGAAGCGAAGGTCCAACGACCCATTGTCGGACGCCCCTAGAACTCAGACGATCCCTTACCATGCCCTAATCCTCGCTACCGGCTCTTCAGCCCACTCCAACCTCCTCTCCCTCCACGGCCCACACACCGACACCGTCGCCGCCCTTACCGCCACCCACTCCAAACTCGCCGCAGCAAAGAGTATCATCGTGTGCGGCGGCGGCACCTCCGGCATCGAAACCGCCGGGCAGCTAGCCACATACCTCAACTACACCCGCCACTGGCCCATCCGCCGCCTTTCCGCCTCTCCCAAGAAAACCATCCTCCTAACCGGCTCCTCTCGCTGCCTCCCCACTTTCCCCCCGAAACAATCCAAAAAAGCCGAGCGCAAACTGCAATCTCTCGGCGTCGACATCCGCCACAACGTGCGCGTCGCGTCCGTCAAAGAAGACTTCGACCTCACTGGCCAGGTCAAAGTCGAGCTCGACGACGAGACTACACTGATCGTCGACGCTTACATCCCGTGCACCGGCGTTTCGCCAAATGCCGATTTCGCGCCGCCTGCTCTCCGCGATGAGGGCGGGTATATCAAGACCAACGGCTCGACGTGCCGCGTCGATGAAGCTGGTCCGCGAGTTTACGCTTTGGGAGACGTCGCGTCGTTCAGCCAGAATTACACACTCGACGCTTACGCCGCGGTTCCGGTCGTGCAGGCCAACTTGCTCAAAGATCTCGTGGCGCACGAACTGAGGCTCGCGTCGCCTTACGGTGGGAATCAAGACGCCATTGACGCGTTGGAAGACAAGGTCTATGTCAGGCGCGACAAGGACAGTCAGCTCTGTCCGGTCACGATGTTTGGAGGGGTGGGTGTCTTGACGGGCCTTGCGCTGCCGAGTCTGTTGGTGCATAAGATGAAGGGGAGCGATTATCGGGTGAGGAAGGCAGCGAGGGTTGTGGTTGATGGCGGGAATCCGTATGCGAAGCCGATGTCTAACTATTCGTAGAGAATGAGGTGGGATCGTTGTTTGTGTGAATCCATGTTAGAGAGAAAGCTGCAATGGGTAGACTAGACATGTGTTAATGGTTATTGGTCCGATTGATGTAAGAGCCCGGGTTCGTCAAGATCTTGGTCTCACCGAGATAATGGAATTTTGCTCAATAGATACTCGCTTTCATACCAGACTCAGTGAATACTTAGGTACCTCAATCGCAAATACATGTCAGACGCAAGACAGCTGCGAGTGAATGCTAAATTGATGCCTCAGGCATACACAATCTCACGACTGAACTTCGAGCTTGACATGAGTTACAGCACCAGCACTGCACGACACTCCTCACCACACGCAATCCTCGGCCTTGATCAACTTCTCAGTTCGACTACAGAGCCACTCAAAAAATCTACGCGACTCCGAATCAATCCGAAAATCAAGCTTACTGTCCCGACATCCACTCTAGCGCAACCTCCACCACGGCTCCGTCGGTTGCGACAACGCGACTTTCTGAGCCGACCAGCAATCAGCTGTCACAAGCGGTTACGCGCCCTACACATTAACGATCATGTCTGTCTGGAATCAAGAGAACATCGTCGACGTCGCCGAGTCCGTCGGCATCGTCAGCCTCAATAAGGATGTCCAGGAACACCTCGCACGCGACGTCGAGTACCGCCTAAGCCAGGTCCTCGAAGAAGCGATGAAGTTCATGCGCCATGGAAAACGGACAACCCTCACAACAAACGACATCTCACAAGCATTGCGCCTACTTGACGTGGAACCTCTGTACGGATACGAAAGCACGCGACCGCTCAAATTCGGAGAGGCCAGCATAGGGCCTGGACAACCGCTGTTCTACGTGGAAGATGAAGAGGTGGACTTCGAGAAGCTCATCAACGCGCCTTTACCGAAAATTCCTCGCGAGATGAGTTTCACCGCACATTGGCTGGCTGTCGAGGGCGTGCAGCCTAGTATCCCGCAGAACCCAACACAAGCCGACCAGCGGAACCAGGAACTGTTGCCCAAGGGACCCGGAGGTGGTGGAAACCAGACTCTTGCTGCTGCCAGCGGCGCCGACAACGTCGCCGTCAAGCCACTCATCAAGCACGTCCTTTCGCGTGAACTGCAAATCTACTTCGAGCGCATCTGCTCCGCCATCATGTCCGAAGGCAACGACGACTACCGCTCAACCGCCTTCCAATCCCTACGAACCGACCCAGGAATCCACCAACTAATCCCCTACTTCGTCCAATTCGTAGCAGACAAAGTCACCAACAACCTGAAATCCCTGCCGACTCTAACGCAATCTCTCTCCCTTGTCGCCGCCCTAATCGACAACCCCTCACTCTACCTCGCACCCTACATCCCCGCCCTAGTCCCCTCAGTCCTCACTTGCCTAATCGGCAAACACCTCGGCACGCCCGCCAACGACGGCGGCCCGACAACGCACTTCGCCCTCCGCGACTACGCTGCTTCTCTCCTCTCTTCCATCGCCCGCAAACACGGCGCCTCCTCCTCGACCCTCAAGCCCCGCATCGCCCGCTCCTGCCTGAAGCACTTCCTCGACTCTCACAAGCCCTTCGGAACCCACTACGGCGCCATTCTGGGTCTCACAATGATTGCCGACGCCGACGGCGTGCGCGCACTAATTCTTCCGAACCTGAAAGCTTACGACGCCGTTTTGTTGGAGGGCACTAGGGACGAGAACAGACGCGAGCAGGCCGAGCATGTAGTCAGAGCTTTAATGAGAGCTCTGAGTGTGTTGGCGAAAGAGCCTAGGGCTGGCAGCGGAAGGAGTAATGGGTTCCCTGAAGGCGAGGCTCTGAGGGAGCGTTTGGGTGAGATTGTGGGAGAGGTGTTGGCGGAGAGGATTGTGGGTGCTGAAGGGGTGGATAAGGGGATTGTGGGGGCTGTTTTGGATGGGGAGGGGCTGTATTGATTGATTGATTGATTGATTGATCAATTGACCACTGGACTGAAAGTGAAGAAAGGATTTGGGTAGGGTTATTTCTTGAGGGCTTAGCGAAGGCGTTTTCCGGTTGGGATGTTTGAAAGCTCACATACGTGAGCTTAAGCTGCGTAGACAGGTGGTCGACTTTGCGTATGTATATCAGGTACTGTAGCTACCAGAAACCGGCCTGACCCATCGTCGCAAAACAAATGGCTTGATCTCAATGAGAAGTGCATGTATTAGTCCCCCTTCCCATCTGGGCAAGCTAGCCATCGAGGTGTTTTTGAGCAAGGTTTGTTCGAGCAAGAACTACAATAGCGGATAGACAGGTATGTTATGACAGGGCAAGACAATGCAAGACACGAACAGCACCAATGAGAGAAAGAAGAGATAACCGCGCAAGAAGACCCAAAAAGTCGAGCTCGCGAAGCAGTAAAGCATATTTTGTGAACGCATATCGTTTCCTCTTTCAATTTGTTCTATCAAACGAAAAAAAGTTCGTACGTGTCCACGTTTCCGTTTCAATCGTAAAGATCAGGCTGGGCACAGCTAGAGCCTAGAGAAGGTAGAGGGGCGAATCAACGCATCTATTTCTCGTAGACCCAGTCGTGGGAGGCCTGCTTCCAGCTCTGGAGCTCCTCGGGCTTGAACCAGAGGGCGATCTCCTTCTGGGCGGACTCGACGGCGTCGGAGCCGTGGCAGACGTTGCGGCCGACGTCCTGGTGAAGAAAAAAAACGGTTAGTGATTACATCCTTGCGGCAGATGGAAGCCTTGTCAGGGACCATGAGGAACTTACAATGGCGAAGTCACCACGGATGGTGCCAGGGGCGGAGGCAAGAGGGTTGGTGGCACCGAGGATGACACGGCCGGTCTTGACGGCGTCACGGCCCTCCCAGACCATGGCGCAGATGGGGCCGGAGGCCATGTAGGCAACGAGACCGGGGAAGAAAGGCTTGCCGGCAAGGTCGGCGTAGTGGGTCTCGAGGTGCTCCTTGGAGGCGGTGACCAGCTTGATGGCCGCGAGCTTGAAGCCGCGGTTCTCGAAGCGCTGGATGATGGGGCCGATCAGGCCGCGCTGTAGGAGGAGAGTATGTTAGGGATGTGGTCTCTTATTTTCATGCATCTTTGTCCTTTGGGGGGGTTGCGTGTTCGGTGGGCGGTGAAGGTGGGTATGTATGTACCTGGACGCCGTCAGGCTTAATGGCGATGAAGCTGCGAGGGAGAGTTAGCCAATGGTCTTGATGATGACAGTGATATTCGGTTCCTGCTTACGTCTGCTCGGAGGAAGACATTGTGATTGTATGTGATGGTGGATGGTAAGGGAGAGGGCAGGGCAGGGTCGGCGGTTGAAGGTGAGATAAAAAGTGTTGTGTTGGAGGGGTCGGAGAAAGGCCCCACTTGACTGCATTCTACTGGACCACGTTGGCCAGGGCGAGAGCGATTCAAGGGACAGACTGGAGCACAGATGAAGATTGATTAGATCCATCTCGGTCCCTTGCTCTCTCCAGCTCGAGCTCTCGGCAACGGCGAATACGTGTATTTACTTACGTCGTCTTCAAGACGACATCACACACCGTCTGGCTGGCTGACTTTTGCTCGCCAACGTCTTGGTGCGAATATGAAGGGTCTCAATGCTTCATCTACCCGCTGGGTAGGTGTTCTGGCGCTGATATGTGCCTTTCTTGCCTTGATCACGCCGGCCGGTAAGCAAGCTGTCCACTTCCAATGCCATTGATCGTGCTAGGCGATCAAGCAACCCAACGAAGTACAACTTGGCTGACAAGATCAATCCGCACAGTGAGCGTGAAGAAGGAGAACTTCAAGACTTGCGATCAATCAGGCTTCTGCAAGCGTAATCGCGCCTATGCGGACACCGCTTCTTCCACCTTCAACTTTCAATCGCCGTACAAGCTCGACTCGGCCTCTCTGCAAATCGAGAAGGGAGTTTTGACTGGAACCGTCCTCAAGGCTCTGTCTCCGACCGAGGATGTACGCCTCCCACTCACCGTCGCTTTCCTGGAGTCTGGCGTCGCCCGCGTGACAATGGACGAGGAGAAACGCCAGAAGGGTGAGATCGAACTCAGACACGGTAGCAAGGCCAGGAAGGAAAGATACAATGAGGCTGAGAAGTGGGCTATCGTCGGTGGCACCAAAGTCAGCACTGGCGCGGCTATCAGCGAGGCAGACGACAGCTTGACTAAAGTTGTCTACGGCCCAGAGAGCAAGTTTGAAGTTGTCCTAACACATTCTCCGCTCGCTCTCGAATTTAAGAGAGATGGCGAGACTCAGATCAAGTTCAACGATCGTGGCTTCATGAACTTGGAGCATTGGCGTGCTAAGGTTGACAAGCCTCAACCCGCCGAGGGTGAAGAGGTCAAGGAGGGCGAGTCTGCCTCTGAGGATGAGAGCACATGGTGGGATGAGTCCTTTGGTGGAAACACTGATTCCAAGCCCCGTGGCCCGGAATCTATCGCTTTGGACATCAGCTTCCCTGGCTACAGTCACGTCTTTGGCGCTGCTGAACACGCTGGTCCGCTCAGTTTGAAGGAGACTCGTGGTGGTGAGGGCAAGTACGATGACCCCTACCGTCTTTACAACAGCGACGTCTTCGAATACGAGATGGACAGCCCGATGACTCTGTATGGTTCGATTCCTTTCATGCAGGCGCAGAAGAAGGACTCGACTGTTGGTGTGTTCTGGCTCAACACTGCAGAGACCTGGATCGACATCACCAAATCCACCTCAGGATCGAACCCATTGAGCCTCGGTATCGGCTCTCAGACCACTACCACCACGCACTGGATCAGTGAAAGCGGAATTCTGGACGTCTTCGTTTTCCTCGGACCCACCCCTCAGGACGTTATCGGTGCTTACGGCGAGTTGACAGGCTACTCGCAGCTGCCCCAGCAGTTTGCTATCGCCTACCACCAATGTCGCTGGAACTACGTTACTGATGAGGACGTCAAGGACGTTGACCGCAAGTTCGACAAGAGCAACATCCCATACGATGTCATCTGGCTCGACATTGAGTACACCGACGGCAAGAAGTACTTCACCTGGGATCCAATGACATTCCCCAAGCCGCTAGATATGCAGCAGCAGCTGGATGAGCACGAGCGCAAGTTGGTGTACATCATCGATCCTCATATCAAGAACGAGGGCAACTACCCTGTCGTGGATGCGCTCAAAAAACAAGACCTGGCCACTCACAACAAGGATGACAACATCTACGAGGGCTGGTGTTGGCCTGGTAGCAGTCACTGGGTTGATGCGTTCAACCCTAAGGCTAGGGAGTGGTGGAAGACACTGTTCACCTACGCCAACTTCAAGGGAACCGCAAAGAATTCGTGGCTGTGGAACGACATGAACGAGCCGTCAGTCTTTAACGGACCGGAGACGACCATGCCCAAGGATAACTTGCACTACGGTCATTGGGAGCACCGTGATGTCCACAATGTCAACGGTCTCACATTCGTCAATGCTACCTACGACGCCCTCCTTGCTCGCGACAAGGAAGAGGAGAAGCACAACGTTCGGCCATTCATCCTGACTCGCTCATTCTACTCCGGCTCCCAGCGTATGGGCGCCATGTGGACCGGCGACAACCAGGCCGAATGGTCGCACCTTGAGGCATCCATCCCCATGATCCTCTCCATGAACATCGCTGGATTCCCCTTCGCCGGTGCTGACGTCGGTGGATTCTTCGGCAACCCCTCCGAAGAACTGCTCGCTCGCTGGTACCAGGCCGGTGCATTCTACCCCTTTTTCCGTGGCCACGCCCATATAGACACCCGCCGCCGTGAGCCGTACCTTGCAAGCGAGCCTTACAAGGGTGTCATCACCCAAGCTCTGCGTCTGCGCTATTCCCTCCTACCTGCATGGTACACCGCCTTCCACGAGGCCTCTACTACCGGCGCACCAATCCTGCGTCCTAACTACTACGTTCACCCATCGGACGAGAAGGGATTCACTGTCGATGACCAGTTCTACGTCGGATCCACCGGCTTGCTCGCCAAGCCCATTACTGCCGAAGGCGCCACAACTACTGAAGTCTACCTCGCCGACGACGAGAAGTACTACGACTATTTCGACTTCTGGACCTACCAGGGTCCTGGCTCCCACAAGGTCTCCGCTCCCTTGGACACTATCCCTCTCTTCATGCAAGGCGGCCACATCATCCCGCGCCGCGACCGCCCACGCCGCAGCTCTGGCCTCATGAAGTACGATCCTTTCACCCTAGTCATTGCTCTGGGCAAGTCTGGCGACGCAGAGGGAACTCTCTACCTCGACGACGGCGAGAGCTTTGATTTCCAGGAAGGCGCTTTCATACACCGCCGCTTCCACTTCGATGACAAGACTCGCGCCCTGACTTCCGAGGACCTCACTCCTGCTGGCACTACTGCCACGTCTAAGAAGGCGAAGGAGTACTTGAAGAGTATGGAGAACGTGCGCGTCGAGCGTATCGTGATCGTCGGCGCCCCTGCGACTTGGGAGTCGTGGAGCGAGGTCGAGATCAGTGAAGAGGTAGTCGGCAAGGCGAAGAGCGAGGGTACCAGGAAGGCTCCCATGGAGTACTACGGACCCGTCGAGGGCAGGGCTCCTTGGGCTGTTGTCCGAGACCCGGCTGTCAAGATTGGCGCTGGATGGAAAGTGCAGTTCTAAAGTGAGAAAGTTGCTCCAACCAACAAGAATATAGACAGAATGAATCGAGATGCTTCGCTGAATGCCACATCATAATGTGAGCTTGAAAATGCCGAAGAAAACAACAAATCTCTTACCACTCCCCACACATACAGTACAAGTCGATCCATCCATCATCATCTCACCCTAGCACCAACAGGCCTCACCAGCATGTTCTCCTCATAGTCCCCTGGTAAAACCTTCACATCCCGCACCTCAAACCCGCACTTGACATACAACCCCTTCGCGCTCGCATTCGCCATGACAAAAATCGGCAATCCCGCTTCGTCTGCGATCTCACACGCTCGCAACAGCAATCCTTTCCCCAGCCCTAGCCCTTTGGCTGCGTGGTCTATTCCGAAGAGCTCGATGACGAAGTGCGACGTTCCGGACATCAACGCTTCGCGTGCATTCGCTAGATTGGAAGCGACGTCGTGGTAAGCTCGAGCATCGTGGTCGGGAGTTGGGAGGAAGGTGGTGTAGAGGCCTGCACCGGTCTGGTAGGGAGCAAAGAGTTGCATTGAGAGTATGCCGAGCGATGTTTCGTTGGAAGTGTGAGGATTGTTGGTCGAGTTTTGCTCGTTGGTAGGGTTAGGGTTGGTGTTGTTACATCCCACTGTCAAAACATAAGAAGTCGCCGGTGTCTGCAGTTTGGAGATCCAGATTTCTTTCCACCATTGTTGGAGTGATGGGGTGTCGGGGAAGAGTTTCTGGATGTAGGGATTCGTTGGGTGGAAGGATCTAGGGACGATTGTTGAGAGGGAGGAAATGTCGAAGAGAGTTGCGGAGCAGATACTGAAGGGTTCAGTCGCGAAGGTCATGTTCTCTGGTTCTGATCGTTCCAATGGATCGAAAGTAATGGTTCGACCGGGTAGCACTGCTCGTTTAGTTACTTTATGTATCATTCCCTTATGAGTCTTTCGACGAAGGTTTGTTGTAGGGCGCAAAGAACCCTGAACCTCCACACGGTTCGATGATGGACCATCAAACCTATGTAAATCCATCGTCAAATCGAGTCTGCAGTCATCTACCGTGCTGATGAGTGAGAGTCAAGTGCTGCAAACCCGACCAAAATCCATATGATATTGGTGTATTTATGTGTATGTGACTTGCCTTGCTTAGTCGTTTGCACAGTGACTATCGTTGATCGATGGACGTTCGTTAGCCCCAGATGCGCCGTACCCAATCACAGCCCGGGCCTGTAACTTCACTTCGCGGAGGTCAGCCACTAGCGCCGGGATCCCCAGAGCCAATCAGCGCGCGGCAACTCCCTCATACAAATGTCTTTCTATGAGAGCTGAGTATGCCTTGTATCACTTCTGCCTCAACATTTGATGACTACTCAACATGTCCGTTTGAATGAAAAAGACGATCCAGCCCTAGAAACGAAACCACGTCGATACGGCAGCGCAAAGTTGATGCCGTAGGCTTGGCAAGGTTGTAAACTAGGTTCTCGGGAAATGGTTTCACATCAACAATGACCAGTCAATGAGCAAAAGGATGTAACCAACACGGTGTTGGATCGCTCAATGCATCGGCCGGGAATCGAACCCGGGGCTGGCCGACATTTGAGATCGTGAGATCTTGAATGGCAACGGCCAATTTTACCACTAAACCACCAATGCTTGATGCAAAAATGCTGGATGCGACGTATATGATGTTTTAGTAAAGGCATAGTCAGACTGAACCGGGAATAACCATGGTTGCCGACCAGGGATTTCATAAACTCCGCCATGACCAATTGACGATTCGTCTCTATGATAGACATGACGGACACTTGTCAATTCTCAACAATCGGAGGATTGACCGACGCTATGCACCAGCTTCCAAGTATCGCGCACGAGTGATGAAAAGCTACACAGCAACAACATGCACGAGAGGCACGGTATTTGTTTTCTTCAGCCATGTCAGCACGGTATCTGTCATTCCGTTCAAGCCTTCAGGCCACCGGTGATAGTGGCGTGCGTCATGCACGGCTGCACGTGGGTTATGAATTGTTGTGGTGTCATTAAATTTGACAGTCCTCTTAGACTGATAGTCGTCGATTTGTGTTAGACCCGGCAAATCCTGCTTTCACTTGCTGCAGGGCATAAACTATGAGATCTGGTGGCTGCACGACACGACTCACGCGAAGTGTACTTCCCCAAATGAGGACGACGTTCGCTAACGAGAACGCGCCACGTTTGGAGCGGATTTGTAGGAGGTACCAAGTCAACACCGCCAAATGCCACTTCCAGTATGCCGGACTTTCGCCTGGAGTGTGGATGTTGTGGAGGTCGAGGTGTCGGTGTCCGGACTCCGGAGTCATCAGTCAGTCTCAACGGTCAGTCTGTCTGTGCTTTTGCGGATGAATTCCATCCCCAAAGGAGTGTCTGGAGTCGTGTTCCAAGGTTCAAGGTTCCTTGCTGACCACCTCGCACTTGTTAGCACGATCAGATTGTCGTGATTATGTCAACAGGCTCCGTCGGGATCATGAAACTGAGTCTCCAACGCAGACTGATGACAAAAATATAACAATTGTGTCCACCCGAGCACAAAACAAGCATTCTCGCGTGGCGGACGGAATTTGTAGGCTGATTTGGAATATTGCGTGCAAACGGCGCGCCTTCTCCACATGACCAGATGGCAGCATACGAAACATACGAAACATCACCC
>Ga0265798_10007618_pt1 | contig 13976 bp, 9 predicted proteins | sample P3T30metagenome_FD_192430 | JGI IMG/M metagenome (GOLD analysis project Ga0265798, IMG submission 192430) | Plant litter microbial communities from East Loma Ridge, Irvine, California - P3 T30 | ecosystem: Environmental > Terrestrial > Plant litter > Unclassified | place: USA: California...
AGCGGCCGTGCTGACGTTTGTTTTTGGGAAATTGTCGGCTCGTTATATCCGCGATGAGGCTGACCCGATCGCGATGTGGCATGCGATGAAAAGAAGTCTCACATGCGGGTCTTGGTGGCTTAAGCATGCAGAATGTCTCACGTGATGTGCCTCATGTCGCATCTATTGCGAGACTTGGGCAGGTATTGAATGATGAAGCTGGAAGTCGATGCTGCATTTACTCTGCATGAATAAACGCGAGACGTCAAATGCTTCGAGACGCGGTCCGATACAAGAAAAGCCGTGATTATTTCATCACAAGCCCATGGTCCAATGGCTTCAGCAGCCATGGCCTCTCCTTTTCCTGAAACACCTCCCATGAAAGCCTTCAACCGTGTTTACAAAGAAAAAAAAATGGCCAATGGTTGTAGTAGAGCAAAGCACGGACGTGTCAAGAATGTGGACAGCTTTTACTTTTGCGACCCTGGTAAACATAGAAAAGGCGAGCGACAACCGATATGGTCTATGACGAGAAAGGAAAACAGTCAACACTTGAGCAAGGAAGAAAATCAACCTTGGCTGTTGTGCTCTGTTTAAAGAGAATCGCTGAAGCGCAGAACAAGACAAGCAAAAACAAAAGTGGCAGGCCAGATATCTGAGTATGTACACTAGATTAATAATGCAGTGTGGTCGTCGCCGGCAATGCGATTCGAAATATGGTCCGGCCATTCTCCGAAGCTTTGCAGGCGGCTTAGGATATGTTGTATGGTTGATGAGACCCGAAAAACATTATATTTAATTGGACGTGGGTGAACTTCGAGGTGGTGAGGGAAAGAGACTCAGCAATGGCGACCGAGCAGCCTGAGAAGTTGTTGCCGCACGATTGCGTGGATTTGTCCGACGACCTGTGGATTCGATTGATTCCACGGAATGAAGTTTTGCAGCCCCATCGGACATAGCTTGCTTACGATGTCGTGTGGAGCCGTCATGCGAGCGAAGCGAACTATCTCGTGTCAACGGGGCAGAGCGCGTCGCACTTGGATGAGATGATGACCCAAGGTACTGTGATCCGCGTCGAGCGAGCTCAAGAGAAGCGCGGACTTCGTGTTCGACTGAAGCATGAGCAGTCGCAGTCTCTCCAATTGCTTCCCCGTTCGTAAAGAAGGTTTTGTTGCCGAGAATGCGCCCAGGTGGAGTGATGTCGCTGTCTTCCTTCTCTTCGTCCAGATGCGACAGAGACGCAACAGAGTCTGCTAGTTGATCGATCACCAAGCCAGAAGCAACATCGCGTCGGCTTCGTCGAGATGGCACAAGCTCAGGAATACTACCAGCCGAACTGGCTGAGCGACGTATCGGAGAGCTCCACATACCCGAGCTTTGGGCTGAAGACATGAGGCTACTATCGTATGAGCTTCTTCTGCTCCTTGCAGAGCTGATGCCGCTGTGTCGCGGATCCAGCCGAGCGAAATGTCTATCAGAGTCGGCATACTCGTCCAATACTTCCTCATAGGTCGGCTGGCCATCTTGCTTGTATTCCTGTGGGACCAAAAGAGATGGGCTTAGGCTGAAGCCTGTCATAGCATCTGCCGATGCGCGGGCGAATGGATCGCACGGAGTTGTCAATCCAGTGTCCATGGTGTATGCAGATGTTGCAGATGTCGGCTCGAGATCTGGGACATTCGAAAGGCTTGGTACAAGTAGAGACGCGCGGAATTCGGGTTCCTGGTAGTGCACCAAGGGCTCGAAAGCTGGCTGCAAGGCGGAGACTGGCTGGATGCCGTGGGAGGGACCGTCACGGCTTAGGTACGAAGACCCTTGTGTAGTTGTGTATGGCATTTCAGTCGCAATGCGATCCCACTCGAAGTCACAATCAGCCTCCATAGCATGCTCATACGCAAAATCAATGTCAGCCTCCCACGATTCTTCAGGCACTCGCCAGGTATTGGATTGACGCCGAGTGTCTCGAGGTCTTCGAACAGATTCTCGCCGGACCAAATTTAGGCCACCCAGTGTGTCGGATGCTTGGGATGAGATTGACGCTCTGCGACTGAAGGATCTCGGCGAAACTTGGGAATTTTCGCGAGGTCTCCGCCTTGATGCTGGAGACCGGTGTGCGTAAAAAATGGAGGAATCAAAATCAGGAGATCTTGGTGTCATCGGACTTCTCATTGGAGGCAAAGGGGCGGGCCTTGGCCGAACGAACCGTTCGGGTTCTTCAGCAACATCATCGAGACTAGGACTGAACGTGAGTGGGGGTGTCATAGCTTGTATAGCCGTATCGTCAGGCGTAGTGAGAGCGTGGCCGACGAAGATGTCTGATGAAAACGCCTCGCCAGCTGCGTTTGTGTCCGGGACAACGTCCCACACGCCTGATTCGCGTTTCGACTGACACACAGCAGGTGTCCTCCTGCCTCGGTGTGGTAGGTGTTCAGGGTTGGGGTCGACGGGTGCGATGGGACCGAGCGAAGACAGACGTGGCGGTCCGACGATGGATTGAGAATGGTGATGATTGCGAAAGCTCATGCCAGGTTGACTGAAGCTCTCTACCGATCTAGTCAAGCGAAGCGTTGGTCTCTCCGCTTGGTCCGGTGAAGTTGCCGGATGCTGTAACTGGCTGGCTTTCTGCGGACTCTGAGGGGGCGACTTGAAGCTCAACGCGGACGGGGATCGATGACCTTGAGCTGCGAGAGTCTCGGACGAGAAGTTGTTAAAATGCAGAGGCTCAGCATTCGATACCTGCTCTTCAGGCAGGCCTGGAGACTGTGATGCATGAGCGTAGAAATCGACACCAGACTTGTTGCTCGAGCTTTGTATTGTTGCGAAGTTATCTCGGTTGGTGTGCGTGATATGTCGAAATCCAAAGGGGCTAGAAATGCGTTGTTTGAGATCTTGAGCTGGGTGTGTCAGAAGAAGCCGTGAGTGCTGGAAGTAAAGAGTCGGCTTACAAGGATTTTCGTGCTGGTTGTTACGCTTCCTGCCTTTGCGTAGTATCGACATCCGCTTGATACCAATACTATGGTCGTCGTATTCGGGCGTTGGAGTGCTGGCTGAAACCGAACCGCTTAGTCTCTTTTCCCTTTTTCCACGAAACAACGACTTCCTTGACGCAATTTCAGACTGTGTAGGAAGCCCATTAGAAATGAGCGCCATAGGCGATTCAGGCCGCAATATGTCTGCGTAGCCCATGTCGGCATGGTTCGAAGACACAAATGACATAGTCGAAGATGTTGACGCTGCAGTATTGCTCCTCGCTCGCAGGTTGAAGACAGAGTTTCGTTTGCTGGAGAATGGTCTGTGACTCTGTTCCGGGGATCGTATCACTCCACAGGAGCCATCATCGAAAGAGTGGGTAGTCGAGGTCCCAGCAGCATAAATTGGAGGAGTGAATTCAGTGTCCGACGAGGCTACAGAACGCTCAGCTGACGTTGGCGGTGCATCTGTCTTATGAGACCTGAACATCCCTAATAGATGAGGTGGGTACGACTCCGGAAGGATAAGCTCAGTTGTGAGCTGTAGTTGCAGGCAAGGTTGGGTCGGTGTGCTAGAGCCTGCGACTGGTCGGCAAATGCAGCAGACCTCACCACCATTGAAGTATCCGAGTGGAATCGATTAAGAATAGAGTCCTGGGGAATCCTGTCGCGCACGCGAGCTCGGTTGTTATGGCGGTACTTCGGATGGACGCCCTGAACGACGCGTTAGCGGTCCTTCGGAACACTTTTCAAAGCACAGGCTTGTACCCGTCATGAGAAGAAACAACTATCAAACGAATAGTGACAGTGTGGTAAAATTGGGAAGAAAAGCTCGGAAGGGACAGAATGAAGGCGGCATATGTAGAAGCTGAGACGCAATCGTATCCAAAATAACATATGCATACCTGGTAAGGCGACTGCCCTATCAACAAGGAATTGAAGTCCAACGCGAGAGCCTGTCACAGGCGCGACAAAGGCACAGGGGGATGGCTGATGTGGAAATTCCAGTCGAGTATTGAGCAATAAGACGAGGGTGTGTTGCGCATTCGAAGAAGTTGTATGGATCGGCTAATCGCCCTGCGCCAGGGTATTACCACAAACAAGGACTGGAAGCAGGTACGTGAGCGGTGCTTATTGGCAAAGTGGCGGAGACAACCCTAGAAACTTGTGAGGAAGGGAAGATTGACATTCATGTGCTATTGACGCGGCTCCGGGCCAACGAGGGTTTTGCAGACCGCAAGTGTCAGCAGCTGTAGGGATGGGGTATGTAAATACATGGCGGGCGTACGCAAAACTCGGAAAGCAAGTGGAGGATGATGGATAGTGCTCAGACGCGGTGGAATAGGGATAGCAGTTTTGAGAACGGCAGGGACAGGGGTTGATGCGCGCTGGAAGCTCCAGGGTATCTGCTGTAGAAAGGAAAGACGGGATATGGATAGCTGTTAGTGGCTGGCCGCACAGTGGCAGTGGACCTACAGAACGAACAAGGATTGCTGACTTGTGCTTTCGACAAGGCCTTGCGCGCTTCACGTCGAAGCAGCGGCCCGACAGGACGGCGGGCTGTAATATAACATTGCAGGGGTCACCGTACACGCCGCTGATTGGTTGTCTGCGCGAATAAACGGTTAAATCGTGCATCAGTAACTGGGACCACCTTGAGGTCCTTCCTTTGGGGATGCGAACTCCAATGCTCAAATAATGCTGGCCGCCTGTCGGTGGTACCTTTTGTACGGTGAGACCATGGCGCAAACTCTATCCGTGCATCTCGAAGACAATACAAAGAAGAAAGATGCTCTTGAGCAGTGTTGTGCGTTCCACGGTGTTGAGAAGAAGCACACGTTTCGAGGACTCGGGCGACGAGCGTGCCGATGACTTGCCGAAACCGCTTTTTAAAAGCGGACACAGGCGCTACAGCTTTTTCAGGGTCAAGCTTGCACGGTGCGCAGAGCCAGGAAAAGATACGGCGTCCAAACATCAAACATTTGTGCTGAATTTTAGGTCAGTCCGCTGTCACTTGTCACTGTCATTCTTTGACTTATGCAAAGGCTCCAAGGTTCTCTAATACAAGCGGAGATCTTCATGCTCCATTTGCGGAATAGAGCCAACGCTCAGGTCGATCATCGCTCATCGGATGCGGGTCGAGGCATGCGGTCGATGAAACAACCGAACACAGGCCCGCACTCCGTGACGATTATTCGGAAACGAGTGATCGAGGTGTGATTCCACTCCATACCCTCAATTTACCCAAGGCTCAAGATGAGCCAATCAGGCACTGGACCATCGGATGAAGCGCGGTAGGGCCTCATGAAATCTTGACAGTTGTCTTCAAGCGTCCGCGATCTCTAGATTTGTGTTTCACGCGCTTCTCATGATGAGCTGGAGATGGGCCGTTGTCAATGTTCGATACGGTCCAGATAGAGCACTGCTCCGTAGATGTGCACCAGCACAACATGTTACTGCGTGGTAGGAGTACAAACTGTGCTCGTTCGCAATGTGTGTAATCGACGTTGCAGCCGTAGGACCTCGGAGCTGAGTGTATCTCTGCTCAGCCGCTGTGCAACACTCGCACGTCTAAAGGTAACGTTTGACGAGCGCTTAAGAAGGGCAGGTACTCGGGAAAGTTCGCATGGGCATGTACCATTCTGTGTTCCCTCCGATCTACGTGGGGTGGACTGACTGCCAGCCCTGGAGTTGCAGGTGGAAAAGCGTGCAATAGATGGTTGAGAAGCTATGCTGGGTCCCTCGCCGTTCAGTGACATTACGCCAACAAATATGGCCTGAGAAGACGGCTCGTCGCCACAGTGAGTCGGAGGAGCATGGAGCATATGTCACCTAGCAGATAGCGTGGTGGGAAAGCGAGAGAGGCACGAGCTCGATCGTCGCAAAAGCACCTCCATGGAAAAGAACTAATCAGTAGGCACAGCCTACGTACCTGGGATCTGGGTGCCTGAAGCCGAACGAGTGAAATGTGGCACATTGCATGCAGAAACCGTCGCACAAAGGTTCCCACGAAGCTGACCTTGGTGTGTGGTGAGGAAAGTGCGACCATGGCGACGTCGCAATTGAAAGGAAGGTGCACTCCGATGACGATGACGCCCACATCGCTAGCTTCATCCGCGGAAAGGTACAAACATTGAAATCTCCACCACCAAATTCCCTAGAGCTGCAGGAACACGTCGCGCCCCCACTGTCCGGTGACCGCATCCCACAATTGTCTCCTCGTTCCTGCAGTGGTTCCTGCACTATTAGCGCCATTTGACGTGTTACTGCGCTCTCATTTCAGCTTCAGCAAAGCAGGGCAGTCCCAAGTCGAACTCGCAGCCTTGACACTCAACAAACCACCTCTCTCCGGCTACGGTTCATCTCCATTTTGGACACGTGATGGACATCTTCTTGCCGCCATTGTTATTCACCCAAACGTCATTTGAACATGGTCACCACATCTGGGAGGCTCGCTTGAACGGCGACCTTGTACCCAACGTACAGGGTCAGCCATGCGCGCTTCCGCGTTATTCCACCTCCACAGAAAGTCCTGTCATGTTCCGAGATGGTTCTTCATTTGTCACGGGCCCACGGCGTATCCTTTGGTAGCTCAAGCCACGAGCCTTTGGCTATCAAGGCGTTGCAAAGCAGGACATGCAATCATGCTGCCGAAGTGTGTATGTCCTACCCTACCTCGATAGGATCGTTGCCACAGCGCTACCACCTAGCTCTTGAACGAGCATGCGGCTCAATAGTCGGAGCTTTTGTGCTCCAAGTGCTGAAAGAAGAGGATTTTGAAGCCTTGAACCATGGTTGTGTGAGCGTGTCGGTTGAAGAAACGCTCTCTGTTATGGACCCACTAGGATAAGGCCCGATTCGCAGTTGCTGACAGGTACGCCTTGCGGAACCGCAGATATACGGACCGTTGTCGCTCGTACCACATGTCAGTGGCCGAGATCATGTTCTCGACCTTGTGCTACGACCGTAACACGAACATGCGCAGTATGTGCCCCTTTGCACACGAAACTCGAACGGTCGGTAATCAGATTGCAATTCAGCCCTCTCGCCTATCATCAAGTTCCGGAAGCATGTCCACAGTGGTTTAGGGAGGAGTCAAGTCCGCTGAAGGGGTTCACACCGAGGTAACAAACGCAGCAGAAGACCATGCTCGATGCTTGTATTCGTTTGAGATGCATACGCTGACTACTTCTTGGCTTCGTGGCAGCTGGTAGGCGCGACAACCTCGAGCCATGAGTGGTACAACACAGTATGTCGCACAGCCACAGTTACACACACGATAAAGCCTAGTAACGTTTTGTGAGGTAGGATTACGACAGAACAACACAACAAAGGTAACGTCAGGAACAGCTTCAAATCCATTCTTGGTAGACTACTGCGCATTGAAACAGACGGATCTGGACGGCTCCACTTTCCGCATTTCGTTGCGCAAGTTTCCGAGCAACTGGCGCGCACGCCTCGAGGCACGAGACTGCCTGCGATGGGCTCGGTGTGGCAAAACATTCAGCCAATTGCACACCTAGGTTTCGGCCTCCTAGTGCGTTCGTAATTCCATTGGACCGGAGCCCCTCCGTTGTTAAGCCTAGCACAGGCCCTTTCGACATACTGCATATGCGGTGAAGGTGCCGGAGAATACGGAGAATAAAGAGAGCAAATGGTGCATACGGAGAATAAAGGCAATGCACATCTGGGCAGCCTAAGTTCTCCGTAACCAAAGAACTATCTCCTTTCCATCTAGTCCTATAAATGGAGCAAGCGCTGTTGCGCTTGTCGACATTCTCGACAATGCTGCAGTCCGGTCATGTGATTGCGTCGTTGTTCCGTGACACCGGCTAGCACTTCCACAAGCTTCCATCGACTCGATCCGCTCGAACCGGACTGCACGTTGCCTGGAGGACGACTAAGTCATGTCACAGGTGTTTTATTCGAGGACAGGGTCAGCATAAACAAGCCCTCAGAGCTGTCGGCCAGCCTTTCCATCGTCTGATCGTACATCCTTATTGCGAAACACCTTTGATGACCTGCTGATGGTCATGAAAGACGCTCGAAAAAGATTTGCTGCATTCAGCTCTGCAACAATATTAATGAGGGTCAATCTGCGTTCCAACCTCAAGAGCCCCAGCCGTCAAGAGCCCAAACCGTCAAGAGCCGCAAAATTACAGCATGGAATCACGAGGTTTGGCCTAGACTGATCGTCAATAATCACAGCGAGTTCACGCCGTCACCAAAAAAACGTTGATCCGCGGAAGTCAGTGTGCTCTTCTCACTGCTTGCATTCTGGAAATTGCCCTCTGTTGAAAGGGCGACTTCTTCATCAACGCCTGATCCAAAATCAGATATCCTACCCGTGATTTTTTTGAGAGAAGATTGCCGTACATAACTATAATACATCTTCCTTTCCTACTGTCCCTTTCCAGCAATGTTTTGCTAAGTCGTTAAGCCACGCTCTTGGTGGCAGCGACTTCATCTACCGTCTTAATCAATTTCACTAGAGAGCAATACAGTAAGAAAGGATGGCTACCAAACACCTGCTTGCTAATTTGCATCTACTGTCCACAGTCAGGCTCGTGCCCCTCACCAAGCGGTCCAACACCACTTCGGAGACCTAGATACCATCTTCGATCCCATTAACAGGCCCCCAGCCAACTCTTACTTCGCCGACCCACATGTCAGTACCCCAGCCTCACTCTCAGAAAGCTCCACATCCCGCAGACCAAGGATTTGCATCCTTCGGTACGAAGCCACCAACAACGCTACAAACAGTTGTTCAGTGCACAAGAATGAGTGCGTTGATCGCACCTACATACAGCGTGTCGCCGAGTTCTAGGTACGAGTCAAGCCCTGCTGAATCCCGGGCGGCTGGGTCCGGACGCAATTCTGACTCGTTCGAAGGATTTGAAGATCTCTTAAACGGGCAGGTGAGTCCCGATGAGGAAGGATGCAGGATCAACGTTGAAAGTGCGATCGTCATTTCTCAAAAGGTCGAACGAAGCGAACGGTAGTCTGACGGGCGACAAGCTGAAAGAATGGAGTAGTAAGCAGATGGACAACGTGGTGTAGGTCCGCGCTTCGACAATCAAGACCACGGACACATCAACCAAGGCGTGACCTTTTAAAAAAAAACCATACAAAGCAGCACGAAGAAAGGTGGCTCGATGTAATCGTCTTGGCATCCAGCAAATGGAATATCAATGTCACTCGATGTCACCAGGCCTTCCACGAGTCCGGCCGTACAGCGCGTGCATGCCCTATCCCATTCACGTACAAATCCTACATACCTACAACGCACCAGCAGTATCTTGATTCAAAAGACAAAGAGCCAAAGCTCTTCCAGTCAACTGCTTCCAAGTCCGGCTAGCTTGACGTCGACCCAATTCCCACCACCGCCAGCAAAATTTTATGGAGACGGGATTCGAGGTGCTGGCTGATCAGCCTGATCGCGCGTGGCTGCTATGCTGTGGTCGTTCTTGCGCTGCCGACAGCTACAGTATGATTGTTCGCACACTGCGAGTGAGATGAACAAGCGCACCACATTACTCTTAGTATACAATATTATCTCACACGATTTGACTGCTGCAAGCGCTTCTCAAATTGGGTCCATAATGGTTGTGTTGTAACGCGTCAAAGTTGATGATTTTGTTGCCACGGGCGGCCCGTGCGTCTAGCTTTCAATTAGTGCACGTGCGGTACAGTTCCAATGCCTAGGTGTTCTTTTACCTCCATCACCGACACCTTACACAACCACATCGTCCTCATCTACACACTCATTCTAATATTTTCTTGAAAAGTGGTTCCTGAAACCTAGTTCTTCGTGTTCTCCAACGAAATGACAGCCTATCAAATATCCCTTGCGGAACTCCCAAATGGCTCGCAGCCACACATGGACTTCCTCGATGCAGCATGGTTCACGACTCATGGTCGAACGCGACAGTTTCCGACGCCCGAGGAAATACGTTCTCATTCAAGCCTCACCAGCTTCCCCGTTCGGTGATATTCGAGGACCTAGGCCTCATCGTGAAATTCGGGTCATGTCGGATCGTGAGTATCGGTAGAGACGTCGGATGCTCAATGCTGGCCAACGAGCCGACTCAATCCTACATCGGTCCGACTCGTGGCCAAGCTCAGGTATACCTTCGTAGCACCCACGTTCATAGATCAAGAAATCACAATAACAAGTCACAGAAGAACCTCGTTGTTGTTATTCACCCGTACGATCGTACAAGGCCTACCAACAGGTCACATATATCTACAACAGAGGCAATTAATCTCTGGACCATCCGTCGAGTATTCCAAAATGCTCTACCGGTGCCTGAAGATTATGGATGGAGAGTTCTCGAGCAGGAAGGAGAGACTCGCGAAGTTTTCATTTACATGCAACTCATCCAGGGGCCAACGCTCGCCCAGCAGTGGCCGAAACTGTCTGGCACTGAGGAAAAAAAAATTGTATCGATCTACATGCCAAAACATATTGTCTTCGCTGTCTTCGAGACAGTGAACCACAGCAAGTTATTGGTAAGCCTTTCAGGTCGAAAGATCCGACATCACTAAGCTCTCGCAGCGTCTATATGTCATGATCCTGCGCCAGATATTTGCTTAGAGCGTTTACCATTGCTGAAACCGTTTTCCTCTTGAGTTTGCTTCCACGACTGGATTTCTTGGTTATGGCGCCGGCATGTTCCTGATCCACAGAGCATCGAAGACCCATGGAGGGGCTTACTTTCAGACAACGGACCTATTGTTCTCACGCATGGTGATCTGCGTCCAGCCAACATCATTGTCTCGGCCACAAGTCCTGCTAAGATTGTTGCAATTCTCGATTGGGAGCAGGCAGGTTGGTATCCGGACTACTGGGAGGACTGCAAGGCCAGATTTACCGCATCACATAGTGAAGAGTGGCGTGGCTGGATTGACCAGCACCTGGATTCTCAAACGGAATCATTGGAGGCATTCGAATTCTACACATACACACTCGGTCGCTTTCAAACCCGGCTTCTTGGGGCGAAAACCCGGTCTTTGTTAGCACGTCAATCTACCTCGTGCTTCAAGTCCACCTGACTATACGAATTACATTAGCTGATACCAAGAGGCATTGCATCGCGAGTTTCGGAGAACAGTGTGACAAATGTTCTGCGAAATAAAGGACCAACGTAACGCAAAGTAATGGCATAGCTGCGATTCGACTTACAACAACAACAACAACAACAACAACAAAACAACATGAATCTGTAAAGACCGAATAACGAGCATACATGGGAAAATCATAAGAACACAAACAGTGTACAAGCACAAGCGCGCAACGGCTCACAGCTCACTCCTGCCACACCCACATCTCCTCATCCCAATGTCTGTATCGGCGCTGCTCGGCATCCAAAATCCACACAGGGGCAGCTGCTGCAGCTTGCTGTTGGCCTTGCTGGAATGCCGCTTGTGCCTGCTGGGTTGCCACCTGTGTTTGCTGAGCTACCGCATGCACTTGCTGAGGTCTGGCAGCAGCAGGCCGTAAGCCAATGCCAACATTTGGGGGGTCTCGCCTAGCTTGGACGATGTCGATGGCCGCTTCATCGAGATAACAGACGGCGACAAGTCGGCGAACATAATCCATAGTCCATTCCTGCCATCGACGGTTCGTCGTCTGTATCCGTCAGCGAACACACGTTTGGTCTGGAGTCTTACATATACGTCATTGACTGACGCCCGGAAGTTGGCGCTGGCTCTGGGCGGCTGAACCTGAGCTGCAACCAGCTCAAGGTTTCCCCGTGGGGTAGTGTCTTCCCCTCTAACACCTTGGAAGACATGCACGTTCTGGGCCAGGATCGATCCGAGTGGGACCAAGCTTGGAGCTCGTCTGGTTTCCATCGGATTGTATTTGCGTTTGAATTCAAGAGAAAAGCCTGCCATCGGAGCACCGACTACGTGAATGACGGTGCCCTCGGATCCACCTTCTTCGTAAGGGACCTATATCCCAAAATGGGCACATTGACCGGGCTGACCGGAATAGATGATGAGATAGATGGTATAGGTAGACATATTGGTGGCTGATGGCAACAAAATTTGCGAGGTTTGAGACTTGATCTATGGGAATGGAGACAATAGAACGAAAGAATTAAGATGCAAAAGAAATGCGGCTGTATGATATAGCAAGATCATACCTAGGGAGTTCTTAGAGTACTTATACTTATGTTCTACTAGTACGTTCCCAAAGGTACGCGCCGACATTGTGAGCCGCTGTCGACTAAGCCTCGCTACGTTACTAGACGCTTGGGATAATATAAGCTTCTTTACTTGACCTAGATAACTATAGCAATGCTAATTATAGCTCGTAAAGCTGTTGGGAATCGAGCCACCGTACGTAGCAGAGCAGATAGCCAAAGACGTGATCACATGGCTTGTGCGCAAGCTCGCACAATCCGTGTGCGAGCTGCAGCCTTGCCCTTAGAATCAATCAAATCACGAACCACCACCGTCGCAACGACTGTTACTTGATTCAACCTTACCTTTGCCGTATCAACAAAAGCTATACGCTGTATAGCAGTAGAAAAGGCTAATAGTGTTAGGTTAGGCAATATAGTTAGATCTAGAGTTATTAAGCCTTAGATTAGTTATTGATTTTCCTTAGTAAGATCAGGTGGCCAACTCGCCCGTGTGGCCAACTCGCCTGTGAGATACGTTAGTAAATAACGCTACTTATTGTTAAGAATGCTACAGCCCTATCTAGATATTATTTAATTAATATAGGCGAGCCCTTCTGCTTTTGTCTAATAATATGCTTGCTAATTGTAGTCAAAAAATTCACAACTACAATTGTTTGACCACTGTCTCTTTCGCCCGAACCTGATTTACTTAAACGACGCAAAGGTTTCTCAAAACTGCTGTACATCAGTATACTATCATGCTCGACCGAATCACAACGCCTATCTCGCCTATTTGAACAGACCCGTTGCCGTCACAGCGGCCATCAAAAAACAAGAGCGCAGACTTCTGGACACCAATCAGACTTCCTTCACACATTAAGAAGTGCGAGAAAATAGACTTCAGGGAGAAACCAACCCTTCAACTTTACAAACGCCAACTTTCAAGAGGAAAACATAGTCTGGCGAAGTTACGAAAAACGTGAGGAAAGATGTTGTCATGGCGCATTGACGCTGGGAAACTGTGGCAATGCCTTCGGCTCAGTCGCTAATTAATGATCATGATAATGTCGCTAACGTCCAAAATTATAGAATTCAGCCAAAATCGATCAATGATCCGTGGCTTACAGCAGCATATGTTTGGGTATATGTACAGTCTTGAATTGAGGAATAACATACTCGCCCGTCAAAACATGCCGAGAGTCACTAGGGAATAGAAAGTGCCCTATATCAAGCTCTTACATGCATCTCATCACAGCTGTTTCCATTCCATTCCAAGAAACCTATGCCAGTATCGATAGTCCAGCCCCAACACCACCCATTCGCAAGCCCTCTCACTTCCATCCATCAATCCCGTCTATCCGCCGACAATTCATACTGTTGTTGCGGAACATAATTCCCATCCGCCTCATGCGCCCCCGCCGTATTCGCATAAACATAATGCTGCTGTGGCGACGCAGAATACGCGTTATCACCGACCGGATACTTGGGATCGTAGGAACCACCCGCTTGCCGCGGCACCAATTCCGACTGCTCATACCCGGGAGGTTCGTGCCTGTGTTTAGACTTCTTGTGCAGAATCCATGCTAGCCAGAACAAAGCGAGGACCAGTGCAGCGCCGAGAACGCTGCCGACGCCGAGGCCGGCTTTGGCGCCTGTGGATAAACCGCTGTCGGTGGATGGGGCTGGTGTACCGGTGTTGGCGGGGACGTCGGAGGTTGGCGTAGAGCGGGTGTTTGCAGCAGATGCTGGGAGTGATCTGCTGAAAGCTACAGCTGAGGGAGATGGACTGGACGCGATGGATGAAGATGTAATCTGAATTTGCGGTTTTAGCTGAGAGACCTGGTGTGATGTGCTTGCTTGTGTGTGCTTACGAAGTCAGCGGCTTGGAATCTGAGTT
>Ga0265798_10007620_pt1 | contig 13976 bp, 12 predicted proteins | sample P3T30metagenome_FD_192430 | JGI IMG/M metagenome (GOLD analysis project Ga0265798, IMG submission 192430) | Plant litter microbial communities from East Loma Ridge, Irvine, California - P3 T30 | ecosystem: Environmental > Terrestrial > Plant litter > Unclassified | place: USA: California...
TTGTAAAGTTAGTTCATTTGCTGAACTAGAATTAAGGGAAAAGGCGAGCGCTCATGCTCCTGCTATATTGTACACGGGACCGTGGATATTTCTGTTACAGTGAAAGCGTCAATCACGAAAAAAAAACGCCACGGTAGACCGACCGACCGACCAGAGTCTTTGAAACCCCACGAAACGCCTTAATTACACCCGGGTATCGTCTGCGCTCCCAAATTTGCAGTCTCTCTTCAGCAACGAGAACAATCTTCTACTCGCTATCCTCGTCATCAAAGCTAGGCTCAGATGCTGCATCCGACTCATCATCATCGTCGCTGACCACGTACTTGGTTGGCTTAGCAGCAGCAGCCCTGCGACCAGGCCGAGCGGCAGCAGGCTTACGCGCAGCAGGCTTGGGCGTCGGTTCATCCTCGTCTTCGTCAGAAAGAAGATCATTGGCAATGGCATCGGCATCCTCCATTTCTTCGTCATCCTCAGAGTCAACGGTAATGGGTTTCTTAGCCTTGGGTGCCGGTTTAACGACTTCCGCTTCTTTGCCATGCTTCTTTGCATAGGCCTTGGCCGCCGGGCTCTGGGCAACAGGCTTTTTGGTGAGAGCTTTTGTCTTTGCTACTGGTTTCGCAGCTGCAGTTTTGGGTTTAGCAGTCAGTTTACTCGCAGCTGGCTTCTTGATGCCGAGATCGAAGTTGTCGTCATCTGAGCTCATGATAGTATCGTTGACGTTACGAGGCGCAGGACGCTTAGGCGATGGCTGGGGCATCAGACCCTCGTAGTTGGTGGTGTCGTCATCAATCTCGAGCATGCTGCTCTTCTTTCCAACAGCCGAACTGCCAGGACGAGCGCTTCCATTGCTACCCGGGCGGGCAGTGGTAGTTGCCTTGAACATGGGAACCCCATTTGTAGCAGACCCGATTGTCTTCACCATACTGCTGACATCACCAAGAAGGTCATCGTCGTCATCCTCGGAGTCGCTACCAAGATTGTACTTGGCCACCTGCTTGGCTGCACCGCGAGCAGTTCGTGAGGGAGCAGCACTCTTACTTGGCTCTTTCGCGGCCTCCTGAGCGACAGCAGCAAAAACATCGGACTCCTCATCATCGGATAGGATTGGGTCCTTTTTGATGGGCTTTGAAGCGGCCGGTCGACCCCGTTTGGGCGGTGCTGGCATCGGATCCACTGATGCTGATCTGCTACCTGACGCGCTATCAGTCTGCGGCAGCTCCTCCTTCTTCTTGACCAAGTGCGTGAGTAACGTCCCTTGCTTCTGCGGTGCCGTAGAGCTGAATGCACTGCTACTCTTAAGAGCTTCCGCTGCACTAGGCTTCTTGGCAGGTTCTTGCTGGAGATAGCTAAGCAAGCCCTCCTTTTTCGGCTTCGCCTTTTTCTTAACCGGGCCAAAGTCAGAACCGGACTCGTCCGAATCACTACCGTCCATCTTTCTCTTCTTCTTTCCCTTGCTGCTCTTGCCCGCGGCGATGCCGAGCTTCTGAGAAGCACGGCGGGTGATAGCAGCGATCTTCTTCTTGCGCTTAGTCTCCTCTTCCAGCTGGAGGTTCCATTCATCCATGAAGGCGTCAAGGTCAACCTTCCAGATATCCTTGGGTGAGAGCTTGATGAGGGTGTCGATTTCGTGCTGCTTCTCGCCGATTTGCTTCATAAGCTTTTCGACACGCTCTTGAGTAAGGGACCAGATGGCCATCTATATGGTGTTAGTGCGTGGGAATAGATTGAACCAGAGAAACACTTACGCCTAGCAGGTAGTCGTAATCGTTGGCAGACACTTCTACATCGGCGTCTTCAGACGCTTCGTCCTCCTGGGCGTCCTCCTGTTCGCCAGCTTGCTTGGCCTCTTCGACCTTTGGGAAGGGTGTAAAGCCGAGTTTCTTGAGCTCTTGAACAAGGACAGCCTTCTTCTTCTTGGAGACTGTGAGCTTTCCATCGATGATCATTTGGATGAACCTGGCTTGATTCGTCATCTTTAGATGCTCCTTCTCCATAACCTGGAGCTGATGCTGCTTTCGCTTTTCGTAGTACCGCAGGCGGACGTGATAGAACTCCTCGATAATATCGAGAACAGTTGCATACTTGTGGATGCGTCCATGTGCGTCAAACGCGACAAGGTTGCTCGTTGACTGAGGCTTGAACAACTTGAAATACTCCTCCAAGCCTTTGGTAACAGCCTCAGCCATGTACTTGTCTTCCATCTTGATGATGAAATGAACACGGTCTGGAGTGTTGTAGTCAATGTAATCCTTAATATACGAAGGAGCCTTCTCAGCCTTGATGATCTCCTCAAGCTTCTCTTTGAAGTCCTGAGTCCAGTAACGAACTGGCAGTTCAGTTATCTCGACTTCGTTGTCACCAGTCTGTCGGACAGTGCCTGTAAATTGGTATCGATCAGGGCCTAGCACGGTCGTTGTGCCAGTGAAGCCTTTGTACCATGGAACCATCGGCGTCATGTCTTCTTTGGTGGCACCTGGCTGCATGCGACGCTTGATATTTTCGATGATATCCATTGGGTTGAAGTTGGGGATTTCGGAACTCCATCCAGTACCGATACCGCTCGAACCGTTGATGAGAATCGTCGGCAAGATGGGCACAAACATCTCTGGCTCGATTTTGTGGCCGTCCGACTCGCCATACTTCAACAGCGCGTCATCGTGTCCATGGAATATACGTCGTGCAAAAGGGGAAAGGCGAGTGTAGATGTACCTGGCGCTGGCAGCATCGGCACCACCCTTGAGACGAGAACCAAAGTTACCACTAGGCTCTAGATAGTTGATGTTGTTGGTACCGACAAAGTTCTGCGCAAGGTTGACAATAGTTCCCTGCATAGAAGCTTCTCCGTGGGCGTAGTCTGTAGATCCAGAGACGGAACCAGCGAGCTCAACAACCTTGACGTCCTTTTTTATGTTGCGCCTGAAGCAGGTGTACAGGACCTTGCGCTGACCTGGTTTGAGTCCATCGATGACCGAAGGGATGGATCGGACGTTATCGGCCATGGAGAAGAGGATCAACTCCTTGTTCACGAAGTCATCGTAAGAAATGTCGGGAGTCGTAAGATCGAGATGCTGACCAGGAACAAAGTCGCGGAGCCAATCCTTACGAGCGTCCGCCTTCTTTTTAGAGAAGGCCAGCTCAATGAGCTTCTCTTCTTCCTCACGCATGACCTGGAAGCGCTTCATGTGCGTATCAAGATCCTTGAAGTAGACTTGTGCGTCGGGGATGTCGCTGGTACCCAATCCCTTGTAGTACTTGTGGTCCCATCCCTTCTCGTGCTGGTGTTGCTCTTTCCATTCCTCGTACTCGGGCATGGAGAAGAAGCTCTTCATACTGCGAGGATTCTTGGGGTCGCCCTTCCAGACCTTGACGATGGGCGTAATGAATTCCAGCAGGAAGCCCGGGATCTTTAGCAAACTAGGGAATTGGCATTGGAGAAAATTGATCAGGAGACCCTTGATATGGCTACCGTCGTGATCTTGATCAGTCATGATCATGAGATGGCCGTAGCGTAAGCTCTTCATATCTGCCATGGTGTATTCCTTCTTGTGCTGAAGACCCATGAACTTTTTGATGTTCTGGATCTCGGCGTTCTTCATGATCTGGTCTACAGTGGCGTCCCGAACGTTGAGAAGCTTACCACGTAGCGGAAAGACACCGAACAGATCCTGGTTCACGACTGCGCGTCCTGCCAAGGCAAGTACACTAGCCGACTCACCCTCAGTGAGGATGAGAGTGCAAAGATGTCCATCCTTGGTACCAGCCTTGTTAGCGTCTGTAAGCTTGGCGTTGCTGATACGGTTGCGCTTGTTGCCGTCGGTCTTTTTCATCATTTGATCAGCCTTTTGCTGAGCAAAATGCATAATGTTCTGGATAACTTCGGTCTTTGCGATGGCGTTCAAGAACTTGTCGCTCAAGACTGGTTTGCTACCAAATTGACTGGGCTTCGTGGTGAGCTGTTCCTTTGTTTGGGAGGTAAAGGCCGGATTGACAATGGAACAGTTGACGAAAAGGAAGAGGTGGTTCTTGATTTGCGCGGGCTTGAGCTTGACAGCAGCCTTGTTCTTCTTGTTGACAATCGCCATGAGCTTTTCGACAATCTGGTCGGCGATGTGGTTCACATGCGTACCGCCAGATGTTGTGGCAATGGAATTGACAAACGAGACTTGGTTGAAGGAGCCATCTGAAACAGCGAAACCAATGTCCCAGCGGTCGAGCTTGTCCGTGATGATGACATCCTTCTCCTTTTCGTCTTCGCTCTTGCCCTGGTCGCGGGAAATAGATTTGGTGTACATCTCCATGTACTTGGCGAACGAAGTGATCTTGATGCGGTCGCCGTTGAGATAGACCTTGACGCCACGCAGCGTACCAGCCATGTCGTAGGTCCTGCGCTTGACCATGGCTTCGAAATCGTCATCAATACCGCTCATGCCGAACCGGGCATAGTCGGCTTTCCAGCTGACCTTTGTATAATCGTCCGTCTTGATGTCGCTGATCTTAGCCTTGCCCATTTTGCTCATGTTCTCCGTCCAGGTCTGCTTGTACTTCTTCTTCTGCTTCGAATCGACTGTCTCGACTGTGAATTCTGTACTGAAGACGTTACAGAGCTTGGCTCCGTAACCGTTGCGACCACCAGTGACCTTTTGCTGGTCGTCGTCGTAGTTGGAGGAGGTGAGGAGGTGACCGAAAATCATCTCTGGTACATAAATGCCGTGTTCCTGGTCAAGTTAGCAGGGGGGCTGGCAAGAGAAAGAGGCGACCGACTTTGTGAATCTCAATGGGAATACCCTTGCCGTCGTTCTTGATGGAGATCTCGCCAGTCTCCCGGTCGACGGTAACTCGAATCTCACTCATGTTCTTGTCGTTCTGCTTATTGTCTGCCGCGTTCACGAGGATCTCGTCGAAGATTTTGTATAGACCGGGCACATAAGACACGTCGCGGAACTCCATCGACTCGCTCTCAGAGTTGTAAACCCACATCTTGTCCGTCTGTCGCTCTACGGAGCCAATATAGGTGTCGGGCCGCTTCATGATGTGTTCCAGATGTGTCAACTGCCGGTATGTTAGCGGTTTTCGTCGTGCTCAATACCTCACTACCCACCATTTGGTACTTGCTACTCGCGCCACCCTTCTTCGGCTTGGAGATGGGCACATCATCGTCATCTCCGCCGAAGCTCTCGTTCGCAATATCCGCAAGTGGCTTGCCGCTCGACTTCTTCGGGCCTGGCGCTTTTTTGGACTTTGGTGGTGTATCCTTGAGCAGCGACTCGTCATTGTCGATTGGATCCTCGTCCATGTCAACGTCAGAGTTCTCGTCCACGTCTGAGTCGTCCATTTTCTTTTTCTTGGGCGCGGCTTTGGCCTTTGGCTTTGCAGCGGCGCCTGCAGGTCGGCCCCGTGGTTTCGCAGGTCCCGCTGCTTTCTTCGGTGCTGCCGCCTTTGGTTTCGTCACCTTGGCGGCTTTGGCTGCCTTTGGAGGCGGCGCAAAGTCAGAACTAGCGCCTTCGTCGAAGACGGAGTCGTCCATCAGGGAGTCGTCCATGACGGGCGATTATATGTCCCGAAGGACGTAAGCAAAAGGTAAAGGAAAGAAATGCCCACTCTCACGGCGAATGCGGGACGGGAAGCAACGAGTGTAAACGAAATGAAGGTGTGGTGGTGAGGGTGAGGGGGTTAGTTGCGGAGGCGTGTTGTTAGATGAGAATCCGTGTTTACGCGTTTTGGTTGCCAAAGCGAGACGCTGCAGGGGAAGCGCGCTAGTTGAGCGCTAGTGCGGGGTTCCAAGAGCGCCATTGGGTGCGCAAGCACTGAATGATGAGGGGGAGAACACCATGTGCAAGTGAAAAGCGATGACGAGAAAAACACCGAAAGGTAGATATGTATTACACAGTGTGTACTGCTGAAGGATTGCTTGCGAAAAGAAAGAATGATGGCCGTGAGGGTGCGTGACAGACTGCCGAAGCGCACCAAGACATCTTGATTGACTTCCCACTGCAGTTCGTCGCCTCATCCTGCACAGTCGAGACTGAACGGTAAGATTCCTATGGGAGTGTGAGGGGTTTGGGGATAACACGTTGGCAAAATCGTAGTCGTACCGAACCTACAATCTCGCCTATCCCTAGGTGAGGCTAACCCAGTCTTCCTGTCGACACTTTACTCTCAGAGAGATTTGGAGTTTCACTGAGCGACTTTGACCGACAAGAATACTGCGTAGGTATGCTATCTCACCAGTGTTTCGTGATCGGAACATTGTAGGCGGGGCGTAAAGATACACACCCGAGAGTGAAGTCGACCATTTTCGCCTAAGTCAGCCATCCGTCCACTGGGGCGTCTTTGGGAGATTGGCCAAAACTTACCCATTAAAACCATGCAAACATGTGGACCTCATATCTTCTTTACCACTAGGATACGGCAAGGGTGTTAAGAGTTGACAAGAATTTGCCAACATCTAGAAGGCTCGAATGAAGTCACCACGTGCTGCTTGCCCCCCTCCCCCATGACCCCTAAATCATAATCTGATACAAAATGTTCTGTGGCGTTTGCCGTGCTTAGTGAATACGAATCTTACTGCGCACCTGATGATGTTGCATCCCGATTTGCGATTATACGGGAATACCTTGCACCGCTACGTACGTATGCAACACTCTGCCAAGACGGCGCCAAGCTATATCCGACCTTCCGAGCAGACGCATCAGGGCCAGTGTGAACCATATTCTGTACCGAGCGCTTCCTTTTTTTGGGCAGTAAAACGGTTGTGCAAGCTAGACAAAAAAACGCTTATAGTGATTTGAGTTATTATCTTCATGGGCCAGGATTCCGGGTTGTGCTAGGCGAATTGACGAGGGTTCACGGATGGTCGGAGGTGAATGGAGCGGAGCAAAGCTTTTGTGGCGTGTTCACGTTTGCAGCTGAACTCCATGTGGTTGCGGATGAATGGCAATGAATTGAATTCTAATGAAAAGGGTATTTCCAATCAAACAAAGGGTAAAGGAAGATATATCTACAGGAACGAGAAGAATGAAAGTAGAAAGGAGTGGTGGCTGGAGGACCGGATAGGCCCAGCCTGGGAAATATGCAAAACGTCACATGACGCCCCCATTGATAACCAAACATGCAAAGAAAAGATTCGGTGACAAGTACGCCGCTACGCCTTGTTCTTCCCAAAGAATTCTCGGAGCCGAAGCTTGATCCTATACACGTGCGAATCGCCCTTGATTTTCAAGCCCTCGGTGCTACTGTCGCGATCCCTTGTCTTGCTAGATTTACTTTTGCTGCGCTCGCTAACCATCTTCTTCTCTTGCTTGCGCTTCTTCTCATTCAAGACAAACATGCTAGTGGCGCGCTTCTTGAGACCATGACCTTCAGTCACACCAGAATCCCACAGGCCTGTCGTGGTAACGGGAGTAAAAGGCGATTTTGTGTTGCCTGACCGTTCTGCATCCATGACTGATGGAGGGGGAAACGGCAAAGACAATAGCGGAGAAGCGAGTATCGGTGTAGGCGGGCCCGACTCTTCAGAAGAAGGTGGTACGACGATATGGGAAGGTATAACTGCAAGAGGTAGTCTTGTTGACTCGGCGGACGGTCGCTCCAAGGGCGCGGCCAGTGTAAGCTCTTTTATGCGCAGCAACTCTACGCTAGGTTTTATTTGACGCTCGTCTACAGCCTCTACTAGTGTCTGGTCTTCAAATGCAACCCCATGCTTCTTTCTCAAACTGCCAGTCCAGCTGTGGCGCGCAGTGCCTGTTGAATTAGCACGAGAAGAGCGTGTCTTGATGGTAGGAGTGGCTGGCGTGGTGGGTTTGGCAGGCGTGGGAGAGGCCGGGACATGCTTGAAGCTCGTGCGGCGAGGAAGCCTTTCCATACTGGGCCTGAACATGCGGGGAAACGAGCGCCGGTTTTCGTCAGAGGTAGAAGTCAGTGATGACGAGCGAGGGCAATCTAGAGCGGACATGGAGACTGTGCGGATGCTGGGAGACGGCAAGGTAGCGTTTGAGGCCAGGACAGGTGTTGACGAGTGGCTGGGAGTGTCTGATGCGAACTCACGCGTCGCCACCCAAACACCAGAGATGATTATAAAGTGTCGAAGCGCCTCGTCTGTCTCGATGGGTAGCTTTGCAGTGAGATTATCCATAAAGGAATCGACTTCAGTGTAGGGGGACTCGTTGGTGGGGGATTGGGTGTAGGAAGCAAAGTTTGACGTGGGCGCCGAGGTCTTTGTGGGCAACGCGTAGGTGTCCATTACATCCATGCGATTTCGGGTCATGGTTGCAATGATGGGGTGACGCCTGGAGTTGGCGCTCATGGTGCTGAAGGTAAACTTTTTCTCGTCGGGCGCCTGCGAGCTTGTTGGCGAGGGCGGCGTTCCCTTTGTGAGGCTCGAGGTACGGCGTACATTCGAAGGCTTCAACACCCAACGGGCCTTGAGCGGCAGGCCATGCTCGTCAGTGCTATTGAACTCGTAGCCTCCGTTTGGCATGTGCGTGACTGCCCAGCGGCTCATGCCCAGGTCCATGCAGATCTCGGTCGTCTCAACGAAGCCCTTTTCGCATTTCCTTGAGCTGATGATGCCGATGACATGACGTGGGCCGAAGCGGTCGTCGTCGGACTTTTCGTCATCGTCATCGTGGGTGTCGTATGCCTCTGCCCTGGCGATCAGCAGATCGTGGGGCCCTAGCTTCTGGTTGGTGTTGAACGTTCGCGCTAGCCGCCTGGTGGTTCCGTGGGGAAGCAGCGAACAGGGAATGACTTCAAAGGCCGGCTTCGGTCGCTGTGAGACGATGATCTGGTGGAGCTGTAGGAGAACCTTGGGACGAGTGTGCAGCTTGGAGCGCGTGTGGACGGGCCGAGCCAGGTTGTAGGATGTGCGGGAGCGCGGCGTGCGCTTCCTGGGCTTCTCCGATTCGGCATCGCTGGCCCAGGAGAGGGGTCGTTGGGGAGCGAGGGCGGTTGCAGGTTCAGGGTGGGCAGTCTTCATGGCATCTTTTGGAGGCGTGCGTGCATGACGGTCATTGGCTTCAGTAGGGTTGGTGCGTGTGGAAGTTGCGGTCGCCGGCGACGGAGAAGGGGACTGGGCCCTTAGGACAGAGCCGAGGATGGACAGCGGCATCTGGAAGAAGGAAGCATTGCTGGCAGGCGAGGCTGCACGTGGTGGTGAAGCGTGGAGGTTGTGGTGTTTCGAAGCTGCATCGGCTGCTATCGTGTCCAGCAGCAGCATTTCTCCAGCTACCGTCTACGGGCAGAGCATGCTGTGGCGGCCGTCAGTACAGAACAAAGACATGGAAATGGGGCGCGCAGCCGCGCATGGGACGCCCATTGTCTTTATAACGGCCGGGACCCAAGGGCTGTGCGCTGAAGTCTGGAGGCGGTGCGGTGCCCCTCTCATCAAGCGCAGTCTGGTACCAAACCAAGGTACACAGATGCAACTCCTCTCCATAGCCGGGATGCGGGAATGGGGCTGACTTACAAGCCACAGCTAGTGGGTAGCCGACTTTATGCACCGCAACCAATGGCGCCCTGCAATCCAAGGCGTGTCAAGTACGGACGGCTGCTGTCTCCTGCAACCCTTTCTAGGATCGAGGATGGATGGCGGCGACTGCGGCGACTGCGGCGGCGACAGTGACAGCGACGAGAGGCTGATGGACGGAATTACAGAGTAGAGTCAGTCGGAACAGAGTCAGACGCCTCCATCTGACGGGGCCCCCGTCAGGTCATTCATCTGCATCTGCATCCGCCGCCGGCGCCGGCCAAGGGGGTTGACTCTCTATCCGCATCGTCGACGCACAAGGCACAAAGGCGTCGACGCCGGCAATAGCAACCGTCTCCGTGCCGGCGATTTGCAACGCACACGATGGGCCGCATGCGGCAACGCCCAGAGCAAAAGGGCCTTGGAGATTGGCCCATGGCGGCATCTTCCCTGCACCGTGAGCAAAACGTCGCGACCGACCCCTCGCCCACCAGCTCGGAAATCGAGCACTCGGCTTCGGCGGAACGTGCTGGGGCCGCTTACGCTGACTAGAGTATAGCTCGAGCCTACCAAGGATACTTGCTGACCGTCCATCGCGAACGGGCATGGGCAGGAGACATGTACCTCTCTCGTCTCGCCTCCGTCGCGATCCGATCCGAACTGGAGGGTTGGTCATGTACGGTAGGGTAGATGCACGTGTCTGCCCGGGCCCTGTCCTTGGCCATTCACCACCACCAACACGCACATGCTGAGCAGCCCTGTATCCGTACACAGACGGACACGAGGGCTGATTGGCCAGCCTTGCCACATTTCAGCAGCAGCAGCGGAACTCGGCCATCAAGGATCCCACGAAACGCCAATAGTATTAACTTTTGGCATCGAAGCATGCTCAGAAATGGAAAGCAAAGCCAATAAAGCTTAGCGCCACCACCGTTGCCCTGCCCCTACAACGCCCTCTGCGTCAACAACACACAAGAAAAAACTACCGTGGCAGCACGAGCGAGGCAGCTCGAAAATGACCGCCTCTACTTACACCGACACGGACACGCATTCACGCCGAGCGCTGCACCCGGCTGCACATGTTGATGCACGTTGTGATCTTCTTCCTGCAAGCCCACTCGCTTCTGATCGTCTCGGTTCCCTCACGCTCCGATTCCCGCACCCACCGCCAATTTCGCTCCGGGACCGAGGCCTCCAACGAGAAAACCGCTCGTCACCGTCCGCGACACGGACGAATCCACCGTCCGATCCATCCAACATCCTCAAAATCAGCATGCGTCACGTTTGAGGGGAAAAGACTATCCAGACCAGAGTAGCCCGAGAATAATACCAATCACCACATCAGCAGCGCGCCTTCAATGGACCCAGCCCGGGGCGAGCACGACAATGCCCATCCACTGGCCGAGAGCCTGGTTGCCTGGTTTACGTCAAATGGGGGTCAGCTCAGTCCAGACGTCCAGATCGCCTACAACGGCGCGCGTGGCTTCCACATGCGCGCACTGCGGCCATTGAGCTCGCCTGTAGTGACTACGTGTCCGCTCAAGCTCACGCTCTCCTGTCTCAACCTAGACCCGACTGAAGAGGGCGTGTTGCACATTGAGAGTCCCCTACGACAATGTCGAGGGCTAATTCCAGATCACATACTAACCTATCTCCTGTTGCTTGAACAACGTGACAAGGGTCAAGCGTCGCCATGGCATGCTTATATCGCATGTTTACCAAGCCCAGGGAGCATGACGACCCCTCTCTGGTTCGATGAGGCTGACAGGGCCTTTCTTGCCGGCACAAGCTTAGCGCCTGCTGCCAAGGAGAGGAAGGCTGAACTACATCAGCAATGGCAGCGTGCCGTAACAGTCATGGAAGACCTGGGTATGACTCTTGCCAAGGACATTGACCTGTAAGTGTGCCAGCGAACGGTATTCATGGGCGTCCCATATCTCACCCCAAGTTGGGCCTGCCGTACGTGTGGTAAGAGAAACCATATCAGCACTAATTATTTCCTTTGAGACGTGGCACCAGAGGATGAATTGCTTTTCCTTTGAGGCCTCCAGGATCCCTTTTTTTTTCGGACGAGCTCAGCTGGCTTACCGCTCATCCGCAACAGCTACCATGGCGCAGCCTGCTAACGATTATCAGCGAATCGTTACTATGGGCAGCCACCATCTTCACCTCTCGTGCATTCATCTCCACCCACATCTTGCCAGAGAGAGAGACTGTGCCCATTCTTTTCCCCGTGGTCGATATTTTGAACCATTCCGTTTCCGCCAGAGTGGAGTGGGACTTTCAGTCTCGTCAATCATTCGCCCTGAAGTGCCTCGACGGAGACTCATTCCAGCCCGGACAGGAGCTCTTCAACAACTACGCACCCAAACAGAATGACGAGCTACTTCTCGGGTATGGATTCTGCCTTGAGGACAACCCCATCGAGCAGTTTGCCTTGAAGCTGGCGTTCCAACCGCAGCTGCAGCAATATGCACAACAGCTGGGTCTGCTAAGTCCTGAAAATGTGCCTTTTGGAATGTCCAAAGACTTCCTGGAAACGGATCCAAATAAGGAGCAGCACTTTCTGCGCGCCAAGGATCACCCATTTGGACGTTATGATAACCACGTCCCTTTCTTCCGTGGTGTACCCCCGTACATTGTGCATTTTTTCTTCATCCAAACAATCATCACCCTTGAGATGGATATAGGCAGTGTCGATGTGGCGAAACCGGCATCCAGGATTACGCTACAGGTTCTGGTATTGCTACACCAGGCCCTGACGCAGAGGTGCAGCACCCTTCCCCTCTACTTACAGCAGGAACCACAAAACGGCAAGCAAAGGTTTGCAAAAATCTATCGGGATACTCAGGCCAGAATCATCCATTCGGTGAGAGAGGAGCTGCAGGCTGTCATCACCAGGCTGCGCTCGCCAAACCATCAGACCTCACGGATCTTGCACTGCATACCTGATATCCTTTCGATCTTCGGCTCTGATTTGCCCGAGCAAGCAAAGAGATTTGAGGATGCGCTTGGGCAACATGATTTACAGGGGCCGGAAGCTGAGGGTATGACGTGGACGTTACTGCTCACAGTCCTCATAGCCACAATGCTCATGACGCAAAACACAAGCGACGTCCCTACTTTTGCCCCGCTACACGACTTGTGCAAAAGACATGGGCTTCCAGCCCTCGAAGACGGTATCGAAGACGCCGACACGTATACATTCGTAGACGAGCACCTGGGGGATTTCCTGCGCCTTGCCTCTACTGATCTGGACGTGTCACCCAGCGATGCTCTCGACGAGCTCGGTCTTACATTCGTCAGCCAACCCGCCGGAAGTACGGCTTCTGTCTTCATCAACGGCCGTACCGAAAACCTCGGACCCAGGATCATCATGTGGGCGATGAAGGTGGCCGAGCAGGATGTCGTGCCTGTATTCGAAGACGGACAGATCAAGAAGTGTCTGTACGCTAGGCCGCAGGTGGAGGAAGACGTACAAGGTGGTGATGGGTGGATGTACGAGGATATATAACAATATAGATTAGGATTTCGGACACGAATGCTCACCGACCTTTTGCAGACAGACCAAGTAGTTTGTAACCGTGTCCATGATTTCCACATGCAAGAAACGTCACCACCAACCTGGAATTTGATAAATGTCTGTGTCTTTTACTTTTTTTGACTGATTTCATCACCTTTCCATCTCGACACATTTTCCTTTGGGTGAAATGAACGTGGCGCGTACACTATCTAGTCTGTGCAGCTGCGGTGCATACAACATAGTAGTAGTAGTAGTAGTAGTAGCAAGGGAAAAGGCAGTGCTCACATAATTTCATATTTACAGGTTTGACAGATATTAATGAGAATGCCATGCTATTCTGCTTACTAGCAGACTCTGCCACATTGTACCATTGGCATCTATACCCCATGCATATGTTTGAGCTACTCAAACTCCCCATGCCCGTCACAGTGAGCGTTGTGTCGGAGCATGCTCAACTGGGAGCTGCTCACGCTCACTTCCAATCCGTGCCGGAGACTACTTCCTTATTCAAAGTTCGGGGATGAGGACTTTGTTGAAGTGATTGAGATCCGCGTCCGTCATGATGGACAAGCTGAGTAGAGATGGAGGTAGACATTTGACGGGCGTGATGTGTAGTCCAATGTCTTTGATAGCGTTCAGCTCATCGAGGTCATCAACGGTCTGGTAGGTGCAGAAGCCTTGTGTGGCCTTGAGAAGTCTGACAAGCATGTGGCAGGCGTTGTTATAGGGTTTAACTACGACGTCAAGCAAAGTGGTATCGGTGGAGCCTGACGCTAGAAATGCCTTTAGCTTATAGCCAACGCTGAGAGGAGATGCTTTGAAGAGCTTGACCATATCAGGACTGGTAATGACCAACCTCTGATGCCTTGCGTCGTTGGGAGCGGCGATCGTCTCGACTGGCATCCAGGGATTGATCAATCTCTTTTATTCCTTGACAAGGCCCCTGTTTCGTGTCTGTGGAGGATACATGATGCTGAAAATTGTAAAAGT
>Ga0265798_10007621_pt1 | contig 13974 bp, 14 predicted proteins | sample P3T30metagenome_FD_192430 | JGI IMG/M metagenome (GOLD analysis project Ga0265798, IMG submission 192430) | Plant litter microbial communities from East Loma Ridge, Irvine, California - P3 T30 | ecosystem: Environmental > Terrestrial > Plant litter > Unclassified | place: USA: California...
ACATGCTGATCCCGGGGCTGCTCTACGGGATGCTCGCGGGCTATCATTACTGGTTCCCCAAGGCGTTCGGGTTCCGCCTCGACGAGCGCTGGGGGCGGATCGCGTTCACCTGCTGGGTGGTCGGTTTCTACCTCGCCTTCTTCCCGCTGTACGTGCTCGGCGCGAGCGGGATGGCGCGGCGGACGCAGGCGATCTTCGAACCGTCGTTCCGGCCGTGGCTATACGTCGCCGGCGTCGGCGCGTTCGTCCTGCTGGCGGCGCTGACGTCGCTCGGCATCCAGTTGTGGGTGAGCATCCGCGACCGTGCCACGACGCGGGTCGAAGCGGGCGACCCCTGGGATGGCCGCGGGCTCGAATGGTCGGTCAGCGCACCGCCGCCCGAATACAACTTCGCGGTCCTGCCACAGGTCGACGGCCGCAACCCGTTCTACGATCACAAGCATGACGAGGGCCAGCCTGATCCGTACGCCTCACCATCGGCTTACGAGGAGATCGTCGTGCCGCGGGGCAGTGCGACCAGCGTCGTGATCGGGCTCACCGCCGCAGTCGCCGCGTTCGGCCTGATCTGGGAAATCTGGGGGCTAACCATCGTCGCGCTCCAGGTGATAGTCGCGGCGGTCGTGCTGCGCAGCTTCGGTCGCGACCAGCATCGCACCATCCCCGCTGCAGAGGTCGCGCGCGAGCATGAGGCCTGGCTCGCGCGCGTCCGCGCGACGCCCGCGATCCCACGCCAGCTGGAGACTGCGGCAGTCAATCGTGGCCTTGCGGAGATCGTGGCGTGAGCGAACCCGAACTGGCGCACGCCGGCCTCAACCTAGGCGACACCGGCGCGCTGACGCAGGACCAGGCGGAGAACGCGATCTTCGGCTTCTGGATATTCCTGATGAGCGACGCAGTGATCTTCGCGCTGCTGTTCGCCACCTACGGCACGATGATTGCCAGTACCGTCGGCGGCCCGACGCCCGCCTCCGAGTTCAAGCTGCTGCCGGCGTTCGTCGAGACGCTGTTGCTGCTGACAAGCAGCGCGACGTTCGGCCGCGCGACGATCGCGATGAAGTACGACGAACCGCGCCGCGTGCTGTTCGGCTGGTTGGGCGCGACGCTCGGTCTCGGCCTCGTCTTCCTGGCACTCGAAGCGAACGACTTTGCGACGATGTTCGCGCACGGCGCCTATCCGATGCGCAGCGGCTTCCTGTCGTCGTTCTTCGCGCTGGTCGGGCTGCACGGACTCCACGTCGCGGTCGCGTGCTTCTGGCTGGTCGTGATGGTCGGGCAGGTGTGTGCGTACGGCCTCGATGCGCGGGTGAGGATCAACCTGTTGCGGCTGGGGCTGTTCTGGCACCTGCTCGACATCGTCTGGATCGCGATCTTTTCGGTCGTCTATCTGCAAGGGAACATCGGATGAGCGACCGGACCCGCGAACTACGCACCTATGCGGTTGGCTACGGCCTGTCACTCGCGCTGACCGTGGCCGCCTTCGCGATGGTCCGTTGGCCGTCGTTCGGCGCACGCGCGATCTTCGGCACCGTGCTGGCGCTGGGGCTCGTCCAGATGGCGGTGCAGTTCCGCTGCTTCCTCCACATCAGCCTCAAACGATCCTCGCGCCACGACCTGCAACTGATCCTCTTCTCCGCGCTTATCATCGCGCTGATGGTGTCGGGAACGCTGGTGATCCTGCTCAACCTGCGTGGGCGGATGATGGGGTAAGCGCATCACCGGCCCGACTGCATCACGATCGCCCTATATCATGAGTTAATGGCGGAAGATCTCACCCATGCGCGCCGAAGCGGCGGCAGTGTTCGAGATAGCCCACTTCATGTGCTCCGGCCATCGCAACGATCGCTTGCCATAGCCAAGACGGTGCATCGAGTTTCTCGTCGCGGACTGTCAGTGTGTCGCGCCATGCCAATCTCGCGTCGTCGCTGAGTTGTCGGGCGTGCGCCTGACCCACAACGAACGACAGATAGGACGCGGCGGCGACCGCTTCCTTGCGACTGAATTGTTCGACCTCGATCTTGAGGTCTTGCGGCGCCAGTTCGCGCAGGAAGACAGGCTTGCCCATCAGGTGCGCCGCGACCATTCGCTGGCCCAGGTTCGGCGACAGCGCATTGGCTCCCGCGAGCACCCGCTCGCCCGCGTCGCGCGGCATCGTCGTCTCGCTCGTTACCGGTACGACGGAGGCCACGGCCTCCTTGATATCGACCAGCGCCAGTCGTTCATCCTTTGCCTTGCCGTGCGAAATGCCGATCAGCACTGCGAAACGGAGGTGTCCGAGCGAACTGCATCCCTTCCGCCAATAGGCAGCGTCGACCACCCGGAGTTTCCCGTCGCCAGCAACACCAGCCAGCTCCATGCATCGCGCGCGAACCGAATCCTCGCCGAACAGCGCGACGATCTCGTTCTTCTCCGCGCGCGAAAGCTTCCAGAAACGTTTGTTGTGCGGAATGGTAGGCTCGACGTCCTCGAGACGGTCCTTCGCGAGATGGCGCCACCGTCTACCGATCGCCTCACGCCTTACCGACCGGACGACGTCGGGTTCGCGCGGATCGTCATCGACGGTCGGGGTCAGCGCCCGGCAATACCCGTCGACCATCGTCTCGATCATCCGTGCGGTCGTGACGCCCGGCAGATCCGAGCTGCGTGCCGCGGTTTCGAGCGACAGGCCAAGGCGGATGAGGTCGTAGGCAGGATTGGCGATGACGGTCTGGTCGAGGTCGCGTATCTGGAAGTCGACGCGATGATCGGCATCGGCCACCGGTCCGAGATTGCCAAGATGACAGTCGCCGCAAATCCAGACCGCCGGACCTTCCGGAATGCCGGCAGCGACGGGTGACTCCTCAAGCCATTGATAGAACTGCGCCGTGTTTCCGCGGACATAGGCGTGGACCGACCGCGCCATTTTGAGGGCGCGGGTTCGTTCGAGCACGGCCGAGCGTTCGTCGGGAGCCACAGCCATGAGTTCGCTTTCGAGAGAGGAAGGATCGGCGCCTGCCTCACCGGCGGTCATCGTGACTACGAAGACCTGGGTCAGGCAACCGCCGAATTGGCCGGGTGATGAGAGGTGACGGTCAGCCACCGTCCTGGCTGGCCGTCGCGGATAGCAATTCATCGCCCGGCATCGCAACACCCATCTGCACCTTACAGATCGGCGCTCTTCACCTCGGCTATCTCCGTGTTCGAAAGGCCTCGGGTTTCCTCCCGCAGAAACCGTAAAAGCTCGCTGATGTCCCGGGGCCCGAACTTGAGGTCGATGTCATCCATCTGGATCATGACCGATTTTTGCTCGTCCGCAGAAAGATCGGCGACAATATCCACGCACTCTTCCAGCGTTCCTTGTCCGACCGCTTCCGACGGCGCATCGCCAGATGGTTCCGCAGCATAGATCGTAGCCGGTTCGCTTAAAGGGTAGGTCGTCATCGTTGTCGCTTTCATCGTCTACGTTGGGTCGTCGCCCGCCGGGTTGGTACCGGCGGGCGAGCATCTCATTCGTCTTCGGCGTCGATGTTGACGGTCGTCTCGGCGAGCTTCGTCATATATTCGTCGCCGCCGTAGATATCCTTGGTGGCTGCGCTGAGCTTCTTGTGGTCGTCCTTGAGACCCAGCGCCTTGGCGTACGCCGTCGCGGTGCCGAACCCGGCGATCCCGTAATGCGTCATCCGCTGATATTGTGCGATGATCATCACATCGAGCAGCGGCCCCTTTTCGGGACCTTCTTCGAGGACATGCTTGGTGGCTTCGGCGACGAGGCCTTCCATGCCCTTGCAATGCTCTTTCGAGACCTTCTCGTCGTTCGACGCGATCAGGTCCTTGAGCAGCTCGGTGTGCGTCTCGATATCCGCCTGCGACTTGGTCAGCATCTCCTTCAGCGATGCGTCGCTCGCCTTCGACGTGATCTTCTTCAGGACCTTCTTCATCTGGTCGTTCGCGGACCACAGATCCTTCAACTCGTCGGTGTAGATTTCCTGGAGATCTTCGGGTGCAGACATGGGATCATCCTTGTGATGTCGCCGGGCGGGATGCGCGGCGGCTGGTTCTGAATTTCGGGAAATGCGGATCGAAGCGTGGAAACCTCAGCCGGCGCCGGGCTGCTTCTGCTCGTCCTCGTACCGGGCATCGGTGCCGATCTTGCCGCTGGCCTCGGCCTCGGCGATTCCTGACGTCTCGACGACCTCGATAGTCCGACCTTCGCCAGTGATCGCATGGGGCTCGCGGTCCGCGTCGGGGTCGGCGGCGATCGTCGTGCCGTCACCGCCCCCCGAGCCTGCAACGCCGTTGGCTGCGCTGCCACCGTCTTCGCCGGCCTGGCCGCCACCGTGATAGGCGATGTCGGTCTGGCCGCCATGCGCCATGAAACCGGTGTTCGTCTCGGTCTTGCCGGCATGCGGGTTGGGGTAGGACCCGCCGCCACTTTCGCCGCCTTCGCTGCGGCCGTGAACGTCATCGGTGCCGCGGGGCGAGTCCGAAACGCCGTCGGGCGCGCCCTTGCTCGCTGGATTGCCGGGAACGGGGGTATGAACCTTGTCACTCATCGGTGCGTCCTTCTGAATGTAGCGGATCAAAACGAACCGAGCCGGTCCGCTCGACGGGAGCAGACCGGCTCGGGGACGGGTTACGGCCGGAGCACGACCTTGATGACGCCGTCCTGCTTGTCGCGGAACTTCTGGTACATCTCGGGCGCATCCTCGAGGCTCGCCGGGTGCGTCACGACGAAGCTCGGGTCGATATCGCCCGCCTCGATCCGAGCGAGCAGCGGCTTGGTATAGGCCTGGACGTGCGTCTGGCCGGTCTTGATCGTCAGCCCCTTGTTCATCATCGCGCCGATCGGGATCTTGTCGCCCATCCCGACATAGACGCCGGGGATCGACACCGTGCCGCCCATCCGGCAGCTCATGATCGCCTCGCGCAGGACGTGCACGCGGTCGGTGGCGAGGAACGTCGCCGCCTTCACCTTGTCGATCACCGCATCCATCGCGCCATGACCCGAAGCCTCTGCGCCGACCGCATCGATGCAGCTGTCGGGACCGCGGCCCTTGGTCCGGAACTGGAGCTCGTCATAGACGCTGTCGACTTCGGCGAAGTTGATCGTCTCCGCGCCGCCGGCCTCGGCCATCGCCAGACGCTCAGGCACCTCGTCGATCGCGATCACGCGGCCCGCGCCCAGCATCAGCGCCGAGCGGATCGCGAACTGGCCGACCGGACCACAGCCCCAGATCGCCACGGTGTCGCCCGGCTCGATCTGCGCATTCTCGGCGGCCATGTAGCCGGTCGGGAAGATGTCGGAGAGGAACAGCGCCTGTTCGTCGGTGACGCTGTCGGGCACCTTGATCGGGCCGATATCGGCCATCGGCACGCGCAGATACTCGGCCTGGCCACCGCAATAACCGCCCAGCATGTGGCTGAACCCGAACAGGCCCGCGGGCGAATGGCCCATCGCCTTGATCGCCATCTCGGAATTCGGATTGGTCCGCTCGCACGCGGAGAACAGCCCCTTGCGACAGAAGAAGCAATCACCGCAACTGATCGTGAACGGCACCACGACGCGATCGCCGATCTTCAGGTTGGTGACTTCGGAGCCGAGCGCGACAACGACGCCCATGTTCTCGTGACCCAAGATGTCGCCCGCCTGCATCGTCGGCTGGTAGCCGTCGAGCAGATGAAGATCGGACCCGCAAATCGCACAGGCCGAAACCTTGATGATCGCATCGCGCGGATGCTTAATCTCGGGATCCGCAACGGTGTCGACCCGAACATCACCTTTTCCATGCCAAACCAGTGCGCGCATCAGAAAGTCTCCGTGATAGAATTACAGTATTTCTCTCACGCACGACATGGCATCGCGTCAGACATGACTCGGCGCTAGCGCAAATGCCGCCCGATCGTCATCAACACTATGCACTGTCGCCACGTAGTTCCGGCCGCCACGCGTATGCGTCGTTGCCGTCAGCGTGAGCGTATCCTGGGGCGTATAGCGATCAACGTGGCGTCATCGTTCCTGCGTCACGCCAATATCCGCCATTTATATTTTATATTGATTGGTATCAGTATTGGTCTGCCTAAATCACGTTGTGTTGATAAGGTGAAAATCTGATACATCGTAATGACTTGGCGAGCTTGATTGTTACGCCACATCGTTGCGCCATGCGACATGGATACTTTGGTTGGTCATGCTGATCGGAGATCTCATTGCCAAGTTTGCCCAAGCGTGGGTCAATTCGGAGCGTGGGCCGTTAGGACGCTATCGCACTCTGCCGAAGCCGTTGACCGCCACGCCTGCAATCGGGCTGCGCCGTTCCGACGGGCGGGTGCACGAACCAGATTTGGGATGACCTATGCAAATCAAAGCCATTCTCTTCGATATCGACGGTACGCTGGTCGACACCAACGACATGCACGTCCTTGCCTGGGAGGAGGCGTTCGCGACCGTCGGCGCGTCGTTCGACCGCCAGGCGATCCACGACCAGATCGGCAAGGGGACCGATATGCTCGTGCCGACGCTGCTGCCCGATGCGGACGAGGATCAGCAGGAAAAGCTCGGCGACACGCATGGTGAAATCTTCAAGGCGAAGTACTTGGAGACCGCCAAGCCGTTCGCGCAGGCGCACGACCTGCTGGCACACGCGCACGGCCTGGGGCAACGCGTCGTCCTGGCCTCGTCGGCCTCCGAGGCAGAACTCGACCATTACATAGATCTGCTCGACGCCCGCAACCTGATCGCCGCGACAGCGAGCAGTGACGACGTCGAGAAGACCAAGCCCGCGCCGGACATCTTCGCGACCGCGCTGGAGAAGCTGCCGGGGATCGATCGCACCGAGGTGATCGTCGTCGGCGACACGCCCTATGACATCGAAGCCGCGGCCAAGTGCGGGATCGCCGCGGTTGCGGTCCGATCGGGCAAGTTCAAGGACGAGCAACTGCACGCGGCAGGCGCGATCGCGATCTACGACGACGTAGCGGCCTTGCTCGCCGGCTATGCAACCTCGCCACTGGGACGCTGATCGACATGGGCGTCACTCTTAAACCCCTCCGCGACCAGGTCATTGTCGTCACAGGCGCAACCAGCGGGAACGGCCTCGCCATCGTCGAGGAAGCCGTGCGCCGAGGTGCCGCGGTCGTTGCGACTGCGCGTAACGAGACGGCACTCGAGGCACTCCGCGATCGCCTGTCGGCGAACGGCGGACGCATAGCGATCTGCGTCGCGGACGTCAGCGACGTGGCGGCAGTCGAGCGGGTTGCCGCTGTCGCAGTCGAGGCGTTCGGCGGGTTCGACAGCTGGGTCAACAATGCCGGCATAGGCACCTATGGCTCGCTGGAACAAGTGCCCGTTGCCGATCACCGCCGCTTGTTCGACGTCAATTATTTCGGCGTGCTGCACGGATCGCTGGTCGCCGCGCGGCATCTGCGCGGCCGCGGCGGGGCGATCATCAATGTCGGTTCGATCCTCAGCGACCGCGCGATCGTCGAGCAGGGGCCGTATTGCGCGACCAAGCATGCGGTGCAGGCGCTGACCGATACGTTGCGGATGGAACTGGATCAGGAGGGGGCCGGCATCTCGGTGACATTGATCAAGCCCGGCGCGATCGACACGCCGTTCCCCGAGCATGCGCGCAACTTCATGGACCAGCCACCCCGCCTGCCGCCGCCGCTCTACGCGCCTTCGGTCGTCGCCGACGCTGTGCTGTTCGCCTGCGAGACGCCGCGGCGGACGCTGTATGCGGGGGGCGGGGGGCTGCTGTCCTCGCTGCTCTCGCGCGCCGCGCCACGGTTGAGCGACAAGATCATGGAGCTGGTCGGCACCGTCGCGCAGCAGAAGCCTGAAGATCCCGGCGACCCGACGCGCCGCGACAACCTCTACGCCCCGCGCGTCGATGCATTGCGCGGCAGCCAGGACGTCCACGCACGCAAATCGAGTACGGCGTTGCAGGCGCAGAAACTCCACCCCGCCGTTCTGTTGCTCGGTGTCGTCGGAGCCGGGATCGCGGTTGCATTGAGCCGGCCGAAGGATACCAGCCGGTAACGCCAGATATCGAATGCACGGGGGCCGCGCGCGACTTCGATGTCGTGCTCGGCCTCGCCGGCGGCAACGCGCTCGGCCTTCGAAGCGGTCGTCTACGAAGCGCGGCACGAGCACAGCCTCCAACCCGACTGGATCATTGCCACATCCTTGGCGGTGGGGGATTGTCTCAAGCCCTCAATAGGTCGGCTCCGTCGCTGTTTTCAGCGGTTATTGGCGGGTCGGCTTCGGACGGGTAAGGCTGCCCCAATGATTGTGACGCGACATGGTTGATGGCGGGTCCCTGCGAACGGTAAGCGTCGGGATCAGGGAAGTGCTGGGTGCCGCGCTGCCGGGCGAACCAAGCAGGGGCGACGTGCGAGCGCTTCTGCTCGGTACGCGGGTCGATACCCGCAATCTGCGAGACTTTGTCGAACCCGAAACCCTGGACCTCTCCGGCGTTGGAGCCGCCTTCGTCTTCCGCTACGGCGTTCTCGTGTTGATCGGGGCATCGGCCGAGACCGAGCGCCCGCTTATCGCCCATCTTTCCGACCACATCATCGAACCGCTCGCTACGCCGGAAACGGAAACCGCCTGGATCGAAATCTGCGCCGACCGCGAAGAGTCCGTGAGTGCCGACGGGCACATCCGGCTGAAAGAGGCGTCGCGTGAACGGCTGTTGCTGACCGCCACCGTGGTCGCCCGAAGCGTCGTCCTCGCGCGCGACGAAGGCCGCATCGCGGAAGCCTTCGATCGCGTCGAACCGCTCATCAACGAGCTGCGCATCCATGGCCGCGCGGTCATGCCGATCCGGCGGGTCATGCAGAGCATCGGCGACGTTCTCGCGGCGCAACATCGCGTGGTCGGCCGTGCGCAGATCATGGAGAAGCCGGACCTGCTTTGGGATCACCCCGAACTCGACCGGCTTTATGGGCGCCTCGAAGCCGAGTTCGAACTGGGCGACCGTGCGCGTGCGATGGAACGCAAGCTCGAGGTCATCGGTGACGCCGCTGAGTGGCTGCTCGACCTGGTGCAGGACAAGCGCTCGTTGCGTCTTGAGCTTGCCGTGATCGGGTTGATCGCGTTCGAGGTCGTTCTCAATATCTACGAGCTATGGCGTCACTGAAGGCGTTCCGCACGGACGGGTGAATTTTCGACGCGGCAAACGGTGTGAGGAGATCGTGGTGTGGTCTCGTCTGAAAGCGTCGTCTGCTGGCGGTGTCGCCGGACATGACCGCGGCGGATCGGCGATGGCGTCGGAGCCGGAAGATCGTTACGGTAGTGGTACTATGGGCCGCCGGGATGCGCGGTGCCGAGGGAGACGTCTGATGATGCTCGCGGCCTTGGTAATCGGAATAGTGGCGGGATTGCGGGCGATGATGCCGCTTGCCGCCGTCGCATGGGCAGCCAAGCTCAGGATTCTCGACCTCGACGGTAGCTGGCTCGCGATACTCGGCTGGCGCTTCACGGCCCCGGTAATGACGTTGCTCGCGATCGGTGAACTCATCACCGATCAGCTTCCGTCGACGCCCAGCCGCAAGGCCCCCGTGCAGTTCGGCGCGCGGCTCGTCACTGGCGGCGTAGCGGGCGCGGCGCTCGGGATGGCGACCGGCGCGGTCGTCATCGGAGCGATCCTCGGCGTGATCGGAGCGGTCATCGGCACGCTCGGAGGCGCGGCGGTTCGCGCCCGCCTTGCAACCTTGTTCGGCAGCGACCGTCCGGCAGCGCTGATCGAGGACGTTATCGCGATCGGCGGCGCGCTGTTGGCGGTGGCGCTCGTCTGATGCGCAGTTTCGATGCGATCATCGTCGGGGCAGGGCAGGCTGGCCCACCGCTTGCCGGACGGCTTACCGCGAAGGGCTGGCATGTCGCCCTGATCGAGCGACATCTGGTTGGCGGCACCTGCGTCAATACCGGCTGCATGCCCACCAAGACGCTCGTCGCAAGCGCGTACGCGGCACACCTCGCCCGCCGGGGCGCGGATTTCGGAATACGAACAGGCATCGTCGAGGTCGACATGCCCGCCGTTGCGGCGCGGGCGGCCCGCGTCGTCGAGGACGCACGCGGTGGCAACGAACGATGGCTCTCGTCGATGGAGCGACTGACGTTCCTGCGCGGCCACGCGCGGTTTACCGGCGCCAAGACGATGATGGTCGGCGAAGAGGCGATCACCGCGCCTCGCATCTTCCTCAACGTCGGCGGGCGCGCGGACGTCCCGGCGATGCCAGGTGTCGGCGATGTGCCCCATCTCGACAATACCGACATGGTCGCGCTCGACGCGGTCCCGCCGCATCTCGTCGTCGTCGGCGGCAGCTATGTCGGGCTCGAATTCGCGCAGATGTACCGCCGTTTCGGCGCCCAAGTGACGATCGTCGAGCGTGGCGATCGATTGGTCTCGCATGAGGACGTCGACGTGTCCGACGCGATCCGTGCCCTGCTCGAAGACGAAGGTATCGTGGTCCGCACGGGGGCGGACTGTATCGGGTTCTCCCGCCACGCAGAGGGCGTCGCGGTATCCGTGTCGTGCAAAACGGGTGAGCCTTCGGTGATCGGTAGCCACGTCCTGCTGGCGATCGGACGTCGTCCCAACACCGACGATCTCGGTCTGGAACACGCCGGCGTCGCGACCGACGCGCGCGGCTTCATCACGGTCGACGATCGACTGGAGACCAACGTCGCGGGTATCTGGGCACTGGGCGACTGCAACGGTCGCGGCGCCTTCACGCATACCGCGTATAATGATTTCGAGATCGTCGCGGCAAACCTGCTGGATGGCGACGATCGCCGCGTATCGCAGCGTATCCCGGGCTACGCGCTCTACATCGATCCACCCCTCGGCCGCGTCGGCATGACTCAGGCGCAGGCGATCGCCTCCGGCCGAAAAGTGCTCGTCTCGAAGCGGGCGATGACGCGGGTCGGCCGGGCGGTTGAGAAGGGCGAGACCAAGGGATTCATGAAAATCGTCGCCGATGTGGAGACCCAGCGCATCCTCGGTGCGGCCATTCTCGGCACCGGAGGCGACGAGGCGATCCACGGCATCCTCGACATGATGAGCGCCGACCAGCCGATCTCGGCGCTGCGCTGGGCAGTGCCGATCCACCCGACGGTGTCCGAACTGATCCCGACGGTGCTGCTCGATCTCCAGCCACCAGAGGTCATGCCATGAGCGTCGTCGACGATCGCCGGCAGCAGATGTTTCCGACGCTCGACACCGCGCAGCTCGAGACCGCGAAGAGGTTTGCCAGTGGTCCAGCGCAGACCTTTGCCGCAGACGAACCTGTCTACGCGATTGGGGAACTCGGCGCCCCCGCGTGGTTGATACTCGCCGGCGCGATCGATGTCGTCCGCCGCGACGGGTTGAGCCACGAGGCGCCGATTACGACACATGGCCCAGGCCAGCTGACGGGTGAAGTAAGCCAGCTTTCGGGCCGGCCATCGATCGCAGCCGGACGTGCAGGCGCCGAAGGCTGCACGGCGTTACCGTTCGATGCGGCGCATCTGCGCGCCTTGATGGTCGGGTCGGCGGACGTCGGCGAGGTCGTCATGCGCGCGCTGATCCTGCGAAGGGTCGGACTGATCGAGGAGGGCGGCGCAGGCTCGATCCTGATCGGTGTACCGGGTAGCGCCGACATCGTCCGTATCCAGGGGTTTCTGACGCGTAGCGGCTACCCGAACCTCGTGCTCGATGCCTCTGCCGACGAGGAAGGGCGCGCCTTGGTCGAACGAACCGGGGTGTTACCGGGTGAACTGCCGCTGATGGTGTGCCCGAATGGCACCATCCTCAAGTGCCCGTCCGATGCAGAGGTGGCGACCTGCCTTGGCATGATCCCCGACCTCGACCCTGCGACGGTGTATGACGTTGCGATCGTCGGCGCCGGTCCTGCGGGATTGGCGGCGGCGGTCTACGCCGCGTCCGAAGGACTGTCGGTCCTCGTGGTGGACGAGCGGGCGATGGGCGGGCAGGCCGGCGCCTCCGCCCGGATCGAGAATTATCTCGGCTTTCCCGCCGGCATCTCGGGTCAGGCGCTGGCCGGACGGGCGTTCAACCAGGCGCTGAAGTTCGGCGCGGAAATGGTGATCCCGCTCGAGACGCTCCGCCTCGAATGCGCCGCCGACCCTGCCGGTCCCGATCCGCTGACGCTCGAACTGTCGGGTGATCGGCGGGTCCGGTCGCGGACCGTTATCATCGCGTCGGGTGCGCGCTACCGCCGTCCCGATATCCCCGATCTGGCAATGTTCGAGGGCCAGGGCATTTCCTATTGGGCCTCCCCGATCGAGGCAAAGCTCTGCGCGGGCGAGGAGGTGGCACTCGTCGGCGGCGGGAATTCGGCTGGACAGGCGGTGGTGTTTCTCGCCGCCCGCGTATCGCACCTTCACCTGATCGTCCGTCGGCCGATCGTCGAGACCATGTCGCGCTATCTGGTCGATCGGATCGCCGCGCTCGCCAATGTGACGCTCCATGTCGGCGTCGAGATCATCGGTCTGGAAGGCGATGCAGCGCACGGTTTGTCTGCCGCGCGCTTTCGCAACCGAACGGACGGATCGATCAGCCGGTGTGCAATGCGGCACCTGTTCCTGTTCATCGGCGCCGATCCCAATGCCGGATGGCTGCACGGATGCGTCGCTACGGATGACAAGGGTTTCGTCGTGACCGGTGGCAGCGGCCTCCCGTTGGAAACGAGCATGTCGAGCGTGTTCGCCATCGGCGACGTGCGTGCGGGCTCGACCAAGCGGGTTGCCGCCGCCGTCGGCGAGGGTGCTGCCGTCGTCGTGCAAATCCACACCAAGCTCGCCGAACGCAGCAAGGGAGAAACCTGATGGCCGAGACTTGCGAGCATACGGGAACGATCCCGGCCGTCACGCCCAGCGCCCGCGGGTGCGAGGAGTGCCTCGCCATCGGAAGCCCGTGGGTGCATCTTCGTCTGTGTCGCGACTGTGGTCACGTCGGCTGCTGTGACGATTCCCCACACCGCCATGCCACCGCGCATTTCCACGCGACGCAGCACCCGATCATCGAGGGCTATGATCCCCCCGAGGGCTGGGGCTGGTGCTACATCGACGAGATCGAGGTTTCCCTGCCGAACCAGACCACCCAGATAGGGCCCATCCCGCGCTACGTCTGATCGACGACGATCGTTTCGGCAGCGGCGGCATTTTTCGGACAAGGCCGGCAATGTGCCGCCGGATGCGTCCGCGATTGCAAGCGAACGCTGACGATCACGGCGACGAGCCCCAGCGCCGCCGACCCCGCCCCGGCCAACGCGACCGCGGGGAACCCCAGCCCTGCCGCGATCACGCCGCCGCCCAGCGCAGCACCGATCGCGTTGCCGAGGTTGAACGCGCCGATGTTCATCGCCGAGGCGAGGTTCGGCGCATCCGCCGCCGCGTGCATGACGCGGATCTGGAGCGGCGGGACCAGCGCGAAGCTCGCGATGCCCCACAGGAAGATCAGGATCGCGGCGGGAACCTTCAGCGGCATGAACACCGCGAATGCGACCAGGATCACCGCCAGCGAGGCAAGCGTCACGATCAGCGTCCGATCGACCGAGCGATCGGCAAACCGGCCGCCGAGCCAGTTGCCGACCGTGAGCCCGACGCCGTACGTTACCAGCATTGCCGTGACGAAGCCGAGCGAGGCATGCGTAGCCTCGCGCAGGATCGGCGTGATATAGGTGAAGACGGTGAACATCGCGCTTGCACCCACCACGGTCAGGCCGAGCGCGCCGAGCACCGGGCCCCGGGCCAGCACGCGCAGTTCGGCTCTAGCGTCGCTACCCGCCGGTGCCGGCAAGCGCGGCAGGGTCAGGCGCAACGCCGCCATCGTCGCGACGCCGAGCGCGGCAATGCCCCAGAACGATGCGCGCCAGCCAAGATGCTCGCCCGCCCACGTCGCGAGCGGCACGCCGACGACATTGGCGATCGTCAGCCCCATGAACATCGCCGCGACCGCCCCGGCGCGCCGGTCCGCCGGCACGAGGCTGGCC